>ERZ1031516.153-NODE-153-length-11438-cov-16.643328_pt1 | contig 11438 bp, 8 predicted proteins | sample MGYA00518047_ERZ1031516 | MGnify/ENA primary metagenome ERZ1031516 (study PRJEB33718, sample SAMN03159945) | human skin metagenome | collected 2014-04-10 | study: EMG produced TPA metagenomics assembly of the PRJNA266117 data set (Human skin bacterial metagenome... | reverse complement strand
GTCCGGCGAGTTCTGCCACCCCAGCAAGTTCTACAACCTGGACATCAAGAACAATTCATTGTTCGTTCAGGCGGTCTACTACGCCGACGCCGCCCGGTTCTCGGGCTTCACGCTGCAGTTCCGCTACAACCCCAAGACCAAAGACCTGGAACATATCGGCGAGCAGCAGGACGACGAAGACTATTCCAGCAACTCCTACCACCGCGTGAGCCTCAACTACCTGACCAACGCCGCCATTCATTCGCGGCGTGCTGGCAAGAAGTACAAGGAGGCGAGAGGCCGGATCGTTGATGGTCCGGGCGTGCTTCCTTTGAATGGGTTCGTCTGTGAAGGCTATGGCATGACGGGTTCTTCGGTCTACCTGGATGAAAACTTCAAGGTGCACCAGAAGGGCGTGACACCTCCGTGATGCGGAGCGGGTTCACCGCAAGAGCCCGTCGTAGTACGGGTTGATGACAGCCAAGCCCTGTTCCAGCACGCGGCTGCGGCCGATGGAGTGCCGTTCTTGGGCATCAGGCAGAAGAGGCCACATTCCTTTGAAACTTGGGTACTTGGACCCCTTCCGCCGTTCACCTGAGCTTCAGAACCGCGTCCGTAACGTCACCTGCACCGCACGCGGCGAGCCCGGCAGGATCAGGTTGTCGTTGCTGCCGTGCGCCGACACGTAGTACTTGCGGTTGGCCAGGTTCTTGATGTTCACGTCCACATCCCACTGGCCCAGCGTGTACTGCAGGGCGGCGTCCAGCGTCGTGTAACCGGGCAGGGTGACCAGGTTGGTCAGCGAGGTGAAGCGGGCGCCCACGTAGTTCACGCCGCCACCCACGCGCAGGCCGTGGCCGAGGTCCTTCATGGCCCACAGGAAGGCCGAGTTGCGGGGCGTGAGCGCAGGCACTTTGCCCTGGGCGGCAATGGCGGCGGTAGGCAACTGGGTGGAGGTGGTGGTGGCCAGTGATTTCGTCATGCGGCCATCCAGCCAGGCGTAGCCGGCGCTTACATCCCAGCGGCCAGGCAGGCGGCCGTTGGCGGTCAGCTCCAGGCCGTTGGTGCGTTGCGTGCCCACGTTGATCTGGCGCGAGGGGTTGGTGGGGTCGGTGTTCTTGATGTTGGTGCGCTCCAGGTTGAAGAGTGCGCCGGTCACGTTCATGCGGCCATCGAGCAGGTCGAGCTTCATGCCGATTTCCTTGTTCTGCGTGATCTCGGGTTCGTTGGCGGTGTTGTTGGCGGCCAGCGCAAAAGTCTCTGCCGAAGGCTGGAACGACTTGCTGTACGACACGTAGTACGACACCGCGTCGCTGGGCTGCCAGACCAGGCCTGCGCGGGGGCTGAACTTCTTGTCGGTGCGCGACAACGCGGAGAGCTTGCGATCAAACTCGGTCTGCTGCTTGAACACGTCGTAGCGCGCACCCACCAGCGCCTTCCACTGCGGGGCCAGTGTGATCTGGTTTTGCCAGTACAGCGCCGCTGTGTCTTGGGTGGTGTGGCTGGGGATGGCGCTGTCGGCGGTGTAGCTGGCGGCAGGTATCACCGGCGCGGCTACGCCGGCGGGGTTGAAGATGGAGACACGGTCTGCTCCGCCCGACACGGACTCCGCGCGCTTCTTCTGCTGGCCCAGTTCCATGCCCATCAGCCACTCCTGCTTCAGGCCCCCGAGCTGGTTGCGCCAGGTCACGTCGGTCTGGTTGAACAGGCCGCTTTCGTCGCGCAGGATGAACGAGCGTGTGCGGCCCACGGTCAGGTTCACCGGGTTGGTGGTGCCGCCGGGCAGGGTGTTGTAGCGGTCCAGCGTGTAGTCGTATGCGCGTGTCACATTGCGCACCGACCAGTCGTCGTTGAAGCGGTGGTTGAGGGTGGCCGCCAGCGATTGCATGGTGCTGGTGGTGGTGTCGTCTTGTGCGGCGTTGCTGGAGCCGTAGTAGGTGCTGGATGGCACATTCACTGGACGGCCGTTGAGTGCGGGAATGCCGAAGTCCGTCAGGCGCTTGTCGCGAGCGTTGGTGTACTGCAGCAGCAAGTCGGTCTGTGCGGCGAGCTTGAGCGCGAGCGACGGCGCGAAGTTGTGGCGCTTGACGAACTGCTGGTCGCGGTAGCTGCCCGAGTCTTCGACGGCGGCGTTGATGCGGAAGGCAGCGGTGTCGCTGATGCCTACATTCACATCGGCCGTGGCGCGGCGATAGGCGTAGCTGCCCAGGCCCAGAGAAGCCTCCCCCGAGGTCTCGCCAAACTTGGGTTTCTTGGTCACGCGGTTGATCAGGCCGCCCGAGGAGCCGCGCCCGTACAGCACGGCGGCGGGGCCCTTGAGCACCTCCACGCGCTCGATGTCGGCCAGGTCGCGGAAGTACAGCGCATCGTCGCGCACGCCATCCACAAACTGGTCGGCAATGGCGGTGAAGCCACGGATCACCACCTGGTCACGCTGGCCGTCGCCGTGGCTCATGGCCACGCCGGGTACGTTGCGCAGCACGTCTTCCATCGACCGCGCACCCTGGTCGCGCATGAGCTGCTCGGGCACCACGTTCACGGCTTGGGGCACATCGCGCAGCGGCGCGCGGCCCTTGGTGGCCGAGGTGCTGACGGCGGGCGAATAGCCGTCATCGCCGCTGGTGGATTGCACGGTGACCTCGCCCAGCGTCTGGGGCGGTGCAGAGGGCGGTGTTGCTTGTGCCAGCGCGGTGCCGCAGAACGCGGCCAGTACGGCAGCGGCCAGCGGGTGCAGGGCCTGGGCGTGGCGGAACGGGCGGTGGAAAGGTGCGTGCATGGTTTGTCCTTGGTGTGTGCGCAACGCGGTTGAAAACGGCTCCGCAGGCACCGGGCCTGGCGCGGGCCCATGGGGCCGGTGGCTGGGAGGGGCGCAGAGAGCGGGATGAAAAAATGCAGAGGTGAGAGGCGGATCAGAAAGTGCGACGAGCCAGAGGGGCCGCCGCATCCTTTCCGCTCACCACCCCCCGGCCCAGGCGGCGAGGCCTGCCAGCAGGGTCAACCCCGCCAGCACCGGTGTGCGCCGGGGCTGCCAGGTCACAGTGGCCGTCACGGCAACGGCTGCTACTGACAGGGCCACGGCCCATGCGGTCACGCCGAGCGAGACAGGCACGCCATCGGCCGGGTGTGCGGCCAGCCAGAGCGACAGCAGCAGCAACAGCCACCCCGCGCGGCGCAGCTGTTGCAGGCGGTGGGCTGCACCTTCGCGGCCCGTGGCGTCTTCATGGTGGCGGTCCATGCCCAGCGCCATCACCGACCAGGCCGCAAAACACAGCAGAAATGCGGACATTGTGTTCAAGCCCCCGACGTTGAAACAGACACTTCGGTGGCCGCAGGCAATGCGGCCGCCGGGGCAGTGCGCGGTGTTTTGGCCTCAGCGGCTTTGCCCTTGGGGGAACGGCCCGGGCGCAGCCGCCACGACAGCCAGCCCAGCACCAGCCCGGTGGTCAGGAACGCCAGGTCCATGCTGGCCCACACCCATTCGCCCGCCGGCAGCGTGACGCCGAGGTGGGTGTGGGTGGTCAGGGCGTTGATGACAGGCAGCAACGCCCACACCAGCCCCGCTGCGCCCAGTGGCACCGACCAGCCCATGCGGCCAGGCCGCACCACGGCGCAGGCCAGCGCCCACAGCAGGGCCAGGCCCCAGGCGCTGAAGAACCAGGCCAGTTCCACATCGGCCCGGCCCTCAGCGTTCAGCGGGATCAGGCGGTTGGAGGCGATGTACACGCCGCAGGCCAGCGGCAGGCCCGCCAGCGTGGCAATGTTGATGGCTGCCCCCAGGCGCTCGCCAAACGGCGCCTCGGTGGGTGCGACGCCCGCCCTGTTGTCTTTATTGGCGGCGATCCCTGTGCGGCTGGCCTGCGTCTGCGATTTGGCGCTGCGCTTGACCGACCACAGCACCATGCCGGTGGCGATCATCAGGCTGCCCAACACGCCAAAGCCAAACAGCGCCCAGCGCAGGCCGATGTCGGCAAACCGCGCCATGTGCAGGCCGTACAACACGCCGTAGGTCTTGACGGCGGGGCCGGTGGCATCGGCCTGGTCCAGCCACTGGCCGGTGGTGGCATCAAACAGCAGGCGCGGTGGCCGGTATTGCAAGCGGTCGCCTTCGTGGCGCGTCACCTCGACCACGGCGCGGCCCTTGGCGTCGCGGCGTGCCTGCAGGCTGCCGATGCGCCCGCCATCCCAGCGGGTGCGCGCTTCGGTCAGGATGGACGGCAGTGCAATAGCGGGCAGGGGCTCTACCTTGTCGCCCGGTCTGCGCCGGGGGCGGCTTTCGGCTTTCTCGCCCTGCAGGTCGGCAAAGTACGCGTTGGAGTCCACGCCGTTCTCGCCCTTGTAGGCGGTGGCAATGCCTGCAGGCATGTAGAGCGTGTGGAAGATCATCAGTCCGCTGAAGGTGATCATCAGGTAGAACGGCAGCACCAGTACACCGCTGACGTTGTGTGCGTCCAGCCAGGCGCGCTGGCCGCCCTTGGTGGGGCGGAAGGTGAAGAAGTCCTTGAAAATGCGGCGGTGCGTGATCACCCCTGAGATCAGCGCCACAAACATCAGCATGGTGGCCACGCCCACCACCCAGCGGCCTTCGAGGGTCCAGCGCCCCTTCTGCGCGGTGCGCAGCTCGAAGTGGAAGCGGTAGAAGAAGTCGCCGCCCATGGTCTGGCGCGCGTCGATGGCCTCGCCGGTCTGCGGGTTCATGCGCAGCGTCTCGAAGCGGCCATTGCCCGTGTCGCGCCACAGGATGTTGACCGCAGGGTCGCGGTCGTCGGGCAGGTGCATGATCCACTGCGTGACGTTGGGCACCCGGCGTACCAGCGCGTCCAGGGCTTTTTGCGCCACCTGCGGATCGGTGGCATCCACCGGCTGCAGCCCATGCATCTCGGGGCGCATCCACAGGTTGAACTCGTTCTTGAAGAACGACAGCGTGCCGGTCAGGAAGATTGCAAACAGCAGCCAGCCCAGGATCAATCCGGCCCAGGTGTGCAGCCAAGACATGGCCTGGCGGAATCCTTCGCGGTCGTTGGGCGCCTTGGGCTTCTTGGCTGAGCGTGCTGCTTCAGACGCAGTGTTGGCCGCGGTGGCTGCAGGGGCCCGTTCGGCCGGGGTTTGCGATGGGAGTGTGCTGCTGGTCATGCCGCTGCCTTCATCCAATGCGGTGCCGTGGCGCAGGCGCCCAGCACCAGTGCAGGCAGCAGCGTGCCACCCCAGGCGCCCCAGGCGGTGCGTGTGTAAAAAGCCCAGCCAGCGGCGGCGGCATACACCACCCACGAGAGCATGGTGGCCGTGAGCACAGCCTCCACGCGGGGCATGCATTGCGCAAGCATGAGCGACAGCGCCGCCGAGAAGCCTGCCGCCAGCGCGTAGCCGCCCCCTATCGCCGCCACGGCGCGGGAGGTGATGGCCAGTCGGTAGCGTCCATCGACGCGGGTGGCCTTCATGGCAGGGCCCGGGGAGACCCGGGGGTGTATGTGGGCAAGGGCCCCGCAAGGCAGGGGCGGGTCGTACGGTGCGGCATCAGCAAAGAGCTCCAGACAGGTGTGTGGGTACAAAACGCACAAACGCTGGCTGCAACGGGCGGCTGGAGCCGGGCTGACTGGCTTGCTGGCGGGCTCGGGAATCAGGGTGTCACTGAACCCGGCCGCTGGTGGTAGGCTGATATTCTACTTTTGTTGAGAAGCATTCGCATTTGTGTTGCGGGAATTTTCTTCCGTTGATGTGCACTTGCAACAACCCGTGATCGCAGGGGGCATTGCTATCCCGGAGAAATATTCTCAAAGTTGCAGCGCGCAGGCACAAAAAAAACGGGCCGAAGCCCGTTTTGATTTTTCTGCCCGCTTTCGTGGACCGATCTGGCGATCCGTGGCCTTACTCCACATCGCCCATCTGCGACTGCAGGTAGTTCTGCAGGCCCACCTTGCCGATCAGATCGATCTGGGTTTCGAGGAAGTCGATGTGCTCCTCGGTGTCGTCCAGGATCTTTTGCAGCAGGTCGCGCGATACATAGTCGCGCACGCTTTCGCAGTGGGCGATCCCATCCTTGATGGTGGCTTGGGCGCCTTGTTCGGCGCGCAGGTCGCAGGCCAGGATCTCTGGCACGTCTTCGCCGACCTGAATCTTGGCCAGGTCCTGCAGGTTGGGCAGGCCGTCCAGCGTGAAGATGCGGTCCATGAGCCAGTCGGCATGCTTCATCTCGCCGATGGATTCCGAATACTCCTTCTTCGCCAGCTTGTCGAAGCCCCAGTGCTTGAGCATGCGGTAGTGCAGGAAGTACTGGTTGATGGCGGTGAGTTCGTTCTTGAGCTGGGCCTGCAGATGGCCAATGACCTGTGCGTCACCTTTCATGGGGACTCCTTGTTCTGGTTTGTGAATTGATGCGACACACATTGTCGTGACCTGCATCAACCCACGCAAGGTAAGCCCCTGCGGTTACGCAATGGCTGCGTTTGATGTTGAGAGGTGTTCGCGTTCAGGAAGAAGCATGGTGCCGCCTGTGTATGCGCACTCAATGGTCAAAAAATGGTTGTTGCGCCAGGGCAAACGTGGCTCATTTGCAAGACGCCACACCGTTCGACATATGTGGCACTGAGCAAGCGGCGCAATTCGGGAGCACAACATGGCACCACCAATCCATTTCCCCTATTTCCCTTCGGGTGGCATGGCACGCATCCGGGCGCGCGCCGCAAGCCTGTTGGCGGCCCTGGCCGCAGTGGCATTCCAAGCCACTGCGGCGGAGATTCATCCCTATGAACTTGCAATGCTTCAGCAGCAAGTTCAGCGTACCGGCTGGGTGCGGGTCATGGTGACCCTCGATCGCAGCGCCTGGCGCACGCGGTCAGAAGAACAGACATTGCGGCTGCAGGCCTTGGCCGATCGGCTGTATGCGGAATTGGGCGATTCCGCTTTTCCCACTGGCCGCAGGAACAACGGATTGGGGTGGATTGGGTTTTATACCGACTCGGCGGGCATCGCCCTGCTTTCACGCACCGCATTGGCCGAAAAGTTTTCCATTGATCCAACGGGCCGGAGCTGGGGGCGTGAACGTGCCGGTGATGGCAGCTTCGAAGCGATCGACGATGCGCTCGTCGCCTCACCCACCGTAGAGGTGGACTTGGTACTGGCTACCGAAGAGCCGCCATATACCCTGCTACCCGACGGCAGCACCCGCTTTGACGGCCCCTCGGAAGTGAACGAAGTGCTGGACCGCCTGCTTACCGAGCCGTTTGCGCAGCACATCAAGGGTATCGACCGCAGGCAGAACCCCCAGCTCGCGCCTGTGGTGCCGGCCAAAATTGATCGGGTGGCGTTTTTTGGATTGGTGGAAAGCGTGCATGTGCGGGCGGTGCGGCCGCGTGGTTTTGTGCGCCAGCCGTCGGCCATCTGGCATGAGGACGCGCTGCGCGTTGCGGCGCGTGAAGGCCGTGCGGAAATCCATATCCTTCTGCGAGGTGGCGTGACTTACACACACTTGCCTCACCAAAGCCCCAAGGCGCGCCGCTACCAGATGGATGCCAACACCCGCGCGTTGGACGAGTTCTCAAAGCTGCCGGTGTGGAGGCGTTGCCCGTGCTTTCAGAGGTCGATGCGCACATGGGGCTGGTGTACCTTTTTATCACCAGGCCACAGCTTGAAAAGCTGTTTGCTCAACGGGACCCGCGCATCCTGAGCGTGGATGTGAACAAGGCGATTGGTGGGCTTGCCAGTAACAACTAACCGGTGGGTCCGGTCCCAACGCGCGGCGTTCGCGCAGCGCTGAATCCTGTGGCTCTACGCGTTCGTCACCCGCACTACCGCGCCGCTCCCGTACGAGCGAAAGCTATAGCAGGGCGGCCCACACCCGCATCCAGCGGCATCAGCAGGTGCTGGCGCACGGTGTTGCGCAGGCAAAGCGTGGCAAGCGTCACCACTGGCGGGGTTTAGAGCTCTTCACGGAACAAATCAGCAGTGTTTGGAGCTTGTGAATCAGGCCTTTGCTATGAATTAGTGAGCTTTAGGCGCTATTCGTTAAAGCGCGATAGCCGTCTTTGACCAATATCTTGGAGCGCAAGGCAAGCCCCTGCTGTGGCGCGCGGGCTGCGTGTGATGCTGAGAGGCGTTCGCGTTCACATCCTGTGTGCCCTGCGGCTCGCCAGGGATGTCACCGGGAGGTCGTACGGTGCGTTGTATAGTAATTGGCAATTGATTCGATGTAATCAATTAATTGGATTGATGGCTTGGAAATGCCTAAACTTCAGTCCTGTTCAGTCAACCAACCACAAAGGAAACAGCAATGTCCCTGATCAATACGCAAGTTCAGCCCTTCAAGACCACCGCTTTTGTCAACCGTGCCGGCAAGGGTGAATTCATCGAAGTGACCGAGCAGTCCCTCAAGGGCAAGTGGTCCGTGCTGATCTTCATGCCTGCAGCCTTCACCTTCAACTGCCCCACCGAAATCGAAGACGCTGCCGACAACTACGCTGAATTCCAAAAGGCCGGTGCCGAGGTTTACATCGTGACCACCGACACCCACTTCTCGCACAAGGTGTGGCACGAAACCTCCGACGCCGTGGGCAAGGCCAAGTTCCCCCTGGTCGGCGACCCAACGCACCAGCTGACCAACGCTTTCGGCGTGCACATTCCTGAAGAAGGTCTGGCACTGCGTGGCACGTTCGTGATCAACCCCGATGGCCTGATTAAGACCATGGAGATTCACTCCAACGAAATCGCCCGTGACGTGTCGGAAACCCTGCGCAAGCTCAAGGCTGCCCAGTTCACCGCCGCCAACCCTGGCCAAGTCTGCCCCGCCAAGTGGAAGGAAGGCGCCAAGACGCTGACGCCTTCGCTGGACCTGGTTGGCAAGATCTAATCCACGGCTCCTCCAAAGCCGGACAGCGTCATGGCGCCATCGCGCCATGCCGTCCGGCTTTTTTACGCCCGGACGTTGACAAGCAGGCTTGAACTGCAGCCTTTTTGGCGTCACCCTCCCAGACACCACAACTCGAATTTCAAAGGACACCACCATGCTCGACGAACAACTCAAGACCCAACTCGCCGCCTATCTGGAGCGCGTGCAGCAGCCGTTTGAGCTGGTGGCTTCCCTGGACGACAGCGAGACGGCGCGCGACATGCGTGAGCTGCTGACGACCATCCAATCCCTGCGCAGCGACAAGATCACCCTGCGCACCGACGGCAACGATGCACGCAAGCCATCCTTCAGCCTGCAGCGCGTGGGCGCCACCAACAGCCTGCGCTTTGCCGGCCTGCCCTTGGGCCATGAATTCACCTCGCTGGTGCTGGCACTGTTGTGGACGGGCGGCCACCCACCCAAGGTCGAGCAGGATGTGATCGACTCCATCAAGGCGCTGGATGGAGACTTCAACTTCGAGGTCTACATGAGCCTGACCTGTCACAACTGCCCGGACGTGGTGCAGGCGCTGTCGCTCATGGCCATCGTCAACCCCAAGGTCAAGACCACTGTGATCGAAGGCGGAGCCTTCCAGCAGGAAGTGAACGACCGCGAAATCATGGCCGTGCCCATGGTGTTCCTGAACGGCCAGGTGTTCGGCTCGGGCCGGATGACCATCGAAGAGATCGTCGCCAAGCTCGACACCGGCTCTGCCGCCCGCGAAGCCGCCAAGCTCAGCGCCAAGGATCCGTACGATGTGCTCATCGTCGGCGGTGGCCCCGCTGGCGCGGCAGCCGCCGTGTATGCCGCCCGCAAGGGCATCCGCACCGGCGTGGCGGCCGAGCGTTTTGGCGGCCAGGTGAATGACACGCTGGCCATCGAGAACTACATCTCGGTGCTCGAAACCGACGGCCCCAAGTTCGCCGCCGCGCTCGAAGCCCACACCCGCGCCTATGGCGTGGACATCATGAACCTGCAGCGCGCCGACAAGCTTATCCCCGCCGCGCAGCCCGGTGGTTTGATCGAGGTGCAGCTGGCCAACGGCGGCTCGCTCAAGGCCAAGACGGTGATCCTGTCCACTGGCGCCCGCTGGCGCAACGTGAATGTGCCCGGCGAAGCCGAGTACAAGAACAAGGGAGTGGCCTACTGCCCGCACTGCGATGGCCCGCTGTTCAAGGGCAAGCGCGTGTCGGTGATCGGCGGCGGTAACAGCGGTGTGGAAGCGGCTATCGACCTTGCTGGCGTGGTGGCCCACGTCACGCTCATCGAGTTTGCCGACCAGCTCAAGGCCGACGCCGTGCTGGTCAACAAGCTCAAGAGCCTGTCCAACGTGACCATCCACACCAACGCGCAGACGACCGAAATCACCGGTGCCGATGGCAAGGTCAATGGCCTCAAGTACAAGGACCGCGCGACCAACGTGGAACACACCGTTCAGTTGGAAGGCGTGTTCGTGCAGATCGGCCTGGTGCCCAATACCGAATGGCTCAAAGGCACGGTGGAGCTGTCGCGCTTCGGCGAAATCATTGTCGACTCGCACGGCCGCACCAACATCCCCGGCGTGTTCGCAGCGGGCGACTGCACCACGGTGCCTTTCAAGCAGATCGTGATTGCTGCGGGCGATGGCTCCAAGGCAGCGCTGAGCGCCTTTGACCACCTGATCCGCATGCCCGTGGTGGCCGAAGGGGCCAAGGCGCAGGCAGCGCAGCCCGAGGCCGTTGCTGCTTGATGTCGTGCAGGGGATGGGGGCGGATGCTGCCCTCGTCCCTGCAGGCAGGGCGGCCCGAAGCGTGAATCCAGCTGCGGATTCAGGCCTTGGGCCTTTTGCCACTCAACCACGCAAAGTCCTTCAACCCGGTCTGGGCGATCCGCTGTTTTTGTAGGGGTTCTACAAACCTCCCTAGAATCCGGCTGCCCATGCGCCGATTGCTGTTGCTCTTCTTGTTGGTGTTCATACCGCTCCAGTCCATCTGGGCGGCTGCTTCGCCTTATTGCGGGCATGAAACGGCGCCGCAAGCCTCGCACTTTGGCCACCATGCGCACGATCATGTGGCCGATGAGTCTCCTGTCCATCCAGCCAAGACATCCAATGCCACCCCGGTGGACATGGACTGTCACGCCTGCCATGGCGCGGGCAGTGGTCTCGCGCGCAGTCCCGGTGACCACGCCATTGTGGTGACCGCAGCACGCCCGCCGGGCCAGGCTGCATCAACCTGGCCGCCAGCGCCGCTTTCACGCCCCGAACGCCCCAATTGGCCCTTCCTCGCCTGAGCGGCGAGGCGGGGGCTCTGGGCTGTCCCGTTTCTATTTTGTTGATGGTTTTGAAGAGCTGCCTTTTGAGGCAGTCGCGACGCGCGCGCTGACGCCTGCGTGTGCTGCTGATCGGCTCTTCCTCCCATCGCGCCTCGCCGATTTCAACCTGTGGCCCCTGGCCACTGCAGAGGAATCGGATGCAATCAACGAAACGACGACACCATGCGCCCGCCGCCGCCGTAGCGGCTATGGCGCTGGGCGTGGCACTGCTGGGCAGCTGTCTCTTATACACATCTCCGAGCCCACAAGACTAGGCATGATCTCGTAT
>ERZ1031516.152-NODE-152-length-11439-cov-13.968113_pt1 | contig 11439 bp, 11 predicted proteins | sample MGYA00518047_ERZ1031516 | MGnify/ENA primary metagenome ERZ1031516 (study PRJEB33718, sample SAMN03159945) | human skin metagenome | collected 2014-04-10 | study: EMG produced TPA metagenomics assembly of the PRJNA266117 data set (Human skin bacterial metagenome... | reverse complement strand
GCGTCAGATGTGTATAAGAGACAGCCGCAACCCCTGCCCCGCTGGTCGTGCCCCACAGCCTGACGGAAGACGCCGTGGCCATCTTCACCGGGGTGTTGCTCATCTCGGTGGGGGTGGCGTTTTTCACCAGCGCGGGGTTGCTCACGGGCGGCACTGCGGGGCTGGCGTTTTTGCTGCACTACGCCACGGGCATCGGCTTTGGCAAGATCTTCTTTGTGCTCAACCTGCCGTTTTACTGGCTGGCGCTGCGCAAGCTGGGCCGGGCGTTCACGGTCAAAACTTTCATCGCGGTGCTGCTGCTGTCGCTGCTGACTGAGCTGCAGTCGCAGTTCCTGCAATTTGCGCAACTGCAGCCGCTGTACGCGGCCATTGCCGGCGGGCTGATCACGGGAACGGGCTTCCTCGTGCTGTTCCGCCACCGCTGCAGCCTGGGCGGCGTGGGCATTGCCGCGCTGTACCTGCAGGACCGCTACGGCTGGCGCGCGGGCAAGGTGCAGATGGCTGTGGACTGCTGCATCGTGCTGCTGGCCCTGTGGACGGTGGAGCCCTTGCGCGTGGCCTGGTCCATTGCGGGTGCCGTGGCGCTCAACCTGGTGCTGGCCATGAACCATCGGCCGGGCCGCTACATGGCGGTTTAGCCCACGCTACGACGACACCTGCCAGCCCAGCCCGCTGTGCAGCCGCTGCTCCAGCGCCTCGATGGGCACCGGGCGGCTGAACAGGTAGCCCTGCCACAGGGTGCAGCCGTGGCGCTCCAGAAACGCGCGCTGCGCCTCGGTCTCCACCCCCTCGGCAATCACGTCGATGCCCAGGCTCTGCGCCATGCCGATGATGGTCTGCACGATGAGCGCGTCGGTGTGCTGGATGCCGATGTTGCGCACAAAGCTCTGGTCGATCTTGAGCTGGTCCAGCGGCAGCCGCGTGAGGTACGACAGCGACGACTGGCCGGTGCCAAAGTCGTCCATCGAAAAGCGCAGGCCCAGCGCGCGCAGTGCATTCATCTTGGCGATGGTGTCGTCCACGTTGTCCAGCGCCAGGCTCTCGGTCAGCTCCAGCTTCAGGCGGTCGGGCCGCGCGCCGGTCTGCCGCAGCACGGCCACCACCTGCTCCATGAAGTCGGCCTGGCGGAACTGGCGCGCGCTCACGTTCACCGCCAGTTGCAGGTCGGCCGTGGCAGGGTGGTCCTGCCAGCGGCGCAGCTGGCTGCAGGCGGTCTGCAGCACCCACAGGCCGATGGGCAGGATCAGCCCGGTCTCTTCGGCCAGCGGGATGAACTCGAACGGCGGCACCATGCCGCGCGCCGGGTGGTTCCAGCGGATCAGCACCTCGGCCCCCACCACATGCTTGCCGCAGCCCACCTGCACCTGGTAGTGCAGCGTGAACTGGCCCTGTTCCAGCGCCGTGCGCAGGTCGTTCTCCAGCGCCGCGCGGGCCGTGACAGCGGCCTGCATGCGGGGGTCAAAAAAGCGGATGCCGTTGCGCCCTGCGGTCTTGGCGGCGTACATAGCTAGGTCGGCGTGCTTGACAACATCTTCCACCGTCTGTCCCTGGCCGCTGAACAGCACGGCGCCCACACTGGTGGTGCTGTGCACATGGTGCGATGCGAGCTGGTAGGGCTGGTTGAGCGCAGCCAGAATCTTTTCGCCCACCGCCTGCGCCTGCTCGGCCGCATCGGTGGCAAGGGCGCCCAGGTCTTCCAGCAGCACCAGAAACTCGTCGCCGCCCAACCGCGCGACGGTGTCGCCCTCTCGCACGCAGGCCGTGAGCCGCTGGGCCACCTGCTGCAGCAGCACGTCGCCCATGTCGTGGCCCAGGGTGTCGTTCAGGGTCTTGAAGTGGTCTAGGTCCAGGCACAGCAGAGCCCCTTGCAGGCCCGCCCGCGCACTGGTGGCAAACGCCTGTTGCAGGCGGTCCATCATCAGGCGGCGGTTGGGCAGGTGGGTGAGCGGGTCGTAGAACGCCAGGTGCTCGATCTCCCGCGCCGCCGCCGCGCGCTGGGTGATGTCGCTGAGAGTGGCCACGTAGTGCGTCAGCACCCCGTGCTGGTCCGTGACGGCGGTGATGGCCATGAAGTGCAAGTTCACCTCGCCGCTCTTGCAGCGGTTCCACAGCTCGCCCTTCCACTCGCCGGTGCTGGCCAGGCTGGCCCACATGGCATCAAAAAACGCCTTGTCGTGGTGGCCCGAGGCCAGCAGGCTGGTGCGGCGGCCCACCACCTCGTCGGCGCTGTAGCCGGTGATGCGGCTGAACGCGCGGTTGGTGCGCAGGATGAAGGTGTCCGCGTCGGTGACGATCATGCCCTCTTGGGACTCGAACGCAATGGCCGCAATGCGCAGTTCGTTCTCGTCGCGCTTGCGGGCCGAGATGTCCTTGCCCACACCCCGGTAGCCGCAAAACACACCGCCGTCATCAAACACGGGCGTGCCGCTGATGGACACCCAGTACGAGCAGCCCTGCTGGTCGCGGCGCTCGAACTCGAAGTCGCGGAACTCCTGGTGGCGCTCCAGCAGCGCGCGGTGTTCTTCCCACAGCGCATCGCTCATACCCGGTGCGGCCAGCTCCCAGCGCGTCTTGCCCATGTGCAGCGCGGCCTCCTGCACCAGCCGGTCATCGGCCCGGCCCTCGACATGCGTGAGGCGAAACTGCGCGTCCTGCTCCCAGTACCAGTCGGATGACAGCGCCGTAAGGGTGCGAAAGCGCGCCTCGTTGTCCTCCAGCTTGCGGCGCACCCGGTAGGACTCACTCACGTCGCTGAACACCAGCACCACGCCCACGATCTGTCCCTGCGCATTGCGAATGGGGGCGGCGCTGTCGGCAATGTGGTACTCGGCGCCATGCCGGGCCAGCAAGGTGGTGTGGTTGCTCAATGCCACCACCTGGCCCCGGTCCATCACCAGCTGCACCGGGTCTATCTGCGGCTCGCGGGTGCCGGTGTTGACGATGCGAAACACCTCGGGCAAGGGCTGCCCCGTGGCCTGGGCCAGGGGCCAGCCCGTCAGGCGCTCGGCCACCGCGTTCATGCGGGTGATGCGGCCCTGCGCATCGGTGGCGATCACGCCATCGCCGATGGAGTGCAGCGTGATGTCCAGGTTTTCCTCACTCTGGCGCAGTTCGGCCTCGGCTTTCTGGCGGGTCAGCGCCATGCGGTCAAACCGGCGGCCCAGCTCGGTCAGCTCCTGCAGGCCCGTGGCGGGCACGCGCGACACATAGCGCCCCTCGGCCAGCTCGTCCGTGGCGTGCATCAGGCGCCTCAGGGGCCGCATCACGCCGCGCTGCACGCCCACCTGCGCCACGGCAAATGACAGCACCAGGCCGCCCAGCAAGAACGCCATCTCGGTCCACATGCGGCTGTTGGCCGCGGCGTACAGGTTGTCCAGCGGCACGGCCAGGCTCATGGTGGCCACCGGTTTGCCACCTGCCTCGATCAGCGGCTGGAACACCACCAGCTCGGGCGCACCATCAGGGCGGTACCGCTGGCGCTGCCCCTGGGGCGTTTGCAGCACCAGGGCGCGGAACTCGGCATCGGCAAACGGTGCCCCCAGCTCGCTGGCGTCGGGGGGATAACGCGCCAGCACGCGCCCCTCAGGGTCGGACACCCGGGCCACCGCGCCGTCCGGCAGCCCCAGGTCGGTGAGCCGCCGGCTCCACCACTCCAGCGACACCACCGCCACGGCGGCCGCCACCACCTCCTGCGTGCCGGGCGGTATCACCGGGTAGGCAAAGTTGACACTGGCCACCTGGGCGGCGCGGTCCACCTGAAAACTGCCCACCGCAAAGTCCCGCCCCGAAATCGTCTGCTGAAAATATGGGCGGTTGGCGACGTTGACCGGCGCCTTGAGCGGACGCGCATTGCACAGCAGCTCGCCGTCCGCCCGTGGCACGCCAATGTTGACGTAGGTGGCATTGAGCGACAGCACTTCGGCCAGGTAGCGCCCGCACTGGGGCGTTGAAGGGTCGTGGACCTGCGGCATGGCGGCCAGCTGCTGCAGAAACTGGCGGGTGTTCTGGATCAGCCGCTGCTGGGTGCCAGCCACCGACTGCAGGGTCTGCAGCGCGCGTTCTTCGGCCGCAGCAATCGCGTCTGTGCGGTGGGCCCGTGCCTGGTACACCACCAGCAGCACCGCTGGCAGCGTGGCCCACAGCACCAGCCAGCGAATCCGCGCGGACAAGGTGCTCCACATTCCAGCGACCCATGAGGGCATACCGACCTTTCTGTGCAAGAGAAAGAACGCTTGAGCACATATCTGCCGACAGCCGCTGACAAACGGGCAGACATGTTTCGTCACATGTTACTGCCCATGGTCGGAAAAGGCATTCAAGATTTGCGCAGGGTTGCCCGCAGCGCCAGAAAGTGGTTACCTGCGGAACCTTGAGCGGCTCCGCCGTATCATTGAAAGATGCGTCGCGGCTTTTTCTTCCTGCTAATGGTGGTGCTGGTCCTTCGGGGCCTGACGGGCACGGCCATGGCGGCGGGCATTGTGGCTCCGCTGCTTCCTGCAGGCGCCGCGCAGCACACCGAGGCCCATCAGCCTACGGCGGAAGGCATGGTCCACGACCACGACCACGACCACGACCACGACCAGGGACATCCCCACGATCATTCCGCAACCCTGGCGCAGGCCGAGGGCCTGGCACCCGCCGACGCCCACGCCCACCATGGCGCCCCGGCCGCCGAGCCAGGCATCCACCACACCGCCACCCACTCTGCGGCCTGCCAGGACCCCGATGCGGGCTGCAAATCGGGCGACGACCACGGCCACCACAGCGCCAGCTGCTCGGCCTGCGAAATCTGCCACTCGGCCATGCTGGGCCTGCCCGCATCGCTGACCCCCGCCCCCCTGCCCGCCGGAGCCCTGCTGCCCCTGGCCTCTGCGCAGTTTGACAGCGCCCCTGCGGCGCTGGCCATCAAACCACCCATCGCCTGATCTCCGACGCCCGAAGTGCGTCTGCCATAGCCTGATGGCCCCTGAACAACGGGGTTCGTCGGACGGCAGTGCACTGTTTTTTCGTTCGTTGTCTGGAGATCGCCATGCGCGCCCCTGCCATTTTTCTCTCCTTGCCGTCGCCCGGGCCATCGTGGCCGATGCGATTGGCTTGTCTTGCCCTGTTGTCGCCCTTGCTGGCGCAAGCCCAGGGCCCATCTGCATCCGACGCTACCCGCGCCGATGCGCCCACGGCCCCCCTGCCGTACACGGCCATGCCGCCGCAGCCCCCGCTGGTGGACGCCGTGCCCACACCCCAGGCTTGGCGCCAGGCGCATGAGGCCGTGGGCGCGTTCCCGCGTGGCCATGCTGACATCGTGGCCTGGGAGGCGCAAAAAGGCTCGGCACCTTCCCCCACGCCCGCAGCCTCCTCCGCTACCTCCATGCAACACCATCCCCAGGGCATGCAGGACGGCATGCCGCATGGGAAGCAGCACGGCACACGCCATGAAATGCATCACGGAAGCCCGGGGAGTGCCCACCCCGCCCACCACCCCGAGCAGAAGGGCAAGCCATGATCAGCACCCATCGCCTCTCCATACTGGCTGCCGCCACCCTGCTGGCGGGCTGCGCCAGCGTGTCGCCCGATGGCCTGCGCAGTGATGTCGCGGCCCTCACTACGGGCCGTACCGCCGGTGTGCCCCAGGCGGCCTTGCCCGCGATGAACCCGAGCGCCCGCGCAAAGGCCCAGCAGTCCATCGACGGCTGGCTCGCCCAGCCCCTGACACAAGACGCCGCCGTGCGCATTGCCCTGCTCAACAACCCCGGCCTGCAAGCCCGGCTGGCCGCACTGGGCGTGGCCGATGCCGAGCGGGTGCAAGCCATCTCGCTGCCCAACCCGCACCTGACCCTGGGGCGTTTCACCAACAGCCAGGAGCGTGAGATCGAACGCACCCTGGCCTTTGGCCTGATGGATCTGATCTCCCTGCCTTGGCGCATCCAGCGCGAGGCCGAGCGCCTGCAGATCGCCACGCTGCAAGCCGCACAGGACGTGGTGCAACTGGCCGCAGACACCCGCCGTGCCTGGCTGCGGGCGGTGGCGGCCGAGCAGGTGGCCGCCACGCACGACCGCATGGTGGAAGCCGCCGAGGCCGGGGCCGAGCTGGCGCACCGCATGGCGCAGGTCGGCAACTGGAGCCGCCTGCAACAAGCCCGCGAACAGGCCGTGCTGCACGATGCCACCCGCCAGCGTGCCCGCGCCCGCCTGGCCGCAGCCACCGAGCGTGAGCAGCTCAACCGCCGCATGGGCCTGTGGGGGCAGCAAACCCAATACCAACTGGCCCAGCAGCTGCCGCCCCTGCCCACCACCGCCTTACCCGCCGATGGCATCGAAGCCACCGCGCTGCGCGAGCGGCTGGACGTGCAAGCTGCCCGCCGCCAGCTGGACACCCAGGCCACGCGCCAGGGCTGGAGCCGTGCGGGCGCCGTGTTTGGTGACATTGGGCTGGCATACAGCCGCAACACCGCGACCGAACGCGACACCGGCCGCAGCGACATCAAGCGCGGCTGGGAGATCGAGCTGCCCCTGCCCCTGTTCGACTGGGGTGGTGCAGCCCGCACCCGCGCCCAGGCCGAGGTGGAGCAAAGCGCCGCCCAGCTGCAAGACACCGCCGTGCGCGCCCGCAGCGAGGTGCGCGCCGCCTGGCTCACCTACCGCACGGCCCTCGACCTGGCGCGCCAGCAGCAGGCTGAAGTAGTGCCCCTGCGCCAGCTCATCGCCGACGAGACCACGCTGCGCTACAACGGCATGCTGGCCAGCGTGTGGGACATGCTGGCCGAAGCACGCAACAGCACGCAGGCCGTGGCCAACGCCATCGAAGCGCAGCGCGACTTCTGGCTGGCCGAGACCGACCTGCAACTGGCGCTGACGGGCACCTCGCCCGGCGCACTGCAGGGCCTCACCTCCGGCGCCGCAGCCTCCTCCACCCCACAAGGCCACTGACATGAACCGCCGCAATTTCTTTTCTGGCGCCGCCACGGCCGTGGCCGCAGCCTCCGTCAGCCGCGTGGCCCTGGCCGCGCTGCCCGAGCCCGCCACACAGTCCAGCGCCGACACCGCGCCGCCGCTGCACCCGCCCACGGGCCGCCCCTACAACCCGGTGGTCACTTTGAATGGCTGGACCGCCCCCTGGCGCATGAACGCAGGCGTCAAGGAGTTCCACCTGGTGGCCGAGCCCGTGGTGCGCGAGGTGGCGCCCGGCTTCATGGTCAACATGTGGGGCTACAACGGCCAGAGCCCCGGCCCCACCATCGAGGTGGTCGAAGGCGATCGCGTGCGCATCTTCGTCACCAACCGCCTGCCCGAGCACACCACCATCCACTGGCACGGCCAGCGCCTGCCCAACGGCATGGACGGCGTCGGTGGCCTCACCCAGCCCGCCATCCAGCCCGGCAAGACCTTCGTGTACGAGTTTGTGGCGCGCCGCCCCGGCACCTTCATGTACCACCCGCATGCCGACGAGATGGTGCAGATGGCCATGGGCATGATGGGCCTGTGGATCACCCACCCGAAGGCTGCGCACCCGCACATCGCCAAGGTGCAGCGCGACTACGCGTTTCTGCTCAACGCTTTTGACGTGGAGCCCGGCAGCATGACCCCCAAGGTCAACACCATGCTGGACCACAACATCTGGTGCTGGAACAGCCGCGTGTTCCCCGCCATCAGCCCGCTGGTGGCGCGGCAGGGCGACCGGGTGCGCATCCGGGTGGGCAACCTCACCATGACCAACCACCCCATCCACCTGCACGGGCACGAGTTTGAAGTGACAGGTACCGACGGCGGCCCTGTGCCCAAAAGCGCACGCTGGCCCGAGGTAACCACCGACGTGGCGGTGGGCCAGATGCGGCAGGTGGAGTTCATTGCCGACGAACCCGGCGACTGGGCCCTGCACTGCCACAAGAGCCACCACACCATGGGCGCCATGGGGCACGCCGTGCCCACCATGATCGGCGTGGACCATCGCGGACTGGTGGGCAAAATCCAGAAGATCGTGCCCGACTACATGGTGATGGGCGAGCGCGGCATGGCCGACATGGGTGCCATGGAGATGCCGCTGCCCGACAACACCTTCCCGATGATGACCGGCACCGGCCCCTTCGGCCCGCTGGAGATGGGCGGCATGTTCACCACCCTGAAGGTGCGCGCCGACCAACCCGCAGGCAGCTATGCCGACCCCGGCGACTTCAGGCAGCCACGTGGCACCCAGGCCTTTGAATGGCAAGGCGCCCCGGCCGCCACACCACGCCCTGCACGCACCTACACCCCAGGCACCGCCCCAGGCGCGGCCAATGCACGCAAGCCGGCTGCCAGCGGCCACCAACATTGATGCCAACGATCACCATGAACACTATTAAATTCATAGCTGCCTGGGCAATGTGCACTAGCGCATTCGGCACTTTTTCTGCCTATGGGCATGAAAACATGCCCCACCGCACCTCCACAGCCCCCGTGGTCAAAGAGCAAAAAGACTGGGGCATTGCAGGCGATGCCCAGCAGGTGCGCCGCACGATCACCGTGCGCATGGGCGACGACATGCGGTTCAGCCCCCGCCACATCGAAGTGCGCGAGGGCGACACCGTGCGGCTGCGCGCCCAAAACAAAGGTCAGGTGCTGCACGAGATCGTGATCGGCACCAAGACGGAGCTGGACCAGCACGCCGAGATGATGAAAAAGCACCCGGGCATGGAACACGACGAGCCTTACATGGCCCATGTGGCGGCCGGCAAGGCCGGCGACATCGTGTGGCACTTCAACCGCGCAGGCAGCTTTGACTTTGCCTGCCTCATCCCCGGCCATTACCAGGCCGGCATGACCGGCACCATCACCGTGCTGCCCCGCCATCCATAACGCCAGGAGAAACACCATGACCCTCCAACGCCCTCGGGCTGCATCCGCATCCATGACCGCGCTCCCCAGCCCTGCCCGCCGCCAATGGCTGGCCACCACTCTGCCTCTGCTGGGCGCGGGGTTGGCCGTCGCTTTGCTGCCGGTTGGGTCCCGCGCCGCCACCAACACGCCCACACCGCTGGAAGTGTGGAAAGACCCCAACTGCGGCTGCTGCCAGGACTGGGTGGACCACATGCAAGCCAACGGCTTTGCCGTGAAGGTGCATGCCACCGGCAACAACGCCGTGCGTGCCCGCCTGGGACTGCCGCCAAAACTGGGTTCGTGCCACACCGCGCTGGTGGGCGGCTACCTGGTGGAAGGCCACGTGCCCGCCAGCGATGTGCGCAAGCTGCTGCAGCAAAAGCCCAAGGCCCTGGGCCTGGCCGTGCCGGGCATGCCCGTGGGATCGCCAGGCATGGACGGCGCCGTGTATGGCGACCGGCGCGACCCGTACGACGTGCTGCTGGTAGCGCACGACGGCAGCACGCGCATCTTCAACAGCTACAACAAAAAGGCATCCACATGACCCAGCACTTCTTCTCCATCCCGCTGGCTGCCGCCATGCTTGTCCTGGTTGCAGGGCCCGCCCTGGCGCAGGCGCCTGCAGGGGCTGCCGCAGACAGCCACAGCAGCCACCACCTCGCCGCCACCGCACCGTCCGCGCCACCGGCGGATCTGAGCGAAGGCGAAATCACCCGCTGGGACCCGCGCACCCTGCGCCTGACCCTCAAACACGGCGAGATCAAGAACCTGGAGATGCCGCCCATGACCATGGTGTTCCGCGTGGCGGACGCTGGCGTGGTGGGCGACCTGAAACCCGGCGACAAGGTGCGCTTTCGGGCAGAGCAGGTCAGCGGCGCGTACCACGTCCAACGGATCGAGAAAGCACCTTGACCACGCCACCGAAGCTTGAGTTCACACAGGCTCTTAGGCCCGACAGGGCACCATAATCACCGGCCATGAGTTCTCAACATGTTCTGGCTGGCGACGCTGGCAGCATCACCCGCGTGGCCGGCATCGAGGTCGGCCACTTCACCGAAACCCGCCGCCCCACGGGCTGCACCGTCATCATCACCCGCGAGGGCGCTGTGGCCGGGGTGGATGTGCGCGGTGCCGCACCCGGTACGCGTGAGACGGATTTGCTCCACCCCTCCAACCTCGTGGACAAGGTGCACGCCATCATGCTCGCGGGCGGCAGCGCCTGGGGGCTGGATGCCGCCACCGGCGCCGTGCGCTGGCTGGAAGAGCGCGGCGTGGGTTTCGACGTGGCCGTGGGCCGCCTGCCCATTGTGCCCGCCGCCGTGCTGTTCGACCTGCTGGTGGGCGACATGCGCGTGCGCCCCGATGCAGCGGGGGGCTACGCGGCGTGCGAGGCCGCCTCCACCGCAGACCCGGCCGAAGGTAACGTGGGCGCGGGCACCGGTGCGGCGCTGGGCAAGATCTTCGGCATCCACCGTGCGATGAAGGGTGGCATCGGTACCGCCTCCGTCACCGTGGACGGCGTCACGGTGGGTGCTCTCATCGCCTGCAATGCGCTGGGCGACGTGATCGACCCCGACACCGCGCAAGTGATTGCCGGGGCACGCACCGACGACGGCCTGCGTTTGCGCGACACGCGCCGCGCCCTGCTGCGCGGCGACCCGCCCCAGCCCCTGCTGGCGGGCACCAACACCACCATCGGGGTGGTCGCCACTGACGCGGTCATCACCAAGGTGCAGGCCCACCGCCTGGCCGTGGCCGCTCACGACGGACTGGCCCGCAGCATCAACCCCGTGCACACCATGTCGGACGGCGACACCCTCTTCAGCCTGGGCACGGGCCGCAGCGGCAAGAGCCCGGGCATGATGGTGCTGGCCACCATGGCGGCCGAGGCCACGGCCATCGCCACGGCGCGGGCAGCACGGGCTGCGCGCGCCATCACTACCGCCGAGGGGTTGTACCTGCCCTCGGCCGCCGATCTGGGCTGAAGCGCAAAAATCGGCATGCGCCACGCAGATGGTGCGTGGCGTCTCCTTCGCGTTGGCATCGGCTGGCGTTGACTGGCGTTGACTGGCGTCTGTTGCCGGCTTCGTCCCATGCCCTGGAGCTGGCGGTTTCTGCCCCCGCGCCAGCCCTCAGGCGTATTGCGCCAGCCCGTGGCCGAAGGACCAGTTCTCCTTGGCCACCTCAACAATGTTCACGAACACATCTTCCGGCCTGAGGCCTGGGCTTTCGCCCAGAAGCTGGGCGATGCGTTGGAACAGCGCCTTCTTCTGCTCCAGCGTGCGTGTGTTGTTCGCAGTGATCTGGATGAACACCACATCGTCGCTGCGTGCCACACCCAGGTACGACGGGCTGTAGCGGAAATTCGCGGCATCGTGCTCGGTCAGGGTCATGAACTGATCGTCCTCGGGCACATTGAAGGTCTCGCGCATGGCGCGGTACAGCGTGTCGAAAATCGCTTGCCGGTAGGCAGCGGGCTTGCCGGCACGCATGGCAATGTGGATGAGCGGCATGGAGGGTCCTTTCGTGAAAAAGCTGGTGCCATGCCTGTCTCTTATACACATCTGACGCTGCCGACGATACTCCTTG
>ERZ1031516.149-NODE-149-length-11590-cov-18.249502_pt1 | contig 11590 bp, 7 predicted proteins | sample MGYA00518047_ERZ1031516 | MGnify/ENA primary metagenome ERZ1031516 (study PRJEB33718, sample SAMN03159945) | human skin metagenome | collected 2014-04-10 | study: EMG produced TPA metagenomics assembly of the PRJNA266117 data set (Human skin bacterial metagenome... | reverse complement strand
GATCATGCCTAGTCTCGTGGGCTCGGAGATGTGTATAAGAGACAGGCCCGGCACGCCCTGGCAACTGCACCTGGTGCACACCACCCACAGCAGCATGGCCGACAGCCGCTGGGCGGCCGCAGCCGGGGGCGGCGGCTGGCTGGCCCTGTCGCTGCTGGTGCTGTTTGTGCGCCAGCGCCAGCGCCTGGCCCGCCTGCGCCAGCGCAGCCGCCAGGAGCTGGAGACCGTGCTGCAACAGCACGCGCAGGAGCTGCGCACCGCGCAGGACGGCATCGTGCAGGCCGCGCAGCAAGCCGCGCAACAAACGGACACGGGCCTCTCCCGCAGCCTGGAACACCTGCCCCAGGGCGTGGTCATCATCGACGCCGACCTGAAGCTGGTGGCCTGGAACTCGCGCTACGTGCAGCTGTTTCGCTACCCCGCCGACCTGATGCAGGTGGGCCGCCCCATCGAAGACCTGATGCGCCACAACGCACGCCGGGGCCTGCTGGGCCCGGGCCCGGTGGAAGAAGCCATCGAACGCCGCCTGGCCCACCTGCGCAGCGGCACCCCGCACCTGCACGAAAGCGCCAAGGAAGACGGCACCGTGCTGGAGATCCGGGGCAACCCGCTGCCCGAGGGCGGCTTTGTGACCAGCTACGCCGACATCACCAGCTACAAAAACGCCGCGCGCGAGCTGCGATCGCTGGCCGATGCACTGGAGCAACGCGTGGCCGACCGCACCCGCGACCTGGACGCTGCGCGGCGCGAGGCCGAGCAGGCCAACCGCTCCAAAACCCGCTTTGTGGCCGCCGCTGTGCACGACCTGCTGCAGCCCCTGAACGCCGCGCGCATGTTCACCTCGCTCTTGCGCAGCCACCTGCCGGGCGATGCCGAACGGCACGCGGTGGACAGCATCGACGGCGCCCTGGCCGCGCAGGACGCCATCCTCAACAGCCTGCTCGACATCTCGCGCATGGAATCGGGCCAGTTCGACGTGCACATCCACGACGTGGCGCTGGGCCCGCTGCTGCAGGTGCTGGGCCACAACTTCGGCGTGCTGGCCGAAAGCCAGGGGTTAAAGCTGCACTGCGTGCCCACCCGCGCCGTGGTGCGCACCGACGAAAACCTGCTGCGCCGCATCCTGCAAAACTTTGTCTCCAACGCCATCCGCTACAGCCGGCGCGGGCGCATCGTGGTGGGCTGCCGCAGGGTGGGCGACCACCTGCGCATCGAGGTGCACGACCAGGGCCCCGGCATCCCCGAGGCATTGCAGCGCGAGATCTTTGAAGAATTCCGCCGCCTGGACGAAGGCCGCGCCGACGACCGGGGCGCAGGCCTGGGCCTGGCCATCGTCGAACGCCTGGGTCGCCTGCTGGGGCACGAGATTGGCCTGCGCTCACAGCTAGGGCGCGGCAGCGTGTTCTGGGTGTGTGTGCCGCTGGGTAACCCCGCCGCCGCGCAGCAGGCTGCGCCCCCCGCCACCACGCTACAGCCCAGTGACGACGCGCCCCTGCAAGGCAGCAGCGCCTGGGTCATTGATGACGACGGCCCTACCTGCGCCGCCACGCAGGCCCTGCTGCAGCGCTGGGGGTGCACGGTGCCACTGGCCGCTGGCGCGCCCGAGGCCCTGGCCGCCGCCCAGCCCGGCGAGGCGCCGCAGTTGGTGCTGCTGGATGTGCACCTGGGCGCCGGCCTCCACGGCCCCGAAGTGTTCGCGCAGTTGTGCCAGCGCTGGGGCCAGACGCCTGCCGTGATCCTGGTCACCGCCGAGCGCGATGCCACCCTGCGCCGCCAGGCCGCCGAACGCGGCTGGGGCTTTCTGGCCAAGCCGGTGCGCGCCCCCGCGCTGCGGGCGCTGGTGAGCCAGACGCTGCTGAGACAGGGAGCATCCTCCTGAGCCGCTGCGCGGCGGGGCGGCCCTTGCACGGCGCCTCGCGCAGGGTGCTGCGCCCGGCTGGAGAGGCTGCGCTCGTCGCTACGCTTTTAGCAGCTGCCAGGGCTTGTTGAATAAGCGACAGCGGCCGTTTTGATGCAGAGCTCCACCTCAGGAAGACACGCCGTCTTCCGTCTCCAGGCTTTTGACCAGCACCGCCGCCTGCGTGCGGCTGTAGCACGCGAGCTTTTTCAGGATGGCGGTGACATGCACCTTCACCGTGTTCTCGGCCAGGCCCAGCGCGCTCGCAATCTGCTTGTTCAGCAGGCCGTCGGCCAAACACAGCAGCACGCGGAATTGCTGGGGCGTGAGCTGCGCGAGCCGCGCGGCCAGCTCGGCGTCGGCCTCGGAGCGCTCGGCCGCCATGGGCGGGAACCAGCTGCCGCCGTCCAGCACGGCCTGGATGGCGTCGCCCATGGCGTCGGCGGGCGCGGACTTGGGGATGAAGCCCGCAGCACCAAACTGCTGAGCGCGGCGGATGACGCGGGGGTGGTCGTTGGAAGAGATGATGACCACAGGCAGCTCGGGGTATTCGCCGCGCACATGCAGCAGGGCCGAGAAGCCGCGCGTACCGGGCATGCTCAGGTCCAGCAGCACCAGCTCGACCTCGGGGTGGTCCTGCAGCGCCTGGCCCAGCGTGGCGGCGCTGGCCGCCTCCAGCGTGCGAAACTGCGGCAGCCGCTCGCGCAGCACGTGCAGCACAGCCGCACGGAACAGCGGGTGGTCGTCAGCGACGAGGAGCGTGGGCGCGGTGGACATGGATTGTTGTGCAGTCTGCCACGGGGGCTATCAACCGCCGGCCTGCGGGCCTTTCCAGAACGCGGGCTGTGCGTACTGGTGCTTGAGGTGTTCGATCCACAGCCGCACCCGCAGCGGCATGTGCTTGCGCTGCGGAAACACCACATAGATGCCGTTGGGCGGCGCCGCAAAATCGTGCAGCACCTCCACCAGCCGGCCTACCGCGATCTCGGCCTCCACCTCCCAGGTGCTGCGCCAGGCAATGCCGTAGCCCGCCAGGCACCAGTCGTGCAGCACCTGCCCGTCCGAGCAATCGAGCGGGCCGCCGGGCTTGAGGTGGATGACCTCGGTGCCACCGCCTTCGACCGGCATGCGGAACGCCCAGCCCCGTGTTTGCGATGCCTCGCTCGACAGCGTGAGGCAGTCGTGCTGCACCAGCTCGCTGGGGTGGCGCGGCGTGCCGTGGCGCTGCAGGTAGGCGGGTGTGGCCACGCACAGGCGGCGGTTGTCGGCTATGCGCACGCTCACCAGCGACGAGTCGGGCAGGTCGCCCACGCGCACGGCGCAGTCATAGCCCTCGCCCGCCAGGTCCACCACGCGGTCGCTGAGGTTGAGCGAGATGGTCACGTCCGGGTGGGCGGTGCGAAAACGTGGCACCAGCGGCGCCACATGGCGGCGGCCAAAGCCGGCCGGTGCGGTGATGCGCAAATGGCCCGTGGCCTTGACGCCCCCTTCGGACACGCTCGCCTCGGCGTTGGCCACGTCGGACAACAGGCGCTGGCAGTCTTCCAGAAACGCACTGCCCTCGTGCGTGAGGCTGATGCGGCGCGTGGTGCGCACCAGCAACTTCACGCCCAGGTGTTCTTCCAGCGCATCGAGCCGCCGGCCCATGATGGCTGGGGCCACGCCCTCGGCCTTGGCCGCCGCGGTGAGGCTGCCGCGTGTTGCCACCGACACAAACGATTCGAAGGCCTTGAGTTTGTCCATGGGCGCTGATTATGGGGATAAAGCGGCGAAGGGCCTGGTGACGGACTTGGGCACGGCCTGTGATCGGTTTTAGAGACAAACAGGCCGCATGCGCTAGTGCAACATGCCTGGGCAGCTACATAAATGATAGTGAACCAGCATCACCCCCACTTCACACCAGGCGCGACTTGAGGAACCCCACGGTGCCATAGCGCTTGACCTCGGTGTAGAGGTCGCGCGTGAGGCCCTGCACCATGGCGGTGTAGGCGTCGGCCAGGTCGGGGGCGATGGTGAAGTGGTCGTAGTTCACGATCACGCCCACGCGCTCGCCCTGTGCGGCGAGCGGAGCGAGCAGGCGGCGCACCTCCTGCTCGATGGCGTCGATGGTGCTGGCGGTGTTGATCTGCAGGCCCGAGAAGTCGATGTGCAGCAGCTGGCGCGCGGCGTCCAGCTCAAAGCGCTGCACCAGCGGGCGGTTGAGCAGCTGCTCGCGCAGGCCCAGCGGGCCGGGCTCGAACAGGCGCAGGTCCATGGTCTGCAGGCCGGGGCTGATGCGCGGCGTGAATGCCATGTGGGCCAGCACGTCGCGGTGCAGGTCGATGCCGGGCGCCAACTCGATGAGTTCCAGCGCACCGCCGCCATCCGCCTCGCCCGAGGGCACCAGGCGGAACACGCAGCGCTCGGTCACATACAACACGCGCTGGCCGCGCCGCAGGGCTTCGGCGCCGCTGAAGGTGCGGTGCTCGACTTCGCGCACCAGCTTGCGCGCGCCGCCTTCGTGCAGGATGTGCAGGTGGCCGTCCACGGCCTCCACCTGCAGCGCGCCCGCCGTGAAGGTGCCGACAAACACCACGGTCTTGGCGTTCTGGCTGATGTTGATGAAGCCGCCCGCACCCGCCAGGCGCGGCCCGAACTTGCTCACGTTGAGGTTGCCGTGCTGGTCGGCCTGCGCCAGGCCCAGGATCGCGATGTCCAGGCCCCCGCCGTCGTAGAAGTCGAACTGGTTGGGCTGGTCGATGATGGCCTGCGGGTTCACGGCCGCGCCAAAGTTCAGCCCGCCGGCGGGGATGCCGCCGATCACGCCGGGCTCGGCCGTGAGCGTGACTAGGTCGATGATGCGCTCTTCGGCCGCCACGTTGGCCACGCCCTCGGGCATGCCGATGCCCAGGTTGACCACCTGGTGCGGACGCAGCTCCAGCGCCGCACGGCGGGCGATGATCTTGCGCTCGGTGAGCGGCATGGCCTCCAGCGTGTCCATGGGCACACGCAGCTCGCCCGCAAACGCGGCGCTGTAGGGCTCGGCGAAGGTCTGGTGGTGGTGCGCTGGCTCGGTGGCCAGCACCACGGCGTCCACCAGCACGCCGGGCACCTTCACCTGCCGGGGGTTGAGCGTGCCGCGCTCGGCGATGCGTTCGACCTGGGCGATGACCACGCCGCCCGAGTTGCGCGCGGCCATGGCAATCGCCAGCGCTTCGAGCGTGAGCGCCTCGCGCTCCATGGTGAGGTTGCCATCGGCGTCGGCCGTGGTCGCGCGGATGATGCCCACGTGGATCGGAAAGGCCTTGTAGAACAGGTAGTCCTGCCCGTCGATGGGCAGGATGCGCACCAGGTCTTCGGTGGTGCGCGCGTTGAGCTTGCCGCCGCCGTGGCGCGGGTCCACAAAGGTGTCCAGGCCCACGCGCGTGAGCGTGCCGGGCTTGCCTGCAGCGATGTCGCGAAACAAATGCGTGATCACGCCCTGGGGCAGGTTCCAGGCCTCGATCTGGTTGTCGACCGCCAGCTTCTGGATGCGCGGCACCAGGCTCCAGTGCCCGCCGATCACGCGCCTGAGCAGGCCGGCGTGGCCCAGGTGGTTGAGGCCCCGCTGCTTGCCGTCGCCCTGGCCTGCGGCGTAGACCAGCGTGAGGTCGCGCGGGGTTTGGGTCGTTTCCCAGCGCTGGGCCAGCGCCACCGCAATGCTCTCGGCAAAGCCGATGCCCACAAAGCCGCCCGTGGCCACGGTGTCGCCATCGTGGATGAGCTGCACGGCATCGGCGGCGCTCACGATCTTGTTCTTGTGGGCCGCGTTGAGCGCGCTGGCGTCCAGGGGTGCCTGCATGGGTTTGTCTCCCGGTGGGTTTGTTGTGCGCGCAGCGTAGTGGGTAACGGGCGAAAGCACCATTCAGGGTGACTACGGACTGTCACCAGTTTTGCGTAAAAGTCACTGGTTTAGAGATTTTCAGCGCATTTATGTGGGCAAACATTTGCAATACAGTCTGTCCATGGCCTGCTATTGCGGGCACCGTTTTTCATTGATCTCCGTTTTCACCACTCTTCTTGAGGCACCCCATGACCGAACGCACCCAAGTCCACGGCCTGCAAGTGGCCACTTCCCTGTACCGCTTTGTCGAAGACAAGGTGCTGCCCGGCACGGGGGTGGACGCCACCGCCTTCTGGAAAGGTTTTGACGCCATCGTGTCCGACCTGGCCCCGCGCAACATCGCCCTGCTGGCCGAGCGCGACCGCCTGCAGACCGAGCTGGACACCTGGCACAAGGCCAACCCCGGCCCCATCCAGAACATGGTGGCCTACCGCGGCTTTCTCGAAAAGATCGGCTACCTGGTGCCCCAGCCTGCCGACGTGAAGGCCACCACCACCAACGTGGACGACGAGCTGGCCACGCAGGCCGGCCCGCAACTGGTGGTGCCCATCCTGAACGCACGTTATGCACTCAACGCCGCCAACGCGCGCTGGGGCAGCCTGTATGACGCGTTGTATGGCACGGACGCCATCAGCGAAGAAGGCGGCGCCGAAAAAGGCAAGGGCTACAACCCCGTGCGCGGCGCCAAGGTGATCGCCTTTGCGCGCCAGGTGCTGGACGACACCGCGCCTTTGGCCTCGGGCTCGCACAAGAATTCGACGGGCTACAAAGTGGAAGGCGGCCAGCTGGTGGTGTCACTCGCCAACGGCAGCACCACAGGCCTGAAGGACGCGTCGCAGTTCAAGGGCTACCAGGGCAATGCCGCTGCGCCGTCGTCGGTGCTGCTGCAGCACAACGGCCTGCACCTCGATATCCAGATCGACCGCAGCACGCCCATCGGCCAGTCCGATGCCGCGGGCGTGAGCGACCTGGTGCTGGAAGCGGCCCTGTCCACCATCCTGGACCTGGAAGACTCTGTGGCCGCCGTGGACGCCGAAGACAAGGTGCTGGGCTACAGCAACTGGCTGGGCATCATCCAGGCCACGCTGACCGAGCAGGTCGCCAAGGGCGGCAAGACCTTCACGCGCGGGCTGAACCCTGACCGTGTTTACACGGCCCCCCAAGGCGGCGAAGTACGCCTGCATGGCCGCTCGCTGATGTTCCTGCGCAATGTGGGCCACCTGATGACCAACCCGGCCATCCTGTGGAAGGACGCACAAGGCCAGGTGCGCGAGATTCCCGAAGGCATCATGGACGCGGTCGTGACTACCGCCATTGCACTGCACGATCTGCAAGGCCATGGCACGAACGGTATTCGCAACTCCCGCAAGGGCAGCGTCTACATCGTCAAGCCCAAGATGCACGGCCCCGCCGAAGTCGGCTTTGCCGCTGAACTCTTCGGCCGCGTCGAGAAGCTGCTGGGCCTGCCCGACAGCACCGTCAAGCTGGGCATCATGGACGAAGAGCGCCGCACGTCGGTCAACCTCAAGGCCTGCATTGCCGCTGCATCGAGTCGCGTGGCGTTCATCAACACCGGCTTCCTGGACCGCACCGGCGACGAGATGCACACCGCCATGCACGCCGGCCCCATGGTGCGCAAGGGCGACATGAAGACCAGCGCCTGGATCCAGTCGTACGAGAAGAACAACGTGCTCGTGGGCCTGTCATGTGGCCTGCGCGGCAAGGCGCAGATCGGCAAGGGCATGTGGGCCATGCCCGACCTGATGGCCGAGATGCTCAAGCAGAAGATCGCCCACCCCAAGGCCGGTGCCAACACCGCCTGGGTGCCCAGCCCCACGGGCGCCACGCTGCACGCGCTGCATTACCACCAGGTGAAGGTGAGCGACATTCAGATCGAGCTGGAAAAGACCGACGTGAACGCCGAGCGCGACAACCTGCTGACCGGCCTGCTGACCATCCCCGTCACCGCCAACCCGAACTGGACAGACGCTGAAAAGCAGCAGGAGCTGGACAACAACGCACAGGGCATCCTGGGCTACGTGGTTCGCTGGGTGGATCAGGGCGTGGGCTGCTCCAAGGTGCCCGACATCCACAACGTGGGCCTGATGGAAGACCGCGCCACGCTGCGCATCAGCAGCCAGCACATGGCCAACTGGCTGCACCATGGCGTGGTGACGGAAGCCCAGGTGCGCGAGACCTTTGAGCGCATGGCTGCCGTGGTGGACCAGCAAAACGCGGGTGACCCGCTGTATCAGCCCATGGCCGGACACTTTGCCACCAGCATGGCCTACAAGGCAGCGTGTGACCTGGTCTTCAAGGGCATGGAACAGCCCAGCGGCTACACCGAGCCATTGCTGCACGCCTGGCGCCTGAAGCTGAAGGCAGCGCAAGCGGCCTGATTCCCGACTGCAGGCAGTGCCATATTCATGGCGCTGCCCGCTCTACTTTTGATAGCTGCTAGCGCAATCAACATGTGCACTAGCAGCTATTTTTCTTTCAGGCAGTACTCCGGCTCACCTTGTTCAGTTGTGTGAGAGGCGGCGACCGCGTTTGGGGCAAGCTGCGCCGTACACTGGCTCCGACGTCCACGCGTTCACTCCTATGCCTGCAGCACCACCTACCCACCCCGTTCCGTCTGTCTGCCCGCTGTGCGGGCAGCCCAATCAGTGCGCTATCGCGGCGGGTCTCCCAGCAGAAAGCTGCTGGTGCATGACGCAGACCATCGACCCTGCGGCCTTGGCCGCTTTGCCGCAGGAGGCACGCGGCAAGGTCTGTATCTGCGCGGCTTGCGGCGCGCCGGCGCCAGACGCACAGCAACCCTCCGCCGCAGGCCACCCGCCTTCGCCGATATGATTTGGGCTTTTCGCTGTCTTCACAGCGCGCGAAGGAACAAGACATGCCCACGTACCACATCGAAATGATGGAAGGCCGCACGGTCGAGCAAAAGAAGAAGCTGGTGGAAGAGATCACCCGCGTATCCGTCGAGATCCTGGGCGGCTCGCCCGAGTCGGTGGACATCCTGATCACCGATGTGAAGCGCGAGAACTGGGCCACGGGCGGCAAGTTGTGGCTGGAGCGCACGTCCTGAGTGATGCGCCCCGTCATCATTGACCCCGTGGTATTGCCTCAGCATTTGGTCGCTTGATGAGCACCGCCTCGGGGTCTCTGGCCGTATTGCGCGAACGCTATGGCGAGCGCTACAGGTGGCTGCTGTTGCTGTCCGTGATGGTCGGCACCATGGCCTCCATCATGTCCTCCACCATCGTCAACGTGGCGATACCGGACATGAGCCACTACTTTGCACTGGGCCAGGAGCGCGCCCAGTGGGTCACTTCCGGGTTCATGGTGGCCACCACCGTGTCCATGCTCACCACCCCCTGGCTGTTGTCGCGGTACGGTTACCGCGCGACCTATGTGGGCGCGATGTTGCTGCTGCTCATTGGCGGTGTGGGGGGCGGCCTGGCGCGCGATTTTGGCCTGGTGCTGGCAGCACGCGTCGCCGAGGGGCTGGCAGCGGGTGTGGTGCAGCCCATCCCGGCCGTCATCATCCTGTATGCCTTCCAGCCCCACGAGCAGGGGCGCGCCAGCGGCATCTTCGGCATGGGCGTCGTGCTGGCGCCGGCCATCGGTCCGAGCATGGGCGGTTTGCTGGTGGATTGGTTTGGCTGGCGCTCCATTTTTTTCATGGTGGTGCCACTCTGCCTGGCCTCCATCTGGCTGGCGTACAAGTTTGTACCGGTCACCGCCCCTGGAGGGGTTGAGGCCAATCGGCAGGGCCAAGCGCTGGACTGGCGGGGACTTCTGCTGGGCTCGGTGGGAACGCTGTGCCTGCTGAACGGCCTGGTGTCGCTGCATGGCGGCTCTCACGTCGAGGCGGTGGGCTTGCTGGTGGGTGCGGTGGTGGCCGTCGCCTGTTTCATTGCCTGGCAGCGCAGGCTGCTGCGCACCGGGCGCAAGCCGCTCATGGACCTGCGCCTCTTCCAATACCGGCAGTTCGCCATGGGCAGTGTGGTGGCATTCATCTACGGCACCGCCTTGTTCGGCTCTACCTACCTGTTGCCGGTGTTCATGCAACTGGGGCTGGAGCTGTCGGCATCGCACGTGGGCACCCTCATGCTGCCGGCAGGGTTCGTTCTGGCCGCCACCATCGCCATGGTGGGCCGATTGGCGGACCGGCAGCCCACCCATTTGTTGGTCAGCACCGGGCTCGGTTTGCTGGCCCTGTCGTTCGGGCTGATGGTGTTTGTGGGCCTTGGCTCGTCGCTGTGGATGCTCGTCGCTTTTGCGATCTTGGGACGCATTGGACTCGGCTTCATTCTGCCCTCGCTGAATCTGGGCTCCATGCGCCCGCTGGACAAGTCGCTCATTTCTCAGGGCTCCAGCGCCATTGGCTTCTTGCGCATGCTGGGCGGCGCCGCCGGGGTCAGCCTGTGCGGCATCGTGCTCGAATGGCGACTCGGCGCACATGGTGCCTCGTTGACGGCCGGAGCAAGCAACCCGGCGCGCATCGCAGCATTCGGTGAAACCTTTTTGATGCTGACTTTTCTGTGCGGGCTGGCGCTGGTGGCCGCCTGGCAGCTGCGCGAGGCGCGGCCAGATTGACAGCAGGCATACCTTGTCCTGATGCTTGAAGGCGGATGCGCGCATTGAGCACCCAAGCCTTTCAAGAAATCAAAGAAACGGAACCTTCGCCATGTGCCAACTCCTCGGCATGAATTGCAATGTGCCCACCGATGTGACCTTCAGCTTTACGGGCTTTGCGCAACGCGGCGGGAAGACCGACCACCATACCGACGGCTGGGGCATCGCGTTTTTTGAGGACAAGGGGCTTCGGCACTTCGTGGACCATCTGGCGGCCGTGGACTCACCGGTGGCCGAACTCATTCGCCGTTACCCCATTAAGAGCCGGAACGTTATCGCCCACATCCGCAAGGCCACCCAAGGCATGGTGAGCCTGCAGAACTGCCATCCGTTCGTGCGTGAGCTGTGGGGCCGCTACTGGGTCTTTGCCCACAACGGAGATTTGAAAGACTTCCGCCCTCGCCTGCATTCGCATTTCCGCCCCGTGGGCGATACCGACAGCGAGCACGCGTTTTGCTGGATCATGCAGGAGTTGGCCAAATCGCACGCCAGCGTGCCTTCTGTTCCAGAGCTGACGCTAACGCTCAAGGAACTCGCTGCGCGCATAGCGCCCCACGGCACATTCAATTTCCTGCTTTCCAATGGACAGGCGTTGTGGGCACACGCCTCTACCCATCTGCACTACATAGAGCGCCGTCATCCCTTCGGCGCTGCGCAGCTGAGTGACGAAGACCTCCAGCTGGATTTTTCAAAGGAGACTGGCGTGAACGATCAGGTGGCAGTGATCGTGACCAGCCCCCTCACGACCAACGAAACGTGGACGGCGTTCGGCAAAGGTGAACTGCTGGTGTTCGAACAAGGCCGACGGCTGCCTATCTGACGCAGAAGATGTAGCGCCGCTGAGGGAGGCGGTGGATATAGGGGCGCGCGGAATGGGTGCACTTCGCTTCTCGCGAGGTTCTACCGATCAGCTCATGCCGTATCGATTGAAGCGAGCGAGCCCATTCCGACAGTTAGATGTGGAGCTGTGCGGACTGTGTAGATGAGGGGCTTCCTGCGCTTGGCGGTCCGGTAAGTCCGATGCAAACCCAGCGAACTGCGGTACCACAAGCGTTGACCAGCCTACAGCCCCTGGCGCATTTCGATGCCTTCCCAAAAGCAAAAAACCCCAGTCATATCTGACTGGGGTTTTCTGGGCTGTAAGAGCCTGACGATGACCTACTTTCACACGGGAACCCGCACTATCATCG
>ERZ1031516.147-NODE-147-length-11668-cov-6.859812_pt1 | contig 11668 bp, 8 predicted proteins | sample MGYA00518047_ERZ1031516 | MGnify/ENA primary metagenome ERZ1031516 (study PRJEB33718, sample SAMN03159945) | human skin metagenome | collected 2014-04-10 | study: EMG produced TPA metagenomics assembly of the PRJNA266117 data set (Human skin bacterial metagenome... | reverse complement strand
GGTTCATGCCCAGGCTGTCGGCGATCAGCGTGCCGGCCCCGCCGGTGGAGGTCAGGATGGCCACACGGCGGCCAGCCAGTCGGCGCCCGGCGACCAGTACCGCGGGGATGTCGAGGAATTCGTCGAAGGTGTTGGCGCGGATCACCCCCAGTTCGCGGAAGAAGGCATCGTAGACGCGGTCTTCGCCGGCCAGCGCGCCGGTATGGGAGCTGGCGGCGCTGGCGCCGGCTTCGGAGCGGCCGATCTTGAACACCACCAGCGGTTTGCCCGCCGCACGGGCGCGCAGTGCCACTTCGCGGAAGCGTTGCGGGTTGCGCACGCTTTCCAGGTACAGGGCGATGACCTGGGTGTTGTCGTCATCCACCAGGTAGTCGATGAAGTCGCTGACTTCCAGATCCACCTCGTTGCTGGTGGAGATCAACGAGGAGAGGCCGATGCCACGACCGGCGGCGCGGGAGAGCAGGGCGCCGAGAATACCGCCGCTTTGGGAGACTACGGCGACATGGCCGGTGGGCAGGTCGCTGATCTCCAGGGCGCCGCTGGCGGACAGCGGGATACGCGCGGACAGGTTGACCAGGCCGATGGTATTGGGGCCGAGGATGCGCATCGAACCGGCGGCGGCTTTCAGCTCCTCCTGCAGGTCCAGGCCACCTTCACCGGCTTCGGCAAAGCCGCTGGCCAGCACCACCGCCGCCTTGCAGCCGAGCTTGGCCAGCGAGCGCACGGCCTCGATGCTGCGTTTGGCGCTGAGCAGCACCAGGCCGACGTCAGGCGCCTGCGGCAGCTCCTCGATGCTGGCGTAGCAGCGCAGCCCCTGGATCTCGCTGGCTTTCGGGTTGACCGGGTAGATGGCGCCCGCGAAGCCGTGCTTGAGCAGATAGGAAACCGGGCGTCCCGAGGTTTTGTTGACGTCCGCCGAGGCGCCGATGACCGCGACGCTTTTCGGATTGAGCAGGGCATCGAGCTGTTTCATTTGCCGGCCTCCTTGGCGCTGTCGAGGAAGGCCTGCACCGAGGCGCGGTGTTCCCGCGAGGTGTAGCAGATGCCCTGGGCCTTGCTGCCTTCGGCGAACACCTGGTGTTCGGCCATCTCGTAGCTGCGGTTGATGATGGACTTGGTCAGGGCGGTGGCGGTGCGCGAGCCGCGGCTCATCTCATCGGCCATGGCCATCGCGCTGCTCAGCAGATCGTCGGCCTCGCAGAGGCGGTCGGCGATGCCCAGCTGCAGCGCTTCTTCGGCGGCGACACGGCGGCCGCTGAAGATCAGCGCCTTGGCGCGGGCCAGGCCGACCCGCCGCGGCAGGAAGTACAGGCCGCCGCCATCGGGGATCAGGCCACGGGCGATATAGGCCCAGGTGAAGGTGGCCGGGCGCGCGGCGACGACGAAGTCGCAGGACAGCGCCAGATCGGCGCCCAGGCCGGCAGCGGCGCCATTGACGGCGGCGATGGTGGGAATGGGCAGGTTGAGCAGCAGGCTGGCGGCATAGTGCACGCCTTGCTGGCGCTCCCAACCGTTGAACCCCACCTCGGCCGGATCGGCCTCCATGCGCGCCTGCATGCCGGCGATATCTCCACCCGCGCAGAAGCCCTTGCCCGTGCCGGTGACGACCAGCGCACGCAGCGTGCGATCGCCTCGCACCTTCTCCAGCAACTGGACCAGTTCGGCGCGCATGGCGTCGCTCATCGCATTGCGTTTTTCTGGCCGGTTCAGGGTCAGGACGGCAATGCCGTTTTCCTGATCGAAGTTGATGAGAGTGTTCTGGCTCATTATTGGCTCTCTTGTATTTGAATAAACCGATTCGAGGTGTGCCTGGCGAACTGGCAGGCGGGCGGTGTCATGAAACTAATTGGCGCTTTGAACTTTTGGTTCTTCAGTCGTCCTGCCGAACATTCTTGAGTCAGCACGCCAGCTGTTCAAATGACTAAAGATGTCGATTGCTCTAACAAAACGTTGGGATGTCGCTGCAGCGACAATCGAGTTGTTAAGTCACGGGCACTAACGGGGCAGCAGCAGAGTGCTCGCCAGCTCCCGTATTGCGGCGTCTGCAGGCGGGTTTTCCTGAGCGTTGGCCGGGCATGACAAACAACTTGCTGCTCTAGGCCAAATAAATTCTCAGTTCAGGGCGGTTGTGCGTTCAGTCATAGTGGGAGCGCAGTAAGAACGACGGGTTGAGACTGCCGGATATCGAATCTACTGCTGATAGCTGATAGCTGATAACGGACTGAGGTATGTGCCGTGGCATCAGTAAGTGGACAACCCAACAAAATAAAAACAAGCACGCCACTGGCAGGCGTGAAAATCCGTGGCTTGAGTCCCGGTGAGAGGAAGTGCAAATGAACACATCAAGTGCGTCGACAGCCTCGGAAAGTACGCAGGCGTCTATGCAGGGTTCGCGCAACGCGGAGCCTGAAGTGAAAGCCCCAGCGGGTGTGTTGGATGTTCTTGCCGGCGTTGTCCTGTTTGCCGCGTTCGGCCTGTATGGCTGGTATGCCCTGCAGCTGCCCGGGCCGATGAATCCCAATGGCATAGGCGTCGGTGAGTTTCCGCTGATCATCGCCGTTACCGGCCTCGTCGCTGTGGCGCTGATGCTGGGGGGCGGGGTGATCAAGTGCGTGCGGCGCTCGGCCCATCCGGTGGTCACCACCTGTCGCCCTCTGTCGGTCGTACTGGCCACTCTGGTACTGCTGGCTATCGGCGCCTACCTGGACAGGCTGGGGCCCCTGATCGGCGTCGCGGTGATCGCTGCGCTGACCATGTTGGCCGCGGGTGAACGTCGGCCCATGCAGATCATTGCCGTTTCCCTGGGCTTGAGCCTGGGTTTGTATGCGGTGTTCGTCCTGGCTCTCGGCGTCAGCTTTTCTTGAGGTAACCCCATGTTTGAAAATATCCTGATCGGGTTTTCGGCCTTTGCCGACCCCTTGGTGCTGGTCGGTCTGATCGTCGGTGCGCTGCTGGGCTACATGATCGGTGCGTTACCCGGCCTGGGCCCGAGCCTCGGCGTCGCCTTGCTGATTCCCTTCACCTACAGCCTCGATCCGCTGGTATCGATCGTGACGCTGATCTCTCTGTATGCCGCGGCCGAATACGGCGGGGCGATTTCCGCAATTCTCATCAACTCACCCGGAACCGCGGCTGCAGTGGCCACCTCCTGGGACGGTTTCCCGCTGACCCAGCAAGGCAAGGCGGGTGTGGCGCTGAACATATCCATCATCTCGTCGGGCCTGGGTATTTTCATCAGCGCATTCCTGTTGCTGGTGACCGCTGTTCCGCTTTCCGAATTCGCGCTGAGCTTCGGCCCTACCGCCTATTTCGCCCTTGCGGTGCTGGGGTTGAGCCTGGTCTCCACGCTCTCCAATGGCTCTGCAGCCAAGGGCGCTATCGCAATGGGCATTGGTCTTGCGCTGGCAACCGTTGGCCTGGACACGCAGACGGGTATCCCGCGTTTCAGCCCTAATCCCGAGTTCTTCGAAGGCTTCCACCTGGTGCCTGTGCTGTTGGGCTTGTTTGCGCTTTCCGAAGTGCTGTTCATGGTAGAGGCTGGGGCGTCCGACAAGACGAAAAGTCACCCGATGACAGGGATACTCGCAGTTCCGTTAAAAACCTTCGGTCAATTGAAGTACAACCTGTTGAGAAGCTCCGTGCTCGGCTACGTCATTGGCGTGATCCCGGGGGCTGGCGCTTCCATTGCATCTTTCGTGGCGTACGCCGTGTCGAAGAAAACCTCGAAAACGCCCGAGCAGTTCGGCAAGGGCAGCATCGAAGGGATCGCGGCATCGGAGTCGGCCAACAACGCTGCCGTATCGGGCGCCCTGGCTCCACTGTTCGCGCTGGGCATTCCGGGATCGCCGACAACCGCCATCATGATAGGCGCACTGATGATCCATGGCATTCAGCCTGGGCCGTTGCTGTTTACCACCAATCCGGAGATTCCCTATACCGTCATCGCGGCGCTGTGGGTCAGCGTGCCGGTGATGATCTTCATTGGCCTGGCGGGGGCGAAGTACTGGGCGAAGGTGGCGGACATTCCACGCCCGGCCGTCGCTGCCACGGTAACCGCCATCTGCCTGATGGGGGCTTACGCCTCCGAGAACTCGATGTTCCCGGTCTATCTCACCCTGGCCTTCGGTGTGCTCGGTTATGTCCTGCGCAAGCTGGATATTCCCCTCGCACCCATCATTCTGGCTCTGGTGCTGGGGCAAATGCTCGAGACCAATTTCCGCCGGGCGCTGGTCATTTCCAATGGTGATTATTCGGTGTTCTACAGCAGCCCGCTGACGCTGGTCCTGCTGGCGGTTGCCGTGCTCTCCTTCGCATTGCCTGCGCTGAAGTTCCTGTTCGGCAGGTTCACCCGCCAGCGCCTCGCCTGATGGCGCCCGCCCTGGCGTTGAGCCTTCGGTCAGCCAGGGTGGATTGAGCACTTCAGGGCCCGCGACGACACGCCATGGCGTGCCGTTGCGGGTCGTTTCACAAGCGGCATGAGCGTTGGTCAGGTCTTGCTGCGCCGGGAGCGGAGATGCTCAGAGGTGCCCTGTAAGGGAAGCATGATGGTTATGGATCTTTCCGGCCTTGTCCGGTTGCTTGCGCTGTATGGATGCTGCTTCGCCACGGGGTGGCTGTTCGTGGCAATCGGCATGCCCTTGCCGTACATGATCGGGCCATTGCTGCTGACGGCCACCCTGTACATCACGGGGCGGATGAAAACGCCCATCTCGGCCAGAACCCGGCCCTATGGGCAAATGATCATCGCCTCGACCGTGGGCCTGGCCTTTACCCCGGCCGCCTTGCTGGTCATCCTCGAAATGGGCCTGGAGATCGTTGGCCTGGCCGTTCTGACGGGGCTGTGCGCGCTGTTCGTTTCCTTGCTGCTCAAGCGCTTTACCCGCCTCGATTATTCCACCGCCTTGCTCTGCACCCTGCCCACCAGCCCGGTGGAGGCCGCCGTGATCGCCGAGCGATTCGGCCTGGACAAGGGGGTGGTGGTGCTGTCACAGACCATCCGCATCGCCAGTGTGGTGGTGATCATTCCCATTGCACTATATGTGGCCGACGGTTGTCCGGGCAGTGCGGGCCGCACCCTTGGGGCTACCGGCGCCCTGGATATCGGCGGTATCGCACTGTTGGGCGTCTCCGCTCTGGCGGGGGCCATGTTGTTCAAATGGCTGAGGCTGCCGAACCCGTATTTCTTCGGCGCCTTGCTGATTAGTGCTGCGGTCTCCAGCAGTGGTTTGCCGGTCGCGCCTTACCCGTCGCTGGTGCTGGCCATGGCCCAGGTGGTGCTGGGCACCTGGCTGGGCTCGGTGTTCACCCGGGAGCTGTTCGTGGAAATGAAGCTGACGTTCTCGATCATCCTGTCCATGCTCTTGTTCCTGTTGCTGACCAGCATGATGGCGGTGGCGTTCGCCGGGCTGACCGGCCTGCCCTGGGAAGTCATGGTGCTCAGCGCCGCGCCCGGCGGGGTCACGGAAATGGCATTGACCGCGCAGTTTCTCGGCTACAGCGTGGCCGTCATCGTGTCCTTCCAGATCGTGCGTATCTGCATCTTCATGCCGGGGGTGCACGGGTTCATCGCGCTGGCTCGGCGCCTCGAGACTAGAGGTGCGTGAACGATCTTGGCCGTGCCGCTAGGGTTCAGTGGGCGAGTGCCGTATCGGTCATCGTGCGTTCAACTCGCGGCTGATGGCCTGCGCCAATTCCAGTAGAGGTTGTCCATAGCGCGCGCTCACCCTGTCGATGTCTTCGTGGGTCGACAGGCTGATATTGAGGGCGTGACCGTGGTAGCCGGGCAGGTCGAGGGGCGTGGCTATAGAGACCACCTGTGGTTGCCAGGACGCTGCGCAGTAGCCCTGGCTTTCGACGGTGCGCATGGCTGCGTCGATCTGCTCGCTTAGCTCTGCCCAGCGTGAAGCACAGCGGCGCGCCTGGAACTGCTCCAGCAGCGAACGCCGTCGCGTTTCATCCTGGACGGCCAGGGAGGCACGGCCGAGGGCGGTCAGCTCCATGGGCAGGCGCTGACCGCTGGCGATGGTGCGCGGCGACTTGCGTACGCCCAGGCGGATCGATTCCAGATAGACCATCTCATCGCCATCCGCGGCGGCCAGGCCGACGTTCACCTGGAGTTGCCGGGCGACCTGGCGCATCAGGGGGGCCGCTACTCGTACCAGCGAGCTGCCGTGATACAGGGTATGGGCCAGGCTGAGCAGGGAGCAGGCCAGCCGATAGGCGCCGCTGGGCGGGTGGTAGTCCAGGAAGCCTGTCCGCACCAGCGTCTGCGTGAGGCGGCTGACGGTTGACCTGGAAAGGCCCGTCCTTTCGCTCAGCTCCCCGTTGGTCAGGTATTCACTGCCCGGGCGAAAGGCCCGCAACAGATCCAGGCCACGCTCCAGCGAGCGGTTGGGCGCCGACTTGCCCTGGCCGGGGAGGGCCGCTGGGGTCGCTTCGGTGCGCCTGGCTTGGGGAATATTCATCGCTTTTCTCGAATGCCCGTGGGGTTTTGGGCGATTGCGCCGCGCCTGAGCCTCGGCCGATTGTCTGCGCGCCTGTGGCATAAGGCAACTGCGCTGCCGAGCCTGCCCGTCTGGGCACATTTCCTCATGCCATAGGCGCGCGCGGCTGAGCGGAGGATTCCCTGGGCAATGAAGCTATTCCACATAGTGGAATAGCTCGGTTGAACATCAGGCGCGCGATTGCATAATCGAGGGGCGTTTCATTTCAGACTCATAACAACAAGTAGGTCTTTATGAACATTTCCTCTCCTGCCGCCCCCTGGGTGTGCACGTCCTTTACCGCGCCTGGCCTGATGTTTGCGGATTGCAGTCGCCCCCGGCTACACCCTGCAGAGTTATCCAGCCGTGGATCAGGGTTGCCGTCGCGATCGTCGCCGCCCATTTGAATCGAGCCCGCTCGATCATCACGTCTGCGCCAGTGGCTGCGTCGCGATGTTCAGGCTCTGTTTCGCCCACCCCCGACGGGATCGCCGCAGGTTACGGCGCCCGGCCCTTCGTTAGGTACCTACAATGAAAACCCTTAAACACTTGCCTCTGTGCGTGGCCGGGACGGGGCTTGTCCTCATGCTGCCTTCGGCCTTCGCCCAAGGCTTCCTAGATGACAGCAAGGCTTCGCTGGAACTGCGCAACTTCTACATGAACCGAGACTTCAGGGATGGCAGTGGCCAGTCGAAGCGCGAGGAATGGGGCCAGGGGTTCATCCTGCGTTACGAGTCGGGCTACACCCCGGGGCCCATCGGTGTCGGCTTCGACGCCATCGGCATGCTTGGCCTCAAGCTTGACTCTGGACCGGGCCGAGCCGGTACGGGGCTGCTACCCGTGCAGGACGACGGGGGCGTGCCGGACGACTACTCGAAGGCTGGCGGGACGCTCAAACTGCGTGCCTCCAAAAGCGAGTTCAAGGCGGGCACGCTGATGCCCAAGTGGCCGACGCTGCAGGCCAACAATGGCCGTCTGTTGCCGCAAACCTTCGAGGGGATGCAGCTGCAGGTGCGCGAGTTGAAGGGGCTGGAGCTTACCGGCGCGCAGATTCAGCGCACGGTGCAGCGTGATCAGACGAGCGATGAAGGCTTGACGCTGAACAACAAGAATCGGCGTTTCAGCGGCTCCCTGGACGGTGGCGACTTCAAACTGCTCGGGCTCAGCTATAAGTTGCAAGAAAGCACGGATTTGACCTACCAATACGCTCGCTTCGAGAACATCTATCGCCAGCAGTTCCTGGGCATCAGTGATCGGCGTCAGGGTGACTGGGGCGCTTTCAACACGGACGTTCGCCTGTTCCTGAGCGACGATGAAGGCAGCGCGCAGGGTGGTGCCATCGACAACCGCGCCTTCAACGCCATGGGCACCTACAAGCTCAATGGTCATTCGCTGGGCGTGGGTTACCAGGCGATGTCGGGGGACTCGGCCTTTCCCTATGTCGCAGGCGCCGATCCCTATCTGGTCAACTTCGTCCAGGTCGGCGATTTCGCCGAGAAGGACGAGCGATCCTGGCAATTGCGTTACGACTACGACCTGGCCAAGGTGGGTATCCCGGGCCTGGCCTTCATGACCCGTTACTTGCGTGGCAGTGGTGCGGATGTGCGAGGTAGTGACGGTGGCGGTGAGCGCGAGCTGGATGTCGAGCTGCAGTACGTGCTCCAGAGCGGCAGCTTCAAGGGCCTGGCGGTGCGCCTGCGCAACGCCACCTATCGTTCCGACTTCGCTCGTGACGCCAACGACGCTCGCGTTATCATCAGTTATCCGCTCAGTCTGCTCTGAGCTCAGATGCACCAGTCGCGCGGCCATTGCCTGGCTGCGGCTGGTGCTTTTTCGTTTGATCACGGTGGCCCAATGAAATATCCCCTGCCTCCCCTGAACCCCTTGAGAGCCTTCGAGGCCGCGGCCCGGCTGTGTAGCCTGACCAGTGCCGCAGAAGAGATGAACGTCTCGCAGGTGGCCGTCAGCCGTCAGGTACGGGTGCTCGAGGAGTATTTCGGGGTGGCGCTGTTCCGGCGCTTGCACAGGGGCATCGAGCTGACGCGCGAGGGCAAGGAGCTGTACGAGGGCATCACCCGGGCGTTCCAGGACATCAGCAGTGCGGCGCGCAAGGTATCGCGCAGAGGGCGGCGGGATATCCTCTCGATCCAGTCCTATACGACCTTTTCGCAGCGTTGGTTGATTCCCCGGCTGGCCAATTTTCACGATGCCCATGAGTCGACCGAGATCAGGTTGTCATCGTCGCTGGCGCCAGTGGATTTCGATACCCAGAACATCGATGCCTCGATTCGCTCGGGGCACGGTGACTGGCCTGATCTGCATGCGGAAAAGCTCGTCGATGTCGAACTCATCCCCATCTGTTCGCCAACCCTGATGGAATCCGCGAGGCTCGAGGTACCGCAGGATCTTTCCCGGGTGCGCTTGCTGCATTCCATGGCGCGGCCCAACGACTGGGCAAGCTGGCTGTCAGCCACCTCTAGCCGGGTCGATGCCGATAGCGGCGTGCGCTTTGATAACTCGGCACTGGCTTACGAGGCCGCCTCGATGAATATGGGCGTGGCGATCGCGGTCAAGGCCTTTGTCGAGCGCCAGCTGAAGAATGGCAGTTTCATCGCGCCTTTCGAGCACACCTGCAAGACCGGCGAAGGCTATTACCTGACCTGGCCGCGTAACATGAAGCCTTCGGAACCTTTGCTGAAATTCCTCTCCTGGATGCGTGAGCTGCTGGCGCAGACCGATTGATCGTTGTTGTTGCTCCGGCCTGATCGGCAAACCCGCCCGGCAGTCGTATCACCTATCGCGCCGCATGCCCCGCGCCCCGAGCGTCGCTGCGCGGGCATGCGCCCGTGGTCAAGTGCCTGGCGCGTTGCCCAATATAAAGGCCCGCTTTGGCTGACAAATCGTCAGTACCGCCTCCGATGGATATTTGGGAGCCTTGATTCAGGGGCTGACCCCATAGCGAATTAAAAAAATAACATCCGTCGGAGATCGTCAGAAAATGCTAAGCAAAGCTGGAAACAAAGTTCGTCACTGCCTGGGTGCAAGCGTACTGGCGGCCATGACAATGCTTGGTGCGGTCGATGCCGCGCTGGCTGAAGGCGAGTGGCGCCCCACCGGTCCCGTCAACATGGTCATGCACACGGCTGCGGGCGGCACCGCGGATGTGTTCATCAGAACCCTGGCCAAGACCCTGGAGCCGGAGATCGGCCAGAAGGTGATCGTCATCAACGCACCGGGTGGCGGCGGCGCCGCGCAGATGACGCGGGTTCGCGCAGCCCGCCCGGATGGCCTGACGCTGGGGGTCAATACCCTGTCGCACTTCACCAGCATGTTGACCAATCTCAAGGGTACCTACGCCATCGATGACTTCTCCTGGATCGCCTCGACCCAGGAGGATGCCATTCTGCTGTTCGTCAAATCCGGTTCCGATATCAAGACCCTGGACGACCTGGTCGCCAAGGCCAAATCCAACAATGGCCAGGTCAATGTCGGCGGCTTCGGCCCGGCGGGCTCCATGCAAAGCCTCGGCATTTCGATGCTGGAGAAGGCCGCTGGGGTCAAATTCAACTGGGTGGCCTTCAACTCCACCCCGGATATCACCGCGGCACTGCTCGGCGGCCATGTGGATGTCGGGGTCTCCAATCTCGGCGCCGTCAACGCCTTCTTCGATGCCGAACGCATCGAAGGCCTGGGCGTGCTGGGCAAGGATCGGCTCACCGGTCTGCCCGATGTGCCCACCTTCGCCGAACAGGGCTATGAGGTGGACACCAGCTGGCTGCAGATCCGTGGCGTGTTCGGGCCTGCGAACATGCCCAAGGAACTGCAGCAGCAGATTGCCGACGCCATCCACAAGGCGATGCGCTCGGAGGAATACCAGAACTACGCGCGCAACGCTGGCGTGGTGGATTCCTGGATGGGCCCCGAGGAGTACACCAGCTTCGTCAAGCGGGTGACCGAGGTGGCGCAAACCCAGCTCAAGGCGGCCGGTTACATTCAGTGAAGTGGCTGGCCGCCCGAGGCCGCCGCCAAAGCGGGTCTGGCGAGCGCAAGGTTTCGCTGGCCTTTCCCGGAACAGCATATCCCCGAAGATGACTCCCCCGGCGGCTTGATTGCCTTGGGGAACGGGCAGCGGTCATCTTCCGCGGGATTTCCGTCGTAACAGGTAAGGATCTATGTCTAGAGCATTCGAGGGAATTCGCGTCGTCGACACGACGCATGTACTCGCTGGCCCCTTCGCCAGTTATCAGATGGCGGTGCTGGGCGCCGAGGTGATCAAGGTCGAGTCGCCCGATGATCCCGACCAGGCACGCATGCAGGGTTCCGATCGCGCGCTGAACGATGCCGGCATGGGCACTGCGTTCATGGCCCAGGCCTCGAACAAGAAGGCTCTGGCGCTGGACCTAAAGACTGCCGAGGGGCGCGAGGCGATGAAGCGCCTCATCGCCACGGCCGATGTATTCGTGGAGAACTACCGCCCCGGTGCGTTCGAGGAACTGGGGCTGGGCTACGAGGAAATGTCTAAACTCAACCCCAGGCTGATCTACTGCTCCATCTCGGCCTTTGGCGCGAACGGTCCGCGCCGCGAGCAGACCGCCTATGACAACGTGATCCAGGCCTTTTCCGGGATGATGGCCATGACCGGCCACGGCGATGGCCGGCCACTGAAATCAGGCGCGCCTGTCGTGGATTACACCACCGGCACTTCGGCGGCCTATGCCATCGCCACCGCGCTGTTCCAACGTGAGCGCAATGGCGGCAAGGGGCAGTTCATCGATGTCTCGATGCTCGATGTCGCGCTGATCCTGAGTAGTTCGCACCTCACCGGCTTGCTCTGGAATGGCAAGCACCCGGAGCAGAAGGGCAATGTCTTCCCCTTCGCCACCATCGGCTGCTACCAGGCCAGCGACGTGCCGCTGATGATCGGCGCCTCCAACCTCGTGCAACAGCGTCGCCTGTGGACCGCACTCGGCCGTGAGGACATGATCAAGACCGACAACAACCAGCGCCTCGATGCGCATGCCGAAGAAGCCGAGGTGCTGACGAAAATCATCGGCACCATGTCGGCGGACTACTGGGAGCAATTCCTGCAGGCCAGGCGCATTCCCGCTGCCCGAGTTCGCATGTTGCTGCAGCACCTGCCCTGTCTCTTATACACATCTGACGCTGCCGACGATACTCCTTGTGTA
>ERZ1031516.146-NODE-146-length-11683-cov-6.790076_pt1 | contig 11683 bp, 12 predicted proteins | sample MGYA00518047_ERZ1031516 | MGnify/ENA primary metagenome ERZ1031516 (study PRJEB33718, sample SAMN03159945) | human skin metagenome | collected 2014-04-10 | study: EMG produced TPA metagenomics assembly of the PRJNA266117 data set (Human skin bacterial metagenome... | reverse complement strand
ACACAAGGAGTATCGTCGGCAGCGTCAGATGTGTATAAGAGACAGGCCTTGAACGTGCGGCGCCAAGCGAGCACCAGGGCTGGCAGCGTTTCCTGCGTGGCCCCTGGCCGCTGATCTGGGGCGCGGTGCTGCTGGCGCTGCTCAACTTCGCCACCCTGGCGCTGGCCGGTCGCCCCTGGGGCATCACCTCGGCGTTCGCGCTGTGGGGCGCCAAGGTGCTGCAGGGCACCGGCGTCGACGTTTCCGCCTGGGCGTTCTGGCAGCAGCCGGGCAATGCCCAGGCGCTGGCTGCGCCACTGTGGGAAGACATCACCACGGTGATGGATATCGGCATCGTCATCGGCGCGCTGCTGGCCGCTGGCCTGGCCGGGCGTTTCGCACCGAACCTGAACATTCCGTTGCGTTCGCTGATCGCGGCGGTGATCGGCGGCCTTTTGCTTGGCTACGGCTCCCGCCTGGCCTATGGCTGCAACATCGGCGCCTACTTCAGCGGCATCGCCTCCGGCAGCCTGCACGGCTGGTTGTGGCTGGTCGCTGCATTCGTCGGTAACGGTGTGGGTGTGCGCCTGCGGCCGTTTTTCTTTCCCGGTGAACGCCGCGAGGCGAAGCTGACCGGATGCTGATCACCCGCCCGGCAAGGTCAGCCGCGCTACTTTTCGGCGCGCTGCTGGCCCTTGCCCTGGGCGGCTGCCAGTCACCGCAACAGCGGCTGGGCGAACTGGCCGGCCTGCACGACCGGCGATTACAGACCCTCGACACCAAGCCTTTCCCGTTGCTGCTCGGTGCGCCGGCCCATGTGCCGGTTGCGGCGCGTATGCGTGTTTATCTCGAAGGTGATGGCCATGCCTGGGCGACACGCTCGCAGCCCAGCCTCGACCCGTCCCCGCGTGATCTGCTGGTGGCACGCCTGGCATTCGGTGATCCGGCACCCAGCCTGTACCTGGCGCGGCCCTGTCAGTTCGTCACGGCACCCGGTTGCAGCAACAGCCTGTGGACAAGTCGGCGCTTCGGTGAGGAGGTGCTGGGCAGCCTCGATCAGGCGCTCGACCTGATCAAGGCGCGCTATGGCAACCAGACGTTCGAGCTGGTCGGTTATTCCGGTGGCGCCGCGCTGGCGTTACTGCTGGCCGCGCGGCGCGATGATGTGGCCAGCGTGCAGACCCTGGCCGGCAACCTGAGCCCCCGTTACTGGGTGCAGGTGCAACACTTGAGCCCCCTCGATGGCTCCCTCGAACCTCTGGACTACCGCCAGCGTCTGGCACAGGTCCCTCAACGCCACCTGACCGGCGCCGCCGACACGCTGGTGCCGACGGCTGTCATGCAGCATTACCTCGATGGCCTCGGCACGGCGCCGTGCATGGAAACCGCCAGCCTGGCCGGGGTGACCCACCACGCCGGCTGGGAAAAGTCCTGGGCGCTATGGCGGCAAACGCCCTTGAAATGTACCGTGAGCAGTCGGCCCTGATAGGCGGCTCGTGGCCTGCGAGCATGGCTAATGCCTGTTTCGCCAAGGCCGGCTAGTGAATTCGCCTGTTTTTTTGACGCCTCTTGGGGGCAAGTTGTTATAGCCTTGGCGCCCTGGCAACAATCGCCATGCTTTGCAATTGATTGATCCGCCAGCCGTTTTCCAGAAATCGTGTTCATGACGATTCACCGCTCGGCGGATATTTCGGCGTCACCGCGCCATGCCGATCCTGGCGGCCACAAGCCGTAATGGACATAACAAAAAGGATAACTACCCCATGGATTCATTCCTCGCTCTACTGTCGAGCATCAACAGCTTCGTGTGGGGCCCGTTCCTGCTCATTCCGCTGCTGCTGCTCACCGGCCTGTACCTGACCATTCGCCTGCGCGGCCTGCAGTTTCGCGTGCTTGGTCATGCCTTCTGGCTGGCCTTCGTCAAACGCTCGGAAAAAGGCAACGTGCCGGGTGACGTGTCCCACTATCAGGCGCTGGCCACGGCGCTGGCAGCGACCGTCGGCGTGGGCAATATCGCCGGCGTGGCGACGGCCATCGGCATCGGCGGCCCGGGTGCGCTGTTCTGGATGTGGATGACCGGCCTGCTGGGCATGGCGACCAAGTATTCCGAGGCGCTTTTGGGGGTCAAATACCGGGTGACCGACGCCAAGGGTGAGCAGAGCGGTGGCCCGATGTACTACCTCACCAACGGCGTGGGTGGCTGGTTCGGCAAGAGCCTGGGCATCGCCTTCGCGATCTTCGGGGTACTCGCCTCATTCGGCATCGGCAATATGGTGCAGTCCAACACCGCAGCCCATCAGCTGTACGACACCTGGGGCGTATCACCGGTGGTCAGCGGGCTGTGCCTGGCGCTGGTCACCGCGGTGGTGATCATCGGCGGCATCAAGAGCATCGGCCGCTTCGCTGCAGCAGTCGTACCGTTGATGATCGTGCTCTATATCGCCTGCATCATCGTCGTGCTGGTGGCCTTCGCCGACCGTTTGCCGGCTGCCATCGCGCTGATCTTCACCGATGCCTTCAGTGGCAGTGCGGCAGCAGGTGGCTTCCTCGGGTCGAGCATTATCCTGGCGGTACAGATGGGCGTGGCGCGCGGCATCTTCTCCAACGAGTCGGGCCTGGGTACGGGCGCCATCGCGGCGGCCGCGGCTAAGACCGACAAGCCGGTGCGCCAGGCCATGGTGTCGATGACCCAGACCTTCCTCGACACCCTGGTGGTGGTGACCTTCACCGCCCTGGCGATCATCGTCACCGGCGCCTGGATGCAGGAAGGCCTCAAAGGTGCACCGATGACCGCCTGGGCCCTGGAGCAGGGCATGGGTGGCGGCTGGGGCCTGTACACCGTGGCCATCAGCGTGATGGTCTACGCCTTCACCACCATCCTCGGCTGGTCGTACTACGGTGAGCGCTGTATGGAACGCCTGGTGGGCCGTGTGGCGGTGATGCCATACCGGCTGGTGTTCTCGGTGATGGTGTTCGTCGGCGCGGTAACCTCCCTGGAGGTGGTGTGGACCTTCTCCGACATCGCCAACGGCCTGATGGCGCTGCCCAACCTGATCGGCCTGCTGCTGCTCTCCGGCATCGTGGTCAAGGAAACCCGCGACTACATGAGCCGCAAGAACTGGAAGAGCGAGGACTGATTAATCGGCGCTGCTGGCTTTCCGCGATTCAGTGTGGGAGCGCGCCATGCGCGCGAATCGCGGGCATGGACTAGGTGTCCCCGCCCGCTCCCACAGCATGTAGGGTGGATCACGCTGCATCGATCCACCGTGGCGGTGGACGTGAAAAGCGACGTCCACCCTACATTGCCGATTGGCGGCACCAGTCAGCGATTGCGATAGCTCCCACGCAGAGCGTGAGCAACGCTCAGCCTGCACGCTCAGCAACGAAATGGCCCCGCATGAGCGGGGCCATTTCGTTCTGCAGCCTGGGCGCTACAACCCGCAGACGCTGCCATCGCTGCGCGGGTCGGCGGCGCCTTCGAGTACGCCGTTGGGGTGGCGCAGCAGGGCGCCGGCATGGCCCATGGTGTCGCTGAAGTCCTCGTCCAGCTGCTCGACGATATGCCCCGCCTGGCGCAACTGCCCGACCAGTTCGGTGGGGAAGCGGCTTTCCAGCTTCAGGGTGGTGCTGACATCGCCCCAGGTACGACCGAGCAACCAGCGCGGCGCGCTGACCGCCGCCTGCAGGTCGCTACCCAGGCGGTAGCGGCTGAGAATCGCCGCCTGGGTCTGCGGCTGGCCCTCGCCGCCCATGGTGCCCTAGCTCAGGGTGCGGCCGTCGTCGAACAGCGCCAACGCCGGGTTGAGGGTGTGGAACGGCTTGCGCCCGGGCTCGAGCGTCTGCAATGCGCTCGGGTCGAGGGAGAAGCTGATCCCGCGGTTCTGCCAGGCCACGCCGGTGGACGGCAGTACCACGCCGGAGCCGAACTCCCAGTACACGCTCTGGATGAAACTCGCCGCGCGCCCCTCGGCATCGATACAACCCATCCAGATGGTGTCGCCCGGTTGCGCCGGCTGCGGCCAGACCAATGCTCGTCGTTGATCGATCCGGTCGGCCAGGCGCTGCAGGTTGGCGTCGGTCAGCAAGCCTTGTGGATCTTCCGGCACGCGGCCGGGATCGGTCACCACGCGGTCGCGAATCAGAAAGGCCTGCTTGGTCGCTTCCACCAGCCCGTGCAGGTGGGCAAAGCCTTCGGCCTGGGTGACGCCGAGCTTGTCGAAGATGCCGAGGATCAGCAGCGAAGCCAGGCCCTGGGTAGGCGGCGGCATGTTGTACAGGGTGGCATCGTTCAGCCGTACGCTGAGCGGTTCGACCACGCGAGCCCGATAGCTCTGCAGATCGCTCAGGCGCAGCGGGCTGCCCAGGCGTTCGAGGTCGGCGGCCATGCGCCTCGCCAGCTCGCCACGGTAGAAGTCGTCCAGACCGGCCTCGGCCAGGCGCTGCAGGGTGTCGGCCAGGGCCGGCTGACGCAGCAGGTCGCCTTCGTGCGGGGGTTGGCCGTCACGCAGGTAGACGTCGGCAAAGCCTGGCAGGCCTTGCAGTTCGCTCAGCTTGGCACGGGTCAGCTGCGCCTGGCTGCGACTGACCACGATACCGCCGCGGGCATGGGCGATGGCATCGGCGAGCAGCTCGGGCAGCGCCCGCGCAGGCTGCCAATGGGCGGTCTGTGCCAGTGCTTCGGCCCAGCCGCCGACGGTACCGGCCACGGTCAGTGCGGCCAGTGGCCCACGGCTGGGTATCTGCGCATGACCTGCATAGAAGTCGCGGTCGGCCAACTGCGCACTGCTGCCACAGGCGTCGATGGCGATGGGTTGCTTGCCCGGTTCGTGGATCAACCAGAAGCCATCGCCGCCGATGGCGTTCATGTGCGGGTAGACCACGGCGATGGTGGCGGCGGCCGCGACCATCGCCTCCACGGCGTTGCCGCCGGCCTTGAGCACATCGCGTCCGGCCTGGGCGGCCAGGTGGTGGGGGGCGACGAACAGGCCGCCGGTGGCATGGGTGGTTTTCAGCATCACGGATCCTTTTCTTGTCATGCGGCCTTGTCTGTATCGGCAATGCCGCCGTGGTCATCACCAGCCGATCGCCGTCGGCAGCCAGGTGGCCAGTTGCGGGAAGCTGAACACCACGGCCACGGCGAGCGCTTGCAGGGCCACGTAGGGCAGGGCACCGACGTAGATATCGCGGGTGCTGACGCCGGGCGGTGCCACGCCCTTGAGGAAGAACAGCGCCCAGCCGAACGGCGGGGTGAGGAACGACATCTGCAGATTCAGCGCCACCAGGATGCCCAGCCACACCAGGTTGGTGTCGTAGGCGACGAACACCGGCAGGAACATCGGCAGGGCGATGTAGGAGATCTCGATCCATTCCAGAAAGAAGCCGAGCACGAACAGCACGGCCATCAGAAACAGGATCGCCCCCAGCTCGCCGCCGGGCAGCAGGTTGAACATCTCGTGCACCAGCGCCTCGCCGCCCAGGCCGCGAAACGCCAGGGAGAAGGGCTGTGAGCAGAGCAGGATCAGAAAGACCATCGCGCTGATGGTCAGGGTGCTGTGCAGGGTGGCCTTGAGGGTCGGCCAATCCAGTCGCCGTGCGCAGGCAGCGATGATCAATGCACCGAGGGCGCCCATGGAGGCCGCCTCGGTGGGCGCGGCTACGCCACCGATGATCGAGCCGAGCACGGCCATCACCAGCAGCATCGGCGGCAGCACGCTGCGCGCCATGTCCTTGAGCAGTTGCTTGCGGCTGGTCAGGGCGCGCTCCTCGGCCGGGATCGCCGGCACCCAGTGCGGGCGCAGCCAGCCGAGCAGCAGCATGTAGGCCACGTAGATCAGCGCCAGCACCAGGCTGGGGATAAAGGCGGCAGCGAAGATCGAGCCGACCGACTGGCCGAGGATATCGGCCAGCAGGATCAGCACCAGGCTCGGCGGGATCACCTGGCCCAGGGTGCCCGAAGCGCAGATGGTGCCGCAGGCCACGGTCTTGTTGTAGCCACGGCGCAGCAGCGTCGGCAGGGTCAACAGGCCGATGGTCACCACGGTGGCGCCGACGATGCCGGTGGAGGCGCCGAGCAGCACGCCGACCAGGATGATCGCCAGGCCCATGCCGCCATTCAGGCCGCCCATGGCGCGGCCAATGGTGTCGAGCATGTCCTCGGCGACCCGGGATTTCTCCAGCATCACCCCCATGAAGGTGAACAGCGGTATCGCAAGCAGCGTGTAGTTGCTGACCACCCCGAACATGCGCGCCGGCAGCAGGGCGAAGAGCATCGGGCCGAAGCCGGCCATGCCGGCGACGAAACCGGATACGGCGAGGGAAATGGCCACCGGCACGCCGACCATCATCATGGCGAAGAAGCCGATGACCATGGCGATGGCCAGCCACTCGTTGGGCGTCATGCGCGGGCCTCCTGCAGGTGCGTCGGCAGTAGCAGGGTGCACAGCGCGCGCAGGCTATCGGCCAGGCCCTGCAAGCCGAACAGGCCGAAACCCAGCGGCAGGAAGGCCTTGATCAGAAAGCGGTACGGCAGCCCTCCCGGGTCGGGCGAGCCTTCACCCATGTTGTAGGACTGCAGGGTGTACTTGTAGGCCAGATGGGCGATATACAGGCCGATGGCCGCGGTGGCCAGGCCGCTGAACAGGTCGACCGCGGCCTTGGCCTTCACCCCGAACTTCTCGTAGAGAAAGTCCACGCGTACGTCCTGGCGGTGCTTGAGCGTGTAGGCGATGCCGAGCAGGGCGATGGGGGAAATCAGGTACCACTCCAGTTCCTGCAGGGCCACGGGGCTGAAGTCGAACAGGTAACGCATCAGCACGTCGAATGACACCAGCAAGACCAGCAGCAGCACGCAGGCGCGGGCCAACGCGCCGAGGGCTTCGACCAGCGCCTCGATACGGCTGACGACGGCCATCATGACTCGCCCATCCCGATTTCCATGAACGCCTTCTCGCCCACCGAGGCCCAGGAAACGTACTGCTTGCGGAAGGCGAAGAAGTGCTCGTAGATCTTCTTGGTCGCCGGATCGCTCGCTGCCATGCTCGACAGGGTGTCGCGGGTGACTTCATGCAGGCGCTTGATGATGTCGTCCGGCAGCGGTCGGGCGATCACGCCCTGGTTGTTCACCAGGTCCTGCATGGCCTCGGCGTTGACCGCATCGCACCATGACCAGCTGTCGACATTGCAGCCCTGGGCGCAGACCCGCACGATGGCCTGCAGGTCGGCCGGCAGGCTGTCCCAGGCCTGTTTGTTGATGATCAGCTCGGTGACGTTGGTCGGCTCGTGCCAGCCGGTGGTGTAGTAGTTCTTGGCCGCCTTGTGCAGGCCCATGCGGCGATCCTGGTAGGGGCCGACGAATTCGGCGGCGTCGATCACCCCACGCTCCAGCGCCGGGAAGATCTCGCCACCGGGCAGCAGGCGTACGGTCACGCCCAGCTCGCTGTAGACCTTGCCGGCCAGGCCGGCGATGCGCATCTTCAAGCCCTTGAGGCTGTCGACGTTCTCCAGGGGCTGGCGGAACCAGCCGGTCATCTGCGTGCCGGTATTGCCCATGGGCATCGGCACCAGGCCGTGAGGCTCGTACAGCTCTTGCCAAAGCTTGAGGCCGCCACCGTTGTACAGCCAGGCGTTCATGCCCTGGGTGTTCATACCGAAGGGCACGGCGGTGAAGAATTGTGCGGCGGGGATCTTGCCGGCCCAGAAGAAGGCGTTGGCGGCGTTCATCTCGACCATGCCGCTGGCCACCGCATCGAAGCCCTCCAGCGCCGGAATCAACTCGCCGGCGGCGAAGTGCTGGATCTTCAGGCGCCCGCCGGACATTTCCTCCACGCGCTTGCAGAAGTCGGTCGGGCTGCCCGGGCCCTGCACGTAGAAGGGCGAGCCGGGCGCATAGGCGTTGGTCATCTTCCAGTTGAAGGTCTTGCTGCTGACCGCGGCACTGGCTACGCCGCTGGCACCCAGTGCCAGGCCTGCGCCGGCTGCGAGGGCGCCCGCGCCGATGAAGTTGCGTCGATTGAGCGTCATGGAAGATCTCCTGGCAGTTGGCCATGGCAGCAGGCAGTGCCTGCCGGATGTAAAGTCGCTGCTGATTGCCATCAGCAACTGCCATGCCAGGAGAAAACTATTTTCAAGTTATTGATTTATAATGGTTTTATCTTTATTTCAGGATTTCGGAAAAATGGCCAAACGCACAAAAAGCAAGCGCGCCGCCAGGGCAGGAGCTGACGAAACGACAACCAGAGCCGTCATTGCTGAACATTTGGCAGGTCACGGCGGTTACCCGAGGTCATACCGTCAAGCAGGGGCGCGGTGAGCAGCCGAATGTCAGATGTGCACCAAAACGCGCCGCCGGCACGCTTTTAAAGCAGCCTTCACGGCCGAGGATCGCCAGCGTCGCTGCCGCAAATGCTGTGGCGGTGGCTTCCGCTCCTGTGGGAGTGCGCCATGCGCGCGAAATCGCCGGCATGGACTGTTCCTGCATGAGTTTGCTGAACGACGGCCTGCGGCTTACAACCGCGCACCGCCACGTCGATGCTTGACCCGGGTCAGCAGTGCCTTGCAGTCCACGGTGAGGATTTCCGGGTGGTTGAAGATGTGCTGGCGCACGAAGGCATCGAAGGTTTCGTAGCTGTCGGTGAGGGTGTGGATATGCAGGCTCTTGAGGTCGCTCATGATGTACAGGCTGACCACTTCCATGGTCGCTGAAAGCCGCTGGGCGACCGCTTCTATGGCGTGCGGCGCGACGGTCAGGTCGACGAAGGTGGAGATGCCCTTGCCGAGTTTTTCCGGGTTGACCACCGCGGTGAATTTCTCGATCACGCCGCTCTCCACCAGCGCTTGCACGCGGGTGCGCGCGTGGGCGCGGGAGATGTTCAGCTGGCGGGCGATATCGGCGAAGGAGGTGCGTGAGTCCTTGATCAGGATATTCAGCAGCGCATTGTCGAGTTTGTTCATGGCTCGCTCTGTCGGTGGTTGAGACCGACAGGGATGCGGATTGTGTGCCAGCTGCGGCTCAGAGCAGCTTGCGGTACTGCTCGAACCCGGCGCGCTCGCCGATGCGCTCGTAAAGCAGCTTGGCCTTGGCGTTGGTTTCGTGGGTCAGCCAGTGCACGCGCGAGCAGCCTGCCTGCCGCGCCTGGGCGTAGACGTGTTCGATCAGCTGGCGGCCGACGCCGTTGCCGCGCACGTCCTTGCCGATGAACAGATCCTGCAGGTAGCAGTAGTCGCCACTGGTCCAGCAGGAGCGGTGGTAGATCCAGTGCACCAGGCCGATGGCTTCGCCGTCGCGCCAGGCCAGGGCGGCGAACATCGGCTCGCTTGGGTCGAGGAAGCGTTGCCAGGTCAGGTCACTGGTTTGCGCGTCGATCTCGGTCATGTAGAAGCGCTGGTAGCCCTGCCACAGGGGCAGCCAGGCGGCATGGTTGGCGGCGCTGACGGCACGGATTTCCACGGGGATGCGAACGCTCATGGGCAGGTCTCCTGAAAGTCGGTCGAGGGTCATCCTGCGTGGTGACGCCGCTCACCGCAAGCGCAGTGGCTCAGCAGATGACCAGCTGCCCGCATGGCCATTCGCCGTCCCAGCCGCAGGGGATATGCGCGGCCTCGTAGACCTGGACCAGGCTGTCGAAGAACAGCGGTGGGACCAGCGCCTCGCGGTAGGCGGCTTCCATCAGGTAGGCGTGCAGGATCCATTGCAGGTCAGCGAGCGCGGCGTCATCGGCGAGGGCGACCGGCAGCTTTTGCCAGATGGGCCGCAGGGCGGTCTTGGCCTGGCCGGCCAGCTCGTTCCAGGCCTGATACCGGCTTGGATGCAGGCGGGCCAGGCGTGCGGTGATGGCGTTGCGCGCCTCCAGTGTGGTGGCTTCCCAGGCGTCGCTGGTCAGCGATGAGCCCAGCTCGCCATGCCTGACCTGGCGTACGCCTGCCAGGGTCGCAGGCTTGCCGATGTTGGCGAACCAGTCGATGCCTAGCAGGCGTTCGATGGCGGCGGCGGGTATCTGCATGCTTAGCGACCGTTCAGGTAGGCCTTGCCATAATGCCGCTCCAGGCGCGCCTGGATCAGCTCCAGGCCGATCGACAGCAGCCAGTAGATCACTGCGGCAGTGGTCAGCATTTCGATGTAGCGGTACGACGAGCGCCCGTAGGACTGGGCCAGGAACATCACCTCCCAGACGCCCATTACCGAGATCAGCGACGAGTCCTTGAGCATGGAAATGAACTGGCTGGTGGTCGGCGGGATGATGGTGCGCATCGCCTGGGGCAGGGTCACCCGCCAGAAGATCACCACCGGTTTGAGGCCCAGGGCCAGGGACGCTTCGCGCTGGCCGGCCGGCACGCCGAGCAGGCCGGCGCGGAAGATTTCGCTCAGGTAGGCGCCGTAGTTCAGCGACAGGGCGATGATCCCGGCGGTGATCGCGCCGGGCACCAGGCCCAGCTGCGGCAGGCCCAGGTAGATCAGCAGAATCTGGATCAGCAGCGGCGTGCCGCGAAAGAACGAGGCGTAGAAGGTGGCGATGCCGAACGCCACCGCGCTCTTCGACAGGCGCGCCAGGGCGGTGACGAAGCCCAGCGCCAGGGACGCCCAGATCGAGCAGAAGCACAGGAACAGGGTCAGCGCCGCACCCTGCAGAAAGCCGTTGGGCGCCAGGCTGGCACCGAGCAGGTTGGGCAGCTTGTCGAGGATGATCGAGAACTTCAGGTCGAAGCTCAGGAAGAACGCCACGCACAGGGCGAACAGGGTCGCCCAGGTGAGGTACAGGCGGGTGCGAAAGCCGAACAGGCGCTGCAGCAACGACTCGCCCGCCATGGGAGGCGGGTGAGGGGTTTCAGGTGGTGGTGTCATTGGCTGATATCGGAACCGATCCACTTCTTGGAAATGGCCGCCAGGGTACCGTCCTGGCGCAGCTCTGCGAAGACGCTCTCGACCTTGGCGCGCCACTCGGCGTCGTCCTTCTCGATGGCCACGGCGTTCGGCTCGGCATACAGTGCCTTGCCGGCCAGCTTGAAGCGCTTGTCCTGATCGATGCGCGGTTGGGCGGTCACCAGGTTGGTGAGGATCGCATCCAGGCGCACGCCGGCACCCAGGGCCAGGTCATGGAAGGCCACGGTGTCGTTGTCGTAGGGCGCGACCTGCACGGCGTCGAACGGGTATTCCAGCGGCGTGTCTTCGGCGCCTTCGATGACCAGGTCCTTGTTCAGGTAACTCTCGTAGGAGGCGGCGCTGGTGACCCCGACCTTGAGACCGGACAGGTCCTTGGCCGAATGGATGCGATCATCGCTGGCGTTGACCACGATCACTGCCGGCGATGCGTAGTAGGTCACCGGGAAGTCGAACACCTGGGCGCGTGCCTTGCTGGGCGTCATCGAGCAGATGCAGATGTCGTAGCGGCCGTTCCAGCGGCCCGCGGCGATCACGTCCCAGGACGGCGTTTCCAGGCGCAGTTTGACCCCCAGCTTGTCGGCCACGGCCTTGGCGACATCGACGTCGAAGCCGTCGAGCTGATTCTGCTCGTTGAGGAAGGAGAACGGCGGATAGTTTTCCATCAGCACGTTGACCAGCTCGCCGTTCTTCTCGATACGCTCAAGGGTCGGGCCAGCCAGGGCCAGGTTGCAGACAGAAGCGAGGGTCAGGCCGAGGGCGGCGAGCAGGGTGGTCTTCACGGAAATCCTTGAGCACGAAAGGGGTTGTGAGCGGCAATTGGTGTGTATT
>ERZ1031516.141-NODE-141-length-11946-cov-16.891767_pt1 | contig 11946 bp, 19 predicted proteins | sample MGYA00518047_ERZ1031516 | MGnify/ENA primary metagenome ERZ1031516 (study PRJEB33718, sample SAMN03159945) | human skin metagenome | collected 2014-04-10 | study: EMG produced TPA metagenomics assembly of the PRJNA266117 data set (Human skin bacterial metagenome... | reverse complement strand
GGCCCCGTCGGCTCCGGCAAGACCACGCTGCTGGAAATGCTGTGCAAGACCATGCGCGATGACTACGACCTCATCGCCATCACCAACGACATCTACACCAAGGAAGACCAGCGCCTGCTCACCGTGAGCGGCGCGCTGCCCGCAGAGCGCATCCTGGGCGTGGAAACCGGCGGCTGCCCCCACACCGCCATCCGCGAGGACTGCTCCATCAACCTCGAAGCCATCGACCGCATGCTGGGCGAGTTCCCCAACGCAGACATCGTGTTTGTGGAAAGCGGCGGCGACAACCTGGCCGCCACCTTCAGCCCCGAGCTGAGCGACCTCACCATCTACGTCATCGACGTGGCCGCTGGCGAAAAAATCCCCCGCAAGGGCGGCCCTGGCATCACCAAAAGCGACCTGTTCATCATCAACAAGACCGACTTGGCCCCCCACGTAGGCGCCAACCTGGATGTAATGCACGCCGACACCACCCGCATGCGCACCAACGCCCAGGGCCTCAAGCCGTTTGTGATGACCAACCTCAAAACCCTTGCCGGCGTGGCCGATGTGGTCAAGTTCATCGAGACCCGGGGCATGCTGAAAAAATCAGCACCCGCAGTCGGCTAGAATTCGCGCCTTCCCTCCCGGAGACTTGGGTGAGTGGTTTAAACCAGCAGTCTTGAAAACTGCCGACGGGCAACCGTCCGTGAGTTCGAATCTCACAGTCTCCGCCATGACTTGACGCGGCTTTTCAGTCGTGCAAGCAGCTCGCTGTCCTTCGTCGCCTCTATCGCAGCGACAGCAATCCAGTGCTCTGGATCTTCTCCTAATTCAATAGCAATATTCCCAGCTAGCACGGGGCTTAGACGTCCTTGCTTCTTCGCCATTGAGAATGCTTCAGGCGTGATGTTGAACTCACGCGCCCATGCCGATGCATGCTTGAGTTCAAGCGCTTTGCTGAAAAGCTCCATCGTGTTCTGCATGTAATGACCCCTTAGATATAAGTGGGTTTTAGCAGAATTCATTTTGCGGGTGTCTAAGGGGTTCTTACATTCCGGTCTCTAAGAAGTTCTTAGGAGCCGCCAATGTCGAGACCCTGCCCCGTTCGCACACCTCCAGCCACCAAAGGCGCTGCATGCGCTGTGGCGGCTCCTGCAGCGCCTGCGCTGGGGGTGTGCACCCAGTTTGCCAGCTACCGCTCGGGTCGCACTTCCGGCAAGCTCGTTGCTCCCGCTTCTACCTTCGGGACTGCTGGCGGGGCAAAGTCTGCTTTCACCTGCTCAATGTCTGGCACACGCGGATATCGCACCACGCGGTATCCCGCATCAGTCAACAAAGCATCGCGCGCACCGTCCTCCTTTGCCCTTCCCTTGTGGCTGCTGTCATCCAACTCCACGACCGCGATCACTTGGAATGCAGCATCGCACACCACAAAGTCTGCAACCTTCCGGTCGAACGTGTTGCGCACTGCATATGCGCGCGCCGTCAGCAGTGCGCTAAAGCTGACTTGTGCCAACACAACTCGCTCCGGTAGTGCCTGCACAAGCCTGTTGAACATCGCTTGCTCTCTGTCGGTCAACGGCGCTTTTCGTCTTGGGCGCTCGCCAGTACCTCCGCCCTTGTTCTTCTTCGAAGCGGTAACAACCGCTAGTCCAACAACGATCAATAGCAAAACGCCCAGCATCAACAGCATTGACTTCATCGGTCCCTCCTTCTTCGTGAAGGGGAGTTTCGCATGAGCGCAACGCCACGCATTGCCAATGCAATCAACGGCCAATCCGGCGCCGGGATGCTCAACCCATGGCAGTCCATTGCAACCCTCGTTGAGGGCATGCAGCAGCGCACCGCAGCCGCGCCCAGCAAGCGCAGCGCGGGCGCGGCTGTGGAGCGCGGTGCTATCAATTTTGGGGGGTGCGTAGCACCTCAGACAGCTTCGGTCCCCGATGGTAATCACGGGGACAACTTTCCAGGGGGCGCAGCATGACCCACCCCACATCGCTCGTCCTAGAGGGCAATGAAGTCAAGCTCCGTTTGCAAGCGGAGCGCGTCCAAACCGGCTCTCCTGTTCATGTCGATTGGCTCCGCTTCACCGTCAATCTGCGGTTTGCTCCCATCCCCACGGTCGAGCATCTTTTCCCGCCCGCCCAGGCATCGGAATTCGACCTCCGGTCAGAGCATCAACTGAGCGAAGACGACCGCCGTCGCGCCAAGCTCTGCCACCTGCTGCGCGATATTCCAGACCCTGACTTTGCGGCCAGCACACAAGCGCTTGAGCTGGCTAACAACGTGTGCGAAATCCTCGGTGAAGGCTTCACCGTGGACCCCGAAATGAAGAAGGGGCACGACTTCTACCGCCACCGATGGAGCATCCTGCGCGCAGGCAATGAATGCGGCTGGGTCGGCTTCCTCGCCTCCGGCGAAAGCCCACGCCAACGCGCTCAGTCAAAGACCATCCATTGCAACCTGTACGGCGTCGCCTGCACGTTTGCGGCCCCAGGCTGGGCACCACGCATGGCCGACTACATGGACGAACACCGCGCCCTGGTCACGCGCTGCGATCTGGCCTTGGACTTCTTCGACGGTATCAGCGGCGGCATGGACCGCGTTGCCAGCGACTACGACGCCGGGGCCATGGACCACTACGGCCACCGGCCCGAACACAACTGCGTTGGCGCATGGCGCGCTGGTGGTGTGGGTCGCTCCTTCTACTTCGGCAGCAAGGCCGCAGGCAAGCAAACCAACGTCTATGACAAGGGCGTCCAGCTCTACGGCAAACAGGACGCCACCGGCTGGCAGCGCATCGAGTTGCGTTATGGAAACCAAAAGCGATTGCTGCCCACGGACATCCTCCGCAGGCCTGCCGACTTCTTCGCAGGTGCCAGTGATTGGCATGCCCTGATGCTGGCCGAACACGGCGCGATTGCAACGCCGGAGCCCATCAAAACAGAGCCGCGCCTCCCACTCGAAACCCTCATGGCCGAGTGCACCCGCAACGCCCGTTGGTTCTTCTCCACCGCTGGCAAATCAGCCGCGCTCGCGTTCCTCTACATGGACCGCGAAACCCTCATGCAATTCATCGAGAACTGCGCAGAAATGCCGGGGCGTCTCGCCAAGTTCAAGCGCTCCGAAGTCGAGCGCATCTATCAGCAGATGTTCAAAAAAATCTCGGGCGCCGGTGCTGGCCACGCCGCGTTCTCCCACTAACCCAGGCCACACAAGGAAACCCAAAAAATGAAGATGACCAGCAAAGCCGTGCTGCACGGCCTCAAGCAATCCAAGGGCGACTACGAGGGCCGCGCCTTCGACTCCACCACCTTCCACCTGTCGGTGGACATTGCCCAGTCCTCCAGCGGTGAAAGCATCGGCGTAGTCACTCGCCCGTTCAAGCTGGGCGACTCCACCGAGTTCAAGAAGTGGGAACACCTCAAGAACTCCTGGCCCATCGGCGGCGTTCTGTGCGATTGCGAATTCGACATCGTGGCCGGTGCTTACAACAGCACAAAGCTCACGCTGCTGGCGATCAAACCCGCCATCCAGGCCAAGGCCGCTTAAGGCCCAAAGGCACCCCGTGCGCAACGTGATCCAGTCCCGCACAACAGGCGCTTTCCTTGCGCCGTCTTTCGAGGACGGTCAACCGGAATGGGTCATGTTGCTCTGCGAAGCCGCCATTGTGGAAGACCTCGAAACCTGTGTGCAGCTCATCGAGGACCACACCGAGCCATTCCACCGCCCCCAGGTCATCGACCTGGATGACCTCTACAAAAAGCAGGAGCCAACTCATGCAATTTGATCCTTCCCTTATCTCTGAGCAGCAACTTTCAAATTTTGCAGTTGGCGTGATTTGCCTCGGGTTTCTTGCAGGCCTTGCTGGCGCCTTTGCTATGCATTTGGTCCTGACCATCTGCGAGTGGGTCGCTGCTCGTTTCATGGCCTGGGAAGAGCGCGCCGAACGCATTGCCACTGCCCGCGCTCGCGCTGCGGCGCTCTCCAAGGCCATGCCACGTGGCTGACCCAACAGTCATCGAATGCGCCACCGCCTGCACTGTCACGGTGATGCATCAGCTATCAGTCCCCCCCTTCAATCTCACGCTTGAAGAGGGGGCATCAATCGCCATTGCCATCGTGGCGGTATGGGCCGTTGGTCTCGCATTCCGCGAGTTCCATCGGGTCATCTTTGTCGATGGTTCTTCAACGAAAGAAAGTGAGTAACCCATGTCTCTGTTCCTCCGTGCAAAACAAGCCGGTGCCCGTTACGTCAAGAACGGCAAGCGCGTCGCTGCTGGTGCCGCTGTCATGGCTCTGGCTTCCGCGCCAGCCTTCGCCGCGGCCCCCGCTCAGCCTGATGTCACTGAGGCTGTCGCCTACATCCTCGCGACGATGGCCACGATCGCTCTGATCGGCAACGCCCGCCTGCTGGTCTCCGTGACCGTCAGCGTGTTCCGCTGGATTCGCGGCGCCGCACGTTAACCCGTGCTTGTCCTCGGGGCTGCAGACCCGGGGCCTTTGCCCATGTGCACGCTGTGTGCGCATCGTCAAGGGGTAGATATGGGCCTGTGGGTCATCGTCGCTGTGCTGGGGGCTGTATGGCTAATGTTCGCCAGCTAATTTTTGCCCTCGTTGGTGCACTGTTGCTATTGCTTCTTTTGGCGCCCCGGTCTGTTGTCGCGCAGACCGCTACGTGCAATCCTTCCTACTACCCCTCTCCCGCTGATCTGGAGAACTTTGGTCCCGCTGCTGGTGGTTGGTCCAACTCCGTTAGCTGCCAGCCCTCCACGGTCAACCAGGGCATGTGCGCGTACATAGTCCGGTCGACCAATTCGGACGGCGCTATTCGAAACAACACTGGCGCTTCTCATGCTTGCGTTGTCGAGCAGCCTAATCCCGATAAAGAGCGCTGCGCCTCTTTCGCTATCAGTCAAACCTTGCCCGGTGGTGCTTTGGTGCAGGATTACCGTTTGCAGGGCAATGTCTCCGATGGCGCTCAGTTCTGCATGTCTGGTGCATTCGATAGCCCGTCCAAGGGCTGCAAGGTCTCTTTCAGGCGCGAGACGTTTTTGAACTATGGCGGCGCTGCCTCCGTCACTGAGGGCTCGTTTTCTATGTCGCCGGACTCGTCCAGCGTCGATCAGTCCTGTTCTGTCGGGCCTGATTCGTCTCCGCCTAAGGTTCCTGAAAAAGAGAAATGCCCAAGCGGCTATACAGGCACTGTCAATGGCGTGGAGGTCTGCGTAAACAAGGTTCCTGACAGCGGTGCAGATGGTGGGTCGAACGACACGGAAACGAACGACGGCACTGAGACCACAAACCGCCGTGTTGACCGCACCACTAACTGCGACGGCGACAAGTGCACTACCACGACTACGACAACTACAACGCGCCGCAATAACAGCACTGGTGCCACGACCACCACCACGACTACGTCAACTTCCACCACTTCAAAGCCCGGCTTCTGCCAAGAAAACCCGGCCTCCAAGCTCTGCAAAGATGGCAAAGAGGACGGCTCTTCGTTCGGCGGCTCCTGCGCTGGCGGCTTCACCTGCGAGGGCGATGCCATCCAGTGCGCAATGGCTCAGGAACAGCACCGCAGGGCCTGCAAGCTCTTCGACGATCAGACGCCGGAGTCTCAGCTCTATAACGCGGAAAAGTCCAAAACCGGCAAACGCACTGGCGACCTTCCGGGCAATGAAACCATCGCTTTCGGTCAGAGCATGTACGACTCGTCAAACGCTCTCGGCCCCGGCACCTGCATGTCTGATTTGCCTGTTGACGTTCTCGGTCAGACCGTCTCACTGCCAATTAGTCAGATATGCCCGCACCTTGCAACGCTGCGCCTTGCGCTGCTTGCTTTCGGCGCGTTGATGTGGGTTCTCATTGTGTTCAGGGGGTAGTCCATGCCAGCATTCATTGCAGCGCTCATGGGGGCGCTAATCAACATCGCCGGGACACTGGTGGGCCGCGTTCTCATCGCTCTTGGCATGAGTGTCGTAACTTTCACCGGCGTGTCTACCACGCTCACCTGGGCGAAGTCCAACGCCGTTTCAGCGCTCTCCGCTCTGCCCGTTGAGGTCGTAGGCATGCTATCGAGCATGGGCGTCGGCGAGTTCCTCTCCATCCTGCTGAGTGCCCTTGCTGCGCGCATGACGCTGCAGGGCCTGACCGGTGGCACCGTCAAGCGGTGGGTGCTCAAATGATGCGCTCCCTTTGCTACCAACTCGGCTACCTGTACCTGACCACGGGCGGCAACGGCGCAGGCAAAACGCTCATGACCATATGGGACGTCCGCCAGCTTCAGGTGAAGACTGGTCGGCCTGTGTTCTTCTGGGGCTTCGCTGCAAAGCAACCCCTGCTGGATTTCGGCTGGAAGGAGTTTGAGCCCACTGACTGGGAAGCTCTGCCCGATGGCTCAATCTGCATTGTCGATGAGTGTCAAAAGGTCATGCCCACTCGGGCTACTGGGCAGCCTCCTGCGTGGATTGGAGCGCTCGCACAGGACAACCGAAAACGCGGCTTTGACTTCTTCTTCATCACGCAGCACCCGCTCAACATCGATAGCTTTGTCCGTCGCTTGATTGCTGCACCTGCGTGGCATCGACACTTCAAAGCTTCGATTTTGGGCGATGCCAGCAATGAATTGAAGTGGTCTGCGGTCAATGACCAGCCACAGAAAGACGGTTCAGGAAAGAATGGCGAAGTGACCAGCCGCAAATGGCCGCGCGAGGCTTTCGACTGGTACACCTCCACCAGCATGGACACCCGTAAGACCGGCATACCGCTCAAGGTCTGGAAGGGTGTCGGTGCGCTCGTGCTGGCGCTCGGCTGCGTGGGCTTCGTTGGCCATCAGCTCTACAGCATGACGTTGAAGGGTGGCGCATCCGGCGTCGCAGCATCTCTCCCTTCCGTACCCTCGACCTCTGCTCCCACAAAGCAGGCCACCAGCCCCAGCGGTCGTACCAGTGCTGAGCCTGCAAGCGTGGACGAATATCTGGCGGCCCGCACACCGCGCCTGAAAGACTTCCCCCACACTGCGCCGGCCTACGATCAAGTCACCGCCCCTTCTGTCGCGCCATACCCCGCCGCCTGCGTGCACATGGGCGCGCGCTGCGAGTGCTACACCCAGCAGGCCACGCTGATGCACGTCAGCATGCAGACCTGCCTTCAGGTCGTTAAGCGCGGCTTCTTCATGGACTGGAAGTCCTCACCACCTGCGGACACACAGCAGCCGCGCAACCCGCCCCAGATGGCCCAGCAAGTGGCACAAGCAGAGCCTGTGCGCACCGTGCCAGTGCCGATGCCTGCCGCGCCCCCTGAGCCTCCGCAGAGCCAATACCTGCAGGGCCTCGCTGCCCGTAATGCTCAGGTGCGCTCCAGCTTGATGCAGTGAATCCGCCTCTTTGCTGTGAGACAACGGGGACCCAAACCGTAGACCTTGTGTCGCAGGTTTGGGGCGGGGGTATGGGGCCGCAGGGCACCATGGCAGACGGTCATGCAACTCGTGCCCCCTGCTTCTTCGCACAGATACACTCATCACAAGGAGGGAGAACATGAGCAGGCGTCCGTTTCAACCAGACGACGAAGACACCGGAACATTTTTGGTTGATGTACTCAAGATCGCTCTTGGCGTGTTTTTTGGCGGGCTTGCTGCTGCCTTCACCTACGAAGCAATACTGGCGTACCGTGCGGAGGAAGCAATCCGCAAAGCCTCCGAAGAAATCAAGGCCCAGAACGCACGCACCAACGCCGAGATCGCCAAGCAGAACGAGCTAAATCGGCAGGCAAGGGAAGAAGAGCGCCAACGCGTCGAGCGTCTGCGCGCTTCTCAGGCCATAGAAGCCCGTCTAGAGTCCGAACGACGACAGCGGAAAGAGGACGCATGGGCCAAATTCCATCAGCCCTCTCCTAACTGCAAACTAGACTCAGGCACCGCAGCGTGCGCCAATGAATACATGGCCGCGCGCAAGCGCTTTGAGAGCCAGTATGTAGACCGTTGACCGTCTACGGATACGCGCGCGTTTCCACCACCGAGCAGAACACCGCCGTACAGCTCGCGGCATTCAAACGCGCAGGAATTAAACACGTTGTGCAGGAAAAACGCAGCGGCGTAGCGCGGCGCCCTGAGCTGCTAGCCCTTCTCGCAAAGCTCCGCCCAGGTGATGTGCTAGTTGTCTACAAGCTGGACCGCCTATCCCGCAGTCTGCAGGATCTGCTTCGACTCTGCGAGTCCTTGGAACATGCCGGTGTCTCGTTCCGCAGCCTCACGGAATCAATCGACACCAGCTCGCCCGCAGGCCGCATGTTCTTTCACATGCTGGGCGCTTTCGCAGAGTTCGAAAGAGCAATGATCCGCGAGCGTTGCGCCGCAGGATTTGAAGCCGCAAGGGCCAGAGGTCAGAAGTTCGGGCGGGCACGCTCCATGCCCGAGAAAACCGAAGCCAAACTGGTGCGTATGTACCTCTCCGGCAACTACACCATGCAGGCCCTGGCGGATTACTTCGAGGTGCACACCTCTAGCGTGAAGCGGGCGATCTATCGTGTCACCAAGCCCGACCATAGCAGCCTCAGATAGCCAGCTGACCGTACCTTCGCTTTGTGTCTCAGCAGGTGGCTGCTACGATGGCTGCAACCGGCCAGAAGCTGCCGGTGGTGAATCTTGAAAGCGGACGCTCAATGAACCGATTTGGCGGGCCACTGAATTTTGGTTCGCTTTAGCGGTGGGTCAGACGTTGTGGGCTGCTGCCAGTTTCAAAGACACCTTGTTCAGGCGGTTTGTTCAAGATTGCGAATTACCTTTTCGACTTTGACTTTTCAAAGACGCCTCGCAGCACATCAGTCAATACTGTTTTTAATAGAGGCTCCGAATGAACCTTCATCATGTTTCCTGCCTGCTCTTGCAGGGACACGAACTTCGGAGCAAAGGGCGAGTTCTGCTTATCTGAGGCTACAGAATCAAACTCCGCCGAAGTCATGAGTGGTGCCCACGCGTGAGCAAGATTTCTATTCCATTGTTCTTGATGCTTAGGAACAGAAACAGCAATTTCCGTTCGTAGAAGCGCATCTGCCTTTTGCGGCCCTAGCTCAGCCTCTACACCTTTGTAGGTCGTTGTGGCTTTGGCGATCTTGTAGGTCATGCCCGTGAGGTTTTCACCGAGTCGCAGAGCTTTGACCATCTTTAGTGCACTCTCTTCGCTTTGTCCAAAAGCGATCAGCGTGGCAAACATGAGTACGGATGCAATTCCGATTCGAAAAGCAATGAGCAATTTTCTTGAAGTTGACATGGGCTTTAGGTTCTTGGCATTTCTCGCAGTACATAACTCATACAACGACAGCGGGCGCGGTCATGGTGATACCAGACCACCTGCGCGAGCATAGCCGTTGTCGGCCAGGAACAGTCAGTGTCGGCAGGTGAAAGCGGACCTTAAACAACGACGGGCAAGACGGTGCAAGGGCGTAGACCATCTAGATGTGAAAACGTCCAGCGTGAAACGAACTCTCTGCCGCGTAACAATGCCCGGCCACCTCAGCCCCGGACAGCGAACGCTTTCGCTCTGACCGTCTGCAGCTAACAAACTCCAGTCGCAGTCAGCTGTTGCTGATCACAGCCATACAGTGAGGGACCCATTCTGTTCCACGCCCCTCCTCGTGCTGCAAATTAAAAGTTGTGCCGGTAGTGCATTGCATGTTCAATCAAAGTAGACCGTGACCTCTGTCTGTCTTTGCTCTACACGAAATATCCCGCACACACCCTTGCACTGCCGAGATGAAGTTATTTCTTGAACACTTTGGACTATTAATTTTTGTTGCCATCCTTGTAGTCTGGTTGTTGATACTGCTCGTGCGATATCCACTGCAAAACGAAAACGAAAGTGTCCTCAAATACCTGTCTCGGTTCTGCAAAAAATACGAAGGCTTGCCCTGCTTGCAGATGAAAATTGTCATTTGGACATGTTCTTTGGGGACAATTTTTGCAACTCTAATGAATAGTTTTATTCGGCCTTGAATGGCTCCAGGTCAAGTCATGGGGGGGACCTGTACCGGTCACTTAGGCTACCAAACATCCCAAGGCAATTCACACACATCTTTCAATGATCGCTTTGAGGCACGCAACTGAGAGACCGCTCAGGGCCCAAAGCGGAAGCTCCCCAGCAATTGCTAAGAAGGTTGCTTTGATGCCCCTTGCGTCATCGGTCCCCAGTCACCTTGACGCCGAGGTAAGTTTCTAGGTCATCCGCGGCGCACTGCGCTTGCCCTCGAACGAACTCACTTTCGTCAGTCAATGCACGAGCGATGATTGAAACAGCGGTTTCTGTATCAAGTGCTCCGCAGGTGCGAGCGACATGCCCCAGCCCGAGAATTGCATTCCCACGAACATTAAAGTGGGGGTGCGTTGCGAGGTGGAAGCAGATGCCCTCGACCCAGCCGCGCTCGCAATCCGGGGCATTCATGCCCAGCACAATTGGAACGTAGAGAAGTTCTTCAGGGTCGCCACGCTGAAGCGCGGCGTCGATATCGGCCTCTGTCCAGCCTTTATGAAACGGTCCCATTCATGCACCGGTGATGTCTATTGCGTATCCCTGAATGTCAGGTCCTGGCCGAGCTTTGCCTGTCAACGACGGGCGGTAGCGGGCTCGCTCCCAACGCGATCGTGAGTGAGGGCGAGAAGGTGTTGAATTGCATCGGTGATAGTCCACTGCTCGAACCCGGGGGAAATGAGGGAGCCGTCGGATGCGACCTCTGAAACGTTGAACCCTTCTTCAACGTCTTCGTAGTAGATGGCTACTTGCCCAAGCTGTGCCACGATAAATACCGATTCGCTCACACCGCCACGCATGACCGATGCGGTGCGAAATGGGACGCGAAAGCGGGCAAACTGTTCGGCGTGTTCTTGTAAGCACTCGGCGAGCTGATAGGACAATAGTCCCTCCAGCTCGTCACGAGAAATTGGAGTCCAGCGGTTCATAGCTTTTTGAATGAGAGCTCACGGAGGATTCTGACGGACTGGCGAAGGGCCGCTTGTGGCCGTGTGTTGACTGTTACGCGTCGATTGCTCTACCTACCGGCTAGTGTGAGGAGCGCGGGACCAAACACAAGGGCGCAGATCAGCAAGATGACTGGTACGCCAATAACAAACCAGATCATCAATCGTCCCTCCCTCTTGAAATGGTGGTTGACGCTCTTGGTGATGTCAGTGGCGACTGCTTCGTCGTGGGATTGGTTTGAGTTATTCAAGAAGTGCTTTCGCAACGATTCGTCTGACCGCTTTTGGCCGAGGGCCGTCCTATCGCGCACCCGGCCAGAAAGGCCAGAGGCTGCCAAGGACGCGGGCGGTCGGCCGCACTTTGGCGATGTCATCCGTACCGAAGGGCAGTTGGCCTTCGCCATTCATGTCGCCTTCTCGCCCGGTGATGTATCGGCCGCCCCTCACAACAAGCTTTGGGAAAAACCGCCCATCTTTCAACCGAACATCGATGGCGTGAAGATCCATCTTGAGCTCGCTGCCGATGCTGTTGATGAGGCTAGCTGGTATCTCAATCCGTGACGTGGGTTCGCTTGATGTTGCATTTGGGAGGCGAGGATGGAAGACCGCTTCTGGCCGAATTCCGCCGCACGATGTGGGTTCGAAATGATGCTATGCAGCATCTCGGCTTCCCTTTCCTGCTTTGGTTCGAAAACCACAGTCTCCGCCAGTTCTTGGCCCGGCGCAGCTACAACAGCGAAATGTGCGCAAAGGCCAGTGCAGCGACATGTCTGTGGCTGACCACCCCTCACCCAACCCGATTCACAAGAACGCATCTGCCCCCTAGACTGCGTTTTTACTGAACCTTGCCGCATCCATGGGCAGGATGGCGAAATTGGGTGCGGGCCTGCGGCCTGAAGTGACTAGCCATGTCGAGGAGAGAAAGATGTTGTCGTCGGCCCTCTACGCATCGTTCTTTTTCACGGTGGCCCTGCTGGTCACCACCGCCTACT
>ERZ1031516.140-NODE-140-length-12038-cov-5.877326_pt1 | contig 12038 bp, 6 predicted proteins | sample MGYA00518047_ERZ1031516 | MGnify/ENA primary metagenome ERZ1031516 (study PRJEB33718, sample SAMN03159945) | human skin metagenome | collected 2014-04-10 | study: EMG produced TPA metagenomics assembly of the PRJNA266117 data set (Human skin bacterial metagenome... | reverse complement strand
CTACACAAGGAGTATCGTCGGCAGCGTCAGATGTGTATAAGAGACAGGTGCGGGGATTTCCGGGGTGTCCGCGGCGCTCGAGGCAGCACGCCTGGGCAAACGTGTGGTGCTGTTCGACGCCCTGCCCATGCTCGGTGGCCAGGCGGTCGGATCGATCATCGGCACCTTCTGCGGGCTGTTTTCCAACGGCCCGAATCGTCGCCAGCTGACCCACGGCATCGCCGATGGCATCCTGCGCGACCTCGGCGCCAGTGGCGATCTGCACCACAAGGTCGGCCCGCTCACCACTGTCGTTTACTACGACGAGGTGGCGCTGGGGCGCTGGATCGGCCAGCAGATCCTCGACGCCGGCATCACCGTGGTACTCGGCGCGGTACTGCGCGAGGTTGTACGCGAGGGCAATCGCGTCGCTCAGGTACAGCTGGCCACGCGCTACGGTGATGTCCACGTGGATGCCGACGGCTTCGTCGATGCCAGCGGCGATGCCGCCCTGACCTGGAATGCAGGCTTCGCCTGTCGCGAGCCCGACACGCCGATATACGGCACGCAGATGTTCGTCATGGAGCATATCGACGAGACCCATCTACCCAGCCGCGAGGCATTCACCGAGCGGGTCAAGGCACGCGCCAGGAGCTATGGCATCGAGCGTGACGACGGCCTGTTCTTCCAGTTTCCCGGGCGTGGCACGGCCGCCTTCAACATGACCCATATCGAAACGCCGCTGGATCCGGTCGCCGCCTCCCACGTGGCCATCGAGGGGCGCCAGCAGGTGGACAAGGTGATCGCCTTCCTCAAAGCCGAGTACCCCGAGGTCTACGGCCAGGCCCGGGTTCGTGCCTATGCCCTGCCGGGCATCCGCCAGACCCGCTGGATCGTCGGCCAGCATCATCTGACTACCGATGAGGTGCGGGCCGCCACCCGCTTCCCTGACGCGGTTGCGCTGACGTCCTGGCCAGTGGAGCTGCATGGCGATGCAAGCGGCTATCAGTGGGAGCCCTTCGGCGATGATCATGTGCACAGCGTGCCACTGCGCAGCCTGCTGCCGGAAGGCAGCGAAAACCTGGTAGTGGCCGGACGCTGCGTAGACGCCGATGCCGCGGCGCTGTCGAGCATACGGGTCATGGGGCCCTGTATCGCCATGGGCGCCGCTGCCGCGCACGCCCTCGATCTGGCGGGCCCGCTGGGCAAGGTCAGCGCGGTGCCCGCGGCGGCCTTGCAGAAGCGCCTCAGTTTCAACTTGCAGTAGCGGCTGGTCGCCCCGTGCTGGCGCGGGGCCTTAAAACATAAAGAATCGCAGCGCTGTGGAGAATAACAATGTCACAACCACGCACAATCGATGTTGCCGCCCTTATCGAGGGTCGCAAGCTGACGCGCTTCAACTACCTGGTGATCGCCGTGTCGGTGCTGATCACCTTTCTGGACGGCTTCGATCTTCTGGTGCTGTCGCATACTGCCTCGTACATCGCCGACGAAGTCGGTCTGAACAAGATTCAGCTGGGTGAGATCTTCTCGGTAGGCCTGTTCGGCATGATGCTCGGTGGGTTCTTCTTCGGTTATCTGGGGGACCGAATCGGCCGCCGCCCCACCATCATCTTCTCGACCGTTTCCTTTGGCGTGTTGACCCTGCTGTTCGCCCTGGCCAACAGCTACGAGTCACTGATGGTACTGCGCTTCTGCAATGGCTTCGCCCTGGGCGCGATGCTGCCGCTGTGCTGGGCATTGAACATCGAGTTCGTCCCCAAGCGCTATCGCTCCACGGTGGTCACCATCATCATGGTCGGCTTCAGCCTTGGCAGCGCCATGGCCGGGCCGCTTACCGTCTGGTTGGCCCCGCACATCGGCTGGCAGGGGGTATTCGTCTTCGGCGGCATTCTGACCCTGCTTGCCAGTGCCCTGCTGTTCTTCACCCTGCCCGAGTCGGTGCGCTTCCTGACCACCAAGCAGCGCGAGCCGGAGAAAATCGCGCGGATACTCAAGCGACTCGATCCTGGCGTCGACGTACGCGCCGATGACCGCTTCGTGCTGCTCGACGAGATCGACGTGGGCACCAAGAACTTCCGCGTCAGCCAACTGTTTCTCGGCAAGCTGAAGTGGATCACGCCGATGATCTGGATCGGTTATTCGGCCAGCTCGATGGCCATGTACTTTCTCGCCTCCTGGAGCCCGCTGGTCTACACCTACGCCGGCTTCGACCGGGCGACCGCCTCCTGGGTCAGTTCGATCGCTTCGTTCACCGGCGCCATGGCCGGCCTGGCGATGATGCGTTTCGTGGATACTCGTGGCCCCTACGCCGTGATGATCTACCCGCTGCTGGCCCTTCCCTTCCTGCTGATACTCGGCATCACCGGCATGCAGGGCAGCGCGTTCCTGATCCTCAGCATGGTCGGCGCCGTGTTCGTCAAAGGTAGCCATTACGGCATTCTCAGCATCGCCGGCATCTTCTATCCCAGTGCCATCCGTGCGAACGGTGCGGGCTGGGCTACCTCGATCGCCAAGATCGGCTCGATCCTCGGTCCCTTGCTGGGTGCCTATGTACTCAACAGCGGCCTGCCGGTGGTCAAGAGTTTCCTGATCCTGGCTATCTGTCCCGCTGTCCTGGCGCTGTGCGCGTTCATCGTCGGACGTATCGTCGACAAGAAACCGCCAGTACAGCCGCTCTCGGCAGCGTCGCACACCTGACGCCCGCCGGTACCCCCCGGCTTCCAACCTGGCTCTCTCGTCGCGCACCTATGGCGCGGCCGGGAGCGCTTACGCCCGCGTTTTAGCCTCGCAGCTCCTGGAGACCAACAACAATGATCAGGACCATGATGACCTTGCGCCCTGCCCTAGCCCTCGGCGTCGCCACTCTGCTGACCGTCGCACTGCCTGCCAAGGCTGACTTCATCGAAGACAGCACCGCCAGCCTGACGACCCGCAACTTCTACCTGAACCGTGACTTCCGACAAAGCGGTGCAGCCCAGGCGAAAGCCGAAGAATGGACGCAGGGCTTTATCGCGCAATTCAACTCGGGCTACAGCGAAGGACGCCTGGGTTTCGGTGTCGATGCCCTGGCCGAACTGGGTATCAAGCTCGACTCAGGGCGCGGCCGCCGTGGTACCGGCCTGCTGCCCTTCGGGCCGAGCAGCCAGGAGCCGGTGGACGATTACAGCGAGCTGGGGCTGACCGGCAAGATGCGACTGTCGGCGACCGAATTGCGCCTCGGCACCCAGATGCCGACATTGCCCCTGGCCTATTACAGCGATACGCGCCTGCTGCCATCGACCTTTGCCGGCGCCATCCTGACGTCCAACGAGATCGACAAACTGACCTTCACGGCTGGCCGCCTGACACACGCCAACGGCCGTGACTCTTCGGGAAACGATGATATCGGCTATGCAGGTCAGAGCAGCTCGCACCTGGACATGTTCGGTGGCGACTACCAGGTCAACCGGGACCTGACGCTGCGCTACCACCATGGCGAACTCGAGGACATCTATCGCCAGCAGTTCGCAGGTGTCGTCCACACCTGGCCACTCAGCGACCAGGTAAGCCTGAAAACCGATCTTCGCTACTTCGACAGTCGCGACATCGGCGCCGGCAAGGCCGGCAACATCGATAACCGCAACGTCAACGGCATGTTCACCCTGAGTGCCGGCTTCCACCGTTTTGCCGCCGCTTTCCAGCACCTGTCTGGCGACAGTGCGTTCCCGGTAATCGATACCGGCACGCCCTACGTAGTGAATCTGGTGACGTTCAACCCCTTCACCAAAGTCAACGAAAAATCCTGGCAGCTGCGCTACGAATACGACTTCGCTGGCATGGGCATTCCCGGGCTGTCGTTCATGACCCGCTACGTTGCCGGCAGCGATATCCACAGCGGCGCGGTACGCAATGGCCGCGAGTGGGAGCGCGACACCGACATCGGCTACATCGTGCAGAGCGGCCCATTGAAGGGCGTCAACGTGCGCTGGCGCAACGTCACCTTTCGCTCGGGCAACGGCCTGACCCAGCACCTCGACGAGAATCGCCTGATCGTCGGCTACACCCTGAAACTTTGGTGACAGCCAGCCTGGCCCTGCCCGCGCAGGGCCGGGCGTCTGTGGAGAACAACAATGACAAGCCCACGCACCCTCGATGTCGCCGCGCTGCTCGAAAGCCGCAAGCTGACAGGTTTCAACTACCGGGTGATCGGCGTTTCACTGCTGATCACCTTCCTGGACGGCTTCGACCTGCTGATGCTGTCACATACCGCTTCCTACATGGCCGATGACATCGGCCTGGACAAGCTGCAGCTGGGCAACGTGTTTTCCATCGGTCTGTTCGGCATGATGCTCGGCGGCTTTTTCTTCGGCTATCTCGGAGACCGCATCGGGCGCCGGCCGACCATCATCCTGTCGACCTTCTCTTTTGGTTTTCTAACCTTGCTGTTTGCCTTGGCCGGCAGCTACGAAGCCTTGCTGGCGCTGCGTTTCTTCAACGGTTTCGCGCTCGGCGCCATGTTGCCGCTGTGCTGGGCCTTGAATATCGAGTTCGTGCCCAAGCGCTATCGCTCCACGGTGGTCACCATCATCATGGTCGGTTTCAGCCTGGGAGGCGCAATGGCCGGCCCACTGAGTGTCTGGCTGGCGCCGCGCTCGGGCTGGCAGAGCGTGTTCGTGTTGGGCGGCGTCACCACGCTGGCATCCAGCGTCCTGCTGCTGTTCACCCTGCCCGAGTCGGTACGCTTTCTAGTCAGCAAACAACGGCGGCCAGAGCAGGTCGCGCGCATCCTCAGGCGCCTCGATCCGGGCCTGGAGGTTGCGCCCAATGATCGTTACATACTGGGTGACGAGGTCGATCTCGGCGCGTACTCGTTTCGCATCAGCCAGCTGTTCGCAGGCAAGCTGAGATGGATAACACCAATGATCTGGATCGGCTTTGGTGTCAGCTCCATGGCCATGTACTTTCTCGCGTCCTGGAGCCCGCTCGTGTACACCTACGCGGGCTTCGATCGCGCAACGGCGTCGTGGGTCAGCTCCTTCGCGTCATTCAGCGGTGCCATGGCCGGTTTGGCCCTCATGCGCTTCGTCGATCGCAAAGGGCCCTACGCGGTGATGATCTATCCCTTGTTGTCGCTACCCTTCCTACTGGTATTGGGTGTGGGCAGCCTGCAGGGGGACGCGTTCATCGTGCTCAGCCTGATAGGGGCTGTTTTTGTCAAAGGCAGCCATTACGGAATCACAAGTATCGCCGGCCTGTTCTATCCCAGCGCGATTCGTGCCAATGGCGCTGGATGGGCTGCGTCGGTGGGCAAGATAGGTTCTATCTTAGGTCCGTTGCTTGGCGCCTACGTGCTTAACAGCGGACTACCTGTGGTTAGAAGCTTCGCCGTCCTTGCGCTGTGCCCCGCGGTCTTGGCGCTATGTGCCTTTGCCGTGGCGCGAATCGATGCTCAAGGCGGTCCCGGGAAAACCACTTGAAAGACCCAGGGTTTGCAGCGGGCGGCGTCAGTATCGGGTTCTACAGATAACACGGACCCGGCGTGCCGTTGAATCTAAGGGATATGCGAAAAGCCCGGCTTTGGCCAGGCTTTTCATTGCACATGATGCTTGCTTGGAGCCTGTGTCAGCAGCTGCTGCTCTTGGCGTCCCCCGGCGCTAGGGCCGGGGGAGCATTTATCGAGCCGCCACCTCGACACCTGCGTCAGTAGTGACTTTTGCCTGCCTCAGAGCATGCTCCACCACAACGTGTTCGATGCTGTTGACGCTGGTGCCCAGGCTTTTCTTCGCGACAGCAAGCCCGTAAGCAGCCAGTTCGTCACTGTCGAGGCTGCCCGCCTCTTGCGGTACCTGAACCAGCAACACACCGTCAGCCATCAACGTCACCTGCAGGCTCAAGCGCTGCCCGCTGGCCAGCGCCACCGAACCCTGCGCCGACTTCGCGCCTGCAGCTTGCAATACCGGAGCCTGGCGGCTACCCGCATCGGCGAGCTCCAGGGTGATGCTGGAACCCAGATCGGTCGCGGCATACTGCCCTTCACCGCGCAGTGGCTCGCCAGCACGGGTACGGTAGATGTGCAGGCTTTTACGCACGGCAGGTTCCGAAGGGCCGTTGGCCAAGGCCAGGCTCATTCGGCCATTGCCCGAAAGCACTGCATCCTGCAGGACCAGAGCATCGGCACCAGCAGCATTCACCGGGCTGGTTGCCAGGCTTGGTGTATCGCTGAACAGCGCAGTCGACGGCAACGGCTGATGCGAGGCTGGCTCGAATACAACAGGCTGATTATCCGGGCGCTTGACTGCTGTGCCAGTGCCGTTGGCGCCTTCCGGGGTGTTGATCAGGCCGGCTGGAGGCAGCATCGGCGGCTGAATGCTGGCAACACCGACCACCGGCTGGTCAGCCAGTTGGTAGTTTGCAGCGTCGTCGCCGAGCAGTTGCAGATCGATCACCGTGACGGTTTTCCCTTGGCCGGTAGCCGGGGTTTCAAAGTTGGCCTCACCGACCGCCCCTACTGCGTCACCGTCGATGATCCCGTCGAGGGCAATGTCGCGAATGATGGCGGTGTTCTTGCCATCATAGAGTTTGTCGGCAACCTCGACCTTGGCGGTCACGATCTTGCGATCGATGTCCGCAGACCCTACCTGGGCATCGCCATCGAACGCATAGTTGTCAGCCTCCTCGCCGGTCAGGGCTAGACCTGAGCCGGTGACGGACTTGTCCTGCCCGGCATTCTTGTCGCTGAATGCACCCGTGGTGCCGGAGGTGCCCACCTTGCCTTGATCACCGTCGACGATGCCTACCAGCGATACGTTGCTCAGGTTCGCGGTGGTGGTGCCGTCGTAGGTCTTGTCCGCCACATCGGCGTTGGCGGTCAGCAGCTTGCGATCGATGTCGGCCTTGCCGATCTCGGCATCGCTGTCGAAGGCATAGTTATCGGCTTCTTCCCCGGTCAGGGCGATGCCCGAGCCGCTGACGGACTTGTCCTGGCCGGCGTTCTTGTCGCTGAACGCGCCGGTGGTGCCGGAGGTGTTCACCTTGCCTTGGTCACCGTCGACGATGCCCACCAGCGCGACGTTGCTCAGGCTCGCAGTGGTGCTGCCGTCGTAGGTCTTGTCCGCCACATCGGCGTTGGCAGTCAGAACCTTGCGGTCGATATCCGCCTTGCCGATCTCGGCATCGGTGTCGAACGCGTAGTTGTCGGCCTCGTCGCCGGTCAGGGCGATACCCGAGCCGCTGACGGACTTGTCCTGGCCGGCGTTCTTGTCGCTGAACGCGCCGGTGGTGCCGGAGGTATCCACCTTGCCTTCGTCACCGCCGACGATGCCCACCAGCGACACGTTGCTCAGGTTCGCGGTGGTGGTGCCGTCATAGGTCTTGTCCGCCACATCGGCGCTGGCAGTCAGCACCTTGCGGTCGATGTCCGCCTTGCCGATCTCGGCGCTGGTATTGAAGCTGTAGTTGTCGGCTTCTTCGCCAGTCAGGGCAATACCCGAGCCGCTGACGGATTTGCTCTGCCCGGCGTTCTTGTCGCTGAACGCGCCAGTGGTGCCGGAGGTGTTCACCTTGCCTTCATCACCGCCGACGATGCCCACCAGCGACACGTTGCTCAGGTTCGCGGTGGTGGTGCCGTCATAGGTCTTGTCCGCCACATCGGCGCTGGCAGTCAGCACCTTGCGGTCGATGTCCGCCTTGCCGATCTCGGCGCTGGTATTGAAGCTGTAGTTGTCGGCTTCTTCGCCAGTCAGGGCAATACCCGAGCCGCTGACGGATTTGCTCTGCCCGGCGTTCTTGTCGCTGAACGCGCCAGTGGTGCCGGAGGTATCCACCTTGCCTTCATCACCCGCGACCACCCCCACCAGTGCGACGTTGCTGAGGTTCGCGGTGGTGCTGCCGTCGTAGGTCTTGTTGGCCACATCGGCGTTGGCGGTCAGCACCTTGCGGTCGATCTGCCCGACGTCGCCGCTCACGCTGGAGGCGTCGACCTGATAACCATAGACCTTGACGGTGCCGTTGGTGGCTTCAGACACCTCGACATTGTCGACGGTGACCTGCTTGCCCGCGCCGGCATTCCTGTCGGCGTAGTAGGCATTGCCGAAGGAAAGCACATCGATGGTATCGCCATCGATAGCACCACTCATGGCGAAATTGGCGTCGCTGACGCTGGCGGCGGCATTGCCGTCGTAGGTCTTGCGCACCTCGCCCTGCAGCTCGACTTTCACCTTGGGCGCATAGGTGTAGAGATGGCCGTTGCCAGAGCCTAGAACGGTATCACCGTACTGCGCAGCGTACTGTTTGAAGGCCACATCCAGACCGCCACGCACATCATCCGATGGGCTGGAGGAGTAGGTCAGCCAACGTCCATTGGTAGCCGCAAGCGCGTTGGCACCGGCCTGGTTGACGAAGTTGCGCTGCGCCACCAGCACCACGGCATCACCACTGCCTTGCGCGGTCACGGTACCGCCGCTGCCGATCACCACGTCGCCCACGCCCGCCTGGGCCAGCACATGGCCACTGACATTGCTGTTGCTCAGCGCACCATCGACCTGGATGTTGCCGTTGAGCAGCGACAGGTTGTTGTTGGCATTGAAGCTGAAGCCGGAGGCGTCGACCGTCGTGGTGCCGGTGCCATCGGCGCGACCGATGGTGAGATTCTTGATGCCCACCAGCTTGCTGATATCGGTGGCCGGCGCATTGCCGTCCAGGAAGATACCGCCGCCAGCATTGCCGCTGCTGCTGTTGAGCAGGATGTTGGTAGTGGCGTCGTACGGCTCCAGACGAATGCTGGCGGTGGACAGGTTCTGCAACGTGGCCTGGGTGAAGTCGACGTTGTTGGCGCGCAGCGTCAGCAGGTCGGTGCCGGTATCCAGGTTGACGGTGCTGGTGAAGTTGATCGCGCCGTCGGTATAGATGGACGCACCACCAAGCATGGTCAGCGGGGTGTTGAAGTTGACGTCACCGCTCAGGCTCAACAGGCCCGCCAGGCGCTTCTCACCCGTCGAGCCGCCCAAGCCCTTGCTGCCCATGGCATCACCAAAAAACAGGCGGCCACTGCCCAGGGTGATATCACCGTTGAGGGTGGCGATGCTCTCGGCATAGGAGGTGGTGCCAAAGGAGAGGTACAGGTTGCCGCCGTTGGTGTTGATCGGCGTATCGATGGTCAGCGCGCCGCGGCCCCCCAGATCGGAGTCGCTCGACAAGCGAACGTAGCCACCCGCGGTGGTCAACGCGCCGGCGATGGTCAGGCCATCGGCGCCCAGCAGGGTGATGCTGCCGGCGCCGGGTGTGCCGCTACCGATGGTGTTGACATCGTGATCCGGCAAATCGGCCAGGGCAGGATTCGCGCCCGCGCCCTTGGCTACCAGGTTGAACACCCCGTTGATCGAACCGGTTCGAGTGCCACCGGCCTGCATGTAGATGCTGCCGCTGCCGGAAACCTCCAGCGTGTTATTGCTATTGGCAAAGCTGATGGAGGTGGCGGTATTGCCGCTGTTGAGCACTTCGGCGCGGAAGCTGACATCGTTCTGCATCGAGATCGTGCCATCACCGCCATTGAGGTTCAGATCGGCAAAACGAATACTGTCGGTAGCCTGCAACAGCACGTTGGCCGTCTGCTCCTCCAGGGTCTTTTCATACACCGTCACGTTACCGCTGCCAGCAGACCAGTCGCCACTGGTGCCGCTGCCGCCGGAAACGGTGATATTGGCCGGATCGAGCAGCAGGTCACCGGTACGCCCCTTGGCCGCACGGGCATCGGTCTTGCCGGCGTATTGCAGGGTTTGCTTGCCGGATACTTCGGCTTTGCCACCGTTACCGGCCTGCTCGCCACCGCGCACCGAAATATCACCGGCAAAACGGTTATCGCCGTCGGCCCAGAACACCACCGTGCCGCCATCACCAGCCTGGGTCGCATCGGCCTTGACCTTGACGTTGCGCTCGACGGTCACCTGAGTGGCATTGGCCACCGTGGCGTCCTTGCCCTGCCAGCCACCACCGACCTTGATGGTGCCGCCACCGCTTGTGCCACTGGCGTCGAGCTTGGCGTCAGCCACGGCAATGCGCTCGCCGGTGACCACGATGCTGCCACCCTTGCCGTTTTCAGACGACACATCGAGCGTGCCGGCAACCTGGGTCAGTCCGCCCTCGGCGTCACCATCCAGCAGGATACGACCACCCCGCTCCACCAGCCCCTTGGCCTCGATGACACCGGTATTGTTGATGACGCTATTGAGCAGTGCATCGGCCGAGCGAGCGCTCAGGGCGACCATGCCGCCATCGGCACTGATATGCCCCTCGTTGCGCACGGCCGCGTCGAACACGCCGCGTTCGACGTTGACGCCGACCAGGCCATCACCCTGGAAATCCAGGCTGACCCTGTCGCCGGCGGCAAGCACCGTGCTGCCGCCCGGCGTGCTGATGGTGCCGCTGTTGCCTACCTGTGGCCCGATCAGCGCCACCACGCCGCCCGGCGCGGCATTCACGCTACCCTGGTTGAGCACGGCACCTGCGCCGGCACCGCCATTGAGCGTGGTTTTACCGGCAAGAAAATCCTGGTCGCTGATCTGCAGTGAGGAGGCCACCAGGCCGCCCACGTTGACCTCGGCACCCTTGCCGATCACCACCCCGTTCGGGTTGAGCAGCCACACCTGGCCGTTGGCATCGAGCTTGCCGAGAATCTGGCTGGCATTACCACCGCCAATCACCCGGTTCAGGGCAATGCTGTTGGCGCCCGGCTGGTTGAAGGTCACGCTCGCATCGGCGCCAATATCGAAGCTGTTCCAATTGGTGACCAGCTTGCCGGTTTGCTGGTCGACGACCATGTGGCTGCCATTCTGCGAAATGGCGCCGCTACCGCCAACGATCGTCCCGCCCGTAGGCAAGTCGGCGGCCAGCACCGCACCGCTACCCAGCAGGCCGACGGCGGCCAGGAAGCCGACCATGCCGCCGCGCTTGCCACGGGAGGTCGAGTGTTCTGCAACGGCTACGAACGCCTGATCGGCATCGCTCCAGACAAGGCGATAGAGATGATTCAACGAAGCGCGCTTCATGGAGTGCTCCTAAATTTTGTAATGGGCTGCAATGGGCAGATCAGAATGCGTAAGAGGCTTGAACCCACGCGCGCCAGTCGCTGGCACGGCTATCGGCATCCAGACCGGATGAGCTGCGCCCCGGGTTGTTGTCCAGCGTCCGCGCGACGGCCGTGCGCACACTGAAATTGCCAGCCCACAGGTTGGCGCCGACCCCGACGGCATGCAGGTCATACCGGTTGGTATCACCAGCGTTGTTGATCGAGCCTGGCCAGGTGTCCTGATGCAGCCAGATACGGCCGGTATCGACAAAGCCCAACCCCTGCAACACGACACCGGGCAGGTTCAGAGCGATATTGCGGCGCAGTTCCAGGGTGGCCAGCCAGCCCTGGTCACCGGACGCTTCGCCAACCGGATAGGCACGCACGCCGGCTGGGCCACCGAGCAGGAATTTCTCCGAAGAGTCGAGGTTGTCGCTGGCCCATTGCGCCGAGACGCCACCAAACAGCGTCCAGGGGCTGGATGCGCCCAGGCTTTGCAGGCGAGAAACGCGCAGATTCAGCTTGTTGAAGCTGCCATCGCTGCCGGCACTTACGCGGTCGGCGAATTGATCGTCACGGTTGCCGGAGAGATCCAGCTCCCCCATGGTCAGCGCCAGCATGGCGTCGGTCACCCCGCCTCCGCCCAGGGAGTCGAAGCGGTTGCCGCTCATGGCCAGAATCACGTTGTTCAACTCGCGATCGCGCAAGTTGATGCCTATGGCCTCATCCTCGAGGGCCTTGTATTCGTAGGTAGCCGAGAGGTTCAGGTTCTGCAGCCGCGAGCGAATCACCGGGTAGCTGAGACCCAGCGACCCACTGCGAGCGTTGCCGCGCAGATCCAGAGGCCGAAACTGTTCCTGGTCGACCTCATAGCGCAGGTAGGAGCCCGCTGCATTCAGGCGCAGCCCCGACGCATTCAGCGGCAGGCTGTAGGACGCACCGACGATATCGGTGCCGGTGCTCTTGCTCAGACCTGTCTCTTATACACATCTGACGCTGCCGACGATACTCCTTG
>ERZ1031516.138-NODE-138-length-12103-cov-8.106906_pt1 | contig 12103 bp, 13 predicted proteins | sample MGYA00518047_ERZ1031516 | MGnify/ENA primary metagenome ERZ1031516 (study PRJEB33718, sample SAMN03159945) | human skin metagenome | collected 2014-04-10 | study: EMG produced TPA metagenomics assembly of the PRJNA266117 data set (Human skin bacterial metagenome... | reverse complement strand
TACGATATCATGCCTAGTCTCGTGGGCTCGGAGATGTGTATAAGAGACAGCCCGCCTGCTGCGCGTGCTGGCCGACGGCGAGTTCTATCGGGTCGGCGGTCATACACCGGTCAAGGTGGACGTACGCATCATCGCCGCCACTCACCAGAATCTGGAAAGCCTGGTCACCGCCGGCAAGTTTCCGTGAAGACCTGTTCCACCGCCTCAACGTGATCCGCATCCATATTCCGCGCCTGTCGGATCGCCGCGAAGACATCCCCACCCTCGCCCGCCACTTCCTCAGCCGCGCGGCCACGGAGCTGGCGGTCGAGCCCAAGCTGCTCAAGAGCGAAACCGAGGACTACCTGCAGCAGCTGCCGTGGCCCGGCAACGTGCGCCAACTGGAGAACACCTGCCGGTGGATCACCGTCATGGCTTCGGGCCGCGAAGTGCATGTCGATGACCTGCCGCCCGAGCTGCTGGTACAGCCCCAGGACAACGCGCCGGTCAGCAACTGGGAGCAGGCGCTGCGCCAATGGGCCGACCAGGCCCTGGGCCGCGGCCAGTCGAACCTGCTCGACACGGCAGTACCGGCCTTCGAGCGGATCATGATCGAGACCGCCCTCAAGCACACTGCTGGCCGCCGCCGCGACGCCGCGCTGCTGCTCGGCTGGGGGCGTAACACCCTGACCCGCAAGATCAAGGAGCTGGGCATGAACGTCGGCGGCGCCGAAGACGACGACAGCGACGACAACTAAGCCGCGCCACGACACCGAGAACGCCGCGCCCCGACCAGGGCGCGGCGTTTTTTATGAGGGCCGGTTTATCGCCTCCTGAAAACAGCAACAGCCGCTTGGCGATATCTTTGTGGGAGCAAATACGGCAGAACAAGCAGCGTAAGACCGGACATTGTGGGAGCGGGCCATGCCCGCGATGCAGGCGCCGCCGATAGTAAGCGGGAGCCAATCACCTTGTTGGGTCATCGAGACCTGTGCCGTCTGCTCTACCGCCGTTCCCGGGCATGGCCCGCTCCCACATGTCCCGCAGGCAGCCCTGATATCTCTCACAACGTAAAGAATGCACGTCATCAGCGCACAACAAGTGCATCCATGCACCTGTGCGGAACATCTGCGGCGAAATTCAAGAATCCCAAAAGCGCGGCAATAGATGCTACAGCCCAGCATTCACGCGACCTGCAGCAAATTAACCAAAACTGGCACGCCCCCTGCAATGGTACTGATAACCCAGTTTCGGGGACCTTGGTACAGGCAGGCCGGGGATTCCCCTCTTTCTTTGGGAGCCTCGGTACAGGCAGGCCGGGACCTCCCTTCTTTCTTCGGGGACTCTGATACAGGCAGATCAGACAATCCCCCTTTTCTTCGGGAGCCCTGGTACAGGCAGGCCGGGACCTCCCTCTTTTCTTCCTAACGCGGCGCCAGACGAACCGTCAGGCGCCAGCGGCCTTCCACCTCTTCGGCATCCATTGCAGCGCGCAGCGGGCGAGCCGCCACCACGCGCAGTTCCAGTTCGCGCCCGTCGCGCACCACGCGCCAGTTCGCGACACGCCCGGCGATCTGCAGCTGGCCTTGGCGCTCACGCCCCAGCCCCTTGAAACGCAGCGCAAAGGTGCCATGAGCATCGCTGACCTGCACCTGGGGTTCGACGTTGAACCACAACAACAGGCGATCATCCTGGGTCTCGACGGCCTTGAGGTGCATGGCGTCCGGATGAAACAGCCGGCCGATCATCAACCCAATCAAAAAACCGAAAATCGCCAGCGAGCCGATCACCCGCACCCACGGGCGCGGCCTTGGCGGCTTATCCGGCGTAGAATGGCGCCCGTCTTCTGGCCTGGAGCCGTGCATGTTTCATGTAATCCTTTTTCAACCGGAAATACCGCCCAACACCGGCAACGTTATCAGGCTTTGTGCAAACAGCGGCTGCCACCTGCACTTGGTCGAGCCACTGGGCTTCGAGCTGGACGACAAGCGCCTGCGCCGCGCCGGGCTGGACTATCACGAATACGCGCCACTCAAGCGCCACGCCAGCCTGGAAGCGTGCCTGGAAAGCCTCGGCCAGCCGCGGGTCTTCGCCTTTACCACCAAGGGCTCGCAGCCTTTCCACGAAGTGGCCTACCAGCCGGGCGATGCCTTTCTGTTCGGCCCGGAAAGCCGTGGCCTGCCAGCCGAGATCCGCGATGCCTTGCCCGAAGCCCAGCGCGTGCGCCTGCCGATGCGCGAAGGCTGTCGCAGCCTGAACCTGTCCAACACCGTGGCAGTGGCCGTCTACGAAGCCTGGCGCCAGCACGGCTTCGCCATGGACTGACGGCGACGGCTGTAGCCCAGCCAATAAAAAAACGCCCCGAAGGGCGTTTTTTTGTGCGCAGGCCGCGGGCTCAGTTGGCCTGTTGGCGCTGCAGCTCCTGAGCGTACAGGGCGTCGAAGTTCACCGGGGCCAGCATCAGCGCTGGGAACGAGCCGCGAACTACCAGGCTGTCCAGGGTTTCACGGGCGTATGGGAACAGGATGTTCGGGCAGAATGCACCGAGGGTGTGGCTCATGGACTCGGCATCCAGACCCTTGATCAGGAAGATACCAGCCTGTTGCACTTCGGCGATAAAGGCGGTTTCTTCGCCGTTCTTGACGGTCACCGACAGGGTCAGCACCACTTCGTGGAAGTCACCTTCCAGGCCCTTCTGGCGGGTGTTGAGGTCCATCGAGACGCTCGGCGTCCACTCCTGACGGAAGATCTCGGGGCTCTTCGGCGCTTCGAAGGACAGGTCACGCACATAGATGCGCTGCAGGGAGAACTGAGGGGTCTGTTCGCCTTGGGCGGCGCCATTAGCTTGTTCGGTCATGGGGCAAAGCCTTCTGCTGTAGGACTTAAAGGGAATCAGGCGTTGAGCAGCGCGTCGAGCTTGCCGGCCCGTTCCAGGGCAAACAGATCGTCGCAGCCACCCACATGGGTATCACCGATCCATATCTGCGGCACCGAGGTGCGGCCGGCCTTGCGCGTCATCTCGGCGCGCACGTCGGGTTTGCCGTCGACACGGATCTCGTCGAACGACACGCTTTTGCTGGTCAGCAGCTGCTTGGCGCGGATGCAGTAGGGGCACCAGTCGCTGGAGTAGATGACGACCTGGGCCATGTCACTTCACCACGGGCAGGTTATCGCCACGCCAGGTGGCGATGCCGCCACCCAGACGCGCGGCGGTGAAACCGGCCTTCTGCAGTTCACGGGCGGCGGTGCCGGCCTGCTGGCCCAGGGCGTCGACGACGATGATGGTCTTGGCCTTGTGCTTTTCCAGCTCGGCCAGGCGCGAAGCCAGCTTGTCGTATGGGATGTTCAGGGCACCGACGATATGGCCGGTGTCGAAATCCTTCTTGCTGCGAATGTCGACCACCACGCCTTCATCGCGGTTGATCAGCGCCGTCACTTCGCGGCTGCTCAGGCTTTTGCCGCCCTTGCTCAGTTCGGTGAAGATCAGCAGCGCGAGAATGATGACGAACAGACCGGCTAGGATGAAGTGGTTGGTAGCGAATTCAATCAGGTTGGCAAGCATCACGCGGTTCCGGGGCGGTAAAATGCCGGCCAGTATACACAGCAAGGTGAGTCCACCAAAGGCCGCACGGCGGTGACGGGATCTTTCCGGCGCCGTAGAATGTCTGACCGTTTTCAGTAGGTCGCCTCCCCGGGCGGCCGCCTCCGGATCGCCGCGGGCGAGCATGCGCTCGCTCCCGGCCTTCATTGCGTACCCCAAGCAGAGCGAGCCCCGTATGAGCGCAGCGCCCAAACCCCTGGTTCTGGTCATTCTCGACGGCTTCGGCCACAGCGACACGCCCGAGCACAACGCCATTTTCGCCGCCAACACGCCGGTCTATGACCGCCTGCGTGCCACTCAGCCCCATGGGCTGATTTCCGGCAGCGGCATGGACGTCGGCCTGCCGGACGGGCAGATGGGCAACTCCGAGGTCGGCCACATGAACCTCGGCGCGGGCCGCGTGGTGTATCAGGATTTCACCCGGGTGACCAAGGCGATCCGCGACGGCGAGTTCTTCGAGAACCCGGCGATCACTGGTGCTGTAGACAAAGCAGTTGGCGCCGGCAAGGCCGTGCATATCCTCGGCCTGCTGTCCGATGGCGGCGTGCACAGCCACCAGGATCATCTGGTCGCCATGGCCGAACTGGCCGCGCGCCGCGGCGCCGAAAAGATCTACCTGCATGCCTTTCTCGATGGCCGCGACACGGCGCCGAAAAGCGCCCAGAGCTCCATCGAACTGCTCGATGCCACCTTCGCCAGGCTCGGCAAGGGCCGCATCGCCTCGCTGATCGGCCGCTACTTCGCCATGGACCGCGACAACCGCTGGGACCGCGTAGCCCAGGCCTACAACCTGATCGCCGATGGCCACAGCCAATACCAGGCGGACACCGCCGTGGCTGGCCTGCAAGCCGCCTATGCCCGCGACGAGAGCGACGAGTTCGTCAAGGCCACCAGCATTGGCGAGCCGGTGCGCGTCGAGGATGGCGATGCGGTGGTGTTCATGAACTTCCGCGCCGACCGCGCCCGCGAGCTGACCCGCGCGTTCGTCGAGCCGGGCTTCGATGCCTTCGAGCGCGCCCGCGTGCCGCAGACTGCCGGCTTCATCATGCTCACCCAGTACGCGGCAAGCATCGACACGCCCAGCGCCTACAAGCCCGAGCCGCTGGTCAACGTGCTCGGCGAATACCTGGCCAACAACGGCAAGACCCAGCTGCGCATCGCCGAGACCGAGAAATACGCCCACGTGACCTTCTTCTTCTCCGGCGGCCGCGAAGAGCCCTTCCCGGGCGAAGAGCGCATCCTGATCCCCTCGCCGAACGTCGCCACCTACGATCTGCAGCCGCAGATGAACGCCCCCGAAGTGACCGACAAGATCGTCGATGCCATCGAGAACCAGCGCTTTGATGTGATCGTGGTCAACTACGCCAACGGCGACATGGTCGGCCATACCGGCGTGTTCGAGGCGGCCGTTGCGGCGGTTGAATGCCTGGACACCTGCGTCGGGCGCATCGTCGAGGCGCTGGACAAGGTCGGTGGCGAAGCGCTGATCACCGCCGACCACGGCAACGTCGAGCAGATGCAGGATGAGTGCACCGGCCAGGCACACACCGCACACACCTGCGAGCCGGTGCCGTTCATCTATGTCGGCCAGCGTGACGTGAGCATCCGCGAAGGCGGCGTGCTGGCCGACGTGGCACCCACCCTGCTGACCCTGATGGGCATGCCGGTTCCGAAGGAAATGACCGGCACCAGCATCGTCACCCTCAACTGAAGATATCGGCCACCGGTCGACAGTGGCACGCCTTGGGTCGCAATCCACGACCCAGGGCGTTCTTTTTAACCCGCGCCAAAGGCATACTAGGCGCGTTCCCCGCCAGGTACCGCCTGCACCATGCTCCGTGTCCTCACTTTCATCCTCATGACCAGCCTGCTGGCACCGGCGTTCGCCGATCAGAAAGCCGATACCCAGAAGCAGCTGGACGCGGCGCGCGCCGACGTCGCCGAACTGAAGAAACTGCTGGAGCAGCTGCAGCAGGAAAAATCCGGCGTGCAGAAACAGCTCAAGACCACCGAAACCGAAATGGGTGAGCTGGAGAACCAGGTCAAAGGCCTGCGCGAAGAACTGCAGGACAGCGAAGAAGAGCTCAAGCGCCTCGATCAGGAGAAAAAAAAACTCCAGGGCGCGCGCCTTGAACAGCAACGACTGATCGGCATTCAGGCCCGCGCGGCCTATCAGGGCGGGCGGCAGGAGTACATCAAGCTGCTGCTCAACCAGCAGAACCCGGAAAAATTCTCCCGTACCCTCACCTACTACGATTACCTCGCCGAAGCGCGCATGGGCCAGTTGACGGCCTTCAACGAGACGCTGCGCCAGTTGGCCAACGTCGAGAAGGACATCAGCCATCACCAGGCGCAGTTGCAGGCGCAGAAAGGCGAGCTGGACAGCCGCAGCGCCCAGCTGGCCGAAGTGCGCAAGGAACGTCAGCTGGCCCTGGCCAAGCTGAACAAGGATTACAGCGCCCGCGACCAGCGCCTCAAGGCCCGCGAGCAGGAGCAGGCCGAACTCGGCCGGGTGCTCAAGACCATCGAGGAAACCCTCGCCCGCCAGGCCCGTGAAGCCGAGGCGCAGCGCCAGCGCGAACTCGCCGCGGCCCGTGAGAAGCCCAGCGCGCCTGCCGCTACCGGCAAGCGTGCGGAAAGCGGCCCGTTGGTCAGCTCGGGCGCCACCTATGGCGGCCCGTTCGCCAACGCCAAAGGCAAGCTGCCGTGGCCAGTCAATGGCCGACTTGTTGCAAGATATGGAACCCCACGGGGCGAAGACGCTCGGACTAAGTGGGATGGCGTGCTGATCGGTGCCACCGCTGGCAGCCAGGTACGCGCCGTGCATGGTGGTCGAGTGGTGTTCGCAGACTGGTTGCGCGGTTCCGGGCTTCTGGTCATTCTCGACCATGGCAACGGTTACCTGACCCTGTACGGGCACAACCAGAGTCTGCTCAAGGACGCTGGAGACATCGTCAAGGCCGGGGACCCTATCGCCACCGTCGGTACCAGCGGTGGCCAGGACACCCCAGCACTGTATTTCGCGATTCGCCAGCAGGGCCGCGCCAGCGATCCGGCCCAATGGTGTCGGGCGCAAGGATAAGCGCCATCTCATTGTCGTAGGAGTTAGTTCGAATGCCGCATCTGTCACGCCTCACCTCCCTGGCCCTGGCGATTGCCCTGCTCGGTGGCGCACCTGTGCTGCATGCCGACCAGGCTCCGATCAGCCCGCCGCCGGCCGCCGACCAGAATGCAGCCCCGCTGCCACTGGACGAGCTGCGCACCTTCGCCGAGGTGATGGACCGTATCAAGGCCGCCTACGTCGAGCCGGTCACCGACAAGGAACTGCTGGAGAACGCCATCAAGGGCATGCTCAGCAACCTCGACCCGCATTCGGCCTACCTCGACCCGAAAGCCTTCGCCGAACTGCAGGAGAGCACCAGCGGCGAATTCGGCGGCCTGGGCATCGAAGTTGGCACCGAAGATGGCTTCATCAAGGTGGTCTCGCCCATCGATGACACCCCAGCCTCCAAGGCCGGCATCCACCCCGGCGACCTGATCGTCAAGATCGACGGCAAGCCGACCAAGGGCCAGTCGATGATGGAGGCCGTGGAAAGCATGCGCGGCAAGGCCGGCAGCAAGATCGTCCTGACTCTGGTACGTGAAGGCGGCAAGCCGTTCGACGTGGAGCTGACCCGCGCGGTGATCAAGGTCACCAGCGTACGCAGCCAGATGATCGACCCCGGTTACGGCTACATCCGCGTCACCCAGTTCCAGGTCAACACCGGCGAGGAAGTCGGCAAGGCGCTGAACAAGCTGCGCAAGGAAAACGGCAAGAAGCTCAGCGGCCTGGTGCTCGACCTGCGCAACAACCCGGGTGGCGTGCTGCAGTCGGCCGTGGAAGTGGCCGATCACTTCCTCAAGAAGGGCCTGATCGTCTACACCAAGGGCCGTATCCCCAACTCGGAGCTGCGCTTCTCGGCCGACCCGCTGGATGCCAGCGAAGGCGTGCCACTGGTGGTGCTGATCAACGGCGGCAGCGCCTCGGCATCGGAAATCGTCGCCGGCGCCCTGCAGGATCACAAACGCGGCATCGTCATGGGCACCGACAGCTTCGGCAAGGGCTCGGTACAGACCGTGCTGCCGCTGAACAACGACCGGGCTCTGAAGATCACCACCGCGCTGTACTTCACCCCCAACGGCCGCTCCATCCAGGCTCAGGGCATCGTCCCGGACGTGGAAGTGGCGCGCGCCAAGCTGACCCGCGAAAGCGACGACCCAAGCCTCAAGGAAGCCGACCTGCAAGGTCACCTGGGCAACGGCAACGGCGGCGCCGATCGCCCGACCCAGAGCGCGCCCGGCAAGGCGGCCCGCCCGCAGGACGACGACTACCAGCTGAGCCAGGCGCTGAACCTGCTCAAGGGCCTGAACGTCACCCGCGCCGACTGAGCCTCGGCCGCCCCCGAAAAGCCCTGACGCAGGCGACTGCCTCGGGGCTTTTTGTTGGTCATGGGCGTCGCTGCGCCCATGTTGCAGGCCTTGCGATGGGCAAAAGGAAGGTTCTTCGCATTTTTGGGGAATGCTTGGTTGAGACCGGACTGGCAAGTTTGTGTGCGTATCACTTACTGGCATCGCACTATCCATTACCGCGTCTACTGACCCTTTGTGTTGCGCCCCTTACGGGCGCCACACCTTGATTCGCTCCGCTCACCCTTCGGGCCAGCCTTTCGGCTGTTACTCCGCTTCGCTGCGTTTCCTCGCTCCGGGGGCCGGCTTACATGGGCCATCCCTGGCCCATTAAGCCTCTCGCCGCATCCATGCGGCTCGCTCCCCTACGCAACACCTTCACTCGGTCTCCTGAAGGGGAGCATGTCGCGAGCTTGCGACATCTGCGCAAGATCAAAGTCGATTGCGTTTGGCTTTTGCTCTTGAAGCGCGATCTCACAGACGACGCCTAAATCCCCTTCAGGAGGCCGAGTGGAATCGCCGCGTAAGGGGTTGAGCGACATGGATGTCGCGAGAGCCACGATGGGCCATGGATGGCCCTTCGTGGCGTGCCCCTGGAGTGGTGATGGAATGAGGGAACCCCGGCGCAGCCGGGGCCGTATGTAGGGGTGTGTTTCTTTGCTTACTTTCTTTGCACAAGCAAAGAAAGTGAGTCGCCCGTAAGGGGCGAAACCTACCAGGCCAGGCGGCGGGATAACGGAAAGCGCCAAGTCAGCGGCAGCTAACACTTATTTGCCAGACCGGTATCAATACTGACTCTCCCGAGATTCCCAGAAGAACCAAAACAAAGCCAGCCACCGCGCTCAGCCATAGCGGGCTTTGCCTGGCGCAGCTACAGGTAGTTGTTGGTCATCTCGTCGATAAAGCCTTCGTTGCGCATCTGATCGAGGGCCTTTTGCAGGCGCTGCACCACCTCGTCGGGGGTGTCCTTGTTGAGCGCCAGGTACAGCTCTGCCTCGTTGAAACGCAGCACGGTATTCAGGCCGCTGACGCCCTCCTGCTTGGCCAGGTAACGGCCAACCGGGTCGGTGGTGGCCCACAGGTCGATCTTGCCGCTGGTGAGTTTCTTGACGTTCTCCTGGTCACGCAGGGCGTTGACCGGCGCCAGGCCCTGGCTTTCCAGGTGCTGGCTGACTGCATCGTTCTTGTAGGCGCCGATGGTGTATTGCCCGGCATCCTTGAGGCTCTTCACGGTCAGGTTGTTGCCCGGCGCCGAGAGCAGCACCCAGCCGGTCTTGGCCAGCGGCCCGACCCACTTGAACAGCGGCTGGCGCTCGGGGGTGAAGGTGGTGGAGAACAACCCGTAGTTGGGCTTGTCGAGGGTCAGCTTGTAGAGGCGATCCCAGGGGAAGCGCAGGGTCAGGCTGTACTTGATGTCGGCACGCTTGAACATCTCGCGGACGATCTCTGCGTTGATGCCATCGATGCCATCGTCACGGGCAAAGTTCTTGTCATCCACCGCCATGTTGAATGGCGGGAAATTCTCGGTCAGCAGTACCACCTTGTAATCGGCTGGCAGCTCGGCCCTGGCCGTGCCAGCGAGCAAGGTAAGCCCGAGTAGTGCAATGGTCTTCAATGTGTTCAACATCTGTCGTCCCCGCCACGTGGTTATGATTATGGTTGGCGGCCTCCTGCCGAACTGCGTACCACCGCCTTCCTGGCGATGGTTGCCGCGCACCTGGGTGCACGGCGCCATGAACGCCGAATCATCGCCACGCCAGCGCCCCTCAGCGCCTTGGCGTGCCCCTCAAACGACCCTAGGGTCTGTTGATGTTTCAACGCGAGCCGCGTTGCCGCGAGAAATCTCGCCAGGCTAGGCGGAGGACGCAGGCAATGGTTGTTCCCTTGCCAAGTCCTCCAACAACGCATGGCGAGATTTCTCGCGCAACCCGAAGGGCCGGGCCCGTTTTTGCGCGATGCGGCGTTACTCGATGGCTCATTTGGCCCACCAAACTTCGCATCTCCTGCCTTGCCTCGCGCAAAAACGGGCTCCGGCGCGGCCGTGCGTGAAACGTCAACAGACCCTAAAGATAACTGTTGAGGATGCTGTCGACGATCCCCTCAGCACGCATCTTGTCCAGTTCCGACTGCAGCTTCTGTACCACCTCGTCCGGCACGTCCTTGTTCAGTGCCAGATACAGCTGCGCGCTGTTGAACCGCAGGATGGTCTTCAGGCCGCTGACGCCTTCCTGGCGCGCCAGATAACGCCCGGCAGGATCACCCGTCGCCCACAGGTCGATCTGCCCGGCCATCAGCTTCTTGGCATTCTCCTGGTCGCGCAGCGAGGTCACCGGCTGCAGGCCTTCCTTTTCCAGGTGCTCGGCAATCGCATCGCCCTTGTAGGCGCCTATACGGTATTGCTTGGCCTGCTGCAGGTTGTTCACCACCAACTTGCTGTCACCGCGCGCCAGCAGCACCCAGTCGTCCGGGCCGATGGGGCCGACCCACTTGAACAGCCCCTCACGCTCGGGCAGCCGCGCAGTCACGAACACCCCGTAGTCGGGCTTTTCCAGTGCGAGCTTGTAGATGCGGTCCCAGGGAAAGCGCAGGGTCAGGCTGTACTTGATGCCGGCGCGCTTGAACATTTCGCGCACCACGTCAACGGCGATGCCATCGACGTTATCTTCCTGGGCGAAGTTCTTGCCGTTGATCGCCATGTTGTACGGCGGGAAGTTTTCCGTCAGCAACACCACGTTGTAGTTCGGGTCGATTTCGGCGCGTGCCGCCGATGTCATCAAAAGCAGGGCACTTGCCGCTGCCAACCACAGACGTTTGCACATGTACTGGACTACCTGTCATTCAAAGCGTTGACGGGCGGCCGGAAAGGTAGCGCCCGGCGTGACCGGGCGTCTGGGCAGAAGTGGCGAGCTAGACGCCCTGGCTTGACCCGATCCTTGCCACACGGATGCTAGCTTAGCGCCATTAGCGAGCATCCAAAAGAGCAATTGCACCAAGTTGGGGGCAACGCCCGCACCTGCGCGACCATGCGCAGGTGTTAACAGCTCTAGCGCATGACGATTCCGCGGCTGGCCATATAAGCCTTGGCCTCGGGAACGGTGTACTCGCCAAAGTGGAAGATGCTCGCTGCCAGCACCGCAGCAGCCTTGCCTTCGAGAATGCCGTCGGCCAGGTGCTGCAGGTTGCCGACGCCGCCGGAAGCGATCACCGGAATACCGACCGCCTCGCTGATGGCACGGGTCACACCCAGGTCATAGCCGCTCTTCACACCATCCTGATCCATGCTGGTGAGCAGGATCTCGCCGGCACCGAGGCCTTCCATCTTCATTGCCACTGCACGGCGTCCAGCCCGGTGGGCTTGCGACCACCGTGGGTAAAGATTTCCCAGCGCGGCGTCTCGCCCGGCCCGGAGACCTTCTTGGCGTCGATGGCGACCACGATGCACTGCGAACCAAAACGCGACGCCGCCTCGCCAACGAACTCGGGGGTGAACACCGCGGCGGTGTTGATCGACACCTTGTCGGCACCGGCGTTTAGCAGGTTGCGGATATCCATCACGGTACGCACACCGCCACCCACGGTCAGCGGGATGAATACCTGGCTGGCCATGCGCTCGACGGTGTGCAGCGTAGTGTCACGACCATCGACACTGGCAGTGATGTCGAGAAAGGTAATCTCGTCAGCGCCCTGCTCGTCATAACGGCGGGCGATTTCCACCGGGTCGCCGGCATCGCGGATGTTCTCGAACTTGACGCCCTTGACCACGCGGCCGTTGTCGACGTCCAGGCAGGGGATGATGCGTTTAGCCAGTGCCATACGGTGCTCCCGTAGGGTGGGTGCAACCCACCGATAAAGATTGCGTCAGTTAGGGCGGGTTTCACCCGCCCTACGGCTCAAGCCTTGAAGTTGTCGCAGAACGCCTGCGCTTCGGCCACGTCCAGGGTGCCTTCGTAGATCGCGCGGCCGGTGATGGCGCCGACGATGCCCGGCGAGCGGGCCAGCAGCAGCTTCTCGATATCGCCCAGGTTGTGGATCTGTCTCTTATACACATCTGACGCTGCCGACGATACTCCTTGTGTA
>ERZ1031516.135-NODE-135-length-12232-cov-7.055104_pt1 | contig 12232 bp, 12 predicted proteins | sample MGYA00518047_ERZ1031516 | MGnify/ENA primary metagenome ERZ1031516 (study PRJEB33718, sample SAMN03159945) | human skin metagenome | collected 2014-04-10 | study: EMG produced TPA metagenomics assembly of the PRJNA266117 data set (Human skin bacterial metagenome... | reverse complement strand
GAGATCATGCCTAGTCTCGTGGGCTCGGAGATGTGTATAAGAGACAGAATCAGCTCCGGTTGCAGCACCAGTACGCAGCCGCTGGCCAGCAAGGTGCCGAGCGCGAAGGTGAACGAACAGAAGACGATCAGGATGCCGATTTCATGGGGCGTCAGGCCCTTGGTGCGGTAGGCGCGGTAGCGTACCACTGCGCCGGAGAACACCGAGGCGCCAATGTTGTGGGCCAGGGCGTAGGTAGTGAATGAGCACAGGGTGATGAAGCGCCAGGAGATCTTCTTGCCCAGGTGGGCAACGGCGATGCGGTCGTACCAGGCCAATGCCGAATAAGCGCCCAGGGTGGCGATGGCGGCGAGAATCCAGTTGAGGTGCGGAATGGCCTTGAGGCTACCGGCGATTTCATCGAGGGAAATATTGCGCACTTCGCGGTACAGCAGGAAGCAGGACGCGACCACGGCGCACAACCCGATCAGCGTCCAGATCAGGTCACTGCGTTTCATCGTGGGCTTGGTACCTTGCAACGGCGATCCCCTGTTTACGTCTTTACGGACAGTCGACTCTGCATTCGATGAGCTGTAGCACCCATTGTTCAGACCCTTTCCCAAGGTATGTCCCGGCGGGATGTGGGTGTACAGGGTGCGCAGTATCCCGGAGGCGGGCCGGTTGCTCAACTGGCACGGTTTCGCAGCCCGTTACCGAGTGTGTCTTTTTACAGGCCCAGACCCAGCGTGGCCGCGGCCAGCACGGTATAGCGCAGGGTTTTCGCCAGGGTGACGATAAGCATGAATCGCCACAGCGGCTCACGCATGATGCCGGCGACCAGGGTCAGTGGATCGCCGATCACCGGCAGCCAGCTCAGCAACAGTGACCAGCGCCCGTAACGCCCGTACCAATGCTGCGCTTGCAGCAGGCGCCGGTCGCTGATCGGAAACCAGCGGCGGCCGCGAAACCGCTCCAGGTAACGCCCCAGCCACCAGTTGACCAGCGAGCCCAGCACGTTGCCCAGGCTGGCGACCAGAACCAGCACGCCAGCCGGCTGCCCGCCGCCGAGCAACAGCGCCACGAGTAGCGCTTCGGATTGCAGTGGCAGTAGCGTCGCCGCGCCGAAAGCCGCGGTGAACAGCCCCAGGTAGGCGTAGATATCCGGCAAGGCGCTGGGCTGTCAGGACTTCTTGTCGGCTTCGGCGTTGGCCATGATCTCTTCCAGCTTGAGGCCGGTGAGGTCATGGATGGTGCGCCACAGGTAGTAGAAAATGGCCATCAGCATGATCATCGACGGAATGGCGATCATCGGGTAGCTGAGCAGGGTCATGCGGCCCAGTTCATCGTTGAAGGCTTCGCTGCCGGCCGGGCTGGTGACGATCCACTTGGCCAGCACGTAGTTCATCAGCGAGGAAAAGAAGAAGGTGCCGCTGAGCAGATAGGTAGCGCGCAGCAGGCGGGCTTCGAAGTGCTGGGTGTGGCCGCCCTGTTCCAGGCGCTCGTGGATCTTGTCGACGTTGAGCACCGTCTTGTTGAACAGCAATGTGCGGATCAACGGATAGCGGGTGCGCGTCGATACCAGCACGGCGATGCCGATCAGCCCGGGGATCGCCGCTTCCTTGATCGCCAGCCACTGGTTGTCCAGGTGCAGCAGGCCGATGCCGCCGGTGAGGATGACGCTGACCAGGCCGAGCAGGGCCACGAAGTTGAATTTGCGGTACTTGAGCAGCTCGAACGCGCCCCAGCCCAGCGGGAATGCCAGGGCCAGCACCAGCGCGCCATCCGGGCCCAGACGGGCTTCACCACTGAGCTTCATGAGGATCAGCGACGGGATCACGATGCTGATCAGCAGGTCGATGAATGGGCGGGGTTTGTGCGGTGCGGCAGGCGTTGGCGTGGTATCGGTCATGTCGATGCGCGTTGAGGGGCGAGCGCCGATGATCGCCTGCCTGGGGCGCTGGCGCCAGCCCGATTGTCGGTGTATTCACCACAAAGTCCTTCGCGCCGAATACGACAACTGGCTGGCCGATGGCGCCTGCGCGGCGTGGTTTGCTGAAATTAGCCGGTCACTGGGTTAAAATTGTCAGCTTGAGCTGCAAGATTAGCGTCGCAGGCGCGCCGGTGCCGAGCCACCGGCCGGCAGTCGACTTTGTTCAAGCGTTCATGGGGATGGCCGAATGGGCCTGCTGCGTAGCTATGGTGTGTTGTTTCTCGCGTTGCTGCCGTTGTGCGCACGCGCGGACGCCGAACTGCGCATACTCACCGAGCCGGGCCCGCCCACCGCGTATATCGAAGACGACGAGCTGCGCGGGTTTGGCGTCGATGTGGTACGTGAGCTTATCGAGCGAACCGGCGCCAAGGCGCAGATCGAGATGATGCCCTGGACCCGCGCCTACACCCTGGCGCAGCGCGGCCCGAACGTGGCCTTGTTCGCCACGGTGCGTACGCCCGAGCGTGAACAGCGTTTTCAGTGGGTCGGCCCGATCCTGCACGGCAAGGTGCGCTTCTATTCGCTGAAATCCAGCGGTTTGCGGATCGACAGCCTCGAGGATGTGGCCGCCAGCGGCCCCCTGGCAGTGCCCAAGCAGTGGTACAGCTACGAGGCGCTGCAGGCCAAGGGGCTGCAGAACCTGTATGGCGTGCCGACGCCGCAGACCATGGTCACGCTGTTCGCCCACGGCCGCGGCAACCTGATCCTGCTCGAGGACATCCTGCTGCGCGACATGCTCGCCCCGGCGGGACTGGAGCCGGCAGACGTGCAACCGCAGATGGTATTCATGGAGTCGTCGTATTACATCGCGTTTTCCCGCGAAACCGACCCTGCCGTCGTTGCCACCTGGCAAAGGGAACTGGCGGAAATGCGCCGAGATGGCAGCTTTTCGGCGATTTTCCGCCAATGGCTGCCCGATGTAGAGCCGCCTGCCGCGCCGCGCTGAGTTGGCTGGGAATTTGCTGCGCAAGCTGCAATTCGCGCGGTGCGCCTGGCCGCTCGCGCAACTGCTGGGGCCTGGCCCATCGGACGCAACACGCCACAAAATTCGCTCCAGACGGCCGGGACAAGGCCGTCGGGCACCCGATTCATCCGACGCTTTGGACAATGCCTATGACCAACATGCAACGTGCTTCCCACCATGAATTGCGGCGCGCCTTCCGCACCCTGCTGGCATCCGCTTCCTGCTACCACACCGCCTCGGTGTTCGACCCGATGTCCGCACGCATTGCCGGCGACCTTGGCTTCGAAGTCGGCATTCTCGGCGGTTCGGTGGCGTCGCTGCAGGTGCTGGCAGCACCGGATTTCGCGCTGATCACCCTGAGCGAGTTCGTCGAGCAGGCCACCCGTATCCATCGTGTTTCCCGCCTGCCGGTGATCGCCGACGCCGATCACGGCTACGGCAACGCCCTGAACGTGATGCGCACCGTGGTCGAGCTGGAACGTGCCGGTATCTCCGCGCTGACCATCGAAGACACCCTGCTGCCGGCCCAATTCAACCGCAAGTCGACCGACCTGATCAGCATTGCAGAAGGCGTCGGCAAGGTGCGCGCGGCGCTGGAAGCACGTGTCGACTCGGACCTGGCGATCATCGCTCGCACCAACGCCGGTGTGCTCAGCGTCGATGAGGTGATCAAGCGCACCGTGGCCTATCAGAAGGCCGGTGCCGATGCCATCTGCATGGTCGGTGTCGAGGACTTCGAGCACCTGGAAAAGATCGCCGAGCACCTCAGCGTGCCGCTGATGCTGGTGACCTACGGCAACCCCAAGCTGCGCGACAACGAGCGCCTCGCCAAGCTCGGTGTACGCATCGTGGTCAACGGTCATGCGGCCTATTTCGCCGCCATCAAGGCCACCTACGATTGCCTGCGCGAGCAGCGTAATGCGGTTGGCAGCGACCTCAGCGCCTCGGAGCTGGCGCACAAGTACACCCAGCCCGAGGACTACGTGGCCTGGGCCGACGAGTTCATGAACGTCAAGGAATAACCCCGCTTCACCCGCCACGCCGGACAGCGGCCGCGCAACGCGAGCCGATTCGTCCGCCGTCGGCTGCCCCTTGCCAAGCCCGTGCACACGCTCCTATCTTCCGGTAGGCATGATTTTTCGGGAGAGCGATATGGCCACCGGTTGGGCGCAAGACGGCGCCGTGCAGGAACAGATCGACAGCACCATCGAAGACGCCGTGCAACGCGCGCGCAGTCAGATGCCCAAAGGCGAGAGCCTGACCCATTGCGAAGAATGCGATGCGCCGATTCCCGAAGCGCGACGACAGGCCGTTCCCGGCGTGCGGTTGTGCGTGAATTGCCAGGCGCAGGAAGACAGCGAGCAGGCCAGGGCTAGCGGCTTCAATCGCCGCGGCAGCAAGGACAGCCAGTTGCGCTAGTCGGGGCGTGACAGGGTCTTGTAGTAGATCGCATTGGCGCGGTACTGGCCGTCCGGCCCGCAGGCGTAATCCGGCAGGCCACCGATGCAGGTGTAGCCGAGGGTACGGTAGAGGTTTTCGGCATCACTGCCGGCCTCGGTATCCAGATAGAGCAGGCCACGTTGCAATTGCTCGGCGTGGGCTTCCAGCTGCTGCATCAGCAGGCGGGCGATGCCACGGCGACGGGCACTGCTCAGCACCAGCAGCTTCTGCACTTCGCCGCGATTCAAGCCATTGGGTTTCAGGCACAGGCTGAGCTGCACCGAGCCCAGTACGTTTCCATCCTCTTCAGCGACCCAGATGGCCAACGCACCGCTGGCCAGCAGCCGATTTACCTCGTCGAAGTAAGCACTCGCCTGCTGCGCGTCGATATCGGCCATGAAACCCACGGATGCACCGTTGGCCACGGCGTCGATCAGCAGGGCGATCAAGCCCTGGCGGCAGGCCTCGAAGTCAGTCGCGTCGAGCTGACGGATCCGCAGGCTCATGGCGCGCTCCGCTGTGGCGTGAGGATCAGTTGCATAAAAGTCAGGTCCAGCCAGCGCCCGAACTTGCAGCCGACTTGGGGCATCTGCCCGGTGATGGTGAAGCCCAGGCGCTCGTGCAGGCGCACCGAGGCGGCATTGCCGCTTTCGATGGCGGCGACCATCACATGCTTGCCCACCGTCTGCGCGCGCTCGATCAGCGCCTGCATCAGCAGTGGGCCGAGGCCCTGGCCGCGGGTGTCGTGACGCACGTACACGGAGTGCTCGACGGTATTGCAGAAGCCCTCGAACGGCCGCCAGTCACCGAAAGAGGAGTAGCCCAGCACCTGCTGCGCCTCGTCGACCGCCACCAGAATCGGGTAGCCCTGGGTCGCCCGCGCGTCGAACCAGGCCTGGCGGTTGGCCAGGTCCACGGGGCGCTCGTTCCAGATCGCCGTGGTATTGAGCACGGCATCGTTGTAGATGGCGAGCAGGGCGGGCAGGTCATCGGTGGTGGCGTCGCGGATAACGGCAGGCATGGTGCGCCTCTTGTCGGATGGGGCCAGCAGGCCGGCCCCGGATCGGATCACTTGTCGCGGTCGACAGCGAACGGGCCCCAGGCCTGACGGCTGGGCATGATTTCCAGGCGGTTGATGTTGATATGGGCGGGCAGGGTGGCAACGTAGAAAATCTGCTCGGCAATATCTTCCGCGCTCAACGGCGTGGTGGTGCTGTACAGCGCATCGGAGGCAGCCTGGTTGCCCTTGGTGCGGACCAGGGTGAACTCGGTCTCGGCCATGCCCGGGGCGATGTCGGTGACGCGCACGCCGGTGGACACCAGGTCGCAGCGCAGGTTGAAGCTGAACTGTTTGACGAACGCCTTGCTGGCGCCATACACGTGGCCACCCGGGTACGGCCATTCGCCGGCCACCGAACCGATGTTGATGATGCTGGCGCCCTTGCCGGTTTCCAGCAGCTTGGGCAGCACGGCGTGGGTGACGTTGACCAGGCCGGTGATGTTGGTGTCGATCATGGTGTGCCAATCCAGCAGGGCCACCTTCTGAGCGGCTTCCGGCGCCAGGGCCAGGCCGGCGTTGTTGACCAGCGCGTGGATCTGGTCGAACGGCGCCGGCAGGCTGTCGACCAGGGCTTGCACGGCAGTGGCGTCACGCACATCGAGGGTGGCGATATGCACAGGCACCTTGCTCTCCAGTTCGGCCTTGAGTTCTTCCAGGCGCTCCTGGCGGCGGCCGCTGAGCACCAGGCTCCAACCTGCTTCGGCGAAACGGCGAGCGGTGGCGCGGCCAAAGCCGGAGGTGGCGCCGGTGATGAAAACTACCTGGGTCATGTTCTGCCTCTTGTCTGTCGTCAGTAAGAATCGCTGAGCCGTTATGCGAAGCGGCTGCTGTCGACTGCCGGGGCGGGCTCGTCGACGCGGATCATCGCCACCTGGACGCCTGCAGGTTGGCCCGCAGGTGAGGGCTGAGCGGTGGCGGACGGCAAGAATAACCGCGTAAGCGATTACCGCGTAGATACAGCTGCGCTCTTTTGCCGCTCAGATAGCCACCAACCCACGTACACCATCGGCTTCCATGGTTTCGCCGCGGCCCTGCTGGACGATTTCGCCGCGGCTCATCACCAGGTACTGGTCGGCCAGTTCGGCGGCGAAGTCGTAGAACTGCTCGACCAGCAGGATGGCCATGTCGCCGCGGGCAGCGAGCTTCCTGATCACCGCGCCGATTTCCTTGATCACCGAGGGCTGGATGCCTTCGGTGGGCTCGTCGAGGATCAGCAGGCGCGGCTGGCTGGCCAGGGCGCGGCCGATGGCCAGTTGCTGCTGCTGGCCGCCGGACAGGTCGCCACCGCGGCGCTGTTTCATTTCCAGCAGCACCGGGAACAACTCGTAGATGAACGGCGGGACTTCCTTGGCCTGGCTGCCGGGAAAGCGTGACAGACCCATCAGCAGGTTCTCTTCCACCGTCAGGCGGCCGAAGATTTCCCGGCCCTGGGGCACATAGGCGATACCGGCGTGCACCCGCTGATGAGGTTTGCAGCCGGTGATGGTCTTGCCTTCCCACTGCACGCTGCCTTCCCTGGCCGGCAGCAGGCCCATCAGGCATTTGAGCAGGGTGGTCTTGCCGACGCCGTTGCGGCCGAGCAGGCAGGTGACTTCGCCGACCTTCACGTCGAACGACAGGCCGCGCAGGATATGGCTGCCGCCGTAGTACTGGTGAAGCTGTTGGACTTGCAGCATGGTGTACCTCTCGTGCCCGCGCTCGGCGTGAGCACCATCGATTTGAAAGCTCGGGGCTAATCGGATCGCCGCCCGGCCCCTCCCGCGAATTCCTAGCGGCCTAGGTAAACCTCGATCACGCGCTCGTTGGCCTGCACGGCGTCGAGCGAACCTTCGGCCAGCACGCGGCCCTGGTGCAGCACGGTGACGTGGTCGGCGATGCTGCCGACGAAGCCCATGTCGTGCTCGACCACCATCAGCGAGTGTTTGCGCGCCAGGGACTTGAACAGCTCGGCGGTGAATTCGGTTTCCGCGTCGGTCATGCCCGCCACCGGCTCGTCGAGCAGCAGCAGTTGTGGGTCCTGCACCAGCAGCATGCCGATCTCCAGGAACTGCTTCTGGCCGTGGGACAACAGGCCCGCCGGGCGCTGGCGCGAACCGTCCAGGCGGATGGTGGCCAGCACCTCGTCGATACGGTCGCGCTGCTCGCCACTGAGCGTGGCGCGCAGGCTGGCCCACACCGACTTGTCGGTCTTCTGCGCCAGTTCGAGGTTCTCGAACACGCTCAGCGCCTCGAACACCGTCGGCTTCTGGAACTTGCGGCCGATGCCGGCCTGGGCGATCTCGACCTCGCTCATCTGGGTCAGGTCGAAGGTTTCACCGAAGAACGCTACGCCGCTATTGGGCCGGGTCTTGCCGGTGATCACGTCCATCAGGGTGGTCTTGCCGGCGCCATTGGGACCGATGATGCAGCGCAGCTCGCCGACACCGATGTACAGGGTCAGGTCGGTGAGTGCCTTGAAACCCTCGAAACTGACGTTGATGTCTTCCAGGGTCAGGATGGTGCCGTGGCGCGTGTTGAGGCCGCGCCCAGCGCTTTGGCCCAGGCCGATGGCATCGCGGCCGCTGCCAGCCGGGTCGATGAGCATTTCGGGAATCGGTGCGCTTCTCATGACTTGTCCCCTCGTTTGAGTAGGCCGATGACGCCCTTGGGCAGGAACAGGGTGACCACGATGAACAGCGCGCCGAGGGCGAACAGCCAGTACTCGGGAAAGGCCACGGTGAACCAGCTCTTCATGCCGTTGACCAGGCCGGCGCCGAGCAGTGGGCCGATCAACGTGCCGCGCCCGCCGAGGGCCACCCACACGGCGGCTTCGATGGACTGCGTCGGGGCCATTTCGCTGGGGTTGATGATGCCCACCTGGGGCACGTACAGCGCACCGGCCAGGCCACAGAGCACGGCGGACAGCACCCAGATGAACAGCTTGTAGCCGCGCGGATCGTAGCCGCAGAACATCAGGCGGTTCTCGGCGTCGCGCAGGGCGGTCAACACCCGGCCGAACTTGCTGCGCGCCAGGCGCCAGCCCAGGTACAGACTGCCGGCCAACAGCAGCACGGTGAGCGCGAACAGTGTGGCGCGGGTGCCTGCCGCGGTGATCTCGAAGCCGAGGATGCTGCGAAAGTTGGTGAAGCCGTTGTTGCCGCCGAAACCAGTCTCGTTGCGAAAGAACAGCAGCATGCCGGCGAAGGTCAGCGCCTGGGTCATGATCGAGAAATACACGCCCTTGATCCGCGAGCGAAAGGCGAAGAAGCCGAACACCAGCGCCAGCAGGCCGGGTGCCAGCACCACCAAACACAGGGCCCAGAGGAAGTTGTCGGTGCCGTACCAGTACCAGGGCAGCTCGCTCCAGGCGAGAAAACCCATGAACGCCGGCAGGCCGTCGCCAGCGGCCTCACGCATCAGGTACATGCCCATGGCATAGCCGCCGAGGGCGAAGAACAGGCCGTGGCCGAGGGACAGCAGGCCGGCATAGCCCCAGACCAGATCCAGCGCCAGGGCGACGATGCAGTAGCAGAGGATCTTGCCGACCAGGGTCAGTGTGTAGGCCGAGACGTGCAGGGCATGGTCACCGGGCAGCAGATGCAGCAGCGGCATGGCGGCCAGTACGGCGAGCACCAACAGGCCGATGGCCAGCGACAGCTGTGGGCCGAGCCTGTGGCTGGCGCGGGCCAGCAGTGTTTGGTTGGCGGCGTTCATCGGTCGACCCTCCGTTGAATTGAGGTCGATATAGCGACCCGTGTGGGTGTGTCATGGGCGCGAACGAGGGCGGTGCTGCAATCGCGGGCATGGCCCGCTCCCACAGAGAACGCCGATTTATTCAGATGCGCGCTGCTGACTTGCGGGAGCGCGCCATGGGCGCGAACGAGGGCGGTGATGCCGTCGCTGGCACGGCCAGCTCCCACGGTGCAGAAGGTCATGGTGTTCAATCGATCACCCTCCCTTTCAAGGCGAACAGGCCCTGCGGCCGCTTCTGGATAAACAGAATGATCAGCGCGAGGATGAGGATCTTGCCGAGTACGGCGCCGATCTGCGGCTCGAGGATCTTGTTGGCGATGCCAAGGCCGAAGGCCGCCATCACGCTGCCGGCCAGTTGGCCGACGCCGCCAAGCACCACCACCAGGAACGAATCGATGATGTAGCTCTGGCCGAGGTCGGGGCCGACGTTGCCGATCTGGCTCAGCGCCACGCCGCCGAGGCCGGCAATGCCAGAGCCAAGGCCGAAGGCCAGCATGTCCACGCGGCCGGTGGGCACGCCACAGCAGGCGGCCATATTGCGGTTCTGCGTCACGGCTCTGACGTTCAGGCCCAGGCGGGTCTTGTTGAGCAGCAGCCAGGTGAGCACCACCACGGCCAGGGCGAAGCCGATGATCACGATGCGGTTGTACGGCAGCACCAGGTTGGGCAGCACCTGAATACCGCCGGACAGCCAGTAGGGGTTGGCCACTTCGACGTTCTGCGCGCCGAACAGCACGCGCACTAGCTGGATCAGGATCAGGCTGATACCCCAGGTGGCCAGCAGGGTTTCCAGCGGGCGGCCGTAGAGGTGGCGAATCACCGTGCGCTCCAGGGCCATGCCGATCACCGCGGTCACGCCGAAGGCCACCGGCAGGGCGACCAGCGGATACAGCGCCAGGGCCTCGGGGGCGAAGCGCTGGAAGAGGATCTGCACCATGTAGGTGGAGTAGGCGCCGAGCATCAGCATCTCGCCATGGGCCATGTTGATCACCCCGAGCAGGCCGAAGGTGATGGCCAGGCCGAGGGCGGCGAGCAGCAGGATCGAGCCCAGGCTCATGCCGCTGAACGCCTGGCCGAGCAGCTCGCCGATCAGCAGCTTGCGCTTGACCTGGGCGAGGCTGGTTTCGGCCGCGGTGCGCACGCCGGCATCACTTTCCACACCGGGCTGCAGGAGGTTTTCCAGGCGGGTGCGGGCCAGCGGCTCACCGGTCTCGCCAAGCAGGCGCACCGCGGCCAGGCGTACCGCTGGGTTGGCGTCGACCAGTTGCAGGTTGGCCAGGGCAAGGGTCAGGGCGTCGCGTACGGCGTCGTCGTCTTCCTTGGCCTGCGCCTGGGCGAGCAGCGGCAGTTGCGCCGGCTGGGCGCTTTTCTGCAATTGCCGGGCGGCGTTCAGGCGCACGGCTGCATCATCGGCGAGCAACTGGTGGCTGGCCTGGGCGTTGGCGATCAGCCCGCGCAGGCGATTGTTCAGGCGCAGTTTGCGCGGGGTGCCTTGCGGCTCGGCATCGCCTTCAACGGCGCGGTAGCCAGCGTCGGTTTCGATAAAGGCGCGCTTGTCGCTGTCGGCGGCCACGCGACCCTGCTGCAGCACATCGAGCAGCGGCTGGCGCGTCGGGTCGGGCATGGCAGCCCAGCTTTCCAGCAATTTGGCCTGCTGCGTGGCGCGGGCGGCGACGAAATCGTCGGCTTCGCCGGCGTGTGCGGCCAATGGCAGCAGGAGCAGCAGGCTGAAGAGAATTCGGGCAAAGGCATAAGGCATGGGCGTGTCCTTGGTGTCCCGTGACACAGGCGCCGGAGAACGACTCGGCGCCTGTGCCACGGTGCGGATCAGTTCGACTTCACCGGGGTGTCGGCTTTCTTGTCGTTGCCTTCGATGTACGGGCTCCACGGCTGGGCGCGGATCGGCCCTTCGGTTTCCCAGACCACCGAGAACTGGCCGTCATCCTGGACCTCGCCGATCATCACCGGCTTGTGCAGGTGGTGGTTCTTCTCGTCCATCTTCAGGGTGAAGCCGCTGGGTGCCGCGAACTCCTGGCCGGCCATGGCGGCGCGTACCTTTTCGACGTCAGTGGTACCGGCCTTCTCGACCGCCTGGGCCCACATGTGGATGCCCACGTAGGTGGCTTCCATGGGGTCGTTGGTCACCACGGTGTCGGCGTTCGGCAGCTTCTTGGCCTTGGCATAGGCCTTCCAGTCGGCGACGAATTTCTCGTTGACCGGGTTCTCCACGGACTGGAAGTAGTTCCAGGCCGCCAGGTGACCGACCAGCGGCTTGGTGTCGATGCCGCGCAGCTCTTCCTCGCCGACCGAGAACGCCACCACCGGCACGTCGGTGGCTTCGATGCCCTGGTTGGCCAGTTCCTTGTAGAACGGCACGTTGGAGTCGCCGTTGACGGTGGACACCACTGCGGTCTTGCCGCCGGCGGAGAACTTCTTGATGTTGGCGACGATGGTCTGATAATCGCTGTGGCCGAACGGCGTGTAGACCTCTTCGATGTCCTTGTCCTGCACGCCCTTGCTGTGCAGGAAGGCGCGCAGGATCTTGTTGGTGGTGCGCGGGTAGACGTAGTCGGTGCCGAGCAGGAAGAAGCGCTTGGCGCCGCCACCGTCTTCGCTGAGCAGGTATTCCACCGCCGGGATCGCCTGCTGGTTCGGCGCGGCGCCGGTGTAGAACACGTTCGGCGACATCTCCTCGCCCTCGTACTGCACGGGGTAGAACAGCAGGCCGTTGAGTTCCTCGTAGACCGGCAGTACCGATTTACGCGACACCGAGGTCCAGCAGCCGAAGGTCACCGCGACCTTGTCCTGGGTCAGCAACTGACGGCCACGTTCGGCGAACAGCGGCCAGTTCGACGCCGGGTCGACCACCACCGGCTCGAGCTGCTTGCCGAGCACGCCGCCCTTGGCGTTGATCTCGTCGATGGTCATCAGCGCCATGTCTTTCAGGGAGGTTTCCGAGATGGCCATGGTGCCGGACAGCGAGTGCAGGATGCCGACCTTGATGGTCTCGGCGGCCTGCACCGTCCAGGTCAGGCCCATGGCGACGATGGAAGCGGACAGGGTGAAG
>ERZ1031516.134-NODE-134-length-12280-cov-16.673865_pt1 | contig 12280 bp, 10 predicted proteins | sample MGYA00518047_ERZ1031516 | MGnify/ENA primary metagenome ERZ1031516 (study PRJEB33718, sample SAMN03159945) | human skin metagenome | collected 2014-04-10 | study: EMG produced TPA metagenomics assembly of the PRJNA266117 data set (Human skin bacterial metagenome... | reverse complement strand
TACACAAGGAGTATCGTCGGCAGCGTCAGATGTGTATAAGAGACAGGGGCGGGGCTCAACCGGTGGCAACGCAGTGCGTGCGCGCCACCCTGCCACCCATCAGAACTTGAACACGTTCCAGACGCGGGGCGCCGTGGTGGTTTCAGCGCCATTGTTGCCACCGGCGCGGCTGCGCGCGCCATCAGGCGACTGCACTTCGTAGGCGGGCAGGTTGCCGGTCTTGGGCTGCACCGAGATGTTCTGGGTTTGCCCGCCGACCCGCAGCTCGTCCACACGGCTGCCTGCGTCTTCGATCTGGATGCGCTCCGTGCGCTGGTTGCTGCGGCCAGACAGGGGCTCGGGGTCGGGCAGCGCCTCGCGCTGGGCGCCCGCAGCGGCGGGTGCAGGGGATGGAGACGGGGTTTGGGCCAGGGCATTGCCGCAGGCCATGCCCAGCAGCAGGAGAAGGTGAACAGCGCGCATCGGGCGATTGTAGAGCGCCGCCCGGCGGGCGCTGCCCGTGCACAATTGCCGCATGAGCAACAAAAAGACCCTGGTGCTGGTGGACGGCTCCAGCTACCTGTACCGCGCCTTCCACGCCATGCCCGACCTGCGGGCCGTGCCGGGCGACCCTACCAGCCCTGCCACCGGTGCCATTCGCGGCATGATCAACATGATGCAGGCCCTGCGCAAAGAGGTGGTGGCCGACTACGCTGTGTGCGTGTTCGACGCCTCGGGCCCCACCTTCCGCGATGCCTTGTACACCGAGTACAAGGCCACGCGCTCGCCCATGCCCGACGATCTGCGCAGCCAGATCGAGCCCATCCATGAGGTGGTGGACCTGCTGGGCTGGAAGGTGGTGGCCGTGCCCGGCGTGGAGGCCGACGACGTGATCGCCACCCTGGCCAACGCAGCAGCCGCACAGGGTATTGAGGTCATCGTGTCCAGCGGCGACAAGGATTTGAGCCAGTTGGTCAATGAGCACATCACCATCATCGACACCATGAGCGGCAAGCGCCGCGACGTGGCAGGCGTGACGGCAGAGTTTGGCGTACCACCCACGCTGATGGTGGACTACCAGGCGCTGGTGGGCGACACCGTGGACAACGTGCCCGGCGTTGCCAAGGTGGGCCCCAAAACGGCCGCCAAGTGGCTGGAAGAATACGGTTCGCTCGACAACCTGATCGCCAACGCCGACGCCATCAAGGGCGTGGCGGGCAACAACCTGCGCGAGGCGATTGCCAGCGGCCAGCTGGCATTGAGCCGCCAGCTGGTCACCATGAAGACCGATTGCGCGCTGGCCGACTACATCCCCGGGTTGCCCGCGTTTGATGACATCACGCTGGACACGCCGGACAACACCGGCCTGCTGCCGTTTTACGAAAAGTACGGCTTCAAGGGCCTGGCCGCCGCCATCAAAGGTGCATCGGCTCCAGCGGCTACAGCCCCCACCGTCGCCATGCCCGGCCAAAGCGGCGATCTGTTTGCCGACCACTCCGCCAGCACCGTGGCCGAAGAAGCCCAGCACCGCACCGTGGTGTACGACACCATCCTGAACTGGGCGGACTTTGACCAGTGGCTGGAGCGCCTGCACAAAGCCGCGCTCGCGGCCATCGACACCGAAACCGATTCCCTCGACGAAATGCGCGCACAAATCGTCGGCATCAGTTTCAGCGTGCAGCCCGGCGAGGCCGCCTACATTCCCCTGCGCCACGAAGGCCCCGATGCGCCCGCGCAACTGCCGTTGGATGAAGTGCTCGTCCGCCTCAAGCCCTGGCTGGAAGACCCCAAGCACCATAAGCTGGGCCAGCACATCAAGTACGACCGCCATGTGTTCGCCAACCACGGCATCGAGGTGCAGGGCTACACACACGACACCATGCTGCAAAGCTACGTGCTCGAAGTGCACAAGCCCCACAACCTCACCAGCCTGGCCGAGCGCCACACCGGCCGCAAAGGCATTACCTACGAAGATCTGTGCGGCAAAGGCGCGCACCAGATTCCGTTTGCGCAAGTGCCGGTGGACAAAGCCGCTGCCTATTCGTGCGAAGACTCGGACCAGACCCTGGACGTGCACAACGCCCTGTGGCCGCTGCTGCAGGCGGATGACAAACTGCGCTTCATTTACGAGCTGGAGATTGCCAGCAGCGAAGCCCTGTACCGCATCGAACGCAACGGCGTGCTGATTGACGCACCCACGCTGGCCGCCCAAAGTCACGAACTGGGCCAGCGCATCTTGCAGCTCGAAACCGAGGCGTACGAGATTGCAGGCCAGCCCTTCAACCTGAGCAGCCCCAAGCAGCTGGGCGAAATCTTCTTCGACAAGCTGGGCATGCCCGTGGTGAAGAAGACCGCCACCGGCGCCCGCAGCACCGACGAAGAAGTGCTGGAAAAGCTGGCCGAGGACTACCCCCTGCCCGCCAAGCTGCTGGAGCACCGGGGCCTCGTCAAGCTCAAAGGCACCTATACCGACAAGCTCGCCCAACTGGCGCTGCCACGCACCGGCCGCGTGCACACGCACTACGCGCAGGCCGTGGCTGTGACTGGGCGCTTGTCCAGCAACGACCCCAACCTGCAGAACATCCCCATCCGCACCCCCGAAGGCCGCCGCGTGCGCGAAGCCTTCGTGGCCCCCGCAGGCCGCGTGATTGCGAGTGCCGACTACTCCCAGATCGAGCTGCGCATCATGGCCCACCTGAGCGGCGACCACTCGCTGCTGCACGCATTCCACGCCGGGCTGGACGTGCACCGCGCCACCGCTGCCGAAGTGTTTGGGGTGGAGGTCGATCAGGTCACCAGCGAGCAACGCCGCTACGCCAAGGTCATCAACTTTGGCCTTATCTACGGCATGAGCAGCTTTGGCCTGGCCAAGAACCTGGGCATCGAGACCAAGGCCGCTGCCGCCTACATTGACAAGTACTTCCAGCGCTATCCCGGCGTGAAGCAGTACATGGATGACACCAAGGCTTCAGCCAAGTCCATGGGCTATGTCGAAACCGTGTTTGGCCGCCGCCTGTACCTGCCCGAAATCAACTCCCCCAACGGCCCTCGCCGTGCCGGGGCCGAGCGCGCCGCTATCAACGCCCCCATGCAGGGCACGGCGGCAGACCTCATCAAGCTGGCCATGGTGGCGGTTCAGAAGGAGCTGGACACGCACAAGCCGGGCATCCAAATGATCATGCAGGTGCACGACGAACTGGTGTTTGAGCTGCCTGAGAGCGAGGTGGACTGGCTCAAGACCCACATCCCGCGCCTGATGGCAGAGGTGGCGGCGCTGAAGGTGCCGTTATTGGCGGAGGTGGGGGTGGGGGCTAATTGGGATAAGGCGCATTGACATATTGCGTATCTATCGTTGTTATGCGCTCTTCTCCTGTCTACCGTCAGGGCTGATAGCGCGAATGGTCACGAGATGCGAAGAGCGCCTTTTTTGCATGCTTTCATGCTTGGCTGATTCTCCGTTGGGGTCAGTAGAGAAGATTCCGAGAGGACAGATATGGACAGAGAAGTACGTCCCCACCTCGCTCAGATGCAAATTCAAACGCAGGCAGGACTTGTTCCGGTGGCTGTGAAGGCTGGAAGCCCAATATTTATCTTGGGTCGCAACGGTGCTGGTAAGTCTGCTCTGATCAATCAGCTTGCAGCACAGTGGACGGGTAGCGTAGTTTATTTACCAGGGTCACGACCTAGCTATTTCGATAACGAAAGTCTGTCCATGACACCGGCGAGTCGCCGTGATCTCACTAACAACCTAAAGCACTATGACTCCCAGCCGGATACAAGATGGAAATCTATTCTTGGCACGACTCGTAATGAGAAGGCGATTCACGATCTTCAGGCGGCGGAGACTCAGTACAAGCTTGATGCTGCAAACCAAATAAAGATCGAGGGACCAAGCTCTTTAGCGGTTGCTCGACTTCAGGCTGATAACTCGCCACTAGACATCGTCAATTCTCTACTGGCCCAGGCGAATTTGACTGTGCAGCTTGAGGTTGTTGGAGCCGAATTGAGAGCAAAGCAGGCCGACTCAGTTTATAGCTATGCACGCATGTCCGATGGGGAACGATCTGCACTTGTTTTTGCCGCTGAGGTAGTGGCCGCACCACCAGGCATGGTCTTCCTTATCGATGAGCCTGAGCTTCATCTTCACCGATCTATCGTTGTTGCACTTGTCAAGGCGCTGATACTGGCGAGACCTGACTGTGGCTTTGTGGTCTGTACGCACCAACTTGAGCTACCTGTGGCAGTGAAAGGTAGCGAAATTGTTCTCGTGCGAGGTAGCGCTTGGCGAGACGGAAAAATCGTTTCGTGGGATGTCGATGTCATCCATGATTCAGGGCAAATTCCGGAATGGCTCTGGGTTGACGTGATCGGTGCGCGGCGCAAGATTCTGTTTGTTGAGGGCAACGATAAAACGAGTTTGGATCAACCTCTTTACTCGCTTCTTTTCCCCCAAGTTTCTGTGCGACCACGCACTAGTTGCAAAGATGTGATGAAAGCCGTCGAGGGGCTTCGTGCGGTCGAGCAAATCCACAGGGCGCAGGCGTTCGGTCTCATTGATCACGATGGCATGTCTGCGGAACAGATGAAGAAGTTTGAAGATGAGGGGATCTACCCGTTACCAATTTTTTCCGTTGAAAGCCTAATCTACTCGCAGGAAGCCCAATGTGCCGTTGCTGTGCAGCAGGCGGACACCTTGGGTATTGACTCTCAGACGCTCCTAGATGGAGCTCGAGATGCAGCGATCGAATCGATCAAAGTGCAAGCAGCGAAAGAGCATCTCGCAAGCCGATTGGCAGAGCGGCAAATGCGTGATCAAGTTCTCTCTTCGCTGCCCACGCGTCACGAACTCATTGCTCAAACTCAACCTGTGTTGAACGTTGCCATTCCCTCCACGTATCCCGATGAGCTTGCACGCCTTTCAGGCATGGTGGGCGCATCTGACATTCACGGGATCGTCAGCAGGTACCCGGTTCGCGAATCTCGCATCCTTGATTGCATCGCAAAAGGTCTGCGCTTTAACAGTCGCGATGACTATGAGAGAGCTGTGCTGCGGCGCGTTGGCGTAGATGCCAAGCTGCGAGATGCGTTGAAGCAGAAGTTGGGTAATCTTGCTTCACAACTTGAATAATGTTTTTTTACTTGGAGCTGAATACATGAGCGATTCTTCCAGCTACACCCCCCCCGCCATCTGGCAATGGAACAAAGAAAACGGCGGCCAGTTCGCCAGCATCAACCGGCCCATTGCAGGCGCCACGCACGACAAGGAACTGCCCGTAGGCCGCCACCCGCTGCAGCTGTATTCGCTGGGCACGCCCAATGGCGTGAAGGTGACCGTGATGCTGGAAGAGCTGCTGGCGCTGGGCCACAACGGGGCGGAGTACGACGCATGGCTGATCCGCATCAACGAGGGTGAGCAGTTTGGCAGCGGCTTCGTGTCTGTGAACCCTAATTCCAAGATCCCCGCGCTGCTGGACCGTGCCGACCCGGCCAACCCGGTGCGGGTGTTCGAGTCCGGCGCCATCCTGATGTATCTGGCCGAGAAGTTCGGCAGCGCCTTTTTGCCCAAGGACGGCGCGGCGCGGGCGGAGTGCCTGTCGTGGCTGTTCTGGCAGATGGGCAGTGCGCCGTTTGTGGGCGGCGGGTTTGGGCATTTTTATGCCTATGCGCCAGTGAAGATCGAGTATGCGATTGATCGGTATGCGATGGAGGCCAAGCGCCAGCTGGATGTGCTGAACCAGCGCCTGGCCGTGACCGAATACGTGGCGGGCGATGAGTACACGGTGGCCGACATTGCGATCTGGCCCTGGTATGGCTTGCTGGTGAAGGGGCAGGCCTACAACGCGGGCGAGTTTTTGCAGGTGCACGAATACACGCATGTGGTGCGCTGGGCCGAGCAGGTGGCCAAGCGCCCGGCAGTGCAGCGCGGGCGCAAGGTGAACCGCGTGCAGGGTGATCTGGCCAGCCAGTTGCGCGAGCGGCATGACGCGAGCGACTTTGACACCAAGACGCAGGACAAGATCGAGGCGGCGGCAGCGGCAGCTTCTTCCCCCGCACGCTGAGTGTTTTTTGCAAGGCGTCACCATGATTACTTTGTATGACTGCGCCACGGCGCCCAGCCCGCGCCGTGCGCGCATCCTGCTGGCAGAAAAGGGTGTGGCCCACGACACCGTGCAGGTGGACCTGCGCAATGGCGAGCAACTGGGCGAGGCCTACCGCCAGATCAACCCACAGTGCACGGTGCCCGCGCTGCGCACTGAAGAGGGTCTGCTGCTGACCGACAACGCGGCGATCACGGCGTATGTGGAGGCGCGCTACCCGCAGCCCGCACTGCTTGGCGAGACGCCCGCAGAAAAGGCCGAGATTGCGAGCTGGAACTGGCGCATGGAGTTCGAGGGCCTGCAGGCCATTGCCGAGGCGCTGCGCAACAGCGCGCCCGCCATGGCCAACCGGGCATTGCCTGGCGCGGTGGACTACCCGCAAATCCCGGCCCTGGCCGAGCGTGGGCTGGTGCGTGTGGGGCAGTTCTTTCAGCTGCTCAACGAGCGCCTGGCGGACCGCGACTTCATTGCCACCGACCGCTTCAGCGTGGCCGACATCACGGCGGTGGTGGCGGTGGACTTTGCGCGTGTGGTCAAGCACAAGCCGGGCGAGCAGCACCCAAACCTGTTGCGCTGGCGTACGGCCATGGCGCTGCGGCCGTCGATGTCGCTTTAGCTGCAAGCGCGTGCGAGGCGCGCGGTTTGAGTGCGCGATTTCGCAATGGGTACATGCAAGGATTGCGCTTGCGGCCCATTCCTTGCATCGTCAGCATATGCGCCTTCGCCACATAGAAGTCTTCAACGCCGTCATGCTCACCGGCAGCGTGAGCGCGGCGGCCCGCCTCATCAACGTCACGCAGCCTGCGGTCAGCCGCATCCTGGCGCATGCTGAATTGCAGCTGGGCTTTCCGTTGTTCCACCGGCTCAAGGGCAAGCTGGTACCCACCACCGAGGCACAGACGCTGTACCCGCACATCGAGCGCCTGTTCACCCAACTCGATGATGTGCAGCGCCTGGCCAACAGCCTCAAGAGCGACCGGCGTGAGGGTGAGTTGCATATCCTGAGCGTGCTGGCGCTGAGCTACGAGGTGCTGCCGCGTGCGTTGCGTTTTTTCAGGAAAAAGCACCCGGATGTGCAGGTGACCATCGACGCGCTGCACTCGCCCCAGATCGTCTCGGCCCTGGTGCTGCAGGAGGCGGACGTGGGTTTTGTGTTCAGCGCCATCGCCCACCCCGCGCTCACGCAGGAGCATCTGGCCGATGGACGCATGGTGTGTGTGGCGCCCAAGGGCATGCTGGGTGCTGCGCTGGTGGTGGCCGGTGTGGTGCATCTGGCCGACCTGGCAGACACGCCGGTGGTGCGGCTGGATGTGCGCGACCCCATCGGCACGGTGGTCAACCACGCGTGCCGCGAGGCGGGCGTGGGCCTGCAGACGGCGTTCACGGTGCAGACCTACCATGCGGCGCTGGCGCTGGCCCACCATGGTCACGCGGTGGCACTGGTGGACGCCTGCACGGCGGCATCGGCCGATCGCAGCAAGGTGGATGTACTGGCGCTGGCGCCGCACATTGCCGTGCCCATCAAGTCGCTGCGCACCGTCAACCGCCCCAGCTCACTGCTGGCCAGTGCCATGACGCAATGCATGCGCCAGGCGGTGGCTGAGACGCTGGAAGCGGTGGGCCTGCAGCCCGAGGTGGAGTGAACGCGCCACCTGCCGAGGCGGGTGGTGCCTTGTGCGGCTGCGGAGCGTGGGACTGCGGGAGAGTCAGGCGGGTGCCAGCAGCTCGGCCACCTGCGCCGCCGTGCCAAACGCCAGCGTGAACCCCAAAGAGCCATGGCCTGTGTTGAGCAGCAAGTTGTCCGGTGCCCCCACCCAACGGCCCACCACCGGCAGCCCGGTGGGCGTGGCGGGGCGCATGCCGGTCCAGGCATGCAGATCTCCGCCTTGATGGCAGGTTGGGAAAACGGCGCGGGTGGCATCGCGCAGGCTCTGGATGCGCGCGGCAGGTATGCGTGCATCGTGCCCCACCAGTTCGGCCATGCCCGCCACCCGCAGGCGCTGGCCGATGCGCGCAAACACCACCTTGCGTGCAGCATCGGTCACATTGACGCGAGGCGCCGCCGATGGTGCGTGGGTGGTATCGAGCGTGATGCTGTAGCCCTTGAGAGGGTATACCGGCAAGCGCAACCCGAGCGTCTGCGCCGCCTGGTGGCTGCGGCTGCCCAGAGCCAGCACAAACTGCTGCGACTCGATGGCTCCTGCACTGGTCTGCACCGCAGCAATGCGGGATCTCTCGTGCACAAAGCCTTGGACCGTGGCGCCCAGCATGAAGCGCGCCCCCCGTGCGGCCAGCACGGCCTGCAAGCCTTGGCAGACCTGGAGGCAGTCGGCAGCGCATTCACTGGGGGTATAGGTGGCTCCGGCAATGCGCGGCTGGTAGTGCTGCAGCGCGGGCTCAAGCTCCACGCAACGCTGGGCCGAAACCGCCTGCTGTTCGCTGCCCCACTGGCGCTGCAGGTCCATCTGGCGTTGTGCCGCGGCCAGGCCGGCTGCGGTGTCGTACAGCACCAGCTTGCCGGTGCTGGAGAAGTTGCAGTCCAGGGACTCTGCCTGCAGCATGGTTTCCAGATGATGGCGGCTCAGGGCGGCCAGGGCCAGCAGTTGTGCGGTGCTGCGTTCGGAAGTCTGTCGGTTGCAGGCGCGCAGAAACTCCAGCCCCCAGCGCCACTGGTGGGTATCCCACTGCAGGCGCAGCTTGAGTGGGGAGGTGGGCGAGAGCAGCAGCCGGGGCAGCTGCCGCCAGATGCTGGCGTCCGCCAGCGGTTGTACATAGCTGTAGCTCAGTTGCGCGCCGTTGCCACCGCTGGCGCCAGTGCCGGGCTGCGCCTGGTCGATGACGGTGACCTGCAGGCCGCGCTGTTGAAGTTCATACGCCGTGGCCAGGCCGACGATGCCTGCGCCCAATACACATACCTGCATCGGAAAGAGTGAAACGGTTGGAGGAGATGACAACGAATGTAGGCGGCAGTGCACCTGCTGAACAATGCCAAAGCAGTGCCTTGCCATGCCAGGAAGTTATGCACTGGTCAGCACCTGGTGTTTTCAGGATGGGCCGGCGGGAGAGGGGCGGGGGCACCGGGATGCAAGGGCCGCAAAGAAGGCAGGACGATCCACGATGGTGCGCGGAGGTGCACCGAAACAGAGCCATAACTTTTCATCATGGTGGACCCGCGCAAATGAATTGTTCAAGACGGCCGCAAATTTTTACAGTGCCCCTGCATCTTGCTTTCTCGTCTGTCCGACTGTCTGTTCACCTGATTTTTTGCAAAGGGATTCCCATGAAGCTCTCCGCTTTCACCGCTGCTGTCCTCGTGGTCGCCGGTGTGCTGGCCAGTACCGTGGCCAGTGCCGACACCCTCAAGAAGATTGCCGACTCCGGCAAGATCACGCTGGCCTACCGCGAGTCGTCGGTGCCCTTCAGCTATCTGGCGGGCCCGGGCAACCCGGTGGGCATGTCGGTGGACATCTCCAACGCCGTCGTCGATGCGGTGAAGAAACGGTTGAACAACCCTGCCATCAAGGTGGAGCTGCAGGCCGTGACTTCGCAAAACCGCATTCCGCTGCTGACCAACGGCACCGTGGACCTGGAGTGCGGATCGACCACCAACAACACGGCGCGCGGCAAGGATGTGCAATTTGCCATCAACTATTTCTACACCGGCACCCGGCTGCTGACCAAGAAGGCCTCGGGCGTCAAGAACTACGCCGACCTCGCCAAGAAAAAAGTGGCCAGCACGTCGGGCACCACCAACGCGCAGGTGATCCGCAAGTACAACCGCGACAACAACCTGGACATGGACATCGTGCTGGGCAAGGACCACGAGGACTCGCTGCTGCTGGTGGATACCGGCCGTGCAGAGGCCTTCGCCATGGACGACATCCTGCTGTTTGGCCTGATGGGCAACACGCGCAACCCGGCCGACTGGGTGGTGGTGGGCGACTCGCTGCAGGTGGAGCCCTATGCCTGCATGCTGCGCAAGGACGACCCGCAGTTCCAGACGCTGGTCAACGGCGTGATCGGCGGGATGATGAAGTCGGGCGAGTTCGACAAGCTCTACACCAAGTGGTTCATGTCGCCGGTGCCCCCGCGCGGCCAGAACCTCAACCTGCCCATGAGCAAGGAGCTGCGCGACAACCTGGTGGCCCAGAGCGACAAGCCTGCGCTGTGATGGGTGTGAGCATGTTGCCGTCCACCCCGCACCCTCCGGCCCCGCAGGTGGTGGGCATTCTGGGCGGCATGGGGCCTGCTGCGGGTGCCGACTTCGTGCGCCTGTTTGTGCAGGCCTGCACCGACCGCATGGCGGCGCTGGGCATCCCTGTGCACGACCAGGCTTACCCTGAGCATTGGCTGGCGCAGGTGCCCATTCCCGACCGCACGGCGGCCTTGCACGACACCCGCCCCGGGGCCCACCAGCCTGCAGACCCGATGCTGCAGGCCACGGGCCGCCTGGCGGCCCTGGGCGCGCGCGTGGTGGCCATTGCGTGCAACACGGCGCATGCCTGGCATGGCCTGCTGCAGCAGCGCTTTCCGCAGTTGATGGTGCTGCATGGTGTGCGAGAGGTCGCTGCAGACCTGGCGCTGCACAAGGTGCATGGCGTGGGCCTGCTGGCCACGCAGGGTGCCTACGAGGCGGGCTTGTACCAGCGCGAGCTGGAGCACCGCGACATCGACTGCTTTGTGCCCGAACCCCGTGAGCGCGACCAGCTGATGCAGGGCATCTACGACGGCGTGAAGGCCGGTAACTACGCGCTGGCCCGCCAGCGGTTCGAGTCCGTGTCGCTGGTGCTGCAGCAGCGCTATGGGGTCTCCACGCTCATCATGGGCTGCACAGAAATTCCACTCGCACTGTCAGAGCACCCCCGGCTGGAGGGGCTGACGCTGGTCAACCCGTCCATGGTGCTGGCGGCTGCCTTGGCGCGGCATGCGTACGGAAACACGGGCATGGAAGCCCCGCCCCCCACTGGGCCTTCAGCTTCGCGGGCTGCGGTATAGCGCTGTAGAGCCCTGGTGCCGCTGCGCCCCGGTACGCCAGCCAGCGCACAGGGCATTGCCCAGGTGGCATCACGAAAACTTCGAAGAGGCAAGCCATGACATGTGAAGCGAACCCCGTGAGGTTTGGGATGGTGCGTGCGCTGGCTGCTGCCTGCGCTGCGTGTGCGACGGCGGGGGTCATCGCGCAGAACACGGGGACCGCTGCGGGCCTATCGACCTCTGCGAAGACGGAAGTGCCAAGCACCGCCTTGGCGCGCACAGCGGAGCCTCCGGGCCAGACGCTGCAGCGCATCCAGGCCACGGGAAGAGTGGTCATCGGCCACCGCGAATCTTCTCTGCCGATGTCCTATGTGGCCAATGGGGTGCCCGTGGGCTACAGCGTGGACGTGTGCCTGCAGATCGCACAGGCCATCGGTCGCCATCTGCAGCGGCGCGATCTGCGGGTGGACTACCGTCAGGTCACGTCGGGCAACCGCTTTGAGGCCATCGAGCGCGGCGATGTGGACCTGGAATGCGGCTCCACCACCAACACGGCTGCGCGCAGGCAGCGGGTGGCTTTCACCATTGCGCACTTCATTGCGTCATCACGCATCGTGGTGCAAAGCCAGCGCCCCTTCGAGCGTATCGAAGACCTGGACGGCAAGACCGTGGCTTCGACGGTGGGCACCACCAACATCGATTCACTGGCGCGCGAGGCTGCCAACAAATCAGTGCGCCTGCGCATCGAGCCCGCCCGTGACCATGCCGAGGGCTTTGGCTGGGTGGTGGATGGCAGGGTGGACGGCTTTGCGATGGACGATGTGCTGCTCTATGGCCTGCGTGCCAGCCATGCCCGCCCGCAAGACCTGAAGGTGATTGGCAAGCCCATGACCATCGAGCCCTATGCGGTAGCGTTCGAGCGCAACGACCCTGCGCTCAAGGCCGTGGTCGATGCGGAGCTGCGGCGGCTCATCCAGACGCGGGAGCTGCACCGCCTGTACGACAAGTGGTTCACCCGGCCCATTCCTCCCCATGGCATCAATTTGGGCATGCGCATGTCGCACCTGCTGGTGGATTCGCTGCGGTATCCATCGGACTTCGTGCCCCAGTGATGAGGGCACAGACGGTGCGCGTCAGCGCCAGGCGGTCGCCACCAGCTGGCTGTAGTGCACCACCTTGCGGCCCAGCAGCTGCTCGAACACCGCAGGGTTGCCCACGTTGTCGCTGCC
>ERZ1031516.133-NODE-133-length-12287-cov-7.079709_pt1 | contig 12287 bp, 13 predicted proteins | sample MGYA00518047_ERZ1031516 | MGnify/ENA primary metagenome ERZ1031516 (study PRJEB33718, sample SAMN03159945) | human skin metagenome | collected 2014-04-10 | study: EMG produced TPA metagenomics assembly of the PRJNA266117 data set (Human skin bacterial metagenome... | reverse complement strand
TACACAAGGAGTATCGTCGGCAGCGTCAGATGTGTATAAGAGACAGGGCGAGACCCAGGCCGAGGGCGGCCGCCTCACGGCGCCGATGCCGGGCAAGGTCGTGTCCTTCGCGGTCAAGGCCGGCGACAAGGTCAGCCGCGGCCAGCCGCTGGCGGTGATGGAGGCGATGAAGATGGAGCACACCATCGCCGCGCCGGCCGACGGCACGGTGGAGGAGCTGCTGTTCGCGCCGGGCGAGCAGGTGGCCGAGGGCGACGAGCTGCTGCGCATGGCCGCGGTCGCCTGAATCAGCGGCCCCGGTCACGGGGCTTGCAAGCTGTTACCAGATGGCGGCGCCGGTTTTAACCCCGGCGCCGCCGACAGGCCGTATCACCGCGATGCCCACTTCCCTTGAAGGATTCTTCATGACGCATCGCCTGCCGCAGCCTTCCTCGTTCTCTCCCTTCCAGCGCCTCGGCGCCCGCCCGCGCATGCTGCTGCTCGCGCTGGCCGCGGCATTGACGCTCAGCGCCTGCGAGCGGCGCGACGCGGCCGCGGAAGTCGATGCCGCCGCGGCCCGGCCTTCGGGCAACTACGCGGCGGGCGGCGCGATGGAGTCCAGGCGCATGGCCGAGCCCGCGCCGCCTGCGCCCGCGCCCGTCGCGATGTCGCTCGACCAGCAGGCCGGGAAGCAGGCGAGCGAGAGCGCGCCGCTGCAGCGCTACCTCGCGATCCGCCAGGACCTCAACGTCGAGGTCGCGCCCGACCAGCTCGCCGAATCCTGGGGCAAGGTGCGCGACCTCTGCGGCACCCTGCGCTGCGAGCTGCTGTCGTCCTCGCTGCTGCGCGAGACGCCGCAGCAGGCCGGCAATGCCACGCTCGAGATGCGCGTGGAGCCGGCCGATGTCGAGAAGCTGCTGGCCGGCCTCGCGGGCGTGGCGAAGGTGGTGGCGCACAACACCACGAGCGAGGACAAGACCGCCGAGGTGATCGACGTCGAGGCGCGCATCAAGAACCGCACCGAGTTCCGCGACAGCCTGCGCGTCATGCTGCGCGACACCACCACCAAACGCACCATGGCCGACCTGCTGCAGATCCAGCGCACGCTGGCCGACACCCAGGCCGAGCTCGATGCCTCGGCGACGCAGCGCAAGGTGCTGCAGCAGCAGACCAGCAAACAGCACATCCAGATCCAGTTCACCACCGTGCGCGCGCTGGTCGGCGGCGGCGAGAGCTACAACCCGATGACGCAGGCCCTGCGCAACGCGGGCCGCGTGCTGGCCGAGAGCGTGGGCAGCCTGATCACCTTCGTGGCGGCGGTGCTGCCGTGGCTGCTGTTGCTGGTGCCCGTGCTGTGGGGCGTGCGCCGGCTGTGGCTGCGCCGACGCCAGGCCAGGGCCGCCTGAGGCGGCGGCACCGGCGCGAGGGAAGCGAGGGTGGCGGACGGCCGCTCAGCCGACCACCACTTCGCTGATCTGCATCACCGGCGCGATGTCGGTGTAGTTCCTCACATCGCCGAGGATCTCCTTGGCATGCGGGCCGAAGGCGCCCTGGAAGGCCTCGACGGAATCGCAGAACACGTGGCACATGCCGACATAGGTGGGCTTGGCGCCGGGCGCGCCACCGGCCAGGCCCTTGTCGATGGTGTAGGACTTGCAGGCATCGCCCATGCGCGCCTTCAACAGGGGCATGTGCTTTTCGCGGTAGTAGTCGTGGTCGAAGCGGGCGCCTTCGGTGTAGGGGTACATCACACTGACTTTGATCATGGGTAGGGTCTCCGGATTGAACGATCGAGCATAGGAGATGGCGCATGGGCACACAAGGCGTGGGCTGTCGCCATCGGTACGACCCCTGGACCCACCGAGCGACGCAATCATGACACCCGAACTGCAGGCCCTGAAGGGCAAGACCCTCGCGAGCATGGTCGACTACATGCGCAACGACGAGGAGGACGCGGACCACGACCCCGAATTCGATCCCGGCTACACGCAGGCCGAGGTCGATCGCTGCGCCGAGATCGTCGACGAGTACCTCGCGACGCTCACGGCGCTCGACGAGGCCTCGGAGGCGAAGCGCGACGCCGCGATCCTCGCGGCCGTCGAGCGCGTGGTGCTGCAGCTCAACCGCCTCAACGAGGACAGCGAGGGCAGCCTGATCGAGACCGACCAGCGCGAGGACCTGTGCGAGCTGATCATCACGGCCGCGAGCCATGCGGGCCTGGAGACCGAGGGCGAGGACATCACCGAGGAATGGCGCGAGTGGTGACGCGGGCCGCCTCGGCGACGGCAGCGTTCGCCGCGCGCGCCTAAGATTCGCTCCATGCGAATCACCGTCTACCTCACCGACAACCGTCCCGACCCCTGGATCGAAGGCCTGAAGGCCGAACTGCCCGACGCCGAGATCGAGGCCTGGCGCCCCGGCGCGCCGCAGGCCGACCATGCGGTCGTGTGGGCGCCGCCGCAGCAGTTCATCGACGAGCAGCCCGCGCTGCGCGGCATCTTCAACATCGGCGCCGGCGTCGACGCGCTGCTCAAGCTCCGCATTCCAACCGGCACGCGCATCGTGCGGCTTGACGACGCGGGCATGTCGGTGCAGATGGCCGAGTACGTGTGCCACACGCTGATCCGCCATTTCCGCGAGTTCGATGCCTACGAGGCCGATGCGCGCGAAGGCAAGTGGAGCTACCGCCGGCCCAAGGCGCGCAGCGACTTCCCGGTCGGCATCATGGGCCTGGGCGTGCTCGGCGAACGGGTCGCGAAGGCGGTCGCGCAGTTCGAGTTCCCGGTGCTGGGCTGGAGCCGCTCGCCCAAGCAGATCGAGGGCGTGCGCGTGTTCAGCGGCGAGGCGCAGTTCGACGAGTTCCTGTCGTCCACGCGCGTGCTGGTCAACCTGCTGCCGCTGACCGAGGCCACGCGCGGCATCCTCAACCGCGAGACGCTCGGCAAGCTGCGGCCCGAGGGCTACCTGATCAGCATCGCGCGCGGCGCGCACCTGGTCGAGGACGACCTCATCCCATTGATCGACGGCGGCCAGCTCGCGGGCGCCACGCTCGACGTGTTCCAGGTCGAGCCGCTGCCGGCCGAGCATGCCTTCTGGCGTCATCCCAAAATCGTCGTGACCCCGCATGGTTCGGCGCGCACGCTGCGCGAGGAATCGATCGCGCAGATCGCCGGCAAGATCCGCGCGATGGAGCAGGGGCTGCCGGTCGCGGGCGTGGTCGACCCGGTGCGCGGCTACTGAGCGCCGCTCAGTCGACCCGGATGTTCTTCGCCTTCACGATGCGGCTGTAGATCTCCGCGTCGCGCCGCAGCGCCGCCGTCATCTCGGCCTGCGTGAGGCCCAGCGGCTCGCTGTTGAGCTCGCGGATGCGCTTCGCGAGATCGGGGTCCTTGCTGGCCTCGATCATCACGGCGTTGAAGCGCTGCTGGATCGCGGCCGGCGTCGCGGCCGGCGCCCACAGGCCGTGCCACGAGGTCATCGTGAGGCCCGGCACCACCTCGGCGAGCGTGGGCACCTCGGGCATGGCCGGATGCCGGCTCGGGCCCGAATAGGCCAGCGCCTGCACGCGGCCGCTGCTGATCAGCGGATAGCCGGTGGCGATCGGCTCCATCACCGTGTCGACTTGGCCGCCGATCACGTCGGCCACCGGGCTCGCGCGGTAGGGCACGTGCAGCATGTCGGTGCCGGTCTCGTCCTTGAGCCATTCCACGATCAGGTGCGAGGGGCTGCCCGCGCCGTAGGAGGCATGCGAGATCGAGCCGGGCTTCGCCTTCGCCGTGGCCAGCAGTTCCTTGATCGACTTCGCGGGCAGCTTCGGGCTCGCGATCAGCACCAGTCCCTGCCGCATCGTGGTGGCGACCGGCACCAGGTCCTTCTGCGGATCGAAGGGCAGCCTGGCGTAGATGTAGGGATTGATCGTGAACGCGGTCGAGAGGTTGTAGAGGAAGGTGTAGCCGTCGGGCGGCGCCTTGGCCACGGTGTCGGAGGCGAGGTTGCCGGCCGTGCCCGGCTTGTTGTCGATCACCACCGGCACGCCGAGCTGCTTGCCCATGTAGTCGCCGTAGAGCCGCGCGAAGATGTCCGGCGGCGTGCCGGGCGCGAAGCCCACCACGATGCGGATCGGCTTGTTGGGCCAGGCCGTGCCCTGGGCCAGGGCGAGACTGCAGGCCAGGGCCAGGAAGAGGCCGGCCAGCCATTGGAATCGGGTACGCATGTCTGTCTCCTGTCGCGGGAGGTCCCGCTTTTTTTATCGAACTTCCTGTCGAATCGATCAATCGACCTGCGCGCCCGAGCGCTGCACCGCCTCGCCCCACTTGGCGATCTCGGTGCGCGCGAAGGCGTCGAGCTGGTCGGCGTTCATCTCGGCCTGCTCGATGCCCTGCTGCGCGAGCTTCTCGCGCACCTCGGGCTGGGCCAGCACCTGGCGCGTGGCCTCGCGCAGCCGGTCGCGCTGCGCGGCGGGCATGCCGGCGGGCGCGTACAACATGAACCAGGCGACGAGGTCGAAATCCTTCACGCCCTGTTCCATCAGCGTGGGCACCTCGGGCGCGGCGGCGCTGCGCTTCGCGCCCGAGGCGCCGATCGCGCGCAGCTTGCCCGCGCGCACCTGCGGCAGCACCGCGGCCGGGTGATAGAACATGAACTGCACGTTGCCGGCCATCAGCTCGGTCATGGCCTGCGCGCCGTCGCGGTAGGGCACGTGCATGAAGCTCTTGCCGAGCCGCACGTTGAGCAGCTCGCCGGCCAGGTGGCCCGAGGTGCCGTTGCCGGCCGAGGCGAAGTTCACGTTGCCGCTCGCGCTGCCCAGGTCGGCCACGCGCTTCCACGGCGAGCCGGCGGGCACCACCAGCAGCGTGGGCGTGGCGCCGATGAAGCCCAGCGGCACGAAGTCGCGCAGCGGCTGGTAGCTCAGCCGCTTGTAGAGCGAGGGGTTGATGGCGTGCGTGCCCACCGTGCCCAGCAGAAGGGTCTGGCCGTCGGCGCCGGCGCGCGCGACCTGCTCGCTGCCGATGGCGCCGCCCGCGCCGGGCTTGTTCTCGACGATCGCGCCGGTGCCGAGCTGGCGGCCCAGCGCATCGGCCAGGATGCGGCCGACGATGTCGGTCGAGGTGCCGGCACCGAAGGGCACGACGATCTTCAGCGGCCGCGCGGCGCCCGGTGCCTGCGCGAACGCCGCGCCCGTGGCCAGCAGCGCGCCGGCCAGCAGCAGGCGGCGCTTCATGCCGCGCTCCCGAAACCGGCGGGCAGCTCGCCCTCGTACTGCAGCTCGCGCGTGGCCTGGTAGGACAGCGCGAAGCCGCTCGGCGACTCGGCCTCCTCGGCCAGGTGCGCGATCAGCCCCGCGGTGCGCGCGAGGATCGGCACGCCGCGCAGCGAGGCCACCGGGAAGCCCACGCCCAGCAGCACGGCCGGGATCGCGGCCGAGACGTTCATGCGCAACTCGCGGCCCATGATGGCGGGGATGGCGCGTTCGAGCGCCTGAGCGATCTGCACGTAGCGCAGGTCGGCGCCGGCCTCGGTCGCGACCTCGATCAGCCGGTCCACGCGCGGATCGTTGGCCTTGTGCAGCGGATGGCCGTAGCCGGGAATGGCCTGGCGGCCTTCCTTCAACGCGCGAAGGGTGTCGGCCGCCACGTCGTCGAGCGCCTCACCCGCGTCGACGCGCGCCGCCACGCCGGCGAACAGCCGGCCCGCGGTTTCGGAGGCGCCGAGGATCACCGAGCCGCAGCCCAGGATGCCCGCGGCCACCGCGCCCTGCAGCGCATCGGGCGCGGCCGCGAAGGTCATGCGGCTGGCCTGCACGCTGGGCACCAGGCCGTGCTCGGCGATCGCCACCAGCGTGGCGTCGAGCACCGCGCTGCAGGCGGCGTCGGGACGGCGGCCGGTGAGCAGCAGGAAGAAGTAGTCCGAGAACGAGACGCGGCCGATCAGGTCGCGGCAGAGGTCCTGGCCGCGCACGACGATGGTGTGTTCGTCCGAGGTGCAGATGGCGGTGCGCGGGACGGTGGATTTGCCGATTTTCATGAGAGGGCGTTCGAGGTGGCGGGTTGCAGATGGAAGTCGTAGTGCGCGGACCAGTACGGCCGATCGAGCGCGCGGCCGTCGGGCGCGCGGCCCGGCGCATGGGCCTCGAAGTCGACGACGAGGCTGGGCCGCACGCCGAACACCGCGTCGGAGTCGATGTAGGGGCTGCCCGCGACGAACAGGTGCGTGGTCACCGGCACGTGGCCCTCGGCCGCCACCTTCATGTGGATGTGGCCGGGCCGGTTCGGATGGCGGCCCATGCCGTCGAGCATGCGGCCCACCGGGCCGTCGACCGGCACCGGGTAGTACGAGGGCTTGATCGACCAGAACCAGTAGCGGCCCTCGGCGTCGGTGCGGATGCGCGCGCGCGCCGCCATGCCCGCGCCCTCGACCTGCATGTCGTAGACGCCCTCGCCGTCGCCCGACCAGACGTCGAGCAGCGCGTTCGCGAGCGGCTCGCCGCGCGTGTCGCTGACGCGGCCGCTGTAGAAGGCCGGTTCGCCGCACACGCCCGGCGCGATGTCGGCGCCCAGCGGCAGCTCGGGCGCGCCGTCCCAGTAGTAGGGGCCCTGCACGGTGGCCTCGGTGGTCTCGGTCGCGGGCAGCGCCTCGCCGTTCTTGCCGGCGAGCGCGGCGGCGCGCAGCTGGTCGAGCATCACCACCATCATCGAGGCGCCCAGCGTGTCCGACAGCAGGATGAACTCCTGGCGCCTGTCGTCGCAGGCCTGGCCGACGGCGGTGAGGAACTCGATGCCGGCCATCCATTCGGCGGGCTGCAGGTCGACCTCGCGGATGAAGGCATGCAGATGCTCGATCAGCGACTGCATGATGCGCGCGAAGCGCGGGTCGGCCGCGCCGTCCAGGCGCTGCAGCGCGGCCCGGGTCAGTTCGTCGGCGTTCGATGGGGTCATGGGACTTGTCTCCGTTCTTTTCTTCTGGGGTGGGAATGCGTCAGCGCTGCTGCAGGCGTCGGCGTATGGGTTCGACGATCGCGGCGTTGTCGGCGCCCAGCACCGGCGGCGCCGTGACCTCGAGCGCGCGCTCGCCGTCGAAGCTCACGGGCGAGCGGATGGTGCGCCAGTCGCCGCCCTCGGGATGCGGTGCGCTGACCTCGAGCTGCAGGTGCCGCGCCTGCGGATCCTCCATGGCCTCGCGCGTGTCGTACATGGGCGCATGCGGCACGTCCTCGGCCTCGAGCCGCGCGCACCAGTCGGCGCGCGTGCGCGCGCGAAACAGGCCGTCGAGCAGCGCGATCAGGTCGTTCTGGTGCGCGATGCGGCCCTCGCGCGTGGCGAAGCGCGCATCCTGGAACAGGTCGGGCCGCTCGATCGCGTTGGCCAGGCCCTGCCAGAACTTCTCGGGCGAGGACATGTGCAGCGCGATCCACAGGCCGTCGGCGCACTCGAGCACGTACGACTGCGAGACGCTGGGCCGGCTGAACGGACCCATGATCTCGTTCTCGGAGAAGTAGTGCGTGAAGGCGTCGAGGTTGAAGTGGCACATGGCCTCGAGCATCGAGACCTCGACCTTGCGGCCCTGGCCGGTGCGCCCGCGCTCGACCAGCGCGCCGAGCACGCCGTAGGCCGCGTAGAAGCCCGTCATCGCGTCGGCCACGGCCGGGCCCACCACGCGCGGATTGGCCGGGTTCACCAAGAGCTTGAGGAAGGCGCTGGCCGCCTGCGCCACCGTGTCGTAGGCCGGTCGCGCCGCGGCCGGGCCGGTCTGGCCGAAGCCGCTGATGGCGCAGTAGACCAGCCGCGGATTGAGTTCGCGCAGCCGCGCCTCGCCCGCGCCCAGCCGCTCGGCCGCGCCGGGGCGGAAGTTCTGGATGTAGACGTCCGAGTCCTTCACCAGCTCGTCGAACACCGCCGCGTCCTCGGCCAGCTTGGGGTTGAGCGTGACGCTGCGCTTGTTGCGGTTGTAGGTCTGGAAGTGCGGGCTGTAGAGCCCGCCGCGGAACGAACGGAACGGATCGCCGCTGCCGGGCTGCTCCACCTTGACCACCTCGGCGCCGAGGTCGGCCAGGAACATGCCGGCCGCCGGCCCGGTGATGAACGTGCCTTGCTCCAGCACCTTGATGCCGCTGAGGACCTTGTGCACTCGTGTGTCTCCTGCTGTCGTGTCGTGTCATGCCCTCGCGGGATGGGAGCGAACTCTATGCAGGCGGCCCGATTTTTAACAATGATGGTTTTGCATGGATACCATCGATGGCATCGATCGTTCGATGCAACGGAAGGCCTCCATGGAACTGCGGCACCTGCGCTACTTCAGCGCCCTGGCCGGCTCGCTCAACTTCACGCGCGCGGCCGAGCGGCTGCACGTCACGCAGTCCACGCTGTCGCACCAGATCAAGCAGCTCGAGGAGGAGCTGGGCCGGCCGCTGTTCGACCGCATCGGCAAGCGCGTGGCGCTGACCGAGGCCGGCGAGGCCTTCCTGCACCACGCCACGCGCGCGCTGCAGGAGATCGACCGCGGCCTCGGCGCGCTGCGCGAGGACCCGCAGGAGGCGGCCGGCGAGCTGCGCATCGGCTCCACCCACACCTTCAACCTCGGCTTCATTCCCGACTGCATCGCGGGCTTCCAGCAGCGCTATCCGCGCGTGCGGGTAATGGTCGACGAGCTCGCGGCCGACCTGATCGGCCAGCGGCTGCAGCAGGGCACGCTCGACCTCGGCATCGCCTACCGGCCGGCCCAGCCCGGGCCGCTGCAGTTCGAGCCGCTCTACAACGAGGAGATGGTGCTGGTGGTGGCGCACGACCATCCGCTGGCGCGGCGCAAGCGCCTGCGCATGGTCGAGCTGCACCGGCTGCCGATGGCGCTGCTGCCCGCGAGCTTCGCCACCCGTCAGATGCTCGACGAGTGCTTCCGCTCCTGCGGCGCCGAGCCGCAGGTGGTGGCCGAGATCAACACGCTGGCGCCGATCATGGGGCTGGTGGCGAAGACGCGGCTCGCGGCCATCGTCTCGGCCAATGCGGTGCTGCCGAACTCGGGGCTCGCGACCGTGCGGCTCGAGAGCCCGACGCCGGTGCGCACGCCCGGCATGCTGTGGGCACCGAAGGCGCGCGAGGCGGCGCCCACGCGCGCCTTCGCGGCCATCGTGCGCAAGATGGCGTTCCGCACCAGCATGCTCGAGCGCAGCGACGGTTGACGACGATTGGCGCAGGGCCGGCGCGGGCTGGCACCATTTGCAACCGCTCTGGCGCGCATTGCTACCTTCCGCGCCTTGTGTACCAGGCAGGCCGGGCCCATCTGCCGGACAATGGATTTTGCTTTTCCATCCTCCCGCGACACCAGAGACAAGCCATGAAACTCCCCACCCGCGTCCAGATCGTCGACGTCGGCCCGCGCGACGGGCTGCAGAACGAGAAGCAGCCGGTTTCGGCCGAGACCAAGATCGGCCTGGTGCACCGGCTGCAGGACGCCGGCCTCGAGGAGATCGAGGTCACCAGCTTCGTGAGCCCGAAGTGGGTGCCGCAGATGGCCGACAACGCCGAGGTGATGCACGGCATCCAGCGCAAGCCCGGCGTGCGCTACTCGGTGCTCACGCCCAACCTGAAGGGCTTCGAGGCCGCCATCGCCGCGCCGCGCGAGGAATGGCCCGACGAGATCGTGGTGTTCGGCGCCGCCAGCGAGGCCTTCAGCCAGAAGAACATCAACTGCTCGATCGCCGAGAGCATCGAGCGCTTCGCGCCCGTGGTGGCCGCGGCGCTCGACAAGGGCATCCGCGTGCGCGGCGCGATGTCGTGCACCGTCGGCTGCCCCTACGAAGGCGAGATCGCCCCGGCCAAGGTCGGCTACCTCGCGCAGTTGATGAAGGGCATCGGCGTGCAGCGCGTCGACGTGGCCGACACCATCGGCGTGGGCACGCCGCGCAAGGTGCAGGCGGCGATGGAGGCCACGCTGGCGCACTTCGGCGTCGACGCCATCTCGGGCCACTTCCACGACACCTACGGGCAGGCGCTGGTCAACACGCTGGCGGCGCTCGAGCTGGGCGTGTGGAACTTCCAGTCCTCCTCGGCCGGCCTCGGCGGCTGCCCCTATGCGAAGGGCGCGACCGGCAACGTGGCGACCGAGGACGTGGTCTACATGCTGCACGGCATGGGCATCGAGACCGGCATCGACCTCGACAAGCTGATCGACGCCGGCGTCTACATCAGCGAAGCGCTGGGCCGCGAGCCGAACTCGCGCGCCTCGAAGGCGATCCGCACCAAGCGCGCGGGCTGAGCGTCTTCAGCGCCCGAAGGCGCGCAGACCCAGCAGCAGCACCACCGCCACGGCCAGCAGCACCGTGGTGCATTGCCAGAACAGCACCGGCCGGCGCTCGATCAGCGCCGGCATTCGCGCGCGCAGGAACTCGGCGCCCGGTGACTGCAGGTCGTGCGCGAACTCCGACACCGCCTGCTGCCGCTTCGCCGGCTGCGGATGCAGCGCCTTGTGCAGCACCGCGTCGACCCAGGCCGGCAGCTCGGGCCGGAACTGGCGCAGCGGCACATAGCGCAGGCGATGGGCATCGGCCGCGGTTCGGATGCGCGAAGCCTGCAGTCCGTAGGGCAGTTGCCCGCTCAGCATGCGGTAGGCGATCACGGCCAGCGAGAACAGGTCGGAGCGCGCCGTGCCGCCCTGGCCCGTGAAGTACTCGGGCGCGGTGTACTGCGGCGTGCCCTCGATCGCGAGCGCGCGCGGCTCGCCGCCGCCATCGTCGAGCCCGGCCACGTGGGTGGCGCCCAGGTCGATCAGCTTGACCGTGCCCGCGCGGTCGATCATCGCGTTCTCGGGCCGCAGGTCCTGGTGCAGCATCTCCTTGCCGTGCATCGCCTGCAGGCCGCGCGCGAGCTGCGCGACGATGGCGCGCACGCTGTCGAGCGAGGGCCGCGGGTGGTCGACCATCCACTGCGCGAGCGTCTGGCCCTCCACGTACTCCATCGCCACGAACAGGTGGCCGCGCGCGCGCTCCAGCGGCCAGGCCTTGAGCACGTGCGGGCTGTCGATGCGCCGCGCCACCCATTCCTCGAGCACGAAGCGGTCGAGGTAGGCGGCATCCTCGCGCAGGTCCACCGAGGGCAGCTTCAGCACCGCCGGGCGGCCGCTGGCGTCGTCGGTGGCGAGGTAGACATGGCTGCGCGAACTCAGGTGGATCTCGCGCACCAGCGTGAAGCCCTCGAAGCGGTCGCGCGGCGCCAGCGGCGGCGGCAGCGCCAGCCCTTCGCGCTCGAGCGCCGGCGCCGGCGCGTCGGGCGCGGGCAGTTCGTCGATGCGCAGCAGCTGCACGGTGGCATCGTCCTCGCTGCCGCGCGCGCGGGCGATCTGCACCAGGCGCAGCGCGGCCGCGTCGAGGTCATCGGCGCAGCGCACCAGCGCGTCGTTGACGGCGGCGGCATCGAGGTGCGCATGCGCGCCGTCGGTGGCCAGCAGGTAGACCTCGCCGGCCTCGGCCTCCCAGCAGCGGTAGTCGATCTCGACGTGGGGGCCCGCGCCCAGCGCGCGGCCCAGGTACGACTCCACCGACGAGACATGCACGCGGTGGTCGTCGGTGAGCTGCTCGAGCGCGCTCGCATGCACGCGGTAGATGCGCGCGTCGCCCACGTGCAGCAGGTGCAGCTCGCGGCCCTTGAGGATCAGCGCGCTGAAGGTGCAGACGTGGCCGCTGTCCTTGTCGAAGCGCGCGTCGCTGCGCATGGTCTGCGCATGCAGCCAGGAATTGGTGGCGCCCAGCACGCGCTGCGCCGCGCGGCGCACCGACCAGGCGTCGGAGGTGGCGTAGTAGTCCTCGAGGAAGCCGCGCACGGCCGCCGCGCTCGCGACCTGGCTCACGCGGCTCGAGCCGATGCCGTCGGCCAGCGCCAGCGCGATGCCCTTGGCGGCGCGCTGCGCGCCCTCGGGCAGCATCGCGCCATGGAAGTCCTGGTTGACCGCCGACCCGACGCCGGCCAGCGAGTGCTGGCCCAGCGTGACGCGCGGCGGGCGCCCGGCGGCCATGGGCGCGCGATCAGCCGGCGACGCGCTTGGGCGCCGTCTTGTAGTGCGTGGCGTAGAGCGTGAGGCCGACGAAGCTCAGGCCGCCGACCAGGTTGCCGATCACCGTGGGCAGCTCGTTCCAGATCAGGTAGTCCATCAGCGTGAACTTGCCGCCGAGCATCAGGCCGGTGGGGAACAGGAACATGTTGACGATCGAATGTTCGAAGCCCATGTAGAAGAAGATCATCACGGGCATCCACATGCCGATCGCCTTGCCCGAGACCTGTCTCTTATACACATCTCCGAGCCCACGAGACTAGGCATGATCT
>ERZ1031516.132-NODE-132-length-12319-cov-17.466569_pt1 | contig 12319 bp, 13 predicted proteins | sample MGYA00518047_ERZ1031516 | MGnify/ENA primary metagenome ERZ1031516 (study PRJEB33718, sample SAMN03159945) | human skin metagenome | collected 2014-04-10 | study: EMG produced TPA metagenomics assembly of the PRJNA266117 data set (Human skin bacterial metagenome... | reverse complement strand
TGGTGATGAAGAACGTGCACAACGTGCTGCCCCACATGATCGAGCGCGGCACGGGCGACATCATCGTCACCAGCTCGCTGGCCGCGCATTTCCCCACGCCGTGGGAGCCCGTCTACGCATCGTCCAAGTGGGCCGTCAACTGCTTCGTGCAGACCGTGCGCCGCCAGGTGTTCAAGCACGGCATTCGTGTGGGCTCCATCTCGCCCGGGCCCGTCATCACCTCGCTGCTGGCCGACTGGCCCGCGGAAAAGCTGGCCGAGGCCAAGGCCAGCGGCAGCCTCATCGAGGCCTCCGAAGTGGCCGACGTGGTGCTCTTCATGCTCACCCGCCCGCGCGGCATGACCATCCGCGACGTCGTGATGATGCCCACGAACTTTGATCTCTAGAAACCCGCAGTCACGCACCATGAATTTCATCCTGCACCTGGGCCTGGGCTCGTTCCACCGCGCCCACCAGGCCGTTTACGTTCACGCATTGCGCCAGCAGGGCGACACTGGCTGGGCCATCGCAGGCGGCAACCTGCGCCCCGACATGGCCGATGCCATCGCGGCGCTGCAAGCGCAGGATGGGCGCTACACGCTCGAGACCGTCACCCCCCAAGGCGAGCGCAGCTACACCGTCATCGAGTCGATCCAGCGGGTGATCCCCTACCAGGACGACTTGGCCCCGCTGATTGCCATGGGTGCCGACCCCGCCACCCGCATCATCAGCTTCACGGTGACCGAGGCGGGCTACTACCTGGATGCCCAGAACCAGCTCGACTGGCCCACGTTTGCAGACCTGCGCGCCGACCTGGCGGCCGTGAAGGCGGGCCAGGCAGGCCACACCATCTACGGCGGCCTGGTCAGCATCCTGCGCGCGCGCAGGGCAGCCGGTGCGGGCGCCGTGACGCTGATGAACTGCGACAACCTGCGCCACAACGGCGACCGCTCGCGCGGCGGGCTGCTGCAGTTCATCGAGGCGCTGGGCGATGCGCCACTCAAAGAGTGGGTAGAGCAGAACACCACGAGTCCCAACGCCATGGTGGACCGCATCACGCCGCGCCCCACGCCCGATGTGGCCGAGCGCGTGAAGGCTGCAACAGGTTGGGACGACAAGGCAGCACTCATGGGTGAAAGCTTTATCCAGTGGGTCATCGAAGACGACTTCATCGCAGGCCGCCCCGCGTGGGAAACGGTCGGTGTCGAGATGGTGCAGTCGGTGCAGGCCCATGAAGAGGCCAAGATCCGGCTGCTCAACGCTACCCACAGCTGCATTGCCTGGGCGGGCACGCTGGCGGGCTACCAGTACATCCACGAAGGCACGCACGACGCAGCCATTCGCCAGATGGCCTACGACTACGTCACTGACGACGCGATCCCGGTGCTCCACACCCCAGAGCAGCCTTGCCCCATCAACCTGGAGCAGTACCGCGACGTGGTGCTGGACCGCTTCGGCAATCCTGCCATCGCCGACACCAACCAGCGCGTGGCCATGGATGCGTTCTCCAAGATCCCCGGCATGATCGCGCCCACCATCCGCGACAAGCTCGCGCGCAACGCGTCGTTCGACAGCGTGGCCATGCTGCCTGCGCTGTTCCTGGCCTACCTGCAGCGCTGGCACGCGGGGCAGATCCCCTACAGCTACCAGGACCAGGCCATGGACCCCGCCGTGGCGCATGCCATCTGCGATGCCGCTGACCCCGTGGCGGCGTACGCGGCCGACACGACCCTGTGGGGCGAGATGGCCAGCCACCCCCAACTGGTGGACGCGTTGCGCAAAGCCTATGCCCGCGTGTTGGCTTTTGTGGCGGAGCGGACAGGCGCCTGATGCTGGTGTAATTTGAGCCCACTACCGCCATGACCGTGAAGATGCCCATCGCCCCGCGCCAGACCAAGCCCGAGCTGGAGCACGACTATGTGCGCTCGCCCGCACTGGGCTACGAGTCGCCCGAGACGGCGGGCTTCATCCGTTGTTTGTCGCACGGGTTTCCCACGCCGCTGGCGCGCTGGCATTACCACGACGAGTACGAGCTGCACCTGATCACGGCCACCTCTGGCAAGGTCTTTGTGGGGGACTGGATCGGTCAGTTCCAGCCCGGCCACCTGGTGCTGACCGGGCCGCGCCTGCCGCACAACTGGATCAGTATGGATCTGCCCGAAGGCGGCGTGCCGCTGCGCGACCTGGTGATCCAGTTCTCGCACGCGCCGCTGGTGGCCAGCAGCGAGACCATCCCCGAGCTGCGCGAGGTGCTGCCTCTGCTGGAGCGCGCGCGCCACGGTGTGGAGTTCTTTGGCATGGAAGCGCAGGCGCAAGAGCATTGGCACCGCATCAAGGCGCGCCAGGGGCTCGCCCGGTTCGGCGCTTTCTGTGAGTTCCTGAGCGACCTGGCGCGCTGCACCGACTTTCGCCTGCTGTCGAGCACGCAGCTGCAAAGCGAGGACAACGATACCCAGCTCGACCAGATCAACGCCATCGTGAGCCGCATCACCGACCATCTGGCCGACCCGCTGTCGGCGGCCGATCTGGCGCAAGAGCTGGGCATGACGGAGAGCCGCTTTTCGCGCTTCTTCCGCCGCGCCACGGGCAATACCTTCACCGACTTCGTGAACCTGGTGCGCGTGAACCGCGCGTGCCAGCTGCTGATGGAGACCGAGCGCTACATCACCCACATTGCGTATGACGTGGGCTTCAACAACATGGCCAACTTCAACCGCCGCTTTCTGGACATCAAGGGCATGACGCCCAGCGAGTACCGCAAGCAGGGCGCGGGAAGGTTTGGAAAGACTTCCTGATCCCCGGCCGGATCTGCACCCTGAGAGGGGGGGGCCCTTGTTGCGTGACCCCTTCACGCAACCCGCCAAAGGCAAAGGCCGGGCCATGGCTTTCACTGTGAATCACTGACATCTGTCCATCACCCATGTACCTCGGAATCGATTTAGGCACCTCGGGTGTCAAGCTCCTGCTGCTGGACGATGCGCACACTGTGGTCGCTACGGCAGATGCCGCCGTGCCTCAGCTGCGCCCCCAGCCCACCTGGAGCGAACAGCACCCCGCCGACTGGTGGGCCGCTGTGGAGACCTCCGTGGCGCAGTTGCGCGCGCAGGCTCCCGCAGCGTGGGCGCAGGTGCGGGGCATCGGCCTCTCGGGCCACATGCATGGCGCGGTGGTACTGGACGCGCAGGGCCAGGTGCTGCGCCCGGCCATCCTGTGGAACGACGGCCGCGCCAGCGTCGAAAGTGCGCAGTTGGAATCGGCCGTGCCCACTTCGCGCCAGATCACCGGCAATCTCGCCATGCCCGGCTTCACCGCGCCCAAGCTGCTGTGGCTGCGCACGCACGAGCCCGCCGTGTTCGACCAGATCCGCACCGTGCTGCTGCCCAAGGACTGGCTGCGCCTGCAACTCACTGGCGATGCAGTGAGCGACATGTCCGACGCATCGGGCACGCTGTGGCTGGACGTGCAGGCCCGCGCCTGGAGCCCGGCCATGTTGCAGGCCTGTGGGCTCAATGTTTCGCACATGCCGACGCTGGCCGAGGGCAGTGCGCCCACCGGCACACTGCGCAGCGATGTGGCACGCCGCTGGGGGCTCGGAGACAGCATCGTCGTGGCTGCTGGCGCAGGCGACAACGCCGCCAGTGCCGTGGGCGTGGGCGCCCGCACTGCGGGGCAGGGCTTTGCGTCGCTGGGCACCTCGGGTGTGGTCTTTCGCGTGACGGACGCTTTTGCGCCTGCCACAGAGCGCGCCGTGCATGCCTTTGCCCATGCGCTGCCGCAGCGCTGGCACCACATGTCCGTCATGCTCAGTGCAGCGAGTGCGTTTGGCTGGGTCACCCGGCTCACGGGGCGTGGCGACGAGGCGCAACTGTCTGACGCCGTCAGCGTCCTCAACACCACCCGCCAGGCGCAGGCGCCGCTGTTTTTGCCGTACTTGAGTGGCGAGCGCACACCGCACAACAACGCGGCTGCCACCGGCGTGTTCATGGGCCTGCGGGCCGAGCACGAAGCGGCGGACCTTGCCTATGCCGTGATGGAAGGCGTGGGCTTTGGCCTGCTCGATGGCCTCAATGCCATGCGTGCCGCCGGGGCCGGGCAGGGTGGTGCAGCCCGCCGGGATGACGCAGCCCTGGCCTTGGTCGGTGGCGGTGCCCGCAGCAACCCCTGGGCGCAGCTCTTGGCCAGCGCGTTGGGCACACCGCTGCAGCGCCCGCAGGGCGCACACGCTGCCGCAGCCCTAGGCGCCGCGCGCCTGGCCGCCATGGCCTGCGGTGGTGACGAAGCCCATTGGTGCCAGCCCCTGCCCGCTGACGCCACCTTCATGCCACAGCCCGCACAACAAACCCAGCTGGCCGAACGTTATGCCCGCTTTGTCGCGCTATACCCCGCGCTGCAATCGCAGTTCTGACGCACTGTCTGCTTCCTTCCAAACTTCCATGACTTCCGCATCCACGATTTCCAACGGCACAGTGCCCATCCACGCCGCCATTGCTGGCGAGGCCCTCATCGACCTGATCCGCCGCCCCGATGGCAGCTACCTGCCGTGCCTGGGCGGCGCGCTCTACAACCTGTGCCGTGCGCTGGCCCGCCAAGGCGTGGGTACCCAGTACCTCAACCCCCTGTCGCGCGACCGTTTTGGGCGTGAACTGGCTGCGCAACTGGTGGCTGACGGCGTGGTGCTGGCCCAGCCCGAGCCCGTACAGCAAGTCACGTCACTGGCCGTGGTCAACCTCGACGCACATGGCCACCCTGACTACGCCTTCTACCGCGAAGGCGTGGCCGACCGCGCCGTGTCCGCCGCAGGTCTGGGCGATAGCTGCGCCGCCTTGCCCGCGCTGCAGTTGGTGTGTACCGGCGCGCTGGCGCTCGACGCGCGTGACACTGCCATCTACCTGCCGTGGCTGGCCGCCCAGCGCGCCGCAGGCCGCTGTGTGGTGGTCGATGCCAATCTGCGCCCCTCCGTCATGCCCGACCTGGCGGCCTACCGCACCACGGTGCACGCCGCGCTGGCCCACGCCCACATCATCAAGGCCAGCGACGAAGACCTGGAGCATCTGGCCGTGCCTGGTGTGGATGCCCTGGCCCGCGCGCAGCACCTGCTGGCCGCGAACCCACAGGCCTATCTGCTGGCGCTCACGCTGGGCGCGGAAGGCGCCTGGCTGCTGCACCGCAACGGCGTGCAGCGTTTTGCCCAAGAGGCCCAGTCGCTGCCAGTGGTGGACACCGTGGGCGCGGGCGACAGCTTTCTGGCCGGGCTGCTGGCGCATTTGCTGCGGCAATTGCAGGCTGCCGGTGGTGCGAGCTTTGTGCGGTTTGTCGATGCGCTGGCGGCTGATGCGTGCCAGCAGGCGCTGCGCCATGCGCTGGCCAGCGCCAGTTTGTGCGTGATGGAGCAAGGCTGCGTGCCGCCGGGCTGGGAGGCTGCCCGCGCATGGAGCCAGCAGCATCCCGCAGCCCAAGACCCGCGCTGACATGGGGTTGCGCCCGCACCCTTGGAGGCGGGCCGTCTATGATCCAACGTCGCCGATTCGCTGGGGATGCCAATGACTGATCTTGTGGTTGCGGTGCTGTGGTCAGCCGTCGATGTGCTGCTGATATTCACCGGCGCATTGGTGGTGCGGGTGCTCAGCCTGGGTCGCTGGCGCACAGAGCATGTGCGCCACCAGGAAGCCCGCATGTTTGCTCCCGCCGGAGCGTTGTCGTTTCGGCGCGAGGGTCAACGCGTGGTGACTGCGAGCGGCCTGTACATCGCCGGATCTTTGTTCTATGCATTGCTGGCGGTGTTGCTGGTGGGCTTGTCGCGGGCCGCATCGGCATGAGGCCCGCCAACGCAGCCTCCGAAGCCCTCCGCATCATCCCTGTGGGCCCCGATGCCGCAGAAGCCGCCTGCACGGTCATCCGTCAATCCATCACCCACTGCTGTGCGCTGGACCACGGCCATGACCCCACCATCCTGATGGCCTGGCTGGCCAACAAGACGCCCGAGAACCTGACTGCGTGGATCTCCGCGCCGGGCGCTGCGGCATGGGGGGCATACCGAGGCGACACGATGGTGGGCTTTGCGCTGCTGGCGCGGCCCACGCTGGCGCTTTGCTATGTGGTGCCAGAGGCCTTGCACCAAGGGGTAGGGCGGGGCCTGCTGCAGCACGTCGAGGCCCATGCACGCGAGGTGGGGCTCGCAGCTTTGGGGTTGGAGAGCACACGCACTGCAGAGGCCTTTTATCGCCGCCATGGCTATGTGCCGCATGGAGCAGTGCAAACCTGGGCGGGGCTACAGGCACAGCCAATGCGCAAGGCGTTGTGACGTCACCTTTTCTGCCGTGGCGTCGCCCTTCATGTCACGGACGGGAGGGCGAATGTTCTAGTAAAAATGGCCTCTAGCGCGCAATTTATATGCGCTGAAAGCTCTCATTTTTATAGCGATGGGTGCTTCCTGCCCTGCCGCAGCTCACACGTCGGTACGCACCCGGTGGCCCTGGTTGTCGCTCATTTCCAGAATCCACCACTGCGCCCCCGTGTTCTTGTCGATGAAGCGCATGTGCGAAGCGATGTTGGCCAGCGTGGGGCTGTCGAGGTGGAGCAGGCGCTGCACATAGTCCACCAGGTCGTCAGCCACGTGGGTGAATTCAAAACCGTCGTGGTCGAACTCGAACACCTGGCCGGCGCACTCGCCATCGGTCGCCATCAGGATGTAGTTGCCCGAATGGGGTGTCTCGCCAATCACTTGGCAGTGCTCGATCCATTCGGGCAGGATCTCTTCGCGTTCTTCGTCGCTCAGGTGTTCTGTCCAGCCCTCAAACGCCTCTTGCAGCGTGGGCCATTCAGCGGGTGGGGCGATGTAGCGGGCGGCGTCGCCCGAGTCGGCATCGTGGTACAGCAGCACGCCGCCGAACGTGGCGTAGAAAGCGGCGAGCTGGCCCACACCGGGCAGGGGGGCATACAGCGCAGCGGGGGGCTGGATGTGGTGCTGAAAATTCACCGTTTTGGTCTCTTGCGGCTTGTTGATGCGCTCACAGGAGAACGTGCCTTTGTGTTCGGCGATGGCGCGGTGCAGATCAGGCAGTGTCATGGGCAGACCTTGGGTGGCTGTCAAAGTTCTTGTGTGTACACGATGAAACCATGGTGCTTGGCCAGCTTGTCGTACAGCTGGCGCCCGGCGGCATTGGTCTCGTGGGTTTGCCAGTACACGCGGGAAGATCGGGCGGCGCGCGCTGCGCCGTACACCGCTTCGATCAGCGCCCGTCCCACGCCCCGGCCGCGCGCGGCTTCGCGGGTGAACAGGTCGCTGAGGTAGCACACGGGCTCGATGCGCGTCATGCTGCGGTGAAACACATAGTGTGTGAGGCCCAGCAGCTCGCCGCTGGCATCGTCCTGCGCCACCAGGCAGAACATGGGCTCTGCCGCGTCATGAAACCGCTGCCAGGTGGCTTGCGTGATGTGCTCCGGCAGCGCGGTGGCGCCAAAGCGGCCATAGAACGCGTTGTAGCCATCCCAGAGCGGTCGCCAGGCGGCGTAGTCTTCGGGTTGAACCGGGCGCACAGTCACGGCAGCGGTCATGGGTCAGCTTTCAGTGGGTTTACTGCAGCACGCGCTTCGGGTTCATGATGCCCTGCGGGTCCAGCGCCTGCTTGATGGCGCGCATCATGCCAAGCGCCACGGGCGACTGGTACTTGGCGAGCTTGTCGGCCTTGAGTTCGCCGATGCCATGCTCGGCCGAGAACGAGCCGCCAAACTCGGCCACGGCCTCGTACACCAGGTGGTTCACATGCGCCTCGTGCTCGCGCAGGAAGGCCTTGGGGTCGCCTTCTGCCGGTGCCTGCACGTTGTAGTGCAGGTTGCCGTCGCCCAGGTGGCCGAAGTTGACCAGGCGCACGCCGGGGATCTCGCGCTGCAGCACCGCGTCGGTGTGGGCCACAAAGGCGGGGATGCGCGAAATCTGCACCGAGATGTCGTGCTTGATGTTCAGGCCCTCTTCGGCCTGGGCGAGCGGAATGCTCTCGCGGATGTGCCACAGCTGGTGCGCCTGCGTGAGGTTCTCGGCCACTACGGCGTCGGTCACGCAGCCCATTTCAAACGCGGTCTCCAGCAGCGATTCAAACCGTGCACGCGCATGTTCTTCGGATTCGCTGTCGGAGTTTTCGAGCAGCACACACCAGGGCGCGTTGTCGTCGCCCAGAAACGGCACGCGCAGCTGCGGCATGTGTTTGCCCACCAGGCTCAGCGCAAACTGGCCCATCACCTCAAAGCCCGTGAGGCCCGCGCCCAGCTGCTTGTGCGCCAGGCCCAGCAGCGCCACCGCGTGCTCCATGGATGGCACGGCGGCCCAGGCGGTGAGGCGCGCGGCGGGCTCGGGGTAGAGCTTCATCGTCGCGGCGGTGATGATGCCCAGCGTGCCTTCGCTGCCAATGAACAGGTCGCGCAGGTCGTAGCCGGTGTTGTCCTTGCGCAGGCCCTTGAGGCCGTCCCACACCTCGCCCTGCGGCGTGACCACTTCGAGGCCCAGGCACAGGTCGCGCGCATTGCCGTAGCGCACCACCTGCGTGCCGCCTGCATTGGTGCCCAGGTTGCCGCCAATGGTGCAGCTGCCCTCGGCAGCGAGGCTCAGAGGGAAGAGCACGCCGGCCTTCTCGGCCACGTCCTGCAGGTTCTGCAGGATGCAGCCCGCTTCGACCGTCATGGTCAGGTTGTCGGTGTCCACGCTGCGCACCGCGTTCATGCGCGTGAGGCTCAGCACGATCTGTGTGCCGCTGTCATCGGGCGTCGAGCCCACGGCCAGACCGGTGTTGCCGCCTTGCGGAACGATCGCGGTGCCCGCTGCCGCACAGGCCTTGACCACAGCGGCCACCTCTTGCGTATTGGCAGGGCGCACCACGGCCAGGGCCTTGCCGCGCACGCGGCGGCGCCAGTCCTGTTCCCAGGCGGTGAGATCGCCTTCGTTGATCACGTGGGTGGGGCCGACGATGGTGCGCAGGGTGTCGAGCAAGGTGGTCATGGGTGAAGCGACGGGTTCAGTGGGTTGATCGGGTAGCGGAGGGCTGCGACATGGGCATCAGGGGGCGGGTGGCGCAGCGCTGGCTTCTGCCGCAGCGGCGGCTGCCTTGGCGTTGCGCTGGCGCACGCGCACATGTAGCGTGCAGGCGGTGAACAGCACGAGGCACAAGGCCACTTCGCCCCAGGCCAGCCATTGCGATGGGGGCTTGTCGCCCCAGCCGCGCACCACGCCTTCGGTGAAGTACAGCCAGATCACCAGGCTGACCCAGCGGTAGGTGTACATGCGGTTTTTCAGGATGCCTGCCAGCGGGATGCACAGCGGCAGGGCCTTGATCGCCAGCCAGGTGCCGCCTGGGCGCAAGGGGGCCAGCACCAGTTCCCAGGCCAGGCACAGAACAATCAGGGCGAGCAGGCTGCCGGTGGCAAGCCATCGGGTGGCAGCAACACCGCTGTCGGACGGTGGGAGAGGGATGGCGGGGGAGGCAGTCATTGGGGTGGCATCATATCGGCCATGCCTTTTTCCATACAGACAGTAGCGTCGCGCACCGAGGCGTTGATCAATGAGCTGTCGCACTTCCCATGGAAGACCACGGCCCAGACGCTGCGTGAGCGCTTTCGTGAGGACCACCTGGGCCTCACGGCCAGCAGCCTCACCTTCACCACCATCCTGGCGCTGGTGCCGTTTTTCACCGTGGCGCTGGCGGTGTTCACCGCATTTCCCATCTTCGGCAAGCTGCAGGATGCGCTCCAGGGCTGGCTGGTCAGCAGCCTGGTGCCCGACAGCATCTCGCGGCAGGTGCTGGGCTACCTCACGCAGTTTGCGGCCAAGGCCAGCAGCCTCGGCGTGGCGGGGTTCAGCATCCTGCTGGCCACGGCGCTGGCGCTGATCCTGACCATTGACCGCACGCTCAACGACATCTGGCGCGTGCAGCGCCTGCGGCCGCTGGGCCAGCGGGTGCTGATCTACTGGGCGGCCATCACGCTCGGCCCGTTGCTGATGGGCGCGAGCCTGGCCCTCACTTCGTATGTGATGTCGGCCTCGGGCGGGCTGGTCAAGCGCCTGCCGGATGGCGTGCAGTTGCTGTTCGACTCGATCCAGTTTGTGGTGCTGGCGGGCGGCATGGCGTCGCTGTACCACTATGTGCCCAACACGCCGGTGAAATGGCGGCACGCCTGGACGGGCGGTTTTTTTGTGGCGGTGTGCATTGAGCTGGCCAAGAAGGTGCTGGCGGTGTATCTGGGCAAGGTGCCCACCTATTCGGTGGTGTACGGCGCGTTTGCCACGTTGCCCATCTTGCTGGTGTGGATCTATGTGGCCTGGGTCATTGTGCTGCTGGGGGCTGTGGTCACTGCCTACCTGCCCAGCCTGCTGGCTGGGGTGGCGCGGCGCGGGACGGTGGCGGGCTGGACGTTCCAGCTGGCGGTGGAGGTGTTGCAGGCGCTGCACCGCGCGCGCCTGCAGCCCGCCAAAGGCCTGCGCCCCAGCCAGCTGGCCCAGCTGTTGCGGGTGGATGGATTGCAACTGCAGCCGGTGCTGGAAGCCCTGACCGCGCTGGACTGGGTGGGGCAGGTGAGCGATGCCGCCGTGAGTGCGGCCGACGTGCCCGAGTCCCGCTACGTGTTGCTGGCCGACCCTGAAAGCACCTTGCTGGCGCCCCTGGTGCAGCGCTTGCTGCTGCAGCGCGTGGACAGCCTGGGTCCGCTGTGGGCCAACGCGAAGCTGGAAACCTTGCGCATGGCGGATGTGCTGCAGGCGCGTTGAGCGGAGCGGGTGGGCGCCTTCAAACAGCAGTCGGTTGCTATATAAGTAATAGCTGGTCAGGTATGCTGCACTAGCGCTTCCGGCCTCTGGGGCTTCAAATCAGCTCACAGGGGCACTTTACCCGTCCATATGTCCTTGTACATCACCCAGTCGCCCATGAAGCTGTAGAGCGGGCGCTTGAAGCTGGCGGGCTTGTTCTTCTCAAAGCCGAAGTGCCCCACCCACGCAAAGCCGTAACCGCAGAGCAGGCCATACAGCAGGTACTGCGGTTTGCCCGTGACCACCAGCATGGCCAGGCAGACCAGGGTGAGCGTGGAGCCCACAAAGTGCAGGCGGCGGCACGTGCGGTTGCTGTGCTCGCTCAGGTAGAACGGGTAGAAGTCCGCAAAGCTTTTGAAGGCCCGAGGGTCGGTGGCGGGCGCGGGTTGCGAGGCGGCAGTCTGGGTGGTCATGGCGTTGTCTCCGGGCGGCGTTGGGGCTCTGCCCGCGTTATACGCCGCAGCGCCAGCGCGCACCAGCGGGGCAGTGCGGGTGTGCTGTCGCCAACGGGTCTGCCACCCTGGACCGGCGATTGAAACCCCGGCGGACTGTCAGCGCGCCGGGGTTTGGGGTCTCAACTGGCCAGGAAGTCGCGGATGGCGGCCAGTGTTTCTTCGGGCGCCTCGGTCATCTGGTTGTGGCCCACGGGCAGGTGGGCGATCTGCACCTGCTTGCCCGCCGCCTGGGCGGCCTTGACGAGACCTTGTGCCGCCTTGGGCGCCGTCATCTGGTCCTGGCTGCCCAGCGCAAACAGCACTGGGCAGGTGAGGGCTGCCATTGCCGCTTCGCCGCCCGCGTAGCTGTCGCAGGCCACAAAACCCCGGTGGAACACATTGACCTGCGGGTTGCTACGCAGCACCTTGCGCCCCAGCGCCATGCCCGCGCCAAACACCCAGGTGCCAGGCCCCAGAGCCGACGGGGGCGCAGACAGCGTGCTGCGCGAGAACACATTGACCATGCGCATCGCCTTCTCCGGGTCGGTCTGCGAGGCCTCGATGAGTGCGGGCGACACCTTCATCGGGAACGCCGTGCCCACCAGCACCAGATGGCTGATGCGGTCCTTGAGCCGCGCGGCGGCTTCCATGGCAATGAGCGAACCCCAGCTATGGCCCACCAGTGCCGCGCGCTGCACGCCCGCGGCATCCAGCAGCGCGCCGATGAAGTCCGCGCCTTGCTCCACCGTGGCAGGCGCATCGCCGCCGCTGCGGCAGTGGCCGGGCAGGTCGATGGCCAGCACGTTCCAGCCGTGGTTGGCCATGTAGCGGCTTTGCAGGGCCCACACGCTGTGGTCGTTGAGGACACCGTGGATGAACACCACGGTAGGCTTGGCGGCATCGAATGCCTTGCCGCCGGTGTATGCGTAGATGGCGGCACCGTTGACGTTGATATGCATGGTCAGGCCCCCGCTTTCTCGGCCGCTTTTAGCGCGCGCTTGAGGTCGTCGATGAGGTCGTCGGCATCTTCCAGACCGATGGACAGGCGGATCGTGCCCTGGCTGATGCCAGCGCCCGCCAGCGCATCGTCGCTCATGCGGAAGTGTGTGGTGCTGGC
>ERZ1031516.131-NODE-131-length-12369-cov-6.336528_pt1 | contig 12369 bp, 10 predicted proteins | sample MGYA00518047_ERZ1031516 | MGnify/ENA primary metagenome ERZ1031516 (study PRJEB33718, sample SAMN03159945) | human skin metagenome | collected 2014-04-10 | study: EMG produced TPA metagenomics assembly of the PRJNA266117 data set (Human skin bacterial metagenome... | reverse complement strand
GAGATCATGCCTAGTCTCGTGGGCTCGGAGATGTGTATAAGAGACAGCGGTAGTGAAGGTGGCGGTGACGGCCTATGCACTGGTCATGACAGCCTTGTTGCTAGTTAATCTGATAGGCATTGAACGTCTGGATGTAATGCTGGTCATGTTATTCGTCGGTTTTGGTTTCCTTGGCCTGGTGATCCCGACGACGACCGTGCTGGCGCTGGAAGAGCACGGCACGATCGCCGGTACTGCTTCCGCCTTGATGGGGACCTTGCAATTCGTGACTGGTGCAGCAGTGATGGCGGTCACCGGTTTATTTGTCGATGGTACGGCACGGCCTATGGTGGCCGGTATCGCAGCTTGTGCATTGCTGGCCTGGTTCATCTCGTGGTTGACCTTGCGCTCGGCCAGAATGCGCGGCGCGCAGGTATAAACTGCAGCTGGTTTTGATACGGACGGATGCATCGCTTGGCGATACATCCTTAACCTATGAAGTGAGACATATAGATGCTGTCATTTTCCCCTCGCGGTAGTAAGGCTCTGCGCAATCTGGCGTTCTCCGTGCTTGGATTCTCTGCTGCATGGAGTGCACAGGCACAAACTGCTGCCAGCCCGTTCAGTGATTTGATTACCGAGCCCGGCGGTGCCGGCCTCGGTTTCGTGACGCGTTTCGAGAGCTCGCCGTATGTCGGCGGCGGTACACGACAGGATTTATTACCGCTGTATTTGTATGAGGGTGAGCATGTTTCCATGCAAGCCAATCGCATCGGTATCAAGTTTATGCCGAGCACCGAGCAGCGTTTCGATGTCTACTTCAAACGACGGCTGGAAGGCTTCCCTGAAGCGGGCAAGGTGGCATCGCTGAATGGCATGGAAGTGCGCAATACGGGTGTCGACCTGGGTTTTACCTATCGCTATGAGCAGCCATGGGGAACATTGTATGCGTCTATCCTGCATGATGTGAGCAATACGTCGAACGGTACCGAGCTGGCACTGGAGTATGCGTATGAGTGGCGCTCCGGACGTTTATCGTTGCGTCCCAGCCTGAACGTCTCATTGCGCGATTCCAAACTCAATAATTATTACTACGGCGTGCGTGCAAATGAAGCGATCGCCGGACGTCCTGCATATGCGCCTGGCTCGGGCACGAATGTTTCGCTGAACCTGTACGGTACCTACGAGCTGACTGATCGCTGGCGTCTGCTGGCAGGTGCGTCAGTGACTTCCTTCGACGGCTCGATACAGGATAGTCCTATCGTACGTCGCGGTTTACAGCCGTCGTTTTTCCTAGGCGCTGCTTACGATTTTGGCAGTTATAAGAAACTTTGGTCGGATGAGCGGACGCCAACTTATGTGCGTGTGCTGTATGGCCGTGCTTCGGATGACGGCTGTCATCTGGCGCGTATCCTGACCTTCAAATGCGCTGACCTTGATAAGGCGAATCCGACCAGCATTACCGGCGTACATATAGGTAAACCTTTCATTGAAAAATTGAATGGCTGGCCGCTCGACTTCGTCGGTTATGCCGGTCTGGTTTATCACAATGACCGCAATCTACAGGCGAACGGCATCCAGGCTGATTTGTTCATGAAGGCTTACTACTATGGCTTGCCTTGGAATCACAAGGTGAAGACCCGACTGGGTTGGGGGCTGGGTGTGTCCTTTGCCAATCGCGTGCCGTATACCGAAGTCAGCAGCCAGGCCGCACGTGATCGGCCTACCTCGCGCTTGTTGAATTATCTCGATCCAACTATCGATGTCAGCCTCGGTGATTTGATAGGTTCGCCGGGATTGAAGGAGGCATATATAGGCTTGGGCGTGTCACATCGTTCAGGAATTTTTGGCTCGTCCAGATTGCTGGGTGATGTGAATGGTGGCTCCAACTATATCTACACTTACCTGGAAATGAAGATCTAAACCAGCTTCGCATCAACTCCCGCGTTACCGCCTGAAGCCGCTTGCCGGCTTCGGGTTTTCCTCTCGTCGTAGTTCCCCCCTCTTCAGTAATTCTTCTTCAGTACGCAAGCCTGGCGCACCGCATTTTTATGTCGAGTGCGCTTATTGCCATGTCTGTTTGGTCAGCCCCGCCAAAAAGTTGGATGGTGGCGACGGCATGGCGGTGGATGTCAAATTTCTGGCGGATAAAGCATGGAAAACAGAACATTTTGTTTCGAACGTTACGTAACAAGTAACACGGAGTAATTATTTTTTCATGTTAAAAATGACAATGCATCATTATTAATTTTCATTTTAAGTAATTGATTTTTATATGGTTTTTTAAAAACCGAAAAATTGATAGAGGACGCAAAACGGTCGCTTTTCGATTGGCATGCAATTTGCCCCTTGGAAAGTACGGGGGCTCTTCAATTTAAATTTGAATTACAACGAGGGAGAACGAACATGAACACGAATCTGAAACTGAACAAAAGCATTTCAAGCCTTGCAGTCTTGTCCGCGGTTCTGGTGATGACAGGCTGTTCTTCAACTGGCAGCGGTTCCACCGGTGCCAGCCTCGGCGGTGGTGGCGGTGTGACCGCAACTGCAACACCTACCGGTCAAGTCGCTGGTGGTGCCGGTAATATCGTGACAGCCACCGGCAATGCCGTATCGGATACGGGCACCGCAGTCGGTAATCTGAGCCTGCCTATCGTACCGCAACAAACACAAACTGATTTGGGTAACGTCGTAACCGAAGGTGGTGGCATCGTTTCCACATTGGGCAATGGCATTAGCAGTGGCCTGGGTCAAATGGGCGTAATCGATAATCCTGTCGGCGTTACTGTCGGCAGCACGGGCGCAGTCGTCAACCAAACCGGTGTGACGGTACAAAGCGCAGGTACATTGGTCAGCAACCTCGGTACGGGTCAATTGGCTGCGTTGGCACCTGTCACCGCCCCTGTCGGCGGCCTGGTCACCAAAGTCGGTGAGACTGTTTCCAATGCTTCCGCTCCGCTGACCCAAGTCCTGACGACCGGGCCAGTGGAACAAGTGACCAAAACCTTGAGCCGCACCATCGTGCCATTGACCAGCCAAGTAACCACATTGACACAGTCGCTTGGTAAAACAACTGGCTTGGGCCAACCAGTCAGCAATTTGTTGATCGCTGCCGGTGGCACAGTGAGCAAAGCTGGTGGCACCGTGAAAACCAGTGGCTTGCCTGTCGTGAACAACCTGGGTGGCCCAGTAGTCACCACCGGTAACACAGTATCCATCGCTGGCATCCTGTTGCATGGTACAGGCGGCGCATCGGGTTCGTTCTCGCTGGGCAACCTACTCGGCGGCGTAGGTGGCGAAGGCGGTACCGTCAATCTGCTGTCACCAGTGCTCAGTATCGTTAATCCTGTCCTTGGTGGTGGTCTGGGTGGTGTAGGTGGCGGTCTTGATGGTGGCAACTTGTTGGCACCTGTTGTCAGCATCGTTGATCCTCTGCTCGGCGGTAGCCTTGGTGGCATCGGTGGTGGCGCAGATGTAGGCAATCTGTTGGCACCAATCACAAGCCTGGTGAACCCGCTGCTGGGCGGCGTAGCTGGCGGTAGCGGTGCAGGTGGCTTGCTGGCTCCGGTGACCAACATTGTTAATCCATTGCTGGGCGGATTAGGCGGTGGTAGCGGCGCAGGCGGTTTGCTCACACCGGTGACTAACATTGTTAATCCCCTGTTGGGTGGTGTAGCTGGCGGTAGCGGTACAGGTGGCTTGCTGGCACCAATTACCAACATCGTTAATCCATTGCTCGGTGGCGTAGCTGGCGGTGCTGTTACAGGTAACGTGCTGGCACCAGTGACCAACATTGTGACGCCTATCGTTGCGCCATTGCTCGGTGGTGTCGCTGGTGGAGCAGGCACAACTAACTTGTTGTCGCCTGTTACCAACATCGTGAACCCTGTTGTTGCCCCGTTGGTAGGCGGTGCTGTGGGTGGCGCAACCGGCACAACGGGTACGACTAATGTGCTGGCACCAGTGACCAATACAGTGGCCACGCTTGTGAATGGTTTGCTCGGTAAAAAATAAGAGATTCTTTCTTCCCTCTGCAAATCCTGATCTCGTGATCAGGATTTTGCACGAGGAGGCCAGGTAGGAATAACAGCCAGGATTTAAAGGAAAAAATCTGACGCCATAAACAGCATGACATCGGATATTGAACGAGCGAAATGCTTTAGCGAGGAGGATTTTATGCTTACACAGCGTGCCTGCCCATGTGGTGTTGACGAGCGTGAATATTGTTGGTGCAAGTTGTGAGCTATTTTTCTTAAAGTATTGATTCGTAGAAATATTTTTTGTCGCTTTTTTCCAAAAATACCACATTCATGGGATGTTCAGAGTAGCCGGACACGCTCATTCTTTTAAGCAACTTCAGCTGGTTAACAATTGCAAACTTTTTGTGCGCATTTATCCGTGTGGTGCTTGCTCAAAGTGTAAGACCGTCAGTAAGCACTTACCAAAATGCGGATATATAAATCTGGGGTTTGACTATTGTCATATGGAAACTAAGCTGAAGTAGCGCTGTTGTTAAGACACGTAGTGATATCGAGATATGTAGTACTGGAAGGACGCATGTGTCACAGCATGCTGACAAAGGGACTGTATGCAAAGATTCATCGAGAGATTGGTTGCGGTCTGTCTGACAAGCGCGCTTGGCCAAATGGCCTTGATGCCGCATGCCAGCGCAGACGCACGCAGCGCTGGTCAGGGCAATCCTCTCGATAACCTGCCTAAACTCGAACCTAGTCCTGCGCCCGCCGTCACTGTAGATATTCAGCCACAAGCACTTGATCCCGCCATGCAGCGCCTGCTGGCTAGTCGCATTGTGCCTTCCCGTTTCAAAATTGCCGGGGTTGAAAGCATCCCCTTCGAACTTGTCGCCGCCGAATTCGCACCGCTGACAAATCGCGAAGTCACTGTAGCCGAATTGCTGCAAGCCGCAAACAAGGTAACCCAGATCTATCAGGCCAAAGGCTATCCGCTCTCGTTTGCCTTCGTGCCGGCGCAAACTTTTCAAGACAATATCGTCGAAATCAATGTGGTCGAAGGCTATGTCAGTACGGTCAAAATAGAAGGTAACCCGGGCGCATCGGAAGAGCGCCTGCGGAGTATTGCGGAACAACTAAAAGAAGATCGCCCGCTCAGCCGGGATACCTTTGATCGCATCACGACCATATTGAGCTTGCAGCCGGGGATGCGCATCAAGGCGACTGTGAAGCCGCCGGAAAATACGGATGGCGCATCCGAGATGACGCTGGATGTCAGTCGCAAACCGATCACTACTGCATTTGCTGTCGATACCGCGACCTCATCGCTGCGTGGCATTTTCAGCGTGACGGAAAACGGCCTGACGCCGCTGGGTGAGCAAGTGACAGTAAGCGCGATTGCGCCGCGCGGACCTTCGCGCGAAGAGTATGTCGGTGTGAACTACATACAGCCTATACGGTATCAAGGCATGTTGTTGCAAGTCACGCTCTCTGACTACAAGGGTGAACCGGAAAACCAGTCGCTGCCAGCGCAGCAACTGCAATCGCGTTATCAAACGAAAACACAACGAGTTAGCGCGAGCCTGAGCTATCCATTGATACTCAAGCCGACGCGCAGCCTGACACTATCCGGCGGTATCTACGCAGTCAAAAATTCTTCGCGTTACTCGCTGAATGTAGCTGCTCCAGCACCGACCATTGAATTCAGTTCGGATATCCGCGCGCTTAGCCTGGAGCTATCATCAAACGAAGTCTCGGATCGCAGCAGCATGCAATGGTCGCTTGGTGTTTACCAAGGACTGGATAGTCTCGGAGCGCGTCAGATCAACGGTAACATCGACCTCGATTTCCTGCGCGTGAAAGGTAGCTTCACGCGCACCAATACTTTCGATGGCGGCTACGGCATCACCGTCAGCGGTATGGGCCAATACAGCAGCAACATCCTGCCGCTGTCCGAGCAAATCAGCTTCGGCGCAAAACTGTACGGCCTGGCATATCCGGTAGGTGAAATTGCCGGCGACAAAGGCTGGGGTGTTTCGCTCGAATTCAATCGTGCTTTCCCGTACGACGGTAAATATGTGAAAAGAATCCAGCCCTATCTGATGGCAGACGCAGCCAAGGTCTACGTCAATGCGGGGCGTTTGTCACACAGCGAAATTTCATCCGTTGGTGCAGGTGTGCGCTTCAGCGATCTGCGTCATTACTCGCTGGATCTGTCGATAGCGCAACCGGTCGGTGAGATCCCGATTAATGCAAGCAAGCGCGCTCCGAGATTAAACCTTGGCTACTCGTATCAGTTGGATTAGCAAAAGATAAGACTAAGGCCATCGCGCAAGACAAGATGGCCAGATGGGGAGAAAAGCGTTACCTATTAATTGCATAGGCTGTGTTGGAGAAAGGAGTCTGACATCGAAAACGAACAGAAGCTATTGAAGCAAAAAATGGATGACGGTTCTGTTGAATGCGTCGTTTAAAAACCAAATGAAAGTTATTTGATAGAGACACAGGAGCAGGAAATGAAAAGCCAAATTATGCGTTTTATGAAGGATGAAGAAGGTGCTACGGCAATTGAGTATGGACTGATTGCTGGCCTGGTATCGATTGCCATTATCGGCGGGTTGGTGTTAATCAGTCCGCAACTGAATCGTATCTTCCGCGCTGTAGCGACAGCGTTGACCAGCGCAGTAGCGCCCACCTGATTCAGAGGCAAGCGATTGCAGGAACTGTACCGTACGCGATTGATTTTCCATCCTCGGCGGTACATGCAACTGCAATAGTTATTTCTATAACTGATTCCGTGACCCGTATGTGTTCAATTTTGTTGGGAAAAATTCATCGCATGCGGGATATAGAAGCTTGGTAAGGAGTAAAAAATGAAACGCCAAATCATGCAGTTTATGAATGATGAAGAGGGAGCTACCGCAATTGAATATGGATTGATTGCAGGTCTGGTATCTATTGCCATTATTGGTGGACTGACTTTAATTAGCCCGGAGTTAAATCGGATTTTCCGTGCTGTCGCCACCGCGTTGACGGGAGCGGTCGCACCGACTTGAGTCCGGCAACCGCGCTATGACTGTGCGCCCTCCGTTGTATCGCATAACTCTTTTGATGTGTTAGGTGGGCAATGATTGCGTTGTTTCTAATCCTATGTCTTGTGGTTGCTGCGTATGACATTTTATTTCGACGTGTACCAAATAGCGTGCTCGTGTCAGCGCTATTTGTACACATCGGATATCTGCTCATTCTGGGGCATGGCATAGATGGCATAAATGTTTCACAGTCGTTCATCGGTGCGCTTGTAGGGTTGGTTATTTTTATCCCGTTGTACGCACTGCGTGCGATGGGCGCAGGGGATGTGAAATTCATTGCGGTGCTGGGCGCATTGCTGGGGCTTAAGTATCTGGCAATCGCGTGGCTGATAGGTAGCGTACTGGCTGGATTGCACTCAATTATTTTTTACGCATCGCCAGCTTGGATGGCGGCAGTTCCATCCGGTCTATATCGCGCGATGCAAGATATGGCCGAAAGCGGGCTGGTCCAGCGCGTTATGCGGGCCCGTCAAGGGCGTAAGGGTATTCCATATGCAGCTTACTTGGCGATTGGAGCTGCGTCGACATTGTGGATGATGTGAGCGGAGGGCCCATGAAAAAAAATGTCCTGTGCTTGAAAGGAAAACAGAAGGGCGCGGCAGCAATTGAGTTTGCTTTTGTGTTCCCGGTTTTCTTTCTCGTCTTCTATGGAATTATTACTTACGGCATCATTTTCCTCGCGCAACAATCGATCACATTGGCTGCCGCAGAAGGTGCACGCGCTGCCTTGCGTTACTCCGCGACGGACACGGTCCGCGATACGAATGCGAGAGCTGCTGCTATAGGAGCGGGTAGTGCCGCCGCATGGCTGGGTACGCGCATCAACTTTGACGGCGCTTTGCTCGCCAACTGTCCATTTGGCAGTGCCGGCATACGTTGCTATCGCGTCACCGTCACCTATCCCAACTACCGGCAAAACCCATTGGTTCCATACATAGTCGGCAACATCATGTCGATAGTCGTACCTGAGCGTCTCACCAGTACTGCAATTGTGCAAATTGATTAATCACGCATGCCACTCTAAATAATTGAAAAGGCTATGAATAAACTCACAAAAATCATTGCGGTCATTTTGGTCTTGCTAGCTGTGAGTTTGGCCGCACTCGCATGGTGGATGGGACATCAACCCCCGCCGTCCATGCCGGTCGAGAGTAATGCGCAAGTTGCTCCTAAAGCGCCTTCATATTCAGTTGTGACCGCCGCCAAGAAATTGGAAAAAGGCAAGGTTATTACTTCGGATGGGGTAAAGCTTGCGAGCTTGCCAATTACCGCAAATGGTACCTATGCAGACATGGCAGCTGTGGTCGGAAAAGTGCCGGTGGTTGATATCGATGCGGATGCGCTGGTGACGGAGGGGCAATTGGTGCATGGACTTGCCCTGAAGTTGGCCGAAGGCGAACGTGCCGTGGCGATACCAGTCGACGAAGTAGTAGGCGTGGGTAATCGGATAGAGGCCGGAGATTATGTCGATGTCTTTTTCACCTTAAAAAAAGGCGGTGATATAGACCTTGGTCAATCGCGCTTGCTTGCTTCGCGCCGTCGCGTACTGACTTATGGCTCTGCCACGGTAGGTGAGGCAGCGCAACCAGCCGGTAATGCGCTGACTAGCAATCAAGCTGCCCCGCCATCTCAGGCGCGCACGGCTGTGCTTGCGACTCCCATAGATCAGGTAAACCAACTCTTACTTGCTGCGCAAAACGGCAAGCTGACCTTGGTATTGCGTCATCCAGGAGATGCAGGCATTGCCGATGCCGGACTGTTTCCGGAGCCGAAAAACGTCTTAAGGGAAAAGGTTGGCTTATCTCAAGCGGATAAGGAGGAGTTGAGGACTGGTGATAATCAGGCGTTTGCAGGTGTCGATTTTTCGAGCTGGGCGGGTAACGGTACAGCAACCCGGCCTTATGTAGCTGCGGGAGGCTCTGCGGGAAAATCAGCGAGCCGATCGTCGAACACGCTAGAGATCATAAAAGGAACGCAGCGGGAAAATGTCAGTTTTTAAGCCGGACATACCTAATCTCTTCTCTGACCTGGATAAATAACAATGAAAATCTTCAAGGCTCTGGCGATACTCACAGGACTAATACTAGTCATGCCTGCAGTAGCTGATGATCTCAATTTCACGTTGCGCGTGAAGGAGCAACGACCACTCAAGACGCCGGTTGACCTTGAGCGTATCGCGGTGGCAGATCCGGAAGTTGCCGATGTGCTGGTGCTGCGAGGTTCTGGTAAAAAAACTGGCAGTGTGCTGCTGGTCGGCAAGAAGCCAGGTAGTACGACGGTAACGGCATGGCAACGTAATGGTCCGACCCAGGTGTGGCAGGTAAAAGTGCTGAGCGCACTACAAGGGCGCTTGCCGGAAGAAGGGATTGATCTCCAGATTGATGGCGATAATGCCAGCATGCGCGGACAAGCACCATCGATGTTGTCACATGCAAATTCACTGGGTGTTGGAACCTTGGGTGCAGGCAAGGATAAAGTGCTGGATTCCTCTACTGTTGCAACTGGGGGCATGGTGCAGATTGATGTGCAGATCGTCGAATTCAGCAGAAATATTCTGAAAGAAGCTGGATTTGATTTCCTCTTTAATCAAAATCGCGGCGCGACCTTTAGTTTTGGTTTGAATAACTTCGCTAATATTCTTTCAGCGCAGGTACAGACCCCCGAGCTGCAAGCTTTCAACCTGCTGGGTAGTTCCAGTGTGAATGCCAAAGTAAAACTGATAGAACAAAATGGCCTGGCCCGCATACTCGCGCGTCCGTCTCTGATTGCCATGTCGGGGCAGAGTGCCAGCTTCCTCGCGGGTGGCGAAATACCCGTTCCTCAATCTGGCGGACTCGGAACGATCACCATAGTTTATAAAGCCTTCGGCATAGGTTTGACCGTAACCCCGACAGTATTGTCTTCCAATCGTATTGCATTAAAAGTGGCACCAGAGGCCAGTGACCTGGACTATGCCAATGCGATTGTCGCCAGCAATATCACTATTCCCGCCATTTCAACACGCCGCACAGAAACGACACTTGAGCTGGGCGACGGCGAAAGTTTTGTCATCGGCGGCTTGGTTTCGCGCACGACGAAATCTGTGGTGAACAAAGTGCCATTCCTTGGTGACCTACCTATTCTCGGTACATTCTTCCGTGGCATGAAATATAACCAGGACGAAAAAGAGTTGGTCATCATCGCCACGCCGCATTTGGTAAAGCCGATAGCGAAGGGCGCAGACTTGCCTTTGCCTGGCGATGACAAGGAAAGACGAGATACCCCGGCCAATGCATGGGGTAGTTATGTGATGGGCGCAGCAGGGCGCGATGATTTACCCGGATTTTCAAAGTAAATAGTGGAGAAAAAATCTTTGGAAAAGCTTATGGAACATAGTCAGCAGCGTGAAACTGCGCTGAATGACAGCAATCGCTTCGTCTTTTGCTCGTCTAACGGCGCGCATTTGCGCTGGCTGGCCCATGCTTTGAAGGAGTGGCATGTGGTACAGCAGGAGCTGGCCCCGATTGCTTTATTGACCGCGCGCGTGGCCGAGTGCAAGCCCCGTTTGGTATTGCTCGACTTCTCGGGCAACTGTGGCGATAGCACTGCTAATTGCACAGCGGACATGATAGCGCTGGCTCAGATGATGAAGACCAAGTTGCCGGAAGTGCCGGTAGTCGCCGTCGGCACCATGGATTATCCGGAAGGTGCGGTCGCTGCTTTGCGTGCGGGAGTGCATCATTTCATTGACATGACCGCGCCGGTAGAGGAGGCGCACGACGTCATTTACAAACTGGTCGTAGCAGTTTCCGCTCCTGTGGTTGCCATCCAGGGAACACTGATTAGTTTATTGGGAGCGCGTGCAGGTGTGGGCAGCACAACCATATCGGTGCATCTGGCCGATCTGCTGCAACTACGCAAGTCGGCCCAACACAAGGATTACCAGATAGGTTTGCTCGACCTGGGATTGCCTGCCGGCGACGGACAGCTGTATCTGAATGCAGCAGGTACCTACAGCTTTATCGATACCTTGCGTAACCGCCATCGTCTTGATCGTACCCTGATCCAGACTGCGTTAACCAACAGTCATAACGGTATCAAGGTGATCTCCTTGCCGCGTGTAATGAAGGAAATGGCAGGAATATCCCCTGATGATGTCTTGTCGTTGCTGAAACAATTGCGGCTTTACTTCGATGTACTGGTATTGGATCTCGGTGGCCTCGCGGATATGGAACTGGTGGAGTGTATGGCCAATGCGTCCGATCAGGTTTTGTTTGTGACAGATCAAAGTGCCGGGGCCTTGGTATCACTCTCGGGCATGCTCAAGGAATTCAATAAACACGGAGGCGATGCCAGCCGCAGGCAATTGATCGTCAATCGCTATGACATCCGTTATGGGATGAGTGCGCAACAGATTGCCGAACGCTTCGCTTTGCCCTTGGCAGCCGCGCTGCCCGAATGCACATTGCGCTTGATGAGTAGCGCCAATCAGGGAAAGCTTTTACATGAAGTCGCCAAGCACGATCCATACGCGCGAGCGATACAGGATATGGCAGAAAAATTATTGAATCCGCATGCCGAGAAACATGGCGGAAAGTTGTCGAGTTGGGTACCAGGTTTTCTCAAGCCATAAAAATATATAACTTATACAACGGCAGCAGCCGGGATAGAGGCAGAGCGAGATGAATGATCAAGCGGGATTAGCCAATGAGGATAGTGCCTTTGTAAATACGCAGCGGTTCCAAGACATCAAAACTGCCGCGTATGACAATTTGCTGACTCGGATAGAGGAACTCGGCGCCGAGTTTGGGCGTTGGTCACGTTCGGCGATTCAGCAATTCGTCAACCTGGATGTAGATGGTTTTGTACGCTTACGTCGTATTCCTCTCAATGAAAACGAAGTGCGCCTGATCGCCGATGCGTTGACCAAGGAACTTGCCGGATTGGGGCCTTTGGAGGATCTGTTAGCGGATGGCGACGTTGAGGATATTTTGATCAATGGGTACAACGACGTCTTTGTTTCAAGACATGGTGTGTTGCAACGTGAAACGCTGCGTTTTACCGACAACAATCATTTGCTGCGTATCGTGCGCCGTATCCTTGCGCCACTTGGACGTCGGCTCGACGAGTCGAATCCTATGGTCGATGCGCGCTTGCCAGATGGGGGGCGCCTGAATGTCGTGATCGAGCCGTTGGCGGTAGATGGCCCGATGGTATCGATACGGAAATTCCGTCGTGATCCATTAAAACCTTCAGACCTGCAACAACTAGGCACGCTGAATGATGAGCTGTTTGGCTTCTGTCTCTTATACACATCTGACGCTGCCGACGATACTCCTTGTGTAGAT
>ERZ1031516.130-NODE-130-length-12387-cov-8.346902_pt1 | contig 12387 bp, 17 predicted proteins | sample MGYA00518047_ERZ1031516 | MGnify/ENA primary metagenome ERZ1031516 (study PRJEB33718, sample SAMN03159945) | human skin metagenome | collected 2014-04-10 | study: EMG produced TPA metagenomics assembly of the PRJNA266117 data set (Human skin bacterial metagenome... | reverse complement strand
ACACAAGGAGTATCGTCGGCAGCGTCAGATGTGTATAAGAGACAGGTCCAACAGCGTTCGCATCGACTTTGAGATTGTGATTCAAGAATCCGATCTCAGATCCATCCTCGAAGCGGAGGAAGACGGCGTTTCGAATCGATCGGTGGAGGAAGTCAAATCAGCACTGCTGGCGCGCATGGTGCCAACGGCACCTTCGGAGCTTCGTGATCATTTCGAAGAAATGATCACTGACGCGAAAAGCATGGATTCGTTGATCCGGCGTGCACGCGAAGCGTACAAGAAATGCAACCGAATCATCGTCGCCGACGATGGTGAAGGCATGACGCAGGAAGATCTGCAAACTGTCTACCTGACGATCGGAACGACGAACCGAACCGATGCCGTGCGTCGGAGGGTTGCCGAGGGAATGGCGCGGCGCATCGGCGAACAGAGCGAGCGCGTGCGCGCACAAGCCAAACCTCCGTACCTGGGCGAGAAAGGTGTGGGGCGCCTCTCGGTAATGAGGCTTGGCTGGACTGTTCGTATTGAGACCGCCACTACCAGGGAAACTGCTATCAATGTCCTGGACATCGACTGGCATCGGTTCGAAGAGGCGTATGACAAGCCGGCTGACAGCGTAAAGTTGGTACCCGTCAAGGGCGATGCGAAGCCACGGGGCGTGTCGGGGACCCGGATCGTTATCTCAGACCTTCGGGCGTCGTGGAGCCGCGATCGTCTGATAGAGATTGCCCGAGACCAGATCGCGCGAATGATGGATCCCTTTTCCTGGGATGCGCCGCGCAGGTTCCCGATCAAGCTTGCCTTCAATGGACAGGCGATCGAGCAAGTTCGCACTGTGGCCAGAGATTTGTTGAAGAACGCCCACGGGTCATGTGGCGGTGAATTCACAGTTGAGGAGGGCGTGCCGAGCCTTCGAGTTACGTTTGCCTCGAACTTGCTAGATGGCGCGGCAACGACTCAGACGTTCGATGTGTCTGATCTGCTTTCGATGTCGGGCCTCAAAGACTCAGGCCACCCGACATCGACCTTGAAGTCGTTGGGGCCCTTCAGGTTTGAATTCTATTGGTTCAATCGCCAGCGGCTGCGTGCTTTGGACGGTATTGGCGACCGCGAGGCCGTTCGCAAACTCGTGAAGGCGTGGACGGGAGTGTCGTTATTCCGAGACGGCTATCGTGTGCTGCCCTACGGTGACGAGGGTGATGACTGGCTGGGACTGGATCGCGACGCTCTCGCCTCAGGGGGGTACAAGCTTAATACGAAGCAAATCATCGGTCGAGTCCGGATCGGACGCGTGACCAATCCAAAACTGCTTGATCAAACGAATCGGCAAGGCTTGATGGATTGTCCGGAGAAATCTGTGCTGATCCAGCTGCTGAAAGACTTGGTTTCGCATTGGTGGCATGACTACCTTGATGAAGCTCTACGCGCGCAAAAGTCCGAAAAGGGCATCGCATTCGACTCCGTCAAGGAAGTGGGTGCTGTCGATCATCTCGAGCGCCGAGCGCGAGATTCCCTGCGCGTCATTCGGGGTCACTACACCGGAAACGAGCAGGTTCTTCAGGATGTCAAGGACGCCTTTCTGGAAATCAAGGACGCGCACGAACGTGCCGTGAAGCGGATCGGAGCGATAGAAGAGGAAAAAGACAGATTGACGCAGCTCGCAGGCATCGGGTTGATGATCGAGGTGATCGCGCACGAACTGACAAGAGCCACCGAGGCTACTCAGAAGACCTTGAAGACGATCGACCGTGATCAAGTGAACAGCGAAACCAGCGCTGCATTTAGAGTTCTGGCCCAGCAGATCAAGGTCATACAGAAGCGTCTACAAACTCTCGAACCGCTCTCCATCACGGCCCGACAGCGCCGCTCCACATTGAATCTTCTGGGCATCGCGAGCTATGTTCTCGAGGCGCACAAGGACCAGTTTGCGCGACACAGGATAGACGCCGAGATTGAGCGATCGTCGAAGAAGGACGCAACCGCATTCATCGTCGAAGGCCATCTTGTTCAGATTCTCAGCAACCTCATCAACAACTCGGTCTATTGGCTCGATGTCGAGCGCAAGGAGCGCCCTGGTTTTCAGGCAAAGATCGAACTCAAGGTCCTCGAGAATCCACCGCGGATACGCTATTCCGACAACGGTCCTGGCATTCCCGCGAATCGCGCCGATTCCGTGTTTGAGCCCTTCTTCTCCACGAAGATGGCGACCGCGACGCGCAGACAAGGGTTGGGGCTTTACATTGCCCGTCAGAACGCGGAAATGCTCGGCGGCAGCTTAGCACTCATCGACGAGGGAGCGATCAGAGAGGGGCGCTTCAATACGTTCGAATTGGAACTGAGGGATAAGGAGTCAGAGGAGTGACGTTACAGAAGATTCTTGAAGAGGTTGGTGTCAAGCACGCACATATCGTTGACGACGCGTATGACGAGGCGCCAGGCGTCCCGTCTGATGCCGGTGTGCTCCAGACATTCGTGGACAGCCTGAACCAGGACCAGCTTGTACGGCTATACGAGTTGCTGCAGCTAGACCAGGGCGCCGGTGATGTGTTGGTCGCCACGCTGGGTGACAGCGAAACCCTTGCAAAGGTCTTTGCAGCGCGAGGTGAGTTCGGTTCGCAGGCAGACGTCCTGTTTAGTGAGTTCCTGGCGGAGCGGGAGGCCAAACAGAAGCAACTTGCGCCGCTGGTCGAGTTCCTCACGAGCAATGGGGTGAAATGCCATCAGTTCGGAGCGAGTTACCCGGTGGAGAACAGTGAAGTTCCGCAACTGGTGTTCATAGACCTCAGACTGCGCGAGCAAGGGCCAGTGCAAGTTGATGATGCCGTGGAGGCGTATAAGAAGCTTCAGCGGACCCACAAGCTCTGCCAGCCCTTTGTGTTTTTGATGTCGACCCAGGGAAACAATCTCTCCGAGCGTCGCGATGAGTTCCGCGAGAGGGCCGAACTCTTTGCCTCGCAGTTCGAAGCAATGGGGAAAGCGGTCTTTGACGACACGCAAGAGTTGGGAGCCGTGTTGGCTCAATACCTCCGGGTGCTGCCAAGGCTGCATCAGCTTCACGCCCATATCGACGGCTTGGGCAACGCGCTTCAGGCGGCGGCATTGAATGTCCAAAAATCCGTCCGTGCCCTGGATCTGGCCGACTACTTCGTCCTGCATCAAAACACTGCTTCCATTGAGAAGGTCGGACTCGGAACGTACATCTCTGATCTCCTACTGGACTATGTGGTTCATGAAGTGGAGGGAGCAAAGGCCGTGTGGGACTTCGCCAAAGATCTGGACGAATGGAAGCTGGAAGATTTGCCGCGGTCGAGATTCGCGTTGACGACCGCGGCAGCCAAGATCTACACGGGCAATTTGCTTCATTCAGAAGTTCGGCTTGAAGGGGAACTGGAGCGCGGTCTCGGCCCGGTGGATGGGTACTTTTATCTGGGGGATATTTTCTTTTCCGCGAAAGAGCTGAATGAAGCGAAACCCGCTTTGGCTTTGGCGATCGCGACGCCAGCTTGTGATCTTGTGCGACCGGAAGAGCTTCGAAAGCGGACCATCTTCCTTTGTGAGGGAAAGGTCAAGACGATCACGGCAGCGAGTGTGCCTGCCGCCGACGACGGGATAGCGGCCGTGGTGATGGCGCACCCGCGCGACTCGTCGAAGCGCCTCCTTATCAAGTGGAACAAGAAGCGGCTGCATACTTGGCACGAGAAGGAGATGCTCGATTTCGCGAAGCCTGAGGAGTGCCACTGGGTTCGCGTAGGAAGACTTCGGCCTCTCTACGCCATACAGTTACAGCACGCCATCACTGCAGATCTTGGGCGAATTGGTGTTCAGCGCGCTCCAAACGTGCTGGTGCCGCATGGAATCGAAGTTTTGGTGCGCGGCGATGCTCAATGGCAGTCTGTTGACAGCTCCGATAGAACCGAGGCAACCGCCGGCGCGATGGCGGATAGTGGGGACCGCGAGAAGCAGACCGTCTTCATAGTCGGTGACCCGGTTGTTCGGCGCATTCGCCGAACACTGAGTGCATGGGTTGAGAAGAACCCCGATGCTAAAGCTGCGCCGCCACTGCGGCAGCTTTTGAATCTGGAAGACTTCGACCAACGAATGATGTACTTGGCGCATCAGCTCCCGGCCGAACCGGCCGAAGGAGAGAGCGTGATTGACATCACGGCGTACCCATTCAGCGCGAATGTGGAACTGGCCAAGACAGTCGCGTTCGTCCGGCCAGGCACGCCCTCTCGCTATCTCAGCGTTTCGGGAGGTCAGGCTCCCACCGAGCAGCATTCCGCTTTCGTGGTTGTAAAGTTTGTGAAAGTGACTTGATGACTTCCGCATGCGCTCTGGAGCTGTCTCCAGTGTTTCGCTGTCTTTGCTGTGATCGTGACAAGCCAGTCAGTGACTCGTCGCTCGAACACGCGACTCCGCAGTTCCTTGGCGGTGCTCACACACCATTGCACTACAAGCTGTTAAGTTCCATGCAATCCTGACCCGGCATTTCCATCCAATATTGACCCACCCTCTTTGCGAGCCAGCGGGCTCACGGTATGGATAAGTTCTTGGTCTACTCCTTCTTTCTGGGTTGGTCTGCCTGAACGGGTTGAGCCGAGCTGTGCTTGAACCGGAAGCTGTCGTTGCCGGTCTCCAGGATATTGCAGTGATGCGTGAGCCGGTCTAGCAGCGCCGTCGTCATCTTCGCATCGCCGAACACGCTATGACCCACTCGCTGAAGCTCAGGTTCCTCGTGATCACCACACTCGTGCGCTCGTAGAGCTTCGAGAGCACATGGAACAACAGCGCCCCGCCCGAGGCGCTGAACGGCAGGTAGCCGAGCTCGTCGAGGATCACCATGTCCGCGTACATCAGCCGTTGCGCGATGTGCCCCGGGTTGCCGCTGGCCTTCTCCTGCTCGAGGGCGTTGACCAGTTCGAGCGTGGAGAAAAACCTTGACCTGCCCCCTCTTGCCGTGCCATTCATAACGAGGAAGTCCGGGGTTGCAAGATTAGTTGATCTCGGTGGTGTTTGAACTGGGCCGAGCTGCATCGTCATCGCGCTGGCGATGCAGCTCGGCGAACTTGGCTGGCGGCATGCGATTGCAACTGCTGTGCGGCCTGACCTCGTTGTAGTCCTGCCGCCATGCGGTGATGGCCGACCTGGCCTGCGCCAGCGTCTCGAACCACTGTTCGTTTAGGCACTCGTCCCTGAACTTGTCGTTGAAGCTCTCGATGTAGCCGTTCTGCATGGGTCGCCCGGGCTCGATCAGGATGTGGCGGATGCCATGGGTCTGAGCCCACCCCATGAACGCCCTGCTGGTGGACTCCGGACCGTTGTCCGCGCGCACGGCCAGCGGGTAGCCTCTGAAGACCGCGGCCTGGTCCAGCAATTGCGTCACGTAATGCCCCGAGATGCCCCAGTCCACCCAGATGCTCACGCACTCGTGGCTGAAATCGTCGGCCACCGTCAGGCACTTGATGCGCCGCCCGGTGCTCAGGCTGTCGCTGACGAAATCCATGCTCCAGACCTCGTTGCCCGTGCTGACCAATTGCAGCGGCACGCGCTCGCTTACGGGCCGCTTGGCCTTCTTGCGCTTGCGCAAGGCCAGGTTGGCCGCGCTGTAGAGCCGGTAGACCTTCTCTTGTAGTTCACCCCGGGGAAGTGCGAGCGCAGCATGTCATGGATGCGCCGGTAGCCGAAGCGCCGGCGCACGTGCGCGATCTCGACGATCTTGCTGCTGAGCTTCTGGGTCATGGCATCGATCCCGGGTGGGCTGTGCCAGCTGTCGCGTGAGAGCCCCACAAGCCTGCATGCCCGCCGCTCGCTCAGACCGCATTGCTCGATCATGGTGGCGATGGCGGCACGCTTGGCCTGTTGGGCTAACGCTTTACCCCGAAGGCGGTGTTCAGCGCGTGAATGTCCAGATGCGCTTCGGGCAACAGCTTCTTGAGCTTGTTGTTCTCCGCCTCCAGTTCACGCAAGCGTCTCGCATCGGGCACCTCCATGCCACCGCACTTGGCACGCTACTTGTAGAAGGTGGCGTCGCTGAAGCCGCCCTTGCGGCACAGCTCCTTGATCGGCAGGCCGGCCTCGGCCTGCTTGATGAAACCGATGATCTGCTCCTCGGTGTATCTGCTCTTTCTCATGTCCGTCATTCTCCAAGTTGACGGATTTCACTGCCATTACGCTGGTATGGTCGGGAGGGGGCAGGTCACCATGGCGGACACCTTGCATACCTCATACGGAGCGAGTGGTGATGCCAAATCGAAAGAACTACCAATCCGACGGGCGCTCGCCTTGAAGTTCCATCCGTAGGCAGCTCTCTGCTTCGCGGGCCCTATTCCATAGGGGGCGCCACGGGTGTCCATATTGTTCATTGCCTCGAATGTATTTGGAGCCGTATTTATGCTCTTCGCCAAGAATTTCCGCTCCTTTGTTGACTTGCTCGCGCACAGTCAGCACCTGAGACATTACGTAGGCGTTAGGAAGAGAAACCAGCGGCAGCGACTCAAGAATCTCCCTTAGATTCTTTATCTGTTGGCGTTGATGTGCGCGATCCTCGGGGGATTCTTCATTTCGCGTGTCGCTGCGCATCTGATCGATGCGGCCAAGAACGTGGTGCGCTCGATGTGCAAGATCTGCGGCCATATGAATCAGACGAGCATCGTCATCGTTCTTTGTTCGAAGCCGCTGGATATCCTGCCACCACGCGAGGCCAACTGCTGCAGCGATGGCTCCAGCGCCAAAAATGGCTTGCGTCCAGGCGGCGGCGGGGCCTGCAAGAAACTTTCCAAAGCCTTCCCAGGCGCCTGCTGCACTTACCCCCAAGCAGACAAACAGCGTGAGCAAAACTGCGACACCTAGGACCGTTGATGCGTAGTATGCAAGCTTTGAAGTGGGAAGCTGGACTCGATTGAAGCGGTGGTAGGTGTAAGGGCGAGCGCTCGTTTTGGACAAAATACACCCCTTATTTACACCACTGCTGTTCGCATGGCACACCGTCGTTGTTTCCGTCCATCTTGACGCCCGGGCAGTTCTTCAAGAAGTAGCTGGCTTCCTGGCAGGACGTCATCTGCGAACAGTATTTTCGACCGTCGCAAGAGAAATTCGCCGCCGGGGCCGGAGGCTTCGAGGTCAGGGCGAGTGGCGCGGAAGGCTGTGCTGCATTTGTCGCGAGCTTTTTTGCTTGGTAGGCCTCATACCCCTTCCAGGCAGTGAATGCCAAGAGTGCTATCAGTAGCAATCGAAACATGTTTCCGACCTCCTAGCGCTCCAGCGCCGGTTTACACTAGCCTACAATAATTTCCAAGAACGATCCGCGTCGTGACCGAGCCAGTGCCGGCAGAGGTCAAGCCAGAGCGCCGTGTGAGATGGCGCCATCGCGCCGTGTTGCGGATCTGCTGCTTGCCTCTGCTGGCCATTCTGTTGCCGCTGAGCGCTCTGGCGGGCGATATTACGGGCTCCTACTTTGGAGGAGGCAAAGATTTCACCGTGCTGCTCCAAATTCTTCCGGCGGGTCAAGGCCGCGTGATCGGGCGATTGCGCACCACTTCGCTTGACGAAAAGGGCAAGCTCCGCGTCTATGACCAACCTCTCTCAGGAGCGGCAAATGGGGAGTCGTTTGCCGGAAAACTGGAGGCAAGTTGGGAAAAGGGCGGCGATGTCGCAATCTCTGGCAACCTGAATGGCGGATACCTTCTGGTCTCTGCCGCAAACGGTTTGAAGGTCGCGCTGCGCCCAGGGGAAGAGGCCCAGTTCAACCGTGCGGTCGAGCAGCTCGGCCAACAAGGCACGAGCATCCAACAGCAAGCAGCCTCTGGCGAATCCAAGCGCAATAGCGAGAGGGCACTCGCAGAGACAGCTCGACAGATATCAGATCTCCAACAAAGAATCTCTGTGTTCTCGAACGTGGAGCCGCGTCGTGTTAAAGCGCAGGCTATCGCGGCGCAACGTTATAGAGTCTTCACGCAGCGCATGAAGGAGAAGTTCACCCAACTTCAGCTCGTGGCGCAACAAACGGGAGAGGCTGAAGGCAATCGAAAAATCCTCGGCACCGATATGAAGAACCTCGGCATCGATGCGGCCAACGTCCATATTGACGTGCGCAACGCCTAGTCCGACTTCGAATCTCAGGCTGCACGGCTATTGAAGTCGGTTGGTGCTGCGGACGACGCATGTGGTCAGGGCACTCCACCTGGTGTGGATGACACGGCCCTGCGGAAGACATGTGCTCTCATGCCCTCGGCGACAACGACACTGAATCAAAGCACTAAGGGAGTGCGAGACGGGTACTCAATTCTTGAAGATGCTTGGATCGCCCAGCGCGCCGAGCAAGAGGGGCTTATTGCGTCAGCTCGTGACTTTCTGCGTCAGCATGCGTTTAGGCGGTAGTGGACTTGGCTGGCCACCTGGCCGCCTGGCGCGGGTCAGGTCAGTGGCAAGCTAAAGGACCGAACAGCATCAAGGCCCGAAGTGCGAGGTTCAACGTGTCCGGCACCTTGCCCGACGGCGTCCGGCCGATGATCCAGCCCCGGCCATGCGGTTGCGGGTCTATTAGGCTCAGAAGCAGGGTCACCATGTTGTCACCACAGCAGCGGGCAACGTGGCCTGTGCCATCCTCATCTTCCCATCAGCGGCAGTCGCGGGGTGGGCCGGCTGCACGTTCTTGGCGGGACGCACGCGGATGCCGCGCGGGTCGAGCAGGCGCACGTAAACGTAGTCTACCGGCTTCAGCCCCGCCGCGTGCGCCACTTCGCAGGGCAGACGAAGGCCAATGGAATTTTCCCAGCGCGTGAGTCGCATCATCTCGGCTCCATTCAAGCAATGAAGAGCCATTGCATGTGGCGGCGAGATACTGCAGAGCCGAGCGTGGCAAAAGCGACAACCGCGCGCGGCCCTGTGACATTGCCCTCTGGCCTCGATGCTTTCAGGCTCTCGGGCGAGGCGCTCGTACCGGCCCGGCGCCCAGTAGCGGCCTGCCTCGATCAACCAGCCTGGCACCGGCACGATGTTTTCGACCGTCAGGATTTCTGACAGGTCGAGCGCCAGCAGTCGTTCCGGTCGGCGGTTGCTGAGAATGTTCACGCCCACCTTTTGTTTGATTGCGCGGGAATATCTGAAGATCGTCGAGACGGACCACAGTCGGAGTAGGTCCTGCTTGAGCAGCCACAGGGCGTAGGTGATCAACTCCGCCTTCAGCAGCTTCTCCTCGTCCTCGGTCAGCAAAGTCTAAATGGCATTGCCAACGTTGAAGCCGCCAACAGGTCGAGGAACAGTGGTCGACGTCGACATTCCCCCAGCACGAAGCGGACTTCAATCCACGCGTGGTGAGACCATCGTCGTACAGCCGCACCTCGATGCGGATGGAGCCATCGGCCAGCTCGATCAACTTGCCCTGGTGCACGCCCGGCTTCGTCCTTTTTTTGAGCAGTAGCGGTGCCTTGTCGTAGATGCAGACTGTCTGTTGAGCCGATCTGCGGCTCGCGGTGTAGCCCAGCGCGATACAGCTATCGATGGCCCGGTGCTTGCCATTCTTGTTGGCTTCGTCGATGGTGTTGATGAACATCATCTTGAGGTGCGGAGGAACCCAGACGTTGCCGGTCTGGTGGACTTCGCTCACTGTGATCATCCGCCCGGTCTTCCACCAAGCGTGCTCTTCGGACGTCGCGGTCTGACCATGCCGCGTTGCAGGAAGATCGCGTAGCAGCAGTGCAGCAGCTTGCCGTGGCCGAAAACTTTGTGGCCTTGCAGCACCTGTGGCGGGCAGCAGTCGAAGAGGACGCGGTTGGCCCTCTCGTCGTGGCCGAACACCGAGGACTTGATGAAGATGTTGCCTGGCGCCGGATTCTTCCTGCTGCGACGCCGCTTAGGCGAGTGGGCGCTGGCGCCAGCAACAATGATTCCCTGCTCCGGGTCGTCGCAGTAGAACTTCTTCCTGAGGGAGTCGTGTTCGTCCGGGCCGTTCAGCGATCGACCTACACGAGCTCTGAGCCACACATGCAGAATGCGTCCACCATGTCCTCGCAGATGTGTCAGCCATGTCTCCGGTTCATACAACGGCAACAAGCAGAACTAAGCAAATTTTCAGGTCAGCTGGCGAGAAATCTGTCCAAGGTATCCCCGGGCTTAACTCCGCAAATGGAGCACCAGCGCGAAAACAACAATACATCTACGAAATTTTCGCCGCGCTCAATCTTCGAAATATATGACTGTCCAGTGCGCAAGGAAGCTGCCAATTGCTCTTGCGTAAGGCCAGCGTCTACGCGCAAGGCGCGCATGAGGACGCGAAGCTTTTCATATTTGGCATCGTAAAGAGAAACAGACATTTATCCATCGTTAAGTCCTTTCTGGAATAGTCGTAAACAGACTAAAATGACGGCTTGATCCGATGGAATTTTTCCTAAGGCGAATACGCAACATGACAAGCCGAGCGATGAACACTCCCTTTCCTAGCGAACGAGCCCTGCGGCTTCCCGCTTCGGTGACTAGTGTCTCCAAGCGAGCGCCCGCGCCCAGTGAGCGCAGCCTGTCCGCATCGCGTATAGGCGCCCACGTGAAGACGCTGCGCATGGCATCAGGCACCCCGGCGAGCAGGCTGGCGAAGCTCGCGGGAATCTCAGCTTCGTTACTCTCGCGCGTGGAGCGTGGTCTGGTCTCGCCTTCAGTAGAGACTCTGGATCGGATTGCCGAGGGCTTGCGCGTGCCGGTGTCGCGCTTGCTAAGTGACGGAGGTCGCCGCATGGACTTCTGCCACGTGCCAGCTGGGCGCGGCATTACGGTTGACCGGGTTGGTGCCGCTTCGGACCATAGGTACGAGCTGCTCGGTCACCTCTTGTCTGGCAACCTGTTCGCCGAGCCCTACCTTGTCACTCTTTTACCCGATGCCGAGCCCTGCGTTACGCTTCAGCATCCAGGGGTGAAGTTCCTGTATTTTCTCTCTGGTCGGATTGCGTATCGTTATGGCAGCAAAACGGTCTCGGTGGGAACTGGAGACTCCCTGCTGTTCGACGCCACTTCGCTGCATGGAATCGAAGCGGTTGACAGCGGGCCGGTCTCATACCTGTCTGTGCTCTTAGCTCTGCGCGATTGAAGTTAAGTGACCAATCGCGCAGTCCGACCCTCAAGGTACCGTTTCGTGAGAACAGCGCTGCGGGCTTTGAGGCGTCCGTGGCCAAGAGTTCTTGGACTCGGCTCAACAACCGCCTGCCTGCGGCTCTTCGCCCGCTGGCGATCGCTAGTTCAGGCGCCGCAGAGCTCTTTCAAGCCTGTGGGCGTGGTCCTTGTCCAGTCTTCGCATCGCTTGTGACAGTTCGGCATGCCGAACGACTAGGCCTAAGCCGGGGATGGCATTGCTGCAGTCATGTCGAGCGCAAGACAAAAAGTCCACCGCCTGTAGACCGGCGCGTGAGGTCGCGTTGTCGTAGCTCAGGCGGCTGGTGGGCAGAAGCGCCCGCGCTATGAGGCGCGCCCAGCTGTTGCCTCTCAGAGGGTCCGGCGCGCGCTCAACGCCTTCTCGATCTTCTGATCCGTCTTGTACTGGCTGAGCGCATACACAGACCAGATCGCCGCCGGAAGCCAGCCAATGAGGGTGACCTGCAAAATCAAACAGATGATGCCAGCGATCGGGCGGCCGATCGTGAAGAAGGCGACGAAGGGGAGAAGAATGGCGAGGATGAGACGCAAGGTGTTTTCTCCGTGGTTGGTCTAGCCAAGATCCTGCCAAAGGGCCGGCCGGCCGACCATAGCTTCTCCTCACAATCTCTCCGCCCAACGGGTTGCCAGCGGTCGGCATCTCCGGCGTGGATGGTGAGAGGGCACGGCTGGGATGCGGGGCCCGCAGGTTCAAGGCAGTCGCAAGCTGAAAAGCCGCATGAGGCGGGCCACAGCATCACACCAAAGTCCCGACGCCAGCGTGGCTTGACTGCTCACCGCGCACGCTCCCCAGTGACCGCCTGATCATCGATTCAATAGAACCCACCCGCTTGAGCCTCTCGGACGAGCGAGCCTCGTGACGATTTCCGCCGCCATTCACCTCAGCCCTGCGCGGTCCTGTGCTTAGCCGACAGACAGCCAAGCCCGCCCTTAAAGCCTGGGCTGACCGGCCCTCGCAGGCTTTCTGTGGCTTGCCCCAACCCTAGCCACCCATCATGCCTCCCTCGGTAATCAGACCCGCGACGGCGCGGCGGGCATCCTGCCATCGATGTCCGTGAACCCATACTCCTGCGCCAGTTCTGCAACCAGATGCAGTCGACCACTCTTTTCCATGATCGCCGGATCGGCCGCCAAGCCAACCACAGCCCGCCCCGCGAACTCGGAGGACTCCCCGCTTTCCATGATCCGCTTGGCCAGTGGTGCAGCTGTCTCTTATACACATCTGACGCTGCCGACGATACTCCTTGTGTA
>ERZ1031516.128-NODE-128-length-12444-cov-6.696424_pt1 | contig 12444 bp, 6 predicted proteins | sample MGYA00518047_ERZ1031516 | MGnify/ENA primary metagenome ERZ1031516 (study PRJEB33718, sample SAMN03159945) | human skin metagenome | collected 2014-04-10 | study: EMG produced TPA metagenomics assembly of the PRJNA266117 data set (Human skin bacterial metagenome... | reverse complement strand
GACGGACGCCATGAAGGATGGCCAGCATTACGTTGGCCTGATCGAGTACCAGCCAAAATGCGCTGGCGCCGCCGTGCAGCTGCTCTGGGTGCCTGCCTTCGGTTCGGTGTGCGAGAGCGAGGCGGAAACCGCCGCCGACAACCTGCTGCGCCAGATTCGTGACATCACCATCGACGGCGATGTGATCTACCGCGATGGCGTCACCCTTTAGAGCGACCCTCTCTTGAGCCTGATCCCACGCCGCCCCGGCCCTCCAGCGGATCAGTGAAACTTTTGTTTTCACCGGCCAGTCACCCGTACAGATGCTTATCACGGGAGACGGCGGTATGGCGCGTGCAATCTGGAAAGGGGCGATCAGTTTCGGACTGGTCCATATTCCCGTATCACTGGTTTCGGCGACCGAGTCCAAGGGCATCGACTTCGACTGGCTCGACTCGCGCAGCATGGAGCCGGTGGGCTACAAGCGCGTCAACAAGGCCACCGGCAAGGAAGTCGACAAGGAGCACATCGCCAAGGGCGTGCAGGTGGAGAAGGGCCGCTACGTGATCATCAGCGAGGACGAGATTCGCGCCGCCCACCCCGAGTCGACCCAGACCATCGATATCTTCGGCTTTCTCGATGCCAAGGACATTCCCCTGCAGAACATCGAGCGGCCCTACTACCTTGCGCCGGACAAGCGCGGCGAAAAGGTCTACGCACTGCTGCAGCAGACCCTCAAGGATTCCGGCAAGGTAGCGCTCGCCAATGTGGTGTTGCACGTCAAGCAGCACCTGGCGGCGCTGATGGTCGACGGTGACGCGCTGATTCTGGTCATGCTGCGCTGGCCCGATGAGGTGCGTGGCCTCGATACCCTGGAACTCAGCACGGCGGTTACCGGTGCCAAGCTCAGCAAGGGCGAGCGCGACATGGCCAAGCGCCTGGTGCGCGACATGACTATCAAGTGGTCGCCCGACGAATACCAGGACACCTTCCGCGACGAGATCATGAAGCTGGTCGAGAAGAAGGCCAAGGCTGGCAAAATCGAAGACGTGGAAGGCAGCGAGCACAAGCCGGCCAGCAAGAGCGCCGACGTCATCGACCTTACCGATCTGCTCAAGCGCAGCCTGGAAGGCAATTCCAGCAAGCCTGCGCGCAAACGCTCATCCAAGTGAGGTGAGCGGCCATGGCCAAGGTAACCAGCGATTACAACCGCAAGCGCAATTTCGACTCCACCAGCGAACCCCGGGAATCCGGCCGGCGCAGTCGCGCCAAGGGCGGAGCGCTGAGCTTCGTGTTGCAGAAGCACGATGCACGGCACCTGCATTACGATTTTCGCCTGGAGCTGCAGGGCACCCTGAAAAGCTGGGCCGTGCCCAAGGGGCCCAGCCTTGACCCCAAGCAGAAGCGTCTGGCCGTGCATGTCGAGGATCACCCGCTGGCCTATGCCAGCTTCGAGGGCAGCATCGCCGAGGGCAATTACGGGGCGGGTGATGTGATCGTCTGGGATCATGGCATCTGGCAGCCCGAGGGCGATCCCGTCGCGGCGTACGAGGCCGGCAAGCTCAAGTTCACCCTGGTCGGCGAGAAGCTCAGCGGCGCCTGGACGCTGGTACGCACGCGTTTGAAAGGCAGTGGCGACAAGCAGCAATGGCTGCTGATCAAGGAGCAGGATGACGTGGCCAGGCCGGCCGACGAGTACGACATCGTCAGCGAACTGCCAGCCAGCGTGATCAGCGGCGAACTGGTCGGCGGCATGGCCAAGCCGGCGGCCAATCAGGCGGGCAAGACCAAGACGCGCAGCAAGGCTCCGGCAAAGGTGGTCAAGACCAAGGCCAAGGCAAGCAAATCCGCCCAATCGACCATGCCGGACACCCTATCGCCGCAGCTGGCGACCCTGGTCGAGTCGCCCCCGGGCGGTGACTGGCTCTACGAGATCAAGTACGACGGCTACCGCATCATGGCGCGCGTCAAAGATGGCGAGGTGACCCTGTTCAGCCGCAACGGCCACGACTGGACGGCGCGCCTGGCGCCCCAGGCCAAGGCCCTGGCCAAGCTGGGGCTCGGCGACAGCTGGCTGGATGGCGAGGCGGTGGTGCTCGACGAACAGGGCATGCCGGATTTTCAAGCGCTGCAGAACGCCTTCGATGACGCGCGCAGTGGCGACATCCTGTACTTCCTGTTCGACGCACCCTGGCTCGATGGTGTCGATCAGCGGGAGTTGCCCGTCGAGCAGCGCCGCCAGGCGCTGCAACAGAAACTGCCGAAACGCAAAGGCCCGCTGCGTTTTTCCGAAGCCTTCGAGGTCGATCACCAGAGCGTGTTGGGCAGCGCCTGCGCATTGGGTTTGGAAGGGGTGATCGGCAAGCGTGCCGGCAGCCCCTATCGCTCCTCGCGCAGCGCCGACTGGATCAAGCTCAAATGCCGGCAGCGCCAGGAGTTCGTGGTGGTCGGCTTCAGCAAACCCCAGGGCAGCCGCTCGGGTTTCGGTGCGCTGCTGCTGGCGGTCAACGAGGCCAAGGGCTTGCGCTACGCCGGGCGGGTCGGCACCGGCTTCAACGAGGCGCTGCTTGGCAGTCTGCACAAACGCATGAAGGCACTGGCGCGGGACGACGCGCCGCTGCACAAGCAACCCAGCGCGGCGCAGCGACGTGGCGTGCAGTGGATCGAGCCGCAACTGGTGGTCGAGGTCGCGTTCGCCGGTTGGACCGGGGAGGGTCTGGTACGCCAGGGTGCTTTCGTGGGCGAGCGCACTGACAAACCGGCCGAGCAGATCGTCGAGGAACGGGCGGCGCCAGCCAAGGCAGTGGAAGAGGGCGCAACGGGCAGGCAGGCCGCTGGCAAAGGCGGCACGCGAAGGGGGCGCGAGCAGATTGGCGAGGTATCGGTCAGCCATCCCGAACGGGTCATCGACGAGCAGAGTGGCACCACCAAGGCGCAGCTCGCGCGTTTCTACGCCGAGATCGCCGACTGGCTGCTACCCGAGGTGCGTAACCGCCCGGTTTCGCTGCTGCGCGCACCAGGCGGTGTCGGCGGTGAACAGTTCTTCCAGAAACATGCCGAGCGCCTGGACATACCCAACATCCGTCACCTGGACGCCGAACTCGATCCCGGCCATGACCGGCTGATGACCATCGACAGCGTGCCGGCCCTGGTGGGAGCTGTGCAGATGGGCACCATCGAGCTGCACACCTGGAACGCCGCCTACGCGAGCATCGAGCGGCCGGACCGGCTGATCCTCGACCTCGACCCGGACCCGGCACTGCCCTGGCGCGCCGTGCTGGAGGCCACGCGCCTGAGCCTGTCGGTACTCGACGAGCTGGGTCTGGAAACCTTCGTGAAAACCAGCGGCGGCGCCGGCATGCACCTGGTGGTGCCGCTGGCGCGGCATGTCGACTGGGACACCCTCAAGGCCTTTGGCAAGGCGATCTCGCAATTCATGGCCAGCGAGCTGCCGGATCGCTTCAGTGCCCGTATGGGGCCGAAAAATCGCATCGGCAAGGTCTACCTGGATTACCTGCGCAATGGCCGTGGTGCCAGCACCGTGGCGGCCTATTCGGTACGCGCACGGCCTGGCTTGCCGGTGTCGGTGCCGATCAGCCGCGAGGAGTTGGGGCAATTGCGCGACTCCAGGCACTGGCATATCGGCAACCTGCAGCAGCGCCTCGACAAGCTCGAGGACGATCCCTGGGCCGGTTACGCCAACCGGCAGCGCATCACCGCGGCGATGTGGAAAAAGCTCGGCGCCGACTCTCTCTGAGCGCTTGCCTTCAGCGCCTGGGCTGCAAAATGCGGCAGCGGCCAGTCGTTCACTTGGGGAGGGTGGTGATTATCTGTAGGAGCGGGCCATACCCGCGAAACAATCACGGGCATGGGCTAGGCGCCCCCGCCCGTTCCCACAGTGAACCAGCGATGTCTGCTTTTGGCTTGAAGCACCCTATTTAATGTCGCCTTAACAGATCATGAACAGGTTCTGAGGCGTATTGACCTCGCCTCGGAAACTCTGAACTTTGCCGGAGACGCCAGGTTCGGAGATAGACAGGTCGTAGCGCCAGGGAACTTTCTGCCACCGCGCACGCTAGAGCCGTTTCAACCGAGTGGCTTACTCGTGCAGCCTGTAGTGAAAGGCCTGGAGCCGCGCCGCTTCGCATTCAGGTACGCATTTTCGCGTACGGCCTTGTGGCATGTGCCATGGGGTGAACAGCTTATACGCCTGCCAGGCGTGAGGAGCCCGTTTCGATGCCATCTGCTTATCTGCAAGAGCCCGATCGTTTGAATCATCGCGAATTGTCGCTGGAGCGCGCGCTGGAATTGCCGCGCCTGGCCATCGAAGAGGTCGAGCCGCAGGTCGAGCAGGGGCGCTTCGCTGCCAAGGCGATAGCCGGGGACAAGGTCACCGTCAGCGCGCTGATCTTCGCCGATGGCCACGACAAGCTGGCCGGCGAAGTGCTCTGGCGTGACGTCGGCGCGACCGACTGGCACCGCGAACCGCTGGTGGATATCGGCCTCGAACGCTGGCAGGCCGAGATCACCCCGCAGCGCGTCGGTGAGGTGGAATTCCTTATCGAAGCCTGGTGGGATGTGTACGCCAGCTACTGTTACGAACTCTCGAAGAAATTTGGCGCCGGGGTGACCATCAACCTCGAATTGCAGGAAGGCCAGACGTTGCTGCGCGAGGCCGCCGAGCGCGCCGATGGCGATCTGGCCTTTAACCTGCAGGCCCTGTGCGACGAGCTGCAGGAATTGCAAAGCCTGGATGAGCGCGTGGCGCTGCTGCTGGCTCCTGAAACCGTGGCGCTGGTGCGCCGTGCCGAGGGCCACCCGCATCGCACCCGTAGCGCCACCTACCTGCTCGACGTTGAGCGCCCGCTGGCGCGGTTCGCCAGCTGGTACGAGCTGTTTCCGCGTTCGGAAACCGATGACCCGGCGCGCCATGGCACCTTCCGTGACGTGATCAAGCGCCTGCCGGCGATCCAGGCCATGGGCTTCGACGTGCTGTATTTCCCGCCGATCCACCCCATCGGCACCACGCACCGCAAGGGCCGCAACAATTCGCTGACGGCGGGGCCGGATGATCCTGGCAGCCCCTATGCCATCGGCAGTCCCGACGGTGGCCACGAGGCCATTCACCCGCAGCTTGGCACTCGCGAGGATTTCGTTGCGCTGGTCGAAGCGGCCCGTGAACACGACCTGGAGATCGCCCTGGATTTCGCCATCCAGTGCTCGCCGGATCACCCCTGGCTGCAGCAGCACCCGGGCTGGTTCAGCTGGCGCCCGGACGGCACCATTCGTCATGCGGAAAACCCGCCGAAGAAGTACGAAGATATCGTCAACGTCGACTTCTACGCCAAGGATGCGGTGCCCGACCTGTGGCTGGCGCTGCGCGACGTGGTGCGCGGCTGGGTGGAACTCGGCGTGTACCAGTTTCGCGTCGACAACCCGCATACCAAGCCGCTGCCGTTCTGGGAATGGCTGATCGCCGATATCCGCAAGAGCCACCCGCAGGTGATGTTCCTCGCCGAGGCCTTCACCCGCCCGGCGATGATGGCGCGCCTGGGCAAGGTGGGCTTTACCCAGAGCTACACCTATTTCACCTGGCGCAATACCAAGGCCGAGCTGGAAACCTACCTGACCGAGCTCAACGAAGCGCCATGGCGTGACTGCTACCGGCCGAATTTCTTCGTCAACACGCCGGACATCAACCCGTACTTCCTGCACCACAACGGCCGCGCCGGCTTCCTGATCCGCGCGGCGCTGGCGACCATGGGCTCGGGGCTGTGGGGCATGTACTCGGGCTTCGAGATCTGCGAATCCCTGCCGGTACCGGGCAAGGAGGAATACCTGGACTCGGAGAAGTACGAGATCCGCGTTCGCGATTACCAGGCGCCGGGCAATATCGTTGCCGAGATCGCCCAGCTCAACCGTATTCGCCGGCAGAACCCGGCGCTGCAGACGCACCTTGGCTTCCAGGCTTACCCCTGCTGGAACGACAACATCCTGTTCTTCGGCAAACGCACCGCCGACCGCGAGAACTTCATTCTGGTGGCCGTCAGCCTCGATCCGCACAATGCCCAGGAAGCGCACTTCGAGCTGCCACTCTGGGAGCTTGGCCTGGACGACCACGCCACCACCCATGGCGAAGACCTGATGACCGGCCACACCTGGCAGTGGCACGGCAAGACCCAGTGGATGCGCATCGAGCCCTGGCACCAGCCGTTCGGTATCTGGCGTATTCGCGTAGCGAGCTGAGGAGCCGATCGATGGCACGCAGAGCCCGGCGCAGCACATTCCTCAACGACCCGCAGTGGTACAAGGACGCGATCATCTACCAGGTGCACGTGAAGTCGTTCTTCGATGCCAACAACGATGGCATCGGCGACTTCGCGGGCCTGATCGACAAGCTCGACTACATCGCCGACCTGGGCGTCAACACGCTGTGGCTGCTGCCGTTCTACCCGTCGCCGCGCCGCGACGACGGTTACGACATCGCCGAATACCGCGGTGTGCACCCGGACTACGGCACCATGGCCGACGCCAAGCGCTTTATCACCGAGGCGCACAAGCGTGGCTTGCGGGTGATCACCGAACTGGTCATCAACCATACCTCGGACCAGCACCCCTGGTTCAAACGGGCGCGGGCCGCCAAACGGGGCAGCAAGGCGCGGGATTACTACGTATGGTCCGACGATGACCAGAAATACGACGGCACGCGGATCATCTTTCTCGACACCGAGAAGTCCAACTGGAGCTGGGACGCCGAGGCCGGCCAGTACTACTGGCACCGGTTCTACTCGCACCAACCGGACCTGAATTTCGACAATCCCCAGGTGCTCAAGGAAGTGCTCGGCGTGATGCGCTTCTGGCTGGACATGGGCGTCGACGGCCTGCGCCTGGACGCCATCCCGTACCTGATCGAACGCGACGGCACCAACAACGAGAACCTGGCGGAAACCCACGAGGTCCTGAAGAAGATTCGTGCCGAGCTGGACGCCAAGTACCCCGACCGCATGCTGCTCGCCGAGGCCAACCAGTGGCCCGAGGACACCCAGCTGTACTTTGGCGGCGACGCCAGCGGCCAGGGCGACGAATGCCACATGGCCTTCCACTTTCCGCTGATGCCGCGCATGTACATGGCCATCGCCCAGGAAGACCGCTTTCCGATCACCGACATCCTGCGCCAGACCCCGGAGATTCCCGACAATTGCCAGTGGGCGATCTTCCTGCGCAACCACGATGAGCTGACCCTGGAAATGGTCACCGACCACGAGCGCGACTACCTGTGGAACTACTACGCCGCCGACCGCCGTGCGCGCATCAACCTGGGTATTCGCCGGCGCCTGGCGCCGCTGGTCGAGCGTGATCGCCGGCGTATCGAACTGCTCAACAGCCTGCTGCTGTCCATGCCGGGCACGCCGACGCTGTATTACGGCGACGAGATCGGCATGGGCGACAACATCTTTCTGGGCGACCGTGACGGTGTACGTACGCCGATGCAGTGGTCGCCGGATCGCAACGGCGGCTTTTCCCGTGCCGACCCCGCCGGGCTGGTACTGCCGCCGGTGATGGATCCGCTGTACGGCTATCAGAGCGTCAACGTCGAGACCCAGTCCCGCGACCCGCATTCGCTGCTCAACTGGACGCGGCGCATGCTCAACATCCGCAAGCAGCACCGCGCCTTTGGGCGTGGCGCGCTGAAGATGCTCAAGCCCAGCAATCGCCGCGTGCTGGCCTACCTGCGCGAGGGCAGCGATGCCCAGGGCAACCCGGAGCTGATCCTCTGCGTGGCCAACCTGTCCCGCGCCGCCCAGGCCGTGGAGCTGGAGCTGTCCGATCACGACGGCAAGGTGCCGGTAGAGATGGTTGGTGGCTCGTCATTCCCGCCCATCGGCCAGCTCAATTACCTGCTGACCCTGCCGCCTTATGGCTTTTACTGGTTTCTGCTCGCCGAGGAGGCGCAAATGCCCAGCTGGCACGTACCACCGGTCGACCGCATGCCGGAACTGACCACCCTGGTGATCAAGAACGAACTCGGCGAGCTGCTGCAATTGCCAGCCCGCGCGACGCTGGAACAGGAGTCGCTGCCGGCCTACCTGCCCAAGCGCCGTTGGTTCTCCGGGCAGGGCGAGAACCCTGGCCAGGTCAAACTGCTCTACGCCATTCCCTTCGGCACGGCCGAAGAGCCCTACGTACTCAGCGAAGTGCAGGTCACGCGTGCCTCCGGGGCCAGCGAGCACTATCAGGTGCCGCTGGGGTTTGTCGGCGAGCATGAGACGGGCAGCAGCGTGCCCCAGCAACTGGCGCTGGCCCGGCTGCGCCGTGGCCGGCAGGTGGGGCTGCTTACCGATGGCTACACGCTCCCCGGCTTCGTGCGCCATGTGATGGGCCAGTTGAGCGAGCGCAGCGTGCTGGGTTGGCAGGGCAGCGAAATCCAGTTTCTGCCTACCGAGCGCCTGCAGGAACTGGGGGATCTGAGTGAGGCCGAGATCAAACTGATCTCCGCGGAGCAGTCCAACAGTTCGGCGATCATCAACGAGCAGGCGGTACTCAAGCTGGTGCGCCGCGTGCTGCCGGGCATCCATCCCGAGGCGGAGATCGGCGGCTACCTGACGGCGGCCGGTTTCGAACACATCGCGCCGCTGTTGGGCGAGGTGCGCCGCGTCGACGAGCAGGGCGTGCCCCATACGCTGATGATCCTGCAGGGCTACCTGAACAACCAGGGCGATGCCTGGCAGTGGACCCAGAACAACCTGGAGCGCGCCATCCGCGACGAGCTGGCCGATGGGCATTCCGAGCAGGAGAACCAGCACGGTGCGCTGGCCGAGCTCGAATCCTTCGCCGGGCTGCTGGGCAAGCGCCTGGGCGAGATGCACGTGGCGCTCGGCCAGGCCAGCGACAACCCGGACTTCGGTTACCACCAGACGGGCGACACCGAGGTGGCCGAGTGGGCGCAGAACATCGCCGCCCAGGTGCGCGAAGCCTTGAAGGTGATCGCCGAAGGGCGCGGTCACCTGCCGGGTGAAGCCGCCAACCAGGCCGATTGGCTGGCGGCGCGGCATGACGCGATTATCGAGCTGGTCGAAGACCTGGCACGGCGTTCGGCAGGCGGTATTCGCATGCGCGTGCACGGCGACCTGCACCTGGGGCAGGTGCTGGTGGTGCAGGGCGACGCCTACCTGATCGACTTCGAAGGCGAGCCGACCCGCACGCTGGAGGAGCGCCGGGCCTTCTATAGCCCACTCAAGGATGTCGCCGGCATGCTGCGCTCCTTCGACTATGCGGCCGCCATGGCCATGCGCAGTGCGCAGAGCGCCGATGTCACCGCCGAGGCGGAGCAGGCCCGTCAGCATATCGCCGGGCTGTATCGCAGCCAGGCCAGAACGGCATTCAACGAAGCCTACCGGCTGGCGGCAGCGGACCTGCCCCATGCCTGGCACGACCGCGAAGGTGAGGTGGCAGCGCTGGCGCTGTTCTGCATCGAAAAAGCGGCCTACGAAATTCTGTATGAAGCGCGCTATCGGCCCGATTGGCTGGAAGTCCCGGTGCAAGGGCTGATAGAGCTGACCAAATATCTGTTGGGGAGCGGTAAACGATGAGCAATGGAGAAACCGATCGCCAGGTGGCGGGTATCGAACGCGCCGCCGTCGAGGCCTTGATCAGGGGCGAACATGGCGACCCGTTTTCGATTCTGGGCCCCCATGCATTCGCCCATGGGCTGACCATTCGCACCTACCTGCCTGGCGCCCTGGGCGTCGAGTTGATTGACGCGGTGAGCGGCGAAGTACTCGGCTCCCTGGAGCAATCCAGCGTGCCCGGGCTGTTCAGCATCCGCATCGAGCAACAGGTGCCGTATCGCTATCGCATCACCTGGAGCTCCGGGGTTCAGGAAACCGAAGACCCTTATGCCTTCGGTCAGCTGCTTGGTGAAATGGATCTGTACCTGTTCGCCGAGGGCAATCACCGCGAGCTGGGCAAGAGCCTGGGCGCGCAGTTCACCACCCATGAGGGCGTGCAGGGCGTGCGCTTTTCGGTATGGGCGCCGAATGCCCGCCGGGTGTCGGTGGTGGGCGGCTTCAATGGCTGGGATGGGCGTCGTCACCCGATGCGCCTGCGTCAGCCCAGCGGCGTGTGGGAGCTGTTCATCCCACGCCTGACGCCGGGCGAGGTCTACAAGTACGAAATCCTCGGTCGTGACGGCCTGCTGCCGCTCAAGGCCGACCCCATGGCCCTGGCTACCGAGTTGCCGCCAGCCACCGGTTCGGTGGTGTCCGCGCCGCTGCAGTTCGACTGGCACGATGATCACTGGCTCGAACAGCGCCAGGCCCAGCAGGGCTATCAGGCGCCGATGTCGATCTACGAATTGCACGCCGCGTCCTGGCGCCGCGAGGGCGGTGAAGAAGGGCGTCTGCTGAGCTGGAAGGAGCTCAGCGAACAGCTGATCCCCTATGTGCAGCAGCTCGGTTTCACCCATATCGAGCTGATGCCGATCATGGAGCACCCGTTTGGCGGCTCCTGGGGCTATCAGCTGCTGTCACAGTTCGCGCCCACCGCGCGGCATGGCAGCCCGGCGGATTTCGCCGCCTTCGTCGATGCCTGCCACCAGGCCGGCATCGGCGTGATCCTCGACTGGGTGCCGGCGCATTTTCCCACCGACGCCCACGGCCTCGGTCAGTTCGACGGTACCGCGCTGTACGAGTATGCCCACCCGTTCGAGGGCTTCCACCAGGACTGGGACACCTACATCTACAACCTGGGGCGCACCGAGGTGCACGGCTTCATGCTAGCTTCGGCGCTGCATTGGCTGCGCGCTTACCATATCGACGGCCTGCGCGTGGATGCGGTGGCGTCGATGCTCTACCGCGACTATTCGCGCAAGGACGGCGAGTGGATTCCCAACCGTTTCGGCGGCCGTGAGAACCTGGAAAGCATCGACTTCCTGCGCCACCTCAACGACGTGGTCGCCCAGGAAGTACCCGGTGCCCTGGTGATCGCCGAGGAGTCGACCGCCTGGCCAGGCGTCAGCCGGCCGACCCAGGAAGGTGGGCTGGGCTTCGCCTACAAGTGGAACATGGGCTGGATGCACGACAGCCTCAAGTACGTGGCCGAAGATCCGCTGCATCGCCAGCACCACCACCACCAGCTGACCTTTGGCCTGCTGTATGCGTTCTCCGAACATTTCGTGCTGCCGATCTCCCATGATGAAGTGGTGCATGGCAAGCGCTCGCTGCTCGACAAGATGCCCGGTGACCGCTGGCAGAAATTCGCCAACCTGCGCCTGTACCTGAGCTTCATGTGGAGCCATCCGGGCAAGAAGCTGCTGTTCATGGGCTGCGAGTTCGGCCAGTGGCGCGAGTGGAACCACGACCACGAGCTGGACTGGTACCTGCTGCGATACGGCGAGCACAAGGGCGTGCAGCAACTGGTCAGCGACCTCAATGGCCTTTATCGCCACGAGCCGGCGCTGCACCAGCTCGATGGTAGCGCCGAAGGGTTCGCCTGGCTGATCGGTGACGACGCCACCAACAGCGTGTTCGCCTGGCTGCGCCACGACAAGGACGGTTCACCCTTGCTGGTGGTGCACAACTTCACCCCGCAGCCGCGCAATGGTTACCGCATTGGCGTACCGAAAGAGGGCGCCTGGCATGTGTTGCTCAACAGCGATGCCGAGCGTTACGCCGGCTCCAATGCCGGCAGCCAGGGCGGGTTGTTCAGCGAGGCGGTGGCCAGCCATGGCCAGCCGCAATCGCTGAGCCTGGATCTGCCGCCGCTGGCCACCCTGGTGATCAAGCCGCAGTGAAACAACAAGGGGTGAACCGATTTCTCGGTTCACCCCTTCAGCGGTCAAAGGTGGGTCATTGCCCGCTACCGTCAGGCTTCGTTCACAAGCCCCTTAACCTCATACGTATGGCTGCGCTGCAAAACCACGCGGCAGGCGGTTGCGGCTTGGCAGATCGGTCAGGTGCTGCTGCCAGGAGGTGCGCCAGTCGGTACGCGGCTGCGCGACCTTGGACTTGCGGGTGGCTCGCCGTGCGGCATTGCGGGTATCGCGACGCGCCTGCTTGTACACCTCGGTGTTGCGGCAATTGCGGCATTTCACCTGGTTCAGCTCCTTGCTGGAGGCGAGTTTCTCGCCATGGGTGCCGCAGGCGAGATGACCGTCGATCTTGTAATGGGTAACCATGGTGGATCTCCTTGCTGCTATCGATCCTGGAGCGCAACTCGCTCCGAGCACGTAGGCCAGGCAATACGGGCCGTCGTGAGGGGTAGACCGCTTCGCTTGTGTGTCGGTTCGGCGCCTTTTTGTCCGGCCGGAAAACGCAGTGCGTCAGCAGGCCTGGGAAATAATCGCGGACGGCATGGCGCTGGCGTTGTCAGAGGCTCAAGCTGCCCATCCTGAGGAGTTATTGGTGACCTCTGTTTTTCCTGTCTCTTATACACATCTGACGCTGCCGACGATACTCCTTGTGTAGA
>ERZ1031516.127-NODE-127-length-12529-cov-17.181337_pt1 | contig 12529 bp, 13 predicted proteins | sample MGYA00518047_ERZ1031516 | MGnify/ENA primary metagenome ERZ1031516 (study PRJEB33718, sample SAMN03159945) | human skin metagenome | collected 2014-04-10 | study: EMG produced TPA metagenomics assembly of the PRJNA266117 data set (Human skin bacterial metagenome... | reverse complement strand
GTGAAACTGTTGTAGTCCGCCTGCGCACAGTTGAACTTGATGCGCATGTCCACGATGGGAACAATCGTGCCGCGCAAATTGACCACGCCCTTGATGAAGTCTGGCGCGTTCGCAATGCGGGTGGGAGGTTCGTAGCCACGGATTTCCTGCACCTTCAGGATGTCGATGCCGTACTCTTCCTGGTCGAGGCGGAACGTCAGATATTCACGAGCACCCGTTGGTGCAGCGTCTGCAGTTTTACCGATCACACTCATGGTGCATTCTCCTTTCATGGCGGCGCAGCGCCCCCAGGGGCGCCCGCACCTGTATCTAGTGGCGCGCCCGACGCACCAAGCCACCCGTGTCCAAAATCAAGGCCACGGTGCCGTCACCCAAAATGGTGGCGCCCGACACATTGGGCACCTTGCGATAGTTCGATTCCAGATTCTTGACGACCACCTGATGCTGGCCGAGCAACTCATCCACCAGCAAGGCCACACGGCTTCCGTCAGCCTCGACCACCACCATGATGTTGCTGGATTTGTTGAGGTCAAAGCGCGGAACCTGGAAGATCTTCTCCAGCGCGATGACAGGCATGTATTCGTCGCGCACCTTGACCAGCTGCGAGCCTTGCGCCACGGTGCTGACATCGTCCGCATTGACCTGGAACGATTCCACCACCGACGACAGGGGAAGGATGTAAACCTCTTCGCCCACCCCCACCGACATGCCATCCATGATGGCGAGCGTCAGCGGTAGGCGAACGGACACCTTCATGCCGTAGCCCTCTGCAGAATCGATCTCTACCGAGCCGTTGAGCGCTGCGATATTGCGTTTGACCACGTCCATGCCGACCCCACGGCCTGACACATCGGTCACCTCATCGGCCGTGGAGAAGCCTGGAGCAAAAATCAGCTGCCAGACATCGGCATCGCTCATCTGATCGGACACCTCGATGCCGCGCTCCTGGGCCTTGCTGAGGATCTTCTCGCGCGACAAGCCACGACCATCGTCACGCACCTCGATCACGATCGACCCACCTTGGTGCGACGCCGACAAGGTGATGGTGCCGTGCTCGGATTTGCCCTTGGCAAGACGATCGGCAGGCATTTCAATACCGTGGTCGCAGCTGTTACGCACCAAGTGGGTCAGCGGGTCGGTGATCTTTTCGACCAAGCCCTTGTCCAGTTCGGTGGCTTCACCCAGGGTCACCAGCTCCACCTTCTTGCCCAGCTTGTTCGCCAGATCGCGCAGCATGCGCGGGAAGCGGCTGAAAACGATGGACATTGGAATCATGCGGATCGACATCACCGACTCTTGGAGGTCGCGCGTGTTGCGATCCAGATCTGCCAACCCGGCCAGCAATTGCTGATAGGCCCCAGCATCAAGGCCCCGGCTGTTCTGCGCCAACATGGCCTGCGTAATCACCAACTCACCCACCAGGTTGATCAGTTGATCGACCTTCTTCACATCCACGCGGATGGTGGTGGACTCCATCTGTGCTTGCATCGCCACCTTGGGCTCGGCGCTCGCCTTGGGCGCAGCTTTGGGAGCTTGCGCGACAGGCGCATGGGCAGCCGCCGCAGCTTCACCATGGGGAGCTCCGGGTGCGCCGTTGAAGAATCCATAAGGCGCTTCGCCCCCGGAGGTATCCACGGCAACCACAGGCTCGTCGTCTGCATCTGCGGCGGCAGCGTCACCAGAAGCGGCAGCATCACGAATCAGCACCTGGTCCTTGGAAACATGGAACGCAAACAGGTCCAGCAGATCATCGTTGGTGGACGTCGTTTCCACCGCAAAGACCCGCGTATTGGCCTGGCTGCCCGGGACATCGCGGATCGCCCCCAAACCGGGAATGTCTCGGAACAATTCTTTGATCGCGTCGGCCTGCTCGGGGCGGTCCAGCGGCCCGATCTGGATTTCCAGCTGCCGTGCCTGCCCTGGCACAACAGGCGCAGAAACCTTGGGCGCAGGAGCCGGAGCTACTGCCACCGGCGCGGGTGCAGGAGGCGGCGGCGCTGCGACCACAGACGCAGCATCGCCGGGCACCAAGCCTGCCGCCAGGTCGCTGATTCGGCGAACCAAGGAGGTGGTGGAAACCGCCTCACCTTGTCCACCCGCCTGATGCCGTGCCAGCAGGCTGCGCGAAGCATCCGCAGACTCCAGGAGAACGTCCACCATCTGAGGGATGGGCTGCAGCTCATGGCGGCGCAGACGATCAAGCAGGGACTCCATCTGATGGGTCAGCTCGGCCACGTCAGAAAACCCGAAGGTGGCAGAACCTCCCTTGATCGAGTGAGCGCAGCGGAAGATGCCGTTGAGCTCTTCGTCGTTGGCACTGCTCAGGTCCAGATTCAGGAGCATCTGCTCCATCTGGTCGAGGTTTTCACCCGCTTCCTCGAAAAAGATCTGATAAAACTGGCTGAGGTCGAAGTCAGCGCCTGCACCTGATCCTTCTTGGTAGGTTTCCGCCATGGTGGGCTCCTGTGTACTAAATGATCTCAGTCAACCCGGCTCAGCGGATCACTTTCTGGATGACTTCGATCAGGCGATTCGGATCAAAAGGTTTTACCAGCCATCCCGTGGCACCCGCTGTGCGGCCCGCCTGCTTCATTTGATCGCTCGACTCTGTCGTAAGGATCAGGATGGGAATGGTCTTGAATTTGGGATGCTCGCGCAGTTTGCGGGTCAGGCCAATGCCATCAAGACGTGGCATGTTCTGATCTGCCAGCACCAGGTCAATGTTGTGCGTCTCAGCCTTTTCGAGGGCATCTTGCCCATCCACTGCCTCCACGACGTGATAGCCGGCACCAGTGAGGGTGAACGACACCATTTTGCGCATGGAAGGTGAATCATCAACGGCAAGGATCGATTGCATGTATGGCTCCAACTGACTTGAATATATAAGGTAACCAGTGATGTGAACGTCAAAACAGGTCCACAGAACCTGCATCCATCTCGCTTTGGGTGACAGGGTTCGGCCTGTCGGGCGCCATCTCCGCAAAGGGCGCGGCATCTTCACCTTCTTCATGCCCCATGGCTTCCGAGGCCAGCCGGAAGGCACAGCCCTGCAGCACCTTGGTGGTGTGCCATATCAGTTGGGAGGCCATGTCCTGGAACTGCAGCTCAGTCACTGCGCTGCGCAACGCCGTGCGCGCGGCCACCAACTCCGGGGAGTCCGCCACTACAGCATCTGTCAACATGGCGTTTGCCTCTCCAAACCGCTCCAGCAGGTTGTCGGTGGCGTGGTTCAGCAAGCCTTCCAGGCGGTGCAAGTCGTGCATCACGACCAACAAAGAGTCCTGCAGCTCTGCCGCCACCATGACGGGAACCTGGACAGCAGGTCCTCCAGGTGTTGTTAGCGTAGATTGCATCGTTTCTCCATCGCAGCACGTAGCAGCAAAACACGCAAATACACAGGACTACGATACTTGCATCAGTAACCTGCCAAGGCCCCCGAGCAAACCGGAGCATCCACGCCCATTGGACGCTGACGCACAAACCATCCCAACCGGACAAACACCCTTGTTTGTTCCAATTTGTATCCTATGATAGCGCTCCTATGGTCCCTGTAACACCAGACCAGACCCTTGAGATCCTCCATCTTGAAGATTCACCGGCCGATCACGAATTGGCAGCGCGTGCGTTGCGCCGATCAGGGCTCCGTTGCCACCTGCAGCGGGTTGACACCCTTTCTGAATTCCAAAGACTGACAGACAGCGGCCACTTTGACATCATCCTGGCAGATTACCGCCTGCCAGGCTTCACCGCGTTGGATGCCTGGGCCCATGTGGCGCAAAAACCGCATCACCCACCTTTTGTGCTGCTTTCAGGTGCCATTGGCGAGCCTGCAGCGGTTGACGCGATGCGGCTCGGGGTAGCGGACTATCTGCTCAAGGACGATATCCAGCGCCTCCCGCATGTAATTGCCCGCACCCTGGAAGTGCACGAAGCACGCAACGCGCGCGAGCAGGCTATTGCCGAGCTGGCCACGTCGCAACGCCGCTTGGCCGAGTTGGCCGAGCATCTGCAGACTTCCATCGAGCATGAGCGGGCCGCCATCGCTCGCGAGATCCACGACGACATTGGTGGCGCACTGACCGCAGTACGCTTTGACGTGGCCTGGATAGGGCGTCACAGTACCGATCCTGCCATGCAAGAGCATGCCACCTCTGCGGTGGACATGCTGCAACACGCGATTGGCGCCAGCCAGCGCATCATGATGAACCTGCGCCCACCCATCCTGGAACAAGGGCTGGTGGCGGCTGTCCAGTGGCTGGCCACGGGCTTTGAGCGCAGGACGGGCATCACCACAAGGATGCAGAGCAGCAGCGAAACCATCGATATACCCACCGACATCCAATTGGTGGCATACCGTACTGCCCAAGAAGCATTGACCAATATCTCCAAGCACGCGCAGCCCAGCAAGGTGGACATTGAACTGTCTGACAAGGAAGGGGTACTGACCCTGGAGGTCGCCGACAATGGCCATGGCATGGATTCCACAGTTCGCGACAAACCAAAAGCCTTCGGCCTCAAGGGCCTTCAAGAGCGTGCACGCACCGTAGGGGGATGGCTGGACATCAGCAGTCGGCCGGGCAAGGGCACGTCGGTCATTCTGTCCGTCCCGTTACCATCTCCTTCCACATCCGCTCCAGGAGATGCCCAGTGATCCATGTCGTCTTGTGCGACGACCATGCCGTATTGCGGCGCGGCATTCGCGACACACTCGCCGAAGCACCGGACATTCAGGTGACCGGCGAAGCGGGCGGGTACTCTGAGCTGCGTGAAGTTCTGCGCACGGCTGCCTGTGATGTGTTGCTGCTGGACCTGAACATGCCCGGACGCAGCGGCCTGGAAGTACTGGCCAGCCTGCGCGAGACCCACTCGACCATCCGGGTGCTGGTGGTTTCGATGTTCCCCGAGGATCAATACGCGCTGCGCTGCCTCAAGGCGGGAGCCCAAGGCTACGCCAACAAGGCCGGCGATCCGGTGGAGCTGATTGCGGCAGTGCGCACGGTGATGCAGGGGCGAAAGTACCTCACTGCCGAAGTGGCCCAGATGCTTGCGGACAGCCTGGCTCAACCCACGCCGGAGGTGCCCCATGCGGCGCTTTCCGAACGAGAGCTGCAAACCCTGGTCAAGATTGCATCGGGGCGGCGCCTGTCTGACATTGCCGATGAATTGATGCTGAGTCCTAAAACCGTGAGTGTGTACCGCTCACGGGTTCTCGAAAAATTGAAGCTTTCGAACAATGCTGAACTCACCGTTTACGCCATCCGCAATCAGCTGGTGTAACTAACGGCCCTACCTGCCAACAGAGAACAGATCCACGGCTTGTTGCATCAACGCCAACACCGGTTGCTCCAGCATCGGCAACGTTGCTGCTATGCCCAGCATCCCCACCGTGAGCGTGACCGGGAAACCCACCGCGTAGATATTCATTTGCGGCGCCACACGCGAGATGATGCCCATGGTCAGGTTGACGAAGAGCAGCAGCGCAATCATGGGCATGGCAATCCAGAGCGCACTGGAAAAGAGCGAAGCACCCAACTCATACAAGCGCATCTGTCCCAACGCCTGCAGAAAATTTCCATCGACTGGAAAGCGGTCAAAACTTTTGACCACGGCCATCAATATCAACAAATGGCCATTGATGACAATGAAGAGCAGCATGGACATGTGGCCAAAAAACCGGGCCACGGCGCTGATCTGACCGTTGGAGGTGGGGTCAAAGAACGATGCAAAGTTGAGCCCCATCTGCAGGCCAATGATTTCACCAGCCAGCTCAACGGCTGTGAACACCAGGCGAACCGAAAAGCCGATTGCCAGCCCCACAGCCACCTGCTGCGCCACCGTGCCCAGCGCCTCGCGGCCGTTCACGCTGATGACAGGCTGCTCGCCCAGAACACCTTGCGCGCACAAGGCCACAAGGAAAGCGAGACCGATTTTTACGCGCATGGGCACGACCCGCATGGAGAACACTGGGGCCACGGAAAACAATGCCAGCACGCGCAAAAAGGGCCACAGAATAGGAGACAGCCACGCCATGATCTGAGCTTCGGAGAAGGTGATCACGCCCCTCCTCCACCGGCGAGGCCTGGGTGCATTGACGGCCAAGGCACGGCCGCCCCCAATGCTCGTCGCTGACTCCAGCAGCCCAGCATTGTCCTGAGGCCGCCAAGTGCCCAGATTGGCATGTGCTATCCAATCATCGACGGGATCGATTCGATTGTCCGACGGATGAAGTCCACCAGGGTACTGAGCATCCAGGGCCCAGCAATCGCAAAAACGACCATGGCCGCAATCAGCTTGGGCACAAACGCCAGCGTTGCTTCATGGATCTGCGTGACAGCCTGAAAAATACTGACCAACAAGCCCACCGCCATGACCACCCCCAGCACTGGCATCGAAATCATCAGCAGCAGGGTGAGGGCGTCACGCCCGATGGTCAGCACCATTTGTGAAGTCATGGCGGAATCCTCTAGGTGACAAAGCTGGCGGCCAATGAGCCGATCAGCAGGTTCCAGCCGTCTGCCAGCACAAACAGCATCAGCTTGAACGGCAATGCCACCAACACCGGGGACAACATCATCATGCCCAGGGACATGAGGATGCTGGACACCACCATGTCGATGACAAGAAACGGGATGAAAATCATGAACCCGATCTGAAACGCCGATTTGAGCTCGCTGGTCACAAAGGCCGGCACCAGCACACGGATGGGCGCCGTCTCAGCCGTCACTTTGGGATCAAGACGTGCCAGCCTGGAAAACAGCGCAAAGTCAGATTGCCGCGTCTGCTTGAGCATGAAGCTGCGCATCGGCGCCTCTGCCCTGTCCAGCGCCTGTTCGAAGCTGATGGTGTTGTTGGTATAGGGAACGTAAGCGTCCTGGTACACACGGTCCAGCGTCGGGCCCATGACAAAAAAGGTCAGGAACAGTGACAGCCCGATGATGACCTGGTTGGGGGGAGCCGATTGCGTCCCCAAGGCCTGACGCAGCAAGGACAGCACAATCACAATCCGTGTAAAGCCCGTCATCATCAGTAGCACAGCGGGCAAAAAAGACAACGCCGTGAAAAACAGCAGTGTCTGAATGGGTACCGAGTAGCTGGCGCCAGACGGCCCACTGCCCACCACCAGTGGCAATGCGCCCGAACTTTGAGCCCAAGCGGAGCCATGCGCCACCACGCTGGCAACAGCGACGGCCCAAGGCAAAGCACGCCCAGCTGTCCGCGCTACGCGCCTTGGAAGCAAGGATGCGTGCTCAGACATGCGCGGGCTTTCCAGAATCAGCGGAAGCAGCTCGCATCTCGTGAGCAAACGATGGTTCTGTCGGGAGTGAAGCATTCACGGCGTCCCCAGCCCCCTTGGCCGACACTGGTAGCACGTGGAGGCAACTGACCTGTTGAGCGGTGACGCCCAGCACCAGCCAAGTACGCGCATGTTCAGGGCCGACTTCCACCGTCACTACCCGCTGTTGAGGGCCGACGGCCACTGCAGACACCACGCGTGACGCCACCCCGGCAGCCAGCGTTCCGGAGGACTGGCGCTGCTGCAGCCGGCGCACAGCCCAGGGAAGCAAAGCCATGGCGCCCACAAAAAGCACCACGACCAGCAGCGTCTGGGTCATGCTCCCACTATCCACGGCTCACCCGCCGCAAACGTTCCGACGGCGTGACCACATCGGTCAGGCGGATACCAAACTTGTCATTGACCACCACCACTTCGCCTTGGGCGATAAGGTAGCCATTGACCAGCACATCCATGGGCTCGCCTGCCAGTGCATCCAACTCCACCACCGAACCTTGTGCCAGTTGAAGGATGTACTTGATGGGCACTTTGGTGCGCCCCAACTCCACCGACAGCTGCACCGGAATGTCCAGCACCATGTTGATGTCGTTGACGGTATCACCACTCGCAGCACCGGAAAATGGTCGCACGGGCTCGCCGGAAAGTGGCCCTCCCTGCTCTGCGTCCGCGGGTTTTTCGTCCGTCCGCTTCTGCTCTTCAAGCGCCTCGGCCCAACCCGCAAACGGGTCATCCGCGCCTGCGTCCTTGTTGTCTTCTTCAGTTGCCATTCTTCTCTCCCAGCCAACTCATGTCCGAAGTGCGCAGGCACTCTTCAATGCGGATGGCGTACTTGGAATTGTGGGTTCCATACTGGCATTCAAAAATGGGAACCCCTCCGATCGATGCACGGATACGGGGCTCGCGGTCCAGTTCGATGAAGTCACCCGGTTTCATGGCCAGCAGTTGCTCTACGGTGGCATCGGCCTTCGCCAGCTCCGCCACCAGCGTAACCTCTGCGGATTGGATTTCACGCTTGAGCACATTCACCCAACGGCGGTCCACCTCAATGGAATCACCCTGCGTGGACGAATACAGTACATCGCGGATCGGCTCCAGCGTTGCATAAGGCATGCATATATGGATGGCGCCCGACAGGTCGCCAATTTCCAGCTGAAAGGCCGTGGACACCACGATCTCGCTGGGCGTAGCAATGTTGGCGAACTGGGGTTGCATTTCCGAGCGCTGGTATTCCAGCTCCAGCGGATAGATCCCCTGCCACGCCTTCTTGTACTCCGCGCAGATCACATCTACGAGCCGGTTGATGACACGCTGCTCGGTAGGCGAAAAATCACGCCCCTCAATACGGGTCTGGAACTTACCGACCCCGCCATAGAGGGTGTCAATGATGCCGAAGACCAGCGAAGGCTCACAGACGATGAGTCCGCTGCCTCGCAGGGGGCGGATCGCCACGATGTTGAAGTTCGTCGGCACCGCCAGCTCTCGCAGGAAAGCACTGTAGCGTTGCACCGACACCGTCCCCACCGAAATTTCAGGACTGCGGCGGATGAAGTTGAAGAGCCCGATGCGGAAGTTGCGTGCAAACCGCTCGTTGACGATTTCCATCGTCGGCATGCGGCCACGGACGATGCGCTCCTGGCTGGAGATGTCGTAATTGCGTACCGACCCCGCCTCAGCCACTTCCTCAACGGACTTCTGGCTCTCGCCAGTGACCCCTTCCAGAAGGGCATCAACCTCTTCCTGCGAAAGAAATGAATCACTCATGGCTGGTCCTTACCCGACTGGCTCATTGGATGATGAAGCTCGAAAAGAGCACCTTGCGCACAGGATTGCGCTCTGTGCGCTTGCGCGCAGCGGGGCGCTCCTCTGCATCTCCGTCCTGCTCAGCGGCGGCGGCAGCCTTTGCACGCTCACGCTCTGACGGCACCGAGTAGCCAAGAGGGCGCGAGACTTCGCGCAAGACGTCGGTAGCGAGCTTTTCCTTGCCCTCGCGCTGCAGCAGCTCCGTGGACGTGCGTTGCGACACCAGCATCAGGATTCCGCTGCGGATCGACGGCAGGTACTGCTTGACCTGTTCTGCAGTCTTTGCATCCTCCAGCTCCAACGTAATGCCGATCTGGGCAAAGCGATCACCGCCGGGATCAGCCAGATTGACCACCATGTTTTCCAGGGGCAGGAAGGTGGGGGCTACCTTAGGCGCCTCCTTGTGAGCCGCAGGTGCACCGCCGCCCTCTTCGTCCTCAGCGGCATGCGACCGACTGGAGATGAACCATGCTGCTGCGCCCCCTCCGATCACTAGCACAGCCACCACCACGCCGATGATGATCAACAGCATCTTCTTGCTTTTGGCGGGTGCGGCTGCTGCGGGAGTATTGGCTGACACAATGGAATTCCTTGCGATAGGGAACAGGCAGAACAGACGCTATCAAAGTGAAAGCACAACCTGTTAGCCCATTATGGGTCGGGGGTGTAACCAATAATAGCCAGAATAAAAGCCCAAAACCATGGCATTCACCGCACTCGCCTGGACTGCGGAGACGGGAGCAGAACTACAGACCGCCCACATCACCCCGCAGAATCAGACGAAGACGTCCACGGCCCGGTCTGTCGCCCCACCACCGCGCGCCAGCGAGGCTGTGCCAGCAGGCACAGCAGATACCACCTGCGCCTGGCGTGCCCCGTCGCGAGGCCGCTGCTGCCCCGCCTCGCCACCACCGGCACTGTCGCGTGCCGATGTGCCCACCGACATGCCTGACAACACCAAACCCTCACTGCGCAACAGATCACTCAACTGCGCCATGCTCTGGTCCAGCAGCTCCCGCGTCTGCTGCTGGTCGCTGCGGAACGACACGTGCGCTTCATTGCCCGACAAAGACACAGACACCTCCACCGGCTGACCATCACGCTGCAGCGTCAACTCCGCGTTCTGGGTCTTCTGGTTCACCCAGTAGGCCACCTGCTCGGCCACCTGCTCTTCTGCACCCAAAGCGTTGGGGTCTGCAAAGACCGTTGCATCGGTGAAGTTGCTGGACTCCACAGGAGATGCGCCCAATGCGCTCTCAGACCATGCCCCCCCATTTCCCGGGTTCTCACCGGCAGAGTGCCCACCAGCAGCGAATTCGGGCGTCCGTGCAGAAGCGCCGGCTGTCAACAGACCATCGGCAAGATGCGTGACTCCTTCGAAGCCAGTAGCTGCGGATGACAGCCCGCCCACGCGCTCAGAAGGTTGTGCCCCCGTCGATGCGGCCTGGGCAGAGCGCTCAGTCATCGCCTGTGAAAGCGCAGCGGCCGCCGGAGTGTGTCCGAATGAATGAGGTTTCAACTCGCCAACCGTGCCTTGCCCCAAACTGACGTCCCCCGAACCTGAAAGCCCAGTGCGGAGCGCCGCGACGTTCTGCAACCGAGAGAATGTACGACCAGCCATGGACGTCGCGCCCAAAGGTTGCGCATCCTTAATGTCTGCAGCAGAGTCCAACATCGCCGTCTCTGCCACCAAGCCTTGGGTACGGCCAAATGGCGTCCACTCGGCCCCAGAACCTACTGGAGACGCCCCCCCCGCACCCAAAGCGGCAGCGAGGCGCGAACCACCGTCAGCGCCTGTGGAGGCCGGAGGAGCGACATTGGCCGAAGCCATGCCCAATAACCCTTGCCATGCAGCCACCGCAGAGGCGTCTACAGCAGTGGATCCGACGCAAGGAAGGCCGTCCGCGGCGAGAACATCCGATCCTGCCGAGCCCAGTACGCCCCCCTCCTCCACCTCGTCCCCCAACGCCGCCAGCAAAGCCAAAAAACCACCCCCAGCCGCAGGATCGCTAGCGCCTGCGGCAGCAGTCTGGGCCGATGATTTGGCGCGAGTCGTGTGGGCGGGCTGGGGGCCCTGCGAGGAGGCTACTTTGGTCGGTTCCATGTTCAATTCTCCTGGCCCGCGTTGCGATACTGCAGCGCGGCGCGTTCATCGGTCTGTTTTTGGTCTCTGCGCTGTTGCTGCAGGGCGAGGTCGTTGCGTCGCTTGTCTACCACCTTGCGCAGACTGGCCAAGCGCAGCTCTGCATCTAACAGAGCGCGCTGGGCAGCTTGCACCCGCGCAGACTGGTCACCCACCACACTGGTCTGGATGCTGGCCGCATGACCCAGCCTGTCCATGAAGTGGTAGTGGTGGTACATCACTTCGGGCTGCATGGCCGTATCTGCCTTCATGCCCCAGCGTGACTCGGTTTCACGGGCGTAGTCTTCCAGCTGATCGAGCTGGGCACGCGCTGCCTGCTCGGCAGCCAGCGTGTCCTGCAGCACCTTGCGGGCATCGTCCCGCTTGCGAGAGGCCACTTCGACGGCGACAGAGAGGGCGCTAAGGTTGGACATGATGGCTTCCCTTGTCCGCCGTCAATGGTCCAGCACCGCCGCCATGGCGGCTACGCTGTGGTCCATGGAGGCCGCCTCGTACATGTCCTGCTGCAGAAAACCCGCCATCTGTGGCTGCAGGCGGATAGCCTCGTCCAATGCCGGGTCGGAGCCGCTCATATAGGCCCCCACCTGCACCAGGTCCCGGCTCTTCTGGTAGCGCGAATACACCGCACGAAACCGCCGCGCCAGGTCAAAATGCCCGCGAGACACCACGTTGTGCATCACCCGCGATGCAGATTGCTCAATGTCGATGGCCGGGAAATGCCCGGTCTCAGCCAGGGCACGTGACAACACAATGTGCCCATCCAGAATGGCACGGGCAGCATCCGCGATCGGGTCCTGCTGGTCATCGCCTTCCGATAGCACCGTATAAAACGCTGTGATGGAGCCGACACCATGCAGGCCGTTGCCGCTGCGCTCGACCAGCTGCGGCAGCTTTGCAAAACAGGACGGCGGATACCCTTTGGTTGCTGGCGGTTCGCCGATGGCCAGGGCAATTTCCCGCTGCGCCATTGCATAGCGGGTCAGTGAATCCATGAGCAGCAGCACATGCTGCCCTTTGTCGCGAAAATGCTCCGCCACCGCAGTAGCGTAGGCCGCCCCCTGCATGCGCAACAACGGAGGCGCGTCGGCAGGTGCAGCCACCACCACGGACCGTGCGCGGCCTTCCTCGCCCAAGATGTCTTCCACAAACTCCTTGACTTCGCGCCCCCGCTCCCCAATGAGCCCCACCACAATCACATCGGCCTGGGTGTAGCGTGCCATCATGCCCAGCAGCACACTCTTACCCACCCCGGAGCCTGCAAACAGCCCCAGACGCTGACCCCGCCCCACGGT
>ERZ1031516.126-NODE-126-length-12556-cov-6.356212_pt1 | contig 12556 bp, 12 predicted proteins | sample MGYA00518047_ERZ1031516 | MGnify/ENA primary metagenome ERZ1031516 (study PRJEB33718, sample SAMN03159945) | human skin metagenome | collected 2014-04-10 | study: EMG produced TPA metagenomics assembly of the PRJNA266117 data set (Human skin bacterial metagenome... | reverse complement strand
CGAGATCATGCCTAGTCTCGTGGGCTCGGAGATGTGTATAAGAGACAGGTCTCATACCTGTCTCCAAAGCTGATCTACGATAAGATGCAAACATTCTTTTTGAAAAGTATCTTGATGGCAAGATAAATCGAGGGCGACATGCAGGATCGAGCACAACTGGCCGCTGAACAGTGGCGTGAGCAACGCCCGGATCTGGACAGCTTCGCCATGGCGGTGATCGGCAGGCTGGGCGAATTGAGCCAGGTGATCAGTCGTGATCACCTGTTGCCGTTCTTCGCCAGCCATGGCCTGCAGGCCGGCGAGTTCGACGTGCTGGCCACCCTGCGCCGCGCTGGCGAGCCCTTTGCGCTGATGCCCACTGCCCTGTACGAAAGCGCGATGATTTCCTCCGGCGGCATGACCAGCCGCATCGACCGCCTGGAGAAAGCCGGGCTGATCGAACGGCGCAAGCACCCGTCCGACCGTCGCGGCATCCTGGTGGCGCTGACACCGGCGGGCTTTGCACTGATCGACAACATGCTCACCGCCCACGTTGCCAACCTGCAGCGCGTTCTGGGAGCCCTCAGCGACGAGGAAAAACAGCAGCTGCATGGGCTTACCGGCAAGCTGCTGGCCAACCTGCAACTCAGTGAATGAAAGGAATCCAGCCCATGTCTCTTCCGGCATTGATCATCGGCGTATTCGCCCAGCTTTTCTTCGCAGGCCTGCAAGGCTTGATCGTGGTGTTCTCCGCCGCCGCCATCGCCAATAACAGCGAGCTGACACCTTTTCAGGACCGCCTGCTGTCGAGCCTGATGCTGCTGCTCCCCGGCCTCTCGCTGGCCACCGCCGCCCTGCTGGTGGTCGGCTACCTCAGCTCGGCGCCGTGGCTCTCCAACTTCTGGCACTTGCTGCCGGTGGCGGCGTTCGGGCTGTACCTGCTGTTCGCGTTGGGCCTGAATCGCTGAGTGGGTCGCCGCGCAGCGATGTCCCCATGGGCCACTCGCCGCTCGGCTGCTAGGGGCGCGCGAGGGAGACGGAGGTTATCAGGCGCTCGAATTGTTCCAGCGAATGCGGGCGGCCGAGGTAGTAGCCCTGGGCCTCGTCGCATTGAATGCGGGCCAGGTCGCTTAACTGGCTGGCGCTCTCCACGCCTTCTGCCGTCACGGTCATTGACAGAGCACGGCCCAGGCCGATGATCGACTCGATGATGGCAACGGCGGTGGTCTTGGTATCGCCCTGCAAGTCCGCGATGAAGCTGCGGTCTATCTTGATCGCGTCGAAGGGGTAGGTGCGCAGGTAGCTGAGCGCCGAGTAACCGGTGCCGAAGTCATCCATGGACAAGCGAACCCCCAGGCGTTTGAGCTGCAGCATGATCTGCAGGGCGGCTACGGAGTCCTTGAGCATTACGGTTTCGGTGATTTCCAGTTCCAGCCGGCCAGGGGCCAGCTGCGTCGACTCCAGCGCATGGCGCACGCGCGCCATCAGATCGCCTCGCTGAAATTCGACCGGCGACAGGTTGACCGACACCTGAAGGTCGTCGGGCCACTGGCTTGCCGCCTTGCAGGCGTTGTGCAGCACCCAGTCGCTGAGCGCAATGATCAGGCCGGTCTCTTCGGCGATGGCAATGAAGCTGTCCGGCATCAGCAAGCCCCTGGTCGGGTGCTGCCAGCGCACCAGGGCCTCGGCGCCGGATACCGTCTGCCGGCTGATGGTGTAGCGAGGCTGGAATTGCAGAAACAGCTCGCTGCCGCGTAATGCATTGCGCAGGTCGGTTTCGATCTTGCGGCGATTGACGATGCGCTCGTTCATTTCACTGGCGTAGAACTGCCAGGTACTTCTGCCGGCGGCCTTGGCTTCGTAGAGTGCGATATCGGCGTAACGCAACAGTTCGCTGGCCTGCACGGCATCCTGCGGCGCGATGGCCACGCCGATGCTGGCGCCCAGCAGCAACTCATGCTCGCCGCTGACGAACACCTTGCCGATGGAGTCGCAGATGCGCGCGCACAGCGGTTCCAGTTCGACCCGCTGCAGCGGGTCATCGATCACCAGCACGAATTCGTCGCCGCCAAGCCGGGCCACCATATCGTCGTCGCGCACGCACTGCTTGAGCCGCTGTGCCACCTCGGAGAGCACTTCGTCACCAATCGAATGGCCGAGGGTATCGTTCACCGGCTTGAAGCGGTCCAGGTCCAGACTCAACAGAAACACCCGGCCTTGGGGGTTCTCCAGTTTGCTCTGCAGGTGCGCTTGCAGGTAACGGCGATTGGGCAGGCCGGTCAGCGCATCATGGTGGGACAGGTGACTGATCTGGCGCTTGGCTTCGACCTCTTCGGTGATGTCGGTCACCGTGCCCTGGTAGCCCAGGTGTCTGGCACCTTCGGCAACCATGCCGATGGACAGCGTGCAGTGCCTTGAGACGCCCTGGGCATCGGCATAGGAACATTCGATTGGGCGCCGCGGCAGGCTCGCTTGCGAGGAGGCCTGGGCCTGGGCGAGGAAGCTATGCGGCGCCAGGCCGAGGAGTTCATGCAGATGCCTGCCTTGCCAGGCGCTGACGGGCAGGCCGGTCATGGCCGTGAACCGCTCGGAAATGAAGGTGAGGCGGCCTTGCTGATCGGTCTCCCAGAGCCAGTCGGAGGTCGATTCGGCAACCGAGCGAAAGCGCTCCTCACTGATACGCAGGGCGTCCTGACTGGCATCGAACAGCGCAGAGGCCTTGAGCATGCGGCGCTGCAGCGCCCGCATCGCCAGGGCGAATACAATGGCGATGAGCACCAGCAAGGGCAGCAATGCGGTAAGAAACGCATCGCCGGGCCGGGCCGGCGTCCACGTCAGGAAGTAGGTCGAGCCGAATGCCGGCTCAAGCTCGAAATACGGGTTGTCGCTGGCCGGGTGTCTCACCGCCTGCAGGTCAGCCAGGTTGGCGGTGAAGCCAAGCGCCTGGATATCGAGGATGTCCACGAACAGCAAGACTGAGGTGGCGGACAGCGATTTCGGATCGCTCATCCCCTCGGATTTGATCGCCGCCGCGTAGGCCCCGGCAATGGCATCACCGACCGGGTAGTAGCCGAAAGTCGCCTGGCCACTGCCAGCCTGTCGCCGGGCCGCCTCGACCAGCGGGGTGAAGTCGGTGGAGATGAAATCCGCGGCGCTCCGCGAGCTCAGCTCGCCCTTGATCACCGAGTAGCCGGTTGCCTGCGCGGGATCGATGATGAACGCGCCATCGATCGAAAAATTCGAAAAAAGTGACTCGCCCATGTTGTCTCGCCCATAGGCCCAGTCGGTATCGACCTGACCGCTGCCAACCTTGGCATAGGCGTCGTCCCAGAAGGCATAGTCCATCACCGTGGTGTTCAGCGAACGTTTGATGGCCCCCAACGATTGCGCGAGGGCCAGTTCGTCATGTTCGACCTGGGCGAGGTTTTTCTGATAGGCGATGGCAATCAGCGCAGCACAGGCAATTGCGAGCAAGCTCGCCATCAGCAAGGCAAACCCGGCGGCGAACTTTCGCGTCATTTCGGTATGGCTGCGCATACCGCCGACATCGTCTGGCATTGATGATTACCTTCAACTCATTGCAATCGATTCTGGCGTTGCGCCAATCCCTTTTTATCGGCTGCCCGCGGCTTTTCGTTAAGGTCGGCGGCGGCGTCCTGACGGACCGGACGCATAGCGCCCTGCAAGCATTTGCACGTGGGGGGTGAGCAGCGAGCAGTTGGGTAGGGGCAAAATTAGCTACAGTCGGTGATGCTCGATCAAAAAATCCACGAACAGCCGTACCCGCGCCGGCATCGTCGGGCCGCCGACGAATACCGCGTGGATCGGTTCCCGTTCGCCGGGGTTGTAGGCTTCGAGCAACTGCACCAGGTCGCCGCGCCCGATGTCCTCGTTGACCGTGAAGGCGCCGATGCGGGCGATGCCGGCGCCGACCCGGGCCAGTTGCGCCAGGGCTTCGCCGCTGCTGCATTCGATGTTGCCGCACACCTTCAGGGAGAACACCTCGCCGTCACGCACGAAGGGCCAGTTGGGCTCGGCGCGGCGGAAGTTGAAGCGCAGGCAGTTGTGCTGCAGCAGGTCTTCCGGCACCTGGGGTGTACCGTGGCGCGCCAGGTAATCGGGGGAGGCCACCACTATCTGGCCGGTTTCGCCGACCTTGCGGGCGGTCAGCGGGCTGTCCGGCAGCGGGCCGAAACGCACCGCCACGTCGGCCTGGCCGCCAAGAATATCCACCACCTCATCGCCCAGGGTCAGGTCGACGACGATGTTCGGGTAGCGCGCGCTGAAGGCCGCCACCAGCGGCACGATGGCCAGCCGGCCGTGACCGAGCGCGGCGCTGACGCGAATACGGCCCTTGGGCACGCTCTGGTCGGCGATGGCGTCCTCGACCTCCGCCAGGTCGGCGAGGATGCGCCGGGCGCCGCGCAGGTACGCTTCGCCTTCGGCCGTGAAGGTGATCGCCCGGGTGGTGCGCAGCAGCAGGCGGGTGCCCAGGCGCTGCTCGGTGCGGGCAATGATGCGGCTGACCGCCGAGGGCGTCATGCCCAGGGTGCGCGCCGCCGCCGACAGGCTGCCTTCCTGCGCCACGCGCACCAGTACCTCCATCTCGCCTGATCGGCCGCCTACGTCCATTTGTGCCTCTGCAGCAAAGGTGTTTGCCAGAAAAGCGGTCTACCGCCCATGGGATGGGGATCGTAGCATTTGCGGCATAGATAAGGAGCCTCTCATGCGTATCAATCCACCCCTCGTCGCGCTCGCCATCGGTGCCTTCGGCATCGGCGTTACCGAGTTCGCCCCCATGGGCATGTTGCCCGGCATCGCCAGTGACCTTGGCGTGTCGATTCCCGCTGCCGGCCTGCTGGTCAGCGCCTATGCCATCGGTGTATTGATCGGCGCGCCGCTGATGACCCTGACCACCGGCAGGATTCCCCGGCGCTACCTGCTGATCGGGCTGATGGCCATCTTCACCCTCGGCAACCTGATGTCTGCCCTGGCCACCGACTACACCAGCCTGCTGATCGCCCGGGTGGTCACCTCGCTCAACCATGGCGCCTTCTTCGGCGTCGGCTCGGTGGTCGCCGCCAGCCTGGTCGCCCCGGACAAACGGGCCGGCGCGGTGGCCGCGATGTTCATGGGCCTGACCCTGGCGACCATCGGCGGCGTGCCGCTGGCTGCCTGGTTCGGTGAACTGCTCGGCTGGCGCACGGCGTTCTGGGGCATTGCCGGCCTGGGTGTGATCACCATGCTCGCGCTGTGGTTCGCGTTGCCCAACGTCGAGTTGCCGAAGGGTGATGGCGCGCTTGCCGAAATGCGCGTGCTGGGCCGTGGCCCGGTGCTCGCCGCGCTGGCCCTGACCGTGGTCGGCTCCAGTGCGATGTTCACCGTGTTCACCTACATCGCGCCGATCCTCAGCACCCAGACCCATGCCTCCACCGGCTTTATCACCGCCATGCTGGTGCTCTACGGTGTGGGCTTGACCCTGGGCAACATGTGGGGCGGCAAGGCGGCGGATCGCTCCATCGACCGCACCCTGATCGCCTCGCTGAGCGCGCTGATCCTGGTGCTGCTGGCCTTCACCGTGCTGATGCGCTGGCCGCTGCCGGCCGCCGTGGCCATCCTCATCTGGGGCATCGCCAGCTTCGCCATCGTGCCGCCGCTGCAGATGCGCGTGATGGAAGCCGCCAAGGACGCCCCCAACCTGGCCTCGGCAGTGAATATCGGCGCCTTCAACTTCGGCAACGCGATTGGTGCGGCCCTGGGCGGCGCGGTGATCAGCGCGGGGCTCGGCTACCCGGCGATCTCCCTGGCCGGTGCCGCGATGGCAGCGCTGGGGCTGCTGATGGTGTTGGGGTTTGCCTGGCGCGCCAGGGCGGTGGCGGCTGCGGTGTGTAGTTGATCTGGATGCAAGGCTGCCAGGGCGTACCGGGCGGCCTTGCGTTCGCGAAGCCGTACGCCTTTGCCTGGATCGGCGGACTGTTCGCTGGCGTTGCTGAGCCACCCTGCACGCTAATGCGGTAGTCGCTGGCCTTTCAGTACCGAAGCTTCAAGCTCATTTCGTTTCAGCCCAGATTAAGCAGCTTGATCTCGCGGATTTCGATATGTTCCCAAACTCGTTCCAACACGTACGGCTCATCGTCCAGCCACCGCTCTAAGTCGCCGCGGTGCTCGAAATCCAGGTGTACGTTGGAGCCGATCATCTTGCCTTCGTCGTTCAGCAGCACGCCGCCGCCTAGTACCTTGCCTGCCCTGGCCAGTGCTTGCAGGCGGGCAAGGTGGCGTTCGCGGCAAGCGAGCCGGCGCTCGAGAGCGTCCGGGTAATCATGGGCGATCAGTGCAAATGGCATGTCTGTTCCTTTCGATGACGGGAGGCGCCGCACAAGGTGCAGCGCCACTGGTTGACTGTCAGCCGTGGGCGGCCAGAGGCTTGGTCGCCGGTTGCGGGGCTGCTTCTGCTGCAGGGCGTGACACCATGCCGGCGATGGCAGCAATCAGTGCCATGCCACCAATGAAGTAGGCCACGGGCAACCAGTCGGAACCACCGCCCAGCAGTGCGTAGCACAGGCTCGGCGAGAAACCGGCGACGATGAAGCTGAGCTGGGTCGCCAAGCCCACGCCGGTGTAGCGCACGCGAATGCTGAACATCTCGGCGTAGAACGATGGCCACAGTGCGTTCGGTGCGCTGTAGATGATGCCCTTGAGTATCACGGTGGCGAAGATGATCAGGGCAATATTGCCGGTGGTGATCGACCACAGGAACAGGAACACACCCGCGCAGCAGCCCAGGGAGCCGAGCACGAAGATGCGTTTCTTGCCGATGCTATCGGCCAGCAGCCCGAACAACGGCTGACAGATCAGCGCTGCTACCTGGCTGGCGGCAATCGCCGAGAGCATCGAGGCGCGGTCGACGTTCTGGTTGTTGGCTGCCCACGACAGCCCGAAGATCATCACCAGTGACGAAACCGAGCAGATCAGCGCGCAGCAGAACACCACGATGAACGCGCGCCACTCCTTGCTGAACATTTCCACGACCGGCGCCTGTGCGACTTCGGCCTTCTTGGCGGCGAACTCCGGGCTTTCATCCACGCCGGCGCGGATGATCAGGGTCACGATGACCATCAGGGCGCTGAGCAGGAACGGAATACGCCAGCCCCAGGACAGTAGCTGTTCCTCGCTGAGCATCGACAGCGGGATGAACACCGAGGTCGCCAGGATCGAGCCCATCGACGCGCCATTGATCAACCAGCTGGTGTAGAAGGCCTTTTTCGTACCTGGGGCGTGCTCCATGGTCAGCAGGCTGGCGCCGACCTGTTCACCGCCTGCGGACAGGCCCTGTAGCAGCCGACAGGCGACCAGCAAGCCGGGCGCCCAGGCACCGATGGTGGCGTAGGTTGGAAGCAGGCCGATGATTGTGGTGGCGAGGCCCATCAGCAGCAGGGTCATCATCAACACCTTCTTGCGGCCGATGCGGTCGCCCAGGTGTCCGAACAATAAGGCACCGACAGGCCTGGCGATGTAGCCGACACCGAAGGTGGCCAGCGCGGCAAGCGTGCCCGCCATGGGGTCGCTGGACGGGAAGAACAGCGTGCTGAACACCAGCGCTGCTGCCGAGCCATAGATAAAGAAATCGTAGTACTCGACCACGCTGCCGAGGAAGCTGCCAAAGGCAGCCTTGCGCGCCATGCGCCGGTCTTTTGTAGCTGAAGTAGTCATGGGGCAACCTTTATTGTCTTTGTGGTGGTTGAAGAGCGGGCAGGGTGGCTAGCCGCTGCCGAACGGCGCCAGCTGGCTGCCGCCGCATACGTGAATCACCTCGGCAGTGATGAACGCAGCATCGCCGGAGGCCAGGAAAGCCGTGGTGTTGGCGATGTCTTGCGGCGTCGTCAGGCGCTTCAGCGGGGTGCTGTTGATCGAGCCTGCAGCCATCCGCTCGAAGCTCTCGGCGTCACGGCCATCGAGGGTGAAAGCCGAAGGCAGCAGCCCGGGGGCTATGGCGTTGACGGTGACCTGGTAAGGCGCCAGTTCACGGGCCATGGAGCGGGTCAAACCAACCAGCCCGGCCTTGCAGGCGACGTAGGCGGGTGGGCCACCAGCGACCCAGCAGCGCGACACCATGTTGATCACCCGACCGCTACCCTGAGCCTGCCAATAGGGCGCGACCTTCTGGCACAGCAATGCCGGGCCACGCAGGTTGACCGCCATCATGTGATCCCACTTGGCCGGGTCGAAATCGAGGATCGAGCCGCGATGGTTGACCGCGGCGTTGTTGACCACCACGTCGATGCGACCGAACTGGGCGCCAGCCTGCTCGACCATGGCGTCGATGGAGCTCTTGTCACCCATGTCGGCATAGACGGCGATGACCCGTTGCTCGGGTTGGCACTCAAGTGAATCGACCAGCTGTTGAGCTGCCTGCAGATCGATGTCGGCGGCAACGATATGCAGGCCGTCGCGGCAAAGGCGTGCGCAAATCGCCCGGCCAAGCTCGCCGGCAGCGCCGGTGACCAGCGCGACCCGGCGGTTAGTTGGTGTGTTCATGGGGGGTATGTCTCGTGGCAGTGTGCAAATCCGGCTCGATGCCGAGCCCCAGGTAGTGGCGAATCAGGTCGCGGTTGCGGGACAGCTTGTGCAGATCGCCATATTTCGTGGAGAAATCCTCGATCGATATCCAGTCGGCAAAGCCGCTGTCCCGCAGGGTTTTCAGCATGGACGCTAACGGCAACACGCCTTCGTCCGGCGGGCACCAGTCCCACTGCCAGCCAAGACCAGGGCCGATGGGGCTGTAGGACACGTTCTTCACCTGCGCGTGGGCGAGGTGTTTGCCCATCAGGTCCAGGGACAGCTGTACGTCTTCGCGCCCTTCGATGGCGAGGTTGCCGATGTCATAGATGATGCCGAGGCTGCTGGCCGGGTAGTGCTCGGCCACGCGCATGGCCAGCGAAGGGCTCGAGCAGATGGTGCGCTGATGCACCTCCAGCACCAGTTGCACGCCCAGCGCTTCGGCATGCGGCACGATCTGGTCGAGAAAACCGCGCATGCGGCCGTAGGCCTCTGCGTAGCGCTCGCTCGCATAGTCAGGCGCCCACAGCCGCAGGCGCGCCTGCCCGGCAAGGGCGGCCAGATCGATCAACCGCTCAGCGTGGTCTAGATCACCGACAGCCAGGTAGGGGCTGAGACCGAAGATCTTTAGGCCGACCGATTGGCAATGCGCCTGGATGCGGCTGATCGCCGATTCAGTCGGGGCGATGGTGCAACGGTTGTTCTGGCGGGCGTCCCAGGGGTGCGTTGGATCGAGGTGGCCGATATCGGCGACTCGCCATTCGACGCCCTGGTAACCAAGGCGGGCGAGTTCATCTACCAAGGCCTCGGGACACAGGCTGGGCAGCGATGCGCTGGAAGCTCCGAGTCGTGGAATGGGCTGCTTCATTGGAGTCCTGATTGGGGTTATTGGAGCTATCAGGATGCTAAGTGAAACTTCAGGTTGATTAAATTGATAAAAAATCAGCCTGAAATTAACCTGTAGGTTGATTAACTTTGGATCGCCCGGATGAGCCAGTCCTCCATCAGCCTTCGTCACCTGCGGGTATTTCTCGCCGTGGTCAGCTCCGGCAGCCTCGCCACGGCGGCCAGGCTTCTGCACATCACGCTCTCAGCCGTCTCCAAGAGCCTCAAGGAGCTGGAGCATGAGTTGGGCGTTCAGTTGGTGATTCGTGGGCGCAAGGGCATGCAACTCACCCAGGCGGGGGAAACCTTCCACAAGCACGCGGCACAGACCCTGGCGAGTTTCAATCAGGCCATGGAGCAGGCGCAGGTTGCCGACCATACGCCTGAGTTGCTGCGCATCGGCGCCTTGCCGACGGCGGCGGGGTACATGCTGGCGCCGGTGATCGCCCAGATGCGCGAGCGTTACCCGCTGGTACGGGTACAAGTGCTATCCGGCGTGTATGAGTATCTGGTGGGAAAGTTGCGCACTCGCGATATCGATCTGATCGTAGGCCGACTGATTGGCCGCGATATGCTTGGCGTGATGTTCGAAGCGCTTTATGAAGAAGATCTGCTGATGGTGGTACGCCACGACCATCCGCTCGCAGGTTTGGAGCGCCTGCATCTCGAGGACCTGCGCCCCTACGTGTTGATTGCCTCGCCACAGGGCACACTGGTGCGCACCAGCGTGGACAATTTTCTGCTCTCGCAAAATGCCGGCGAAGGCTTGCAGATTTTCGAGTCGCTTAGCGAAACCTTTTCTCGCGTGTACGTGCAGGATCATGACGCCGTATGGTTTGTGCAACGCGGCGTGGTCGACCTGGATCTGCGCTTGGGTATCGTCAGAGCACTGCCGTTCTCCAGCCCGCTATTACGCGCGCCGGTTGGCCTGACGACCCCGACGGATCGCCCCGTTTCGAGAGCGGCGGAGCATTTCTGCCAACTTCTACGCAGTTGGGCTAACGGGGCCTAGGCGCTGACCACTGTCGCCTCCGACGTATAGGCGCGCGTCACACTGGAAACCGATCGCTCTTGAGGAGAGGCTGCCATTGGCCCAGAAGGTGGAACAAGCCTGACAGGTGCTAATTTTATGCTTGCCAGGCAACGTCGTGCTTGCCGAGCCTGCTTATCAGCACAACGTTGCAGCGAGCATCAGAACGAATACTTCAGCGAAAGCACCGCATTTCTCGGTTCGCCATACACTCCGTTTTCGGTCACTGAAGCAAAGTATTTTTTGTCGAGCAGGTTGCTGACGTTCAGCGTTGCTGAAAGCTGCCTGCTGATGTCGTAACGGGTCATGGCATCCAGTACTACATAGCTTTTCTGCTCCGGGAAGCCCTCCCCCTCGAAGCCAAATCGACTCTTCCAGTTGAAGCCGCCACCTAGGGTGAACTTATCCAGGGGGCCGGCAAGACGGTAGGTTGTGAAACCCTTGAGTGAATGGCGAGGAATTCGGCCCATGGCCCGCTTACCCTGAGCATCTTCGCTCACGCTGTAGGCGTAGCCGCCGAAGACGTTCCAGCCCTCGGTGAGCTCGCCGTTAGCCTCCAATTCCACACCCTCGGTGGTGATGCCTTGCAGGGTTCGATAGAACCCAGTGGTGCCGTCGAGCTCAGCGACGTTGTCTTGCTCGCTTCTGAAAAGTGCCAGGCTGGCGTTGATTCGAGCCTCGTCGAAACCGGCCTTGATGCCCACTTCGTAGGCAGTGCCTTCCTCCGGATCCAGTGGTGCATTGTTGATGTCACGTACAGCGGCGCCCTGGGGGTTGAAGATCTGCGTATAGCTGCCATAAAGCGCCCACACATCATTCAGGTCGTAGACCAGGCCTGCGAAAGGCACTACTACGCCACTTTCCTTTTTACCTTGTTTGCTGCGTAAACCTGTCGCTTGCCTGGTTTCCGAGTCGCGGCGCCAATCCATGACACGTGAGCCGAGTATCAGGTGGGTGGCGTCGGTCAGGTTGAAACGCGAGGTCAGGTAGGCGCTGTACTGAGTCTCTTCGGTGTCGGTTTTACCGGTCATGTCGAAGTTCGGGCGATTCGCGCCGCTGCCGTCCCATTGCCATATATCGCCTAGGGCACCGTCGTAGGTGCTGTTCCAGCTGTACAGCCAATTATAGTTCTCGGACTTCATGTCCTTATGAGAGACAGCCATGCCGGTGACCAGCTCATGCTCTCGCCCGAACAATGAGAAGGGGCCGGTCAGGTAGCCATCGAATGCACTGGTCCGACTAGGTTGCACCCACTTTGCCGCGGTAATACTGCTGCCGAGTCCGGTCGCGGGATCGATCTCGCCATACTGGTAGTAGGACACCGCGTTTTGTTCGTACTGCGTATGGCTGAGCTCCATCTTGCCAGTCCAGCCATTGTCGAATTGATGATCCATTGCGACGAACAGATTGCTTTGTTGGAGATCGTAAAATGACCAGTCCGGCGCATTGTTGTACGAGCGCGGCAGGTTGATCTTGGCACCATTGGCATAGTAGAGCGGTACGCCGCTGCGCATTGGCGCCTCGTTATCGTTGCGCTGATGGCTCAGACCGATGCTGAGCATGGTCGAGTCGCTGAGGTCGAACTCGGTAACGTTGTAGAACAGGCTGGTTCGGCTTTCGTAGCGATCCAGCCAGCTGTTCTGATCCTGATGGTCGAGCACCAGGCGGCTGCGGATATTGCCGGCCTCGGTGAGCGGCCCGGATATATCTACCCCCAGCCCGTAATGATCCCAACTGCCGGTCTCTGCGCTGATACTGGCCTGGCGCTCGAGGGTCGGGCGCTTGCGGATCATGTTGATGGACGCGCCAGGGCTACCCACGCCACCCATCAGGCCAGTGGCACCGCGCACGATTTCGACTCGGTCATATAAGGCCGTCGAGGTTTGCAGGCTGTACATCCCGCTTTCTCTTGGCAGACCATCGAGCATGTAGTTTGAAACGCTGAAGCCTCGTGAGTAGGGCTGATCCAGGTCTGTACCGATGCCTTGATTGAACGTGCTGATGCCGACCGAGGCTTCCAGAACGTCGGTGATATTGGAGAGTTTCTGGTCATCCATGCCTGTCTCTTATACACATCTGACGCTGCCGACGATACTCCTTGTGTAG
>ERZ1031516.123-NODE-123-length-12618-cov-8.006288_pt1 | contig 12618 bp, 11 predicted proteins | sample MGYA00518047_ERZ1031516 | MGnify/ENA primary metagenome ERZ1031516 (study PRJEB33718, sample SAMN03159945) | human skin metagenome | collected 2014-04-10 | study: EMG produced TPA metagenomics assembly of the PRJNA266117 data set (Human skin bacterial metagenome... | reverse complement strand
CATCGGCTGTCTCGTCAACCCCGACCCGACAGAGGGCGACGGTACGCCGCCGCCGGGCATGGGCGACGCGTTCTGGTACCCGTTGTACGAAAAACTGTGCGAGCTCGATGTGCCGGCCATGGTGCATTCGGCAGGCAGTTGCTCGCCACGCGAGTCATACACGCTGAAGTTCATCAACGAGGAAAGCATCGCCATCGTCTCGTTGCTCGAATCGAAGACCTTCGAGCGCTTTCCAAACCTGAAGCTCATCATGCCGCACGGCGGCGGCGCGATTCCATACCACATGGGGCGCTTCCGCTCGATTTCGGCGCGGCGCGGCGGCGAATACTTCGACGACAAGCTCAAGCGCCTGCACTTCGATACCACCACCTACGACAAGAACGCGTTGGAGCTGTTGTTCAAAACGGTAGGTGCCGACCGAGTGCTGTTCGCCACCGAGAAACCAGGTACCGGTAGCGGGCGCGATCCAGCCACCGGCAAGGACTTCGACGATCTGAAGCCCGTCATCGAGAACATCGATTTCCTGAGCGCAGCGGATCGCGAGAACGTGTTCTCCTGCAACTGCATGCGCCTGTACTCGCGGTTCAAGACCGACTGAGCGAGGCCATGATGGACATGATGCAGGTGAACGCCTCTACCACTACGCAACGCACCGGCCGCTCGATCGAGGTCGAGGGCGTCACTCACGGCGCCGCGCCAATCCCGATGGGCGCGCGCGTGGGAAATATGCTGTATTCGTCCGGCTTGATGGGGAAGGACCCCGCCACCAACACGTTGCCGCCCGAGGGCGCGGCGCAGGCGCGCTTCATCTTCCAGAACCTCCGAACGCTGCTGGCCAACGGCGGCGCCACACTGCAGGATGTGGTGTACGTGAAGGCATACGTGAAGGACAACAGCCTGCGCGATGCGCTGAACGTCGAATGGCTACTTTGCTTCCCCGATCCGCATGACAGGCCCGCGCGTCAGACGCAGGTGTTTGACCTTCCGTTTGGCATGCTTCTGCAGATCGAAGCCATCGCCGTGGTGCCGGAGCGCTGAGATGGACGCCACTTATCTCCTCGCGCGGCTCGGCCGGCTAGACGTATGCGCAGTGTCGGACGCGCTGGACAAGCTTGGCCTGCCGGGCAGCGTTACCGGTTTGCTGCAGCAGTCGACCACGCGGCGTATTGCCGGGCGCGTGGTTACTTGCAAGCTGGTGGCCAAGGCCGATGCACCGCCACCTTCCGAGCCGCCCCGCCATCTCGGAACCGCTGCGGTCGAGGAGGCGCAGCCTGGCGAGATCATCGTGGTGGAGCAACGCACCGGCATCGACGCCGGCTCATGGGGTGGCAACCTTTCGCTGGGCGCGAAGCAACGGCGAGTGGCGGGCGTGATCATCGACGGACCGGTACGCGACCTCGACGAGGCGCGCACCTACGGCTTTCCGATCTATGCGCGCAGCGTGACCGCGCGCACCGCCAGGGGTCGCATCGCCGAAGCCTTCACCAACCAACCCGTGATCGTGGGCGACGTGCGTGTGGCGCCGGGTGACTACGCTATCGCCGATGCCAGCGGCGTCGCCTTCATTCCGGCCACCGACATCGGCCGCGTGCTCGAAACGGCCGAAGCCATCGCGGCCCACGAGGCGGCCATGGCCAAGGCCCTGCTGGACGGCCAGCCCATGAGCCAGGTGATGGGCGCCAGCTACGAGTACATGCTGAACTGACAGACATCCAGGTCCCACCCAAGAGGAGACATTGCTTTGGAAGACATCAACATCGCACGCGCTGCGGCCCTCGACACAGCCACACTGAGCGACGCGCTCGACAAGCACGGCATCGCGGGCCAGTGCTACCGCATCAAGCCACGTACCACCGACTCGCGGATGACCGGGAGAGCCTGGACGCTGCTGTACGGTCCGGCCGGCGCTCCCGCTGGCACGGTCGGTGACTACATCGACGACGTGCCACCGGGCAGCGTCATCGTGCTGGACAACGGCGGACGCGACGACGCCACCGTGTGGGGCGACATCCTCACCGAAGTCGCACACGCCAGGGGTATCGCGGGCACCCTGATCGACGGCGTGAACCGCGACGTTGCGCTGAGCCTGCAGTTGGGCTACCCGATCTACAGCCGTGACCATTGGATGCGCACCGGCAAGGACCGGGTGCAGGTCGAGGCCACTGGTGTTCCCGTGAACATCGGCAACGCGCGCGTCAACCCCGGCGACCTGGTTCGAGGCGATGCGGATGGCGTCGTGGTGATTCCGCGCGCGCACGAGGAAACCGTGCTGACATCTGCCGAGGCCATCCAGCAGGCCGAGAGTGCCATTCGCGCTTCGGTGCGTGGCGGCATGACGCTGCGCGAGGCGCGCGAGAAGCACCGCTACCACTCGCTGCAAACCCGACCGCCTGCCAGCGTGGGGAACGCAACTTGAGCACGGAGCAGACGCAGGCACCGGCCACCGTGGCACAGGCCGGCATTCGAGCGAGCATTGCTCGAACCGCTCCCCTCACGGTCGAGGCTTCACGAACGCTGGCTGCTGCAACCCTGCACGAGGCCGGCGGCCGCATCGGCGTCATGCCCGCAGCCATCAAACCGGTGGCCCGCAACTTTCGCATCTGCGGTCCAGCCGTCACCGTGCACTCGCCCGGCGGCGACAACCTCTGGCTTCACAGGGCCTTGTACGTGGCCGAGCCGGGTGACGTGTTGGTGGTGCACGTGAGCGGTGCCTATGACTACGGCTATTGGGGAGAGATCATGTCCAGCGCGGCCAAGGCACGCCACCTGGGCGGACTGGTCATCGACGGGTGCGTGCGCGACGGCGCGGTGCTTGGGCAATTCGGCTTCCCCGTGTTCGCGCGCGGCTTGTGCATCCGCGGTACCGGAAAGGATCTTGACGCGCGTGGCTGGATCAACCATCCCCTACTCTTCGACGACCTGGTGGTACACGCTGGAGACCTGGTGGTCGGCGATCTCGACGGCGTGGTGGTCGTGCCGCGCGAGCGTGCCGCCGACGTGGTGTCCGCGGCCATTGATCGCGAGGCGAAGGAGGCATCGATCGTTCGACGAATCGAGCGTGGCGAGCGCACACTTGAGGTCTACGACTTCTAGCGCAGAGCCCAGATCTCGGCTGGCCGAGCGCCCGTTGCCCATGACACTCCAGCAGATTCGCGACTTCGTCGCCGTTGTTGCCCATGGTGGCTTCCGCGCCGCGGCACGCGCGATGGAGGTTTCGCAGACCGGCCTGACCAAGAGTCTCGCAAAGTTCGAGCAGGAACAGGGCGTACCGTTGATCGAGCGCCGCGCCAAGGGCATCGAGCTGACCGCGCAGGGCAAGGAATTCTTCCCGCTCGCACAGGGCCTGCTTGCTCAGGCCGACCGCGCGGAGGCCTGGCTGCGCTCCATGCGCGGCCTGCCAGCCACCACCATCACGCTGGGTGTGTCGCTGGAGCCGAGTCTTCGCTTCGTGCCGCCCGTGCTTGCGGATTTCAAGCGCGTGCTGCCTAGCGTGACCTTGAGGCTCACGCAAAGCGCTGCACCGGAACTCTTCTCCGCCGTGCGCGAGAACCGGCTGGAGTTCGCGATGACGCGCGTGCCGCGGGACGTGCAGGTATCGGATTTGCACGTGGACGTTCTGTGCGAGTCCGAATCGGTGATCGTGGCCAGGGCCGGCCATGCGTGCGCCCATGCGCGCTCGCTGCGCGAACTTGCCAACCAGGATTGGGTGGTGCTCGGTGACCGCACGCTGGCGGGCGGCCACGACGACAGCATCCGGGAACTCTTCAACGACGGCCAACTGGGACTGCCGCGCGTACTCGCGGTGACCGACGCCCTGTTCAGCGCCATCTCGATGGTGCTCGAGTCCGACTGTCTTGCCCGGCTGCCGCGCGCGGTGCTGCAACACCCGCTGGCCGGCAAGTCGCTGGTCGCAATTCCGCTGCAGGAACTGCCTCGACGCTACAACATCGCCATCGTGCACAAGGCGGGTCACCGCCTGAGTCGCGAGGCGCAAACCCTTGTCGCCATGCTGTCGTCGTTCGCGCGCATCAGCCAGGCGATGGCGCAGAAGGAGCGACAGGCCGACCCGGTGCCTGCTCCGCAAATCAGAAAGAGAAAGGACAAATAACTTGACCACTGTTCGCCTCGCTCGGCCACCCAAGGTTCTGATGATGCTGACATCCGATTTCGTCACCGCACGCTACGACGCCTTGCGCCGCCGTGCGCCGGACATCGACGTCATCACGGAACTGCAGCCGGGTGACAACCCAGACATCGACGCCTTGTTCGCCTTCAAGCTTCCCGCGGGCATTGCGTCGCGCCTGCCCAATCTGAAGCTTGCCGCTTCCGTCGGTGCCGGCGCGGACGGCATCCTCGCCGCACCTGACCTGCCTGCCCACGTGCGGGTGACCCGCACCGAAGAGCTCGGCCTCGGCCTGGGCATGGCTCAGTTCGTGGTGATGCAGATTCTTCGGCATTTCCGCTCACAGCCGCAATTGAGCGCGCAGCACGCGGCCCGCGAATGGCAGCGCGTCCCCGTGCCGGACGCGCGACAGGTCACGGTCGGCATCATGGGCCTGGGCGCAATAGGAAGCATCGTCGCTGGAGCGGTCGCCCAGCTCGGCTTCAAGGTGGAGGGATGGACACGCTCGGCCAGCCGCGAGACCAAGTTTCCCAGCCATGTGGGCGCCGCGGGTCTGCATGCGCTGCTGGGGGCAAGCGATTACCTGGTGTGCTTGTTGCCTCTGACGGAACTGACGCGCGACTTGCTCGACAAGCGCACACTCTCGCTGCTGCCGCGGGGCGCTTTCGTCGTCAACGTAGCCCGCGGCGGCATCCTGGTGGAGAACGACCTGCTCGCACTGGTAGACGCTGGGCATCTTTCGGGCGCCGCGCTGGACGTGTTCGCGGAAGAACCCTTGCCTCGTACGAGCCCGCTATGGGACCGCCCGAACATCTGGATCACCCCCCATGTGGCCGCGCAATCCTTGGCGGAGCCAGCGGTCGATCAGTTCGTCGCCAACCTGCGCAGGCTGCGCGGCGGCGAGCCTTTGCGCAACGAGGTCGATCGGCAACACGGCTACTGAACTCGTTGCCTTCGCCGCGGCACGCAGAAGCTCGCATTGGATTGCCCATCGTCTCAGGTAGATGGCTAGGCAACCCGTTCCTCGGAACGGACTTCCGACGATGGCGCTGCCGATCCGAAGCACCAGGAGATCGGACCGAACCCGGACTTGCCAACGGTCAGGATCCGGATCATTGCGCGAGAGGGCTTCGACAAGCGGCGTTCTCAACGAGCGTTGTGCAGAATTTTCCTAGAGCTGATCCCATTCAGGCTGACGCGTGATCGCACGGAAGCATTCGCACATCCATTCCGCAGCGGGGCTGAGTTTCGAATCCTTGCGATAGAGAAGGCCGAGCGGGATGCGTGGCAGGCGCCGCTCCAGTCGCAACTCCATGAAACGCATGGACATGTGCCTGGCCTTCAGCGTCACGCGTGGCGAAGGCGCGATGAAACCGCTCTCCTCGACCAGTGCCAGCGACGATACGGTGGAAAAGCTCTCGGTGGTTTTTGCGGGTAGCTCGACGCCTTCTTGCAGAAAGGCCTGCCGCACCACCTCGCTCACGCCCGCTTTCGATGAGTCCAGAACCCAGGGCTGATCGCTCAGCGACGCCACGGAGAAATGGGATACGGCGGTGCGCTGACGGCGCACCAATAAGGCAATGTCCATCTCGCCGAGGCTTTCGAACACGAGGTCGTTGCCGACCAGTCCGGGAAGAATCGTTGTCAGCGCTACGTCGATCGATCCTTCCCTCAGCTTCGGCAGGGTCTGGGACAGAAAGGCATCCTGCAAGCTCAAGTGGGCGTGCGGATAGCGCGACCTGAATCGGGCGACGATTTCAGGCAGGTAGTGCATGAAGATTGCCGGGCTGCCGGCCGCGGCGACGCGCGCCTGCGCGCCACCGCGCGATCGTTCGATATGCGCTCGCGCATTGGCAATCTCACCGAGGATCGATCGTGCCCTTTCGAGCAGCTCCAGTCCGATCGGTGTGAGTTGCGCGCCCTGCGCACTGCGGACCATCAAGCTCACATGCAGGTCCTCCTCGAGTTCCTGGATCGCCTTGGTCAATGCCGTCTGAGATAGCGCGACAGACCGGGCAGCCGCACGGATGCTCCCGCAATCGGCAATGGCGACAAGTGCGCGCAACTGATGTTGTTTCAACTCTGAATTACCTCGCGACCGAAGCAATCAGTGTCAGTCTGCCGCGATCGCCGTGTCAACTTCTCCTTATCGCGATGAAAAAACTCCAGCACCTCCAACGCCATCTTGAGACCTAACATCGCGCCCCAGCAAAAGCCAAGAGCACCGGCATGAACTACACGATCGAAGCGCGCGGTCCCGCAGCAGCTGCAGAAGCGGATTTTGAGAAACGCACCTATGCCACCGTAACTCGTCGGATCGTTCCGTTCCTGTTCGTCTGCTTCGTCTTCGCGTTCCTCGATCGGGTGAACGTCGGGTTCGCGAAGCTGCAGATGCAATCCGATCTGGCATTCACGGAGGCCATCTTCGGATTGGGAGCCGGCATCTTCTTCCTCGCGTACTTCCTCCTCGAGGTGCCGAGCAATCTTGCGCTCAAGAGGTTCGGCGCTCGACGCTGGATCGCGCGCATCATGGTCACATGGGGCTTGCTATCGGCGGCGACCGCGTTCGTCACCACCCCGACGCAGTTCTACGTGCTGCGATTTCTTCTGGGCGCAGCCGAAGCCGGGTTCTTTCCCGGCGTCGTCCTGTACCTGACCTACTGGTTTCCTGCGAGACGGCGAGGCCAAGCGATTGCCATGTTTCTCGTGGCCATCCCCTTCTCCAGCCTGATCGGGGGGCCGCTTTCCGGATGGATCATGCAATCCTTCGGGTCGCTTCACTCTCCCAGGGCTTGGCAGATTCTTTTCGTGATCGAAGGCCTGCCCTCGGTCCTCCTCGGGGTCGCGTGCTGGTTCCGCCTCGACGACTCGGTAGAGGAAGCCCGGTGGCTGAGCCCCGAGCAACGCGCCTTCATCAGATCCAGGCTCGACCGCGAGCAGACACAAGCCGGCGCCCACCGGTTTGCGGACGCACTGCGATCCCCCCAGATCTGGTTGATGTCGCTGACCAATTTCGCCTTGCTCTGCACGATCGTGGTCGTGCTCTGGCTTCCCACCTTCTATCGCAATGCCGGCCTGCTGGATGCGATACAGATCGGCTGGATGTCGGCGATTCCCAATGCCTTCGCGATCATCGCGATGCTGCTCGTAGCCAGGAGTTCGGACCGAACGGGAGAACGTCGCTGGCACACCGCCGCGCCCGCGTTCGTGGCTGCGGCCGGGGCACTTTCGATGGTCGCCTCCGTGGGGCAGCCCTGGCTTCTGCTTGTGTCCTCCATCGCGACGCTGGCAGGCGCGATGACGATGAACGCTCAGTTCTGGAACCTCCCGACCGCTTACCTGGCCGGCAGTGCCGCGGTCGTGGGTATCGCGTTCATCAATGCGGTCGGACAGATTGCGGGCTTCACCGCACCCGTCGCCTTTGGCTGGCTCTACGGCACGTCGGGATCGCCGACCGTAGGCCTCGGCTTGCTGGCCTCCCTCTACGCGTTTGGCGGTGCCGCAGCCCTGCTGGTTGCGAAGCGCGACGTCGATCGATAAACACCGGAGCCTGATTTGAATCACGCAGAATATGTCCGCCAGGACGGCTTGGCGCTGGCCGAGTTGATCCGCAGCAAGCAGCTGCGCGCCGTGGAAGCGCTTGACCTTGCCATCGCTCAGATCGAACGCACCCAGCCGACCATCAACGCGATCTGTTGGCCTCAGTACGAGCAGGCACGCATGCGGGCTCTGGCGATGGACATCGCCCCCGGCACGGCCCCGTTCGACGGCGTGCCTCTGCTGCTGAAGGATGCCATCTTGGAGGTGGAGGACTTCCCTCTCTCCAATGGCTCCCGGCTGCTGTGGTCCAACGTTTCCAAGGAAGACAACGTTCAGGCTGCAAGGCTTCGCGCCGCGGGGTTCAACTTCTTCGCTCGAACCACAACGCCGGAGATGGCGTCGAACTGCACCACCGAGGCAATCGTGTATGGCGGGCCGACGCGAAACCCATGGAGCCCCTCGCGCATTGCGGGCGGCTCTTCGGGGGGCGCTGCAGCCGCGATTGCAGCCGGTATCTCGCCACTCGCGCACGCAAACGATGGCGGCGGCTCCATTCGCATTCCAGCGTCGTGTTGCGGTCTCTTCGGCTTGAAGCCGACACGCCTGCGCAATCCCGTGGGACCGAATGGCGAGGTATGGGGCGGCATGGCCGTAGAGCATCTTCTCTCGAGGTCGGTGCGCGACAGCGCCGCGGTCTTGGACGCGACGCACGGCCAAGACAAGAGCTCGCCATTCGCCGCGCCGGCATTCAACGGTCGCTATCTCGAGCTGGTCTCGCGCCCGCCCGGCGCAATGCGCATCGGCGTGATCCCGCTGCCGCCCTCCGGCATGAAACCTCACGACGATTGTTTGACCGCACTCAACGATGCGGCCTCGCTTTGCGAGGCACTAGGCCATCACGTCGAGGAAACCCGGTTCCCCGAGACCGACTTCGAGGCATTCGTTCAGGCGATGCTGCAACTGGTGTCGACCGGCGCCGCATTGGGTGCCCAGGCCGTCGCCGATGCGAGGGGTAGGCCGCTCACGCGCGACGACCTGGAGGAGTCGGTATTCACCTCCATCGAGTTCTCGCGTCGCAGCAGCGCCGCCGACTATGCGAAGGCGCTCGGCGTGATCCAGGGCATCGGCCGCAGGATGCACCGGCTGACCGAGCGGTTCGACGCCATCCTGACGCCGACACTCACCGCACCGCCCGCCGAGATCGGCCGCTACGCCGCCAATCGCCCGTTCGTCGAGCATCGACGCGACGTCCTGAACTTCACCCAGTTCCTGCCCTTCTTCAATGCAAGCGGTCAACCGGCGATGTCCGTGCCGCTGCACTGGAACGAGAACGGCCTTCCCATCGGCGTGCACTTCGTTGCAGCCCTCGGGCGCGAGGACTTGCTGTTCCAGCTCGCTGGCCAGCTCGAGTCGGCGCGCCCGTGGATGGGAAGGATGGCCCCGATGGCCGGCAGCGAGTCGAGCCGCGGCATTTTTTGACATACCCGAGATCGAGTGAGCCAGGCGTTCGCGCGGGTCACCTCGGTCGCAGGTTCCATCGCAAGCATTTTTTTCCAACGGAGACATCGTGAAGACCATCAAACTGACCCGCCCGAACATGCCCCTGCGCGCAACCGCGCTGGTCATTGCGGGGACCGCGCTGCTGGCCGCATGTGGAGGCGGCGGGAACGGCAACCCGGCCTACGTCGGCGGACTTCCCACGCCGAGCCCAGCACCTGCGCCTGCACCCGCGCCCCCTGGTTGGGCCGCCGGCGCTGCCTACCGCGGGGGCGTGGTGGCCACACAAAATCCCTACGCAGCGGAAGCGGGCGCGCGCATCCTGGAGCAGGGCGGAAATGCGATCGATGCGGCGGTCGCGGTGGCCTACGCATTGAACGTGGCCGAACCCCTCATGTCCGGCGTGGGCGGCGGCGGCTTCATGATGATTCACCTGGCCAGCGGCGAAACCCTCACCATCGATTCTCGCGAAACAGCACCCGCCGGTGCCACGCGAGACATGTTCGTCGGCGTTGACAACCCCTCGCTGCAGGGCATCGCGGTGGGCGTTCCGGGCATGGTCCGTGGGACCGCGCTGGCCGTCGAGAAATATGGAAAGTTCACGCTGGCACAGAACCTCGAGCCCGCGATCGAACTGGCGGAGAAAGGGTTCGCTGCAACGCCGCGCTGGACCAACAACGCCTGCAGCGAGCGCGCGCGCAACTCACCGGAGGCCGAAGCCTACTTCTGCCCTGGCGGGCAGGCCGCCGCAGTGGGCAGCCTCGTGAAGAACGAGGCTCTTGCGCAGACATTCAAGCTCATTGCGAAGAACGGCCCCGACTGTTTCTACCGGGTGCTGCCCGAGAAGGGCTGCGACATCGCGCAAGGCATCGTCCAGGGACAACGATTCTCCAAGGGCTCCGCAGGCAAGGGCGGATCGATGACGCTGGCGGACCTCGAGGCCTACCAGCCCGCTGTTCGCAAGACCATCGAGACGCGCTACCGAGGCTGGACGGTCAAGTCCATGGCGCCACCCTCCTCGGGCGGCCTCACGATGTTCCAGGTGCTGGGAATGCTCGAGAGATTTCCTCTGGGCGACAAGCAGGCAGGCTACGGCTTCGGCTCGTCCAAGACGCTGAACGTCATGGCGGATGCGCTGCGCATTGCCTACGCCGATCGACGAGACTGGATGGGCGATGCGGACTTCGTGACGGTGCCCACGCGCGGGCTGACCCACGCCACCTACTTGACCGAGAGAGGAAAGCCGATCGTTGCCGGCACCCGTCTCGCCACGGACCCGAACAGTGGCGATCCGCGCCCCTACGACAGCGACGCGCAGGCCAGCGCGCAGCTCGGCGTGAAACTGGCGAATCCGGACATCGAACACGGCACGGCGCATCTCGTCGTGGCCGATCAATGGGGCAACATCGTCAGCTTCACCAACACGGTGGAGTCCGGATTCGGCATCGGCGTGCTGGCGGGCTACCCGCAGGCCGGCGGCGGGTTCAGGAACTTCGGTTTCGTCCTGAACAACGAACTCACCGACTTCAACCTGACGCCGACCACGCACCCCTGGCTGGGTGGAACGGGCGCGAACGACGTGCAGCCGCGCAAGCGCCCGCGCAGCAGCATGGCGCCGACCATCGTCTTCTCACCCGACGGCAAACCGGTGCTGGCCCTTGGCGCGGTGGGCGGATCGACCATCATCAGCTCCGTGCTGGGTGTCACCCTCAACATGATCGATCACGGCATGAACATCCAGCAGGCGATCGACGCACCGCGCCTCTACATCACCGGGGTCACTTCCGACACGCTGATGGAGCCCTCGTTCCCGAAGGCATCGGTCGACGCGATGACCGCACTTGGCTACCGGGTGAATCCTGGCAGCGTCGGCGCGGCCCAAGGCATATTCCTGGACCCTGCGACGGGCAACCAATACGGTGGGGCCGACCGGCGCTTCGAGAGCGCGGTGGTGGGACTGCCGCGGTCGAACTAGTCGTGAAGCGTCGGCAGGCCTCCGTCGCCCAGCGCTGGCCGCGCCGACCGCAACGCAGGAGCAAGCGAAGGGATGTCCGCCAGTGCCGACATGCCCTTGACCAGCGCGCTGAAGACAGCCTTGCAGCGCGCACTGCTCTTGAGGGCTTCATGCATCACGATCCAGAGCCCGAGATCGAAGCTCACGGTGTCAGGCAGCACCCGCATCAGGCTCTTGTCGCGAGATGCCACGGCCAACTGACAGATCCCGATGCCGGCACCGCAGCGAATGGCTGCCAGCTGTGCGAGGTCGCTATCCGTGCGGACCGCGAAGCGGGCGCGGTTGAGCGATGGCAACCGTTTCAGCACTTCGCGCGTAGTCGTCGATTCGCGGTCGTATCCAATGATGTCGAAATCGGCCAGATCGGCGATGGTGCCGGGCATGCCACGGCGTGCGACATAGGAAGCGTGCGCATGCAGTCCCAGCGTCATCGACGGCAACCGCCGCGAAATCAATTCCTGCTGCGACGGAAGTGCCATGCGGATCGCGATGTCCGCCTCGCGCTCGAGGGGATCGTCGATCCTGTTCGACAGCACCAGTTCCACCGCCAGCGCGGGGTACTCCATTCGCAGCCGCGCAATGATCGGCGGCAGATGCTCCACGCCGATCACCTCGCTGGCGCTCACGCGAACGGTGCCCGCGACCTCCAACACATCCGCGCTGGCGGCGCGCATGAATGCGGCCGAGCTCGCCGCGATGGCCCGCGCATGCGACTCCAGTCCCAGCGCTGTTTCCGTGGGAACGAGACCGCGCGGAGATCGCAGGAACAGCTCGGTGCCAACCGCTTCCTGCAATGCATCGATATGCCGCGCGGTGGTCGGCTGCGTCAGGCCCAACCGACGCGCCGCTCCGGAGAGCGAGCCTTCCTGCATCACTGCGAGAAAGGTCCGATACAGACCCCATTCAGGTTCGGAGTTCATACGTTTTCGTGGGGCGGTTCCACAGGTTCCGGCAATTCATTTTCGTTAAGTGATCACTGAACATATGAGTGCCGTGGCTGAACGCAGGGAATGGTCCTGAGGTTGACCAGTTGAACGGCGCAAGGAAGAGATTCATGACCCCGGAGAGCGTGACCCCATTCGTCGACCGACCACGCAATGCGCCGCTCGAGCGCGTGGCATATGCCGTATCGCGCGTTGGCCGCTTGCTGCTGACCTACGGCGCAGATACCAGCCACGTGCAACATCGGTTGAACGGCATGGTGCGGGACCTCGGACATGAAGCGCATGTGCTCGTGACCCCCGAGGCAGTGCTGCTCACCATCGGCGACGAGCATCAACGGGAGACCCGCGTCGGCCGCCACATCGAGGGCCTGAGAGTCGACATGGGAAGACTCATGGCGATCGAGGAAGCGCTCGCGGGACTGCGCGCCGGCACGGTTTCTCTCGATACCTTCAACGAGCGACTCGATACGCTGGAGCGGTCTCCGAACGAACATTCGGCA
>ERZ1031516.122-NODE-122-length-12647-cov-7.283116_pt1 | contig 12647 bp, 9 predicted proteins | sample MGYA00518047_ERZ1031516 | MGnify/ENA primary metagenome ERZ1031516 (study PRJEB33718, sample SAMN03159945) | human skin metagenome | collected 2014-04-10 | study: EMG produced TPA metagenomics assembly of the PRJNA266117 data set (Human skin bacterial metagenome... | reverse complement strand
CTACACAAGGAGTATCGTCGGCAGCGTCAGATGTGTATAAGAGACAGCATCCTGGGGCAGGCCGCCCTGGTTCATCGAATTCATGCGCCGGCCGGCTTCACGGATGGTGAAGGGAATGGCGGCGGTCATGCTCGTTTCGATAAAGCCCGGCGCCACCGCGTTGATGCTGATGCCGCGCTGCGCCAGAGTCGGCGCCCAGCTCTGGGCGAGGCCGATAAGCCCGGCCTTGCTGGTTGCGTAATTGGTCTGCCCGACATTCCCGGCAATGCCGCTGAGCGAGGCGATCAGCACCACGCGGCCGTTGTCGCGCAAGGCGCCGGCTTCCAGCAGGGCCGCGGTGAGTTGCTGCGGAGCCCGCAGGTTGACGTCGATCACCGATTCCCACAGCCCTTCGCTCATTTTCGCCAGGGTCTTGTCGCGGGTGATGCCGGCGTTGTGGACGACGATATCCACACCTTCCGGCAGCGCTTCGAGCAGTCTGGTCGGTGCGTCCTCGGCACAGATATCCAGCGCCAGGCTGCGCCCGCCCAGGCGTGCAGCCAGGGCGTCGAGAGCGTCCTTGGCGGGCGGCACGTCGAGCAGCAGGATCTCGGCCCCGTCACGGGCCAGGGTTTCGGCAATGGCGGCGCCGATACCGCGGCTGGCGCCAGTCACCAGCGCGGTCTTGCCGGCCAGTGGGCGCGTCCAGTCGCTGACCTGCTGGGCACAGGGTTGCAGGCGCAGTACCTGGGCCGAGATGTAGGCGCTCTTGGGCGACAGCAGAAAGCGCAGGGCGCCCTCCAGCTGGGACTCGGCACCCGGGTCGACATGCAGCAGCTGTACCGTGCCGCCGCGACGAATCTCCTTGGCCAGTGAGCGGGTAAAGCCCTCGAGCGCGCGTTGCACGCTGCAGGCTTGCGGATCGTTCAGCGTCTCGGGCGCTCGGCCGAGCACCACAACATGCGGGCAGCGCTCAAGATTCTTCAAGGCCGGCTGGAAGAACTGGCGTAGTGAGTCCAGTTGCTCGAAGCGGCTCAGCCCGCTGGCGTCGAACACCAGGCCCTTGAGCTTGGGGCCATGTTCGGCGGTCCAGCGTGGCAGGCCGAACTGTTCATCACGCGATGCGAACAGCTGGTCGGTCAGGCGGGTGGCGAAACCCGCCACCGCCGCGCCCAGGTCGCCTTCGCCACCGATCAGCAGTGCCCCTTCCAATGGCCGATTGCGGCCCGCTACCCAGCGTTCCAGGGGCAGCGGCGCGGGCAGGCCCAGCGCACCGACCAGGCGACGACCAGCCGGCGTGTTGGCAAAGTTGAGGTAGCGATCGGACATGGAACAGACTCCAGGGCTGAAACTCAAAGTGGTTGACCACTGTACGCCATCACTCGTTTCATGCATCGACAGCAGCCCAGTGACCGGCCACCAGTTCGGTGAACCGGCACCCTAAAGTGCCGCAGAATATTACTGCAAGGAGCCGTACATGAGCCTGCCTCGCCGGGTCGCCATCGTGGGTGGCAACCGTCTCCCATTCGCTCGCTCCAACAGCGCCTACGCCACTGCCAGCAACCAGGCCATGCTCACCAGCGCCCTGGAGGGGCTGGTCGAGCGCTACAACCTGCACGGCGAGCGACTTGGCGAAGTGGTGGCCGGCGCCGTGCTCAAACACTCGCGCGACTTCAACCTGACCCGCGAATGCGTGCTGGGCTCGCGCCTGGCGCCCGAAACCCCGGCCTATGATCTGCAACAGGCCTGTGGCACCGGTCTCGAGGCGGCGCTGCTGGTTGCCAACAAGATCGCCTTGGGGCAGATCGAGTGCGGTATCGCCGGCGGCGTGGACACCACATCGGATGCACCGATCGGCGTCAACGAGGGCCTGCGCAAGATCCTGTTACAAGCCAATCGCGCCAAGAGCACCGGCGACAAGCTCAAGACGCTGCTGCAGATCCGCCCGCGGCATCTGGCACCGTCGTTGCCACGCAATGGCGAGCCACGCACCGGCCTGTCCATGGGCCAGCACTGTGAACTGATGGCGCAGCACTGGGCCATTCCCCGTGACGAGCAGGACCAACTGGCCGTGGACAGTCATCGCAAGCTGGCCGCCGCCTACGCCGAAGGCTGGCAGGGCGACCTGATGACACCCTTCCTGGGCCTGACCCGTGACCAGAACCTGCGCCCGGATATCGACCTGGCCAAGCTGGCAACCCTCAAACCGGTGTTCGAGAAGGGCCAGCGCGGCACCCTGACTGCAGCCAACTCCACGCCATTGACCGATGGTGCTTCACTGGTGCTGCTTGCCAGCGAGGAATGGGCCAAGGCCCGCGGCCTGCCGATTCTTGCCTACTGGCGTGACGGCGAGGCGGCGGCGGTGGATTTCGTCAAAGGCCACGAAGGGTTGTTGATGGCGCCGGTGTACGCAGTACCCCGGCTGTTGGCGCGCAATGGCCTGACCCTGCAGGATTTCGACTACTACGAAATCCACGAGGCGTTCGCCGCCCAGGTGTTGTGCACGCTGAAAGCCTGGGAGGACGCCGACTATTGTCGCGAGCGGCTGGGGCTGGAGCAGCCGCTGGGCAGCATCGACCGCGCCAAGCTCAACGTCAAAGGCAGCTCCCTGGCTGCCGGCCACCCGTTCGCCGCCACTGGTGGGCGCATCGTCGCCAACCTTGCCAAGCTGCTCTCGGTAGCGGGAGAGGGGCGTGGCCTGATTTCCATCTGCGCCGCGGGTGGGCAGGGCGTGACGGCGATTCTGGAGCGCTGAAGCAGCCACTTCGTAACCTGAGGCAGGCGTAGCGACATCCGGGGCTGTCCTGGGTATCGCTGCGCTCAACGCCAGGCTACGGAGTCTTCACTTCATGAATTTCGGCTTCGGTCCTCAGCAACGCGGCCTTGCGCGTCACCCCCAGCGATAGCCGCCCAGGCTGCCATCGGCGGCGGTAACGCGGTGGCACGGCACCAGCAGGCCCAGCGGGTTGCTGGCACAGGCACGGGCGATGGCTCGCGGGTGGCTGCCGAGGCTGGCGGCCAATTCGCCATAGGTGCGTGTCTCTCCCACGGGAATGGCTCGCAGGGCTTGCCAGACCTGTTGCTGAAAGACGGTGCCGCGGATATCCAGCGGTAGATTGGCTGCGCGATGGGGCTCGTCCATCTGCTGGATGACCGCTCTGAGCGAATCCTTCAGTGATCCATCGTCAGCCTGCAACGTCGCCTGCGGGAAGCGCTGGCGCAACTCTGCCTCCAGCCCGCTCTGCGAGTCGCCGAACAGCAAGGCGCAAAGCCCTTTGTCGCCCCTTGCCAGTAACAGGTAGCCCAGCGGGCAGGGCGCCAGGGCCATGTACAGCGTTTCCCCGATGGCACCTTTGCGTCGGCTGGCGGCACTTACGCCATCGGCTCTTGCATACAGCGCTCGGGTGTTGGAGTAACCGCTGTTCAACGCCGCATCGAGTACCGAGTCAGCCTGAGGCAGCGCCTGCTCGAGGCGCTCACGTCGACGAGCGCTGGCCCAGGCCTTGGGCGTCATTGCCGTGCGCATTTTGAAGGCCCTGGCCAGGTGCGAGGGTGACAGGCCGATTCGCGCGGCGAGCTCACCCAGTGTCGGCGGCTTGCCGTCACCATCGAGCAGGCGGCAGGCAGCGGTCACCAGCGCATCGAGTTGCTCGGCTGGGCTGATGCCTTGCGGTGAGCAGCGTTTACAGGGGCGATAGCCCGCTGCCTCGGCCTGCGCAGGGTCGTCGTGGAAACTGACGTTGTCGCGGCGTGGCCGACGAGCCGGGCAACTGGGTCGGCAGTAGATGCCGGTCGAACGCACGGCGAAGACGAACCGACCATCCTGGGTGGCGTCTCGCTCGCACACGGCCTGCCAGCGGCGTTCTTCGGACATGTTCATCTCCTGTAACGGTATCTGGATTGTCGGTATCGGCGGGGCGTGTACGCCAGTGCCGATCGCGCTTTCGAACTGCATTGGCCTGTGCATTTTCCCCATGGGCTGTGCGCTGCCTCAGGATTGCCGTATAAAAGGGCCGCATAGACCACTGAGGACCCTGATAAAAGCTGATGAAGACGCCAAAACGCATTGAGCCCCTGGTCGAGGACGGCCTGGTGGACGAGGTGGTTCGCCCTTTGATGAGCGGCAAGGAAGCAGCGGTCTATGTGGTGCGTTGCGGTACCGAGTTGCGTTGCGCCAAGGTCTACAAGGAAGCCAACAAGCGGGGTTTCCGCCAGGCCGCCGAGTATCAGGAGGGCCGCAAGGTACGCAATAGCCGCGACGCCCGAGCCATGGCCAAAGGCTCCAAGCACGGGCGCAAGAACCAGGAAGAGAACTGGCAGAACGCCGAGGTGGCAGCCCTGTTTCGTCTGGCCAACGCCGGCGTTCGGGTGCCCAAACCCTTCGACTTCCTCGAGGGCGTGCTGCTCATGGAGCTGGTTACCGACGGCGAGGGTGGCGTAGCGCCGCGCCTCAACGACGTCGACCTGCACCCCGACGACGCCCGCGAATTTCACGCGTTCATGATCGACGAGATCGTCAAGATGCTCTGCGCCGGCCTGGTGCATGGCGACCTGTCGGAATTCAACGTGCTGCTCGGCCCGGAAGGCCCGGTGATCATCGACCTGCCCCAGGCGGTGGATGCAGCCGGTAACAACCACGCCTTCAAGATGCTCGAGCGCGACGTCGGCAACATGTCCGCCTATTTCGGCCAGTTCGCCCCCGAGCTCAAGTTCACCAAGTACGCCAAGGAAATGTGGGCGCTCTATGAAGACGGCAAGCTGACCCCGGAAAGCGTGCTGACGGGTGAATTCGATGACCCCGAGGAAGAGGCCGACATCGACGCGGTAATGCGCGAGATCAAGGCCGCGCTGGCCGATGAAGCGCGCCGCCAGGCCGCGCTCAATGCCGACGACGAGCCCAAGGATCAGGAGCCGCCTCCGCCCTGGGAGCGCTGAGGCGCGCACGGGGCTACTGAGTGGGAGCGGCCCATGTCCGGGATTTCGCGGGCATGGCCCGCTCCCACGGTGGTGATCTGCTGGCTCAGGTCATTGATGGGTTAGCACCTACGCGGCCCTGTCCCACCCTCCGAGGCGAGGGTGTCGATATACCCATGTGGGAACGCCGCTCGTGTTACACCCGGAACGCCTGCACGGCCTGATCGAGTTGGCCGCTGAGCGTCTGTAGCTCGACGCTCTGTGCGCGGCCCTGGCCAATGCGCTGCAGGTTGTCATCGCCCAGTTTGTAGATACGCTCGCTGTGGTCACGAATCTCGCTGACCGCGCTGCCCTGGTAGGCTGTGGCCTCGGCGATACGCGCCGCCATGCTGGTGATGGTGCCGATGGCATGGACGATCTCGTCCAGCGCACCGTCGGCGGTGCGCGCCTGTTCGGCGGTACTTTCGGCGTGTTCGACCTGGCGGCGCATGGCCTGCACCGAGCTGTCGGCAGCCTGCTGCAGGCGGCCGATGACTTCCTGAATCTGTGCGGTGGCCGAACTGGTTCGCAAGGATAGCGAACGCACCTCATCGGCCACTACCGCGAAGCCGCGGCCTGCGTCGCCGGCACGTGCCGCTTCGATGGCCGCATTCAGAGCCAGCAGGTTGGTCTGCTCGGCGACGCTGCGAATCACCGTCAGCACGCTGCCGATGGTGGCGGTCTCTGCGGCAAGGTGCTCGATGGCCTGGGCGTTGTCTTGCACCTCGTCGACCAGTGCATGCAGGCCGGAGAGGCTGTTGCCGATGACCTTCTGGCCCTGGGCGAGGGCGCGATCGGCGTTGCGGCTGGCGGTGGCCGTTTGGCTGGCGTCGTCGGCCACTTGCAGGATGGTCGCCTCCAGTTCGCCCAGTGCATCGCGTATCTGGCCGGTATCGCTGGCCTGGTGTTCGGCACCGTAATGCAGGCCGCTGCTCAGCTCGGCCAGGGTATGGCTGGATGCCGACACCTGGGCGGCGTGCTGGTGGATGGTGCCCACCAGCTCGACCAGGTAGCGGCGCAGGCGATTGAGCGACTCTTCGATGTCGCGCAGTTCACGGGTGTTGGTGGCCAGGAGGATCTCGCTGGCGAAATCGCCCGCGGCCCAGGCCGAAAGAGCCGGTACCAGACGCTCGAGCAGGCGGCTGAGACGTCGCTGCAGGGTGTCGATGATCAATGCGATGAGCAGGATCAGCGCCACCATGATGCCGAGGATCAACCGTACTTCGCCCTGGATGCGGCCGTGCTCGGCGCGCACCTGAGGCTCCAGGGCGGTGAAGGATTGCTGAACCGCATCCAGGCGCACGCGGGTGGTGGCGGCCAGCTGGGCGCGTTGCTCGATCAGTGCCTGGGTGCGGGCCAGCTCGCCAGGGTAGCGCCCCAGCAGGCTGTCGAACTCCCGCTTGAGGGCGATGCCGCGATCCTGCGTTTCGCTCTCCTGGCTGTCGTCGTCCAGGCCCAGCAGGGAGGCGAAGGCATTGCCGCCCGAGGGCGCTGCCTGCGTGACGCCGAGCAGCGGCAGCCCATTGATTCTCTTGGCCTGTATCTGCAGCGCCTGCACCTCACGTTCCACGTCCGCGGCCAGTTCGGCACGCCCGCTGCTGACCAGCTTGGTGCGGGCCAGCGCCAGGCGAGCCAGGTGTTGCGAGGCATCGAAGAGCGCTGGGCGGTAGGCGCTGGCGCCATCGCTCTGGGCATCGTCGGCATAACGTGCGAGCCCCGTCAGGGCGTCGGCCATTTCCCGTTCGGCCTGGATCAACAGACCCTGCGGGTCGCCAGACAGCTTGCCGGCCGCCAGCAGCTGTTCGGCAGCGAACGCCTTCAGCTCGCCCAGGCTGCTGCCCAGATCACCGGCGAGGTTGGCGGGCAGTTCATCGACATTTGCCTGCAGTGCGTCCAGGTTCTGGATGGCGGCGCTATGGCGCAATGCATCGCCGCTTTCCAGATAGCCGAGGATATTGCCGGCGGCATCGCGCTGGAATTGTTGGGCGAGTTCCAGGTACTGCTCCATCAGTACATAGGGGCGCTCCAGTGCCCGCTGTGACCACCACAAGGTACAGGCCAGGGCAATACCGATGCCGACCAGCAGAAGGGTGTTGAGATTGGTGAGCGATTTGAGGCGCACGCTTGACGTCCGATCGATGCTGGCACTGCGCCATGCAGTGCGGCGTTGGTCGGTACGTTATGGCGCCTTTATGACACTGTGGTTACGCGACCGGTCGCGACGCGATAATGACGCCAGGCGATCGACATGCGGTCGCCTGCCGCTTGTGCCACTTATTCGTAGACTTCGACGCGATTGCGGCCACCGTTCTTGGCGCGGTACAGCGCCTCGTCGGCGCGCTGCGACAGGTGCTTGCTGTCCAGGTCATCGGCCAGCTCGGCGATACCGCAACTGAAGGTGCAGCTCAGGTCATGCGGGTGGGCGGGGTAGTGGATCTCGGCGAAGCGTGCGCGCACTTCGTCCAGCACCTTGGCGGCGGTCTGGGCGTCGGTGTTGGGCATCACCACGGCGAACTCCTCGCCGCCGTAGCGGCCGATGCAGTCGCTCTTGCGCAGGCGCTGCTTGAGAAACAGCGCCAGGCTCTTGATCACCCGGTCGCCCATGGGGTGGCCGTAGTTGTCGTTGACCTTCTTGAAGAAATCGATATCGATCATCGCGAAGGTCAGCGGCTGCTCGTCGCGCTGGGCGCGAAAGCGTGCGTCTTCGAGCAGTTGCAAGGTGTGGGTGTGGTTGAACAGCCCGGTAAGGCTGTCGCGCACCATGCGCGCCTTGAGGCTGCGTGCGCGGTCGGCGCGGTTGCGCACGGTGGCGATCAGGTGGCGGGGCTTGATCGGCTTGGTGAGGAAGTCGTCGCCGCCCTCGCTCATCGCATCGAGCTGCTTGTCCAGATCATCCTCCGCGGACAGGTAGATGATCGGCACGCTGACATAGCGGTCGTTATGACGGATCACCTGGGCCAGTTCGGTACCGTTGCAGGCCGGCATGTACATATCGAGGATGATCAGGTCCGGCTGGAATTCGGCCAGCTCGTCCATCGCCTGAATCGGCTCGGTGAGCGTGCGGGTAACGATGCCGGCGCTGTTGAGCACCCGTTCGGTGTGCGTGGCCTGGGCCCGCGAGTCGTCGACGATGAGCACGCGATAGGGCTCGTACTGGGCCACGTGGGTGAGCACCTCGATGCGCTCCAGGAGGCTCGAGGCATCCATGGAACCGGTGAAGAACTCGCGCCCGCCAGCACGCACGGCGGCCAGGCGGGTCGGGGTGTCGGTGTCTTCGTGGCTGTAGAACAGCACCGGGATCTTTTCCTGCAGGCCTTCCTGTACCGCCTGGGCCAGTTGCAGGCCGTTGCCGCTACCGGCGAAATCGATCTCCATGACGATGGCCGCCGGATGGCGCTCGAGCATCGCGGCGCGAAAGGCGTTGGCGGTATCCAGCGGTTTGGCGTTCATGCCGAAGAAGTCGAGCTGCTGTGCCAGGCGTTCGGCGCGCTCCAGATGCTGAAGAGCCAGGTACACCGGTTTGCGCAGGGGCGGCAGGGTGGTGTGCTCGAAACGGTCGCCGTGGCGCAGCCCGGTGCGCGATAGGCGCTGCATCAGCTGGTTGAGTTCGCTGATCACTTCGCTGTTGAGGCGGCCCCGGTTGGCGCCCACCACGCCGAGGCACGCCACGATGCGCTTGCCCAACTCGCGATGCTCGACCTGCTCGAAACGCTCGGCATAGCGTTGCAGCAGTTGCGCGGCCTCCTGCAGTTCCTGCATGCCGGCTTCGTTCCACTCGCCGCGCTGCAGGCGCTGCCAGACTTCCAGAACCTGACGGGCCTGGTGGATCACCCGTTGGGCGAAGTGCTGTTTGAGCCGGTCGCGGCTGGGGTCTTCTTGCTCGATCATGGTTTGTCGGTCTGCGTATGGCGGCGTGGGCTGCGCGTGATGGCTCCATGCTATCACCAGGGGGTTATTTTGCCATTCCTTTGACGCCGGTGTTGTGAATCGCCCCGCACCCTTGGTCATGCCATGGGCAGACTCCTTGCTGGTGCCAGTGGTTCCGACCGGTCACGTCGTGAACAGCTTGGTGCGCTGCGCAGCAGGGCAGCCTTCCCTTATAGTGGCAGCGTAGCCTCGATACAGGCCTTGGGTCGCCCAAGTATTAGCGCAACCCTCCCATGGGCCTGTGGTCGAAGCCCTGTACGTCGTTGATCAAAGGATAATCGCCATGCTCGATTGGAAGAACCGCACCACCGGCACCGCCCATGCCGATGACGCTGCCAGCACTGGATCTCGCCGTCGCCTTGGCGGCGGGCTCGGCCGCGTGATTGCCGGCTTGCTGGGTATCTATCTGCTGGTGGCGCTGGTCGTCGGCTGGTACTGGAGCCAGGAGCCGGAGCTGTTCCCGGTGCAGCAGCGCGTACAGGCCGCGGCGCAAAGCAGCCAGCGTCAGGTGGTCAACGGCTACACCACGGTGGAAACCCTCAAGCAAGTCGCCCAGACGCTGCTCAACAAGCCGGGTGGCTACCTGGCCAACGACCTGGCTCCGCCGGGCCTGTGGCTCGACAACATGCCGAGCTGGGAATATGGCGTGCTGGTGCAGGTGCGCGATTTCTCCCGTGCGCTGCGCAAGGACTTCGCCCGTTCGCAATCGCAATCCACCGAGGATGGTGACTTGGCGCGTGCCGAGCCGCGCTTCAACTTCGACCATCGCAGCTGGGCGCTGCCGGCCGCCGAGTCCGAGTATCGTGAGGGCATCAACTCCCTGGATCGCTACCTCGCTCGCCTGTCCGAGCCGGGCCAGGGTGGCGCGCGTTTCTACACCCGCGCCGACAACCTGAACAACTGGTTCGGCGACGTCGCCACCCGCCTGGGTTCGCTGTCCCAGCGCCTGTCTGCCAGCGTCGGCCAGGTGCGTCTGAATACCGAAGTGACCGAGACCACCCAATTGGCCGAAGGGCAGGTTCCCGAAGTGATCGAACGCACCTACGAAACACCGTGGCTGCAGATCGACAACGTATTCTACGAAGCGCGCGGTCAGGCCTGGGCGCTGTCGCATCTGCTGCGCGCCATCGAGGTGGACTTCGCCGACGTGCTGGCCAAGAAGAACGCCACCGTCAGCGTGCGGCAGATCATCCGTGAGCTGGAGGCCGCCCAGGCCACGTTGTGGAGCCCGATGGTGCTCAATGGCAGCGGCTACGGCATCCTCGCCAATCACTCGTTGGTCATGGCCAACTACATCTCGCGGGCCAACGCCGCGGTGATCGACCTGCGTCAGTTGCTCTCCCAGGGCTGATTGGTGGCCATCGACGAAGCCGAGGTGGCGCACCGCGCCGCCTCGGATGCCGAGCTGATCGCCTGCGTCGACGAACACGACAATCTGCTGGGCGCGCTGCCTCGCGCCGAACTGCGCAGCCGCGGCCTGATCGGTCGCGGTACCTTCATCCTGTTGTTCAATGCTGCCGGTGAGCTGTGCGTACATCGGCGCACCCTGAGCAAGGCGGTCTATCCCGGCTACTGGGATATCGCCGCGGGCGGCATGGTGGCGGCCGGCGAAACGTATGCGCAGTCCGCCAAGCGCGAGCTGGCCGAGGAACTGGGCATCGGGGATGCCGTGCTGCGTGATCACGGTCGGTTCTTTTTCGATCAGCCGGAGAATCGCATCTGGTGCGCGGTGTTTTCGGCGGTGTCCGACGCACCGCTGATCCTGCAGCCCGAAGAAGTGCTCGAAGCGCGCTTCATGACCCTCGAAGAAGCGCAGCTCGACACAGGACGCAGACCCTACTGCCCAGACTCGCTGCTGGCCCTCGAACACTACCTCGCCAACCGATGAACCTGGCGGAGTCGCCAATCCATCAGGGGTTGGCGCATTTCGCTTCTTAGCATCGCCGGCCTTTGTCGTTACACTGCGCCGCTCCCATCCACTGAGGAAAAAACGCGGTGGCCAAGAAAGCCTCTTCATTCGCCGGCCTCGGTGGCCTGGTGTTTTCCACGGACGCTGGCCGGCATTGCCCGGACTGCTCGCAGCCGGTGGACGCCTGCACCTGTTCGCGCGCGGTGATTCCCGAGGGCGATGGCATTGCCCGGGTGCGTCGCGAGACCAAGGGCCGCGGCGGCAAGACGGTGACCACCATCAGCGGCGTGCCCCTTGCCGAAGAGCCGCTCAAGGAGCTGGCCTCGGTGCTCAAGAAGCGCTGCGGCTGCGGCGGCTCGCTCAAGGATGGCGTCATCGAGATCCAGGGCGATCATGTCGACCTGCTGCTCGCCGAACTGCTCAAGCGCGGTTTCAAGGCCAAGAAATCCGGTGGCTGAACGCCGCCACCCGTGACGCTCTAAACTTACTCACTGTTCGGCCAGTCCACTGCCGAGCAATCGTCATTTCCAGGCTTTATGCTCGCTCGACCGTTTTCGACAGCATCAGCCGATCTGCTACAGGGGAACCTCGATGGCCGCACGACGCACACGCAAGGACGATGGAAGCCAATGGACCGTAGGCGACAGCCGCAGTGTCTATGGCATCCGCCATTGGGGCGCCGGTTATTTCTCGATCAACGACGCCGGCCGCGTCGAAGTGCGCCCCAACGGGCCGGACAGCACGCCCATCGACCTCCATGAACAGGTCAATGAGCTGCGTCAGAGCGGCTTGTCGCTGCCGCTCCTGGTGCGTTTCCCGGACATCCTGCAGGACCGCGTGCGCAAGCTGACCGGCGCTTTCGACGCCAGCATCGCGCGCCTGGAATACAACAACCGCTACACCGCGCTGTACCCGATCAAGGTCAACCAGCAGGAAGCGGTGGTGGAGAACATCATCGCCACCGAGAACGTCTCCATCGGCCTGGAAGCCGGTTCCAAGCCCGAGTTGCTCGCCGTGTTGGCACTGGCGCCGAAGGGCGGCACCATCGTCTGCAACGGCTACAAGGACCGCGAGTTCATCCGCCTGGCGCTGATGGGCCAGAAGCTTGGCCACAACGTGTTCATCGTCATCGAGAAGGAATCGGAAGTTTCCCTGGTGATCGAGGAGGCCGCCGAACTCAAGGTCGCGCCGCAGATCGGTCTGCGCGTGCGCCTGTCGTCCCTGGCGTCGAGCAAGTGGGCCGACACCGGCGGCGAGAAGTCCAAGTTCGGCCTGTCCGCGGCGCAGCTGTTGTCGGTGGTCGAGCGCTTCCGCAAGGCCGGGCTCGATCAGGGCATCCGCCTGCTGCACTTCCATATGGGCTCGCAGATCGCCAACATCGCTGACTACCGCAAGGGCTTCCGCGAGGCCATTCGTTATTACGGCGAGCTGCGCGCGCTGGGCCTGCCGGTCGATCACATCGACGTCGGTGGCGGCCTGGGCGTGGACTACGACGGTACCCACTCGCGCAACGCCAGCTCGATCAACTACGACATGGAAGACTACGCCGACGCGGTGGTCGACATGCTCAAGGAATTCTGCGACCGCCAGGAAATTCCCCACCCGCACATCTTCTCGGAGAGCGGCCGGGCGATGACCGCGCACCACGCCGTATTGCTGGTGCAGGTGACTGACGTCGAGCGCCACAACGACGACGTACCGGAAATCGACCGCAGCATCGAGCAGCCCGAAGTACTGCAGGTGCTGATCGACCTGCTCGACGACAGCGACCCGGAAATGGTCGCCGAAACCTACTGGCGCGCCACCCACTATGTCAGCGAGGCAGCCGGGCAATACCTGTCTCTTATACACATCTCCGAGCCCACGAGACTAGGCATGA
>ERZ1031516.121-NODE-121-length-12836-cov-8.547610_pt1 | contig 12836 bp, 12 predicted proteins | sample MGYA00518047_ERZ1031516 | MGnify/ENA primary metagenome ERZ1031516 (study PRJEB33718, sample SAMN03159945) | human skin metagenome | collected 2014-04-10 | study: EMG produced TPA metagenomics assembly of the PRJNA266117 data set (Human skin bacterial metagenome... | reverse complement strand
CAAGGAGTATCGTCGGCAGCGTCAGATGTGTATAAGAGACAGGTCGACGGCCTGCTGCACCTGGGGCGGCGTGATGGCCAGGCGCTCGACACCTTTGGCGGTCGAAGCGGGATTGGAGCAGCGCGCGAAGAGGCCAACCATCAGGATTACCAGGCCAACAACCTGCTCGCCAAGCTTGGCTGGGATTACCTCGACGAGGATCGGCTGCAGCTGACCTACGAGCGTTACGAGGACGACGCCGATACCCGGGTGCTCAGCGAATACAGCAGCACGGCCACCGTGCGCACCTCCGACGCCACCGACAACACCGATCGCCAGCGGCTCAGCCTGCAGCACAGCTTCGCCCTGAACAGTACGCTCGCCGACACGGCCGAGTGGCAACTGAGCTATCAGCAAAGCCAGATTCGCCAACGCACCTACCAGCAGCGTTTCAGCGCTGGCGCCTTGCGTGAGCGCAGCCGTGACTCGACCTATCAGGAAGACCTGTGGGCGCTCAATGCCAAGCTCGACAAGGCCTTCGATACCGGCGCGGCGAGCCACCACCTGATCTACGGCGTCGACCTCAAGCGCCTGGAAAGCAGCGACCTGCGCAAGGGCCGCGAAGTATTGGCCAGCAGCGGCCTGCCGGTTCCGGCAATCCCTGGCGATGAAACCTTCCCGCTCAGCGATTTCCCGGACCCGACGTCGACCGAATATGCCTTCTTCGTGCAGGACAACATCGATATCGGCCGCTGGACCCTGCTGCCCGGCTTGCGCTACGACCACTACGAGATGAAGCCGGAGGTGACGCAACACTACCTGAACAGTCAACCGATCAACCGCAACCCTGCCGATTACCGCGACGAGGCCATTTCACCCAAGCTCGGCATCACCTACCGCATCGACGACGCCCATAGCGTATATAGCCAGTATGCCGCGGGCTTCCGCGCGCCGAACCCGGTGGATATCTTTGGCGAGTTCATCAACTTCGCGCGCAATTACCAGACCATCGCCAACCCGAGCCTCAAGCCCGAAACCAGCGATAGCTACGAAGTCGGCCTGCGCGGCCAGTACCCAACCGGCGCCTTTGGCGTGGCGCTGTTCTACAACCGCTATGACGACTTCATCGAGCAGGTGACGCTGGCCAATGACCCAACCGGTGCCGGGCGCATGACCTTCCAGTACCAGAACCTCGATCGGGTCACCATTCGCGGTGCGGAAGCTCGCGGCGAACTGTTGCTGGACAGCCTTGGCATGCCGGCAGGCAGCCACCTGCGTAGCGCCATCGCCTATGCCCGCGGCAAGGACGAGGCGACCGGCCAGCCGATCAACAGCATCGACCCGCTCAAAGCCGTACTTGGCCTCGGCTACGACGCGCCAAGCGGACGTTTTGGCGGCGAACTGACCTGGACGGTGGCGGCCGCCAAGAAACGCGTCGATCAAACGCAGATCGCCAACCAGTTCGAGCCCTCGGGCTACGGCACGCTGGACCTCAGTGCCTACTGGAATATCGGCTCCGGCGTAGCGGTCAATGCCGGCCTGTTCAATTTGACGGACAAGCAGTACTGGCAGTGGGGCGATGTGCGCAGCCTTACCGAAAACAGCCAGAGCCTTGGCCGTTACGCCCAGCCTGGTCGCCACGCGGCCTTCAACGTGGCCTGGGAAATCTGAGCAACAGCTCCCGGCGCACGGACGCGCGCCCTCTTCCATCGCCAGGCCGATGCGGGATAATCCCCACTCAGGCCTGGAGACTCCGATGATTCGTCTATGTGCCCCCCATGAGCTACCGGAAGCTCAGAGCCGGGGCTTTTGCGTTGAAGACATGCAACTGTTCGCCGTTCGCAAGGAGGGCGAGGTGTTCGTGTACCGCAATCGCTGTCCTCACCGAGGCGTACGGCTGGAGTGGCAGGCAGATCAGTTTCTCGACCCCAGCGCCAGCCTGATCCAGTGCGCCCGGCATGGCGCGCTGTTTCTGATCGAGTCCGGCGAGTGCGTGGCGGGGCCGTGCGAAGGCGAAGCGCTGCACGCAATCGACTGCCGAGAGGATGGCGAGGGAATCTGGATCGATCTGTAGCGCCAATAACCTGGGTATTGCGGCGCTCAACGCCAGGCTACAGGCGCGACTGCGCCCCGTAGTCCAGGTCGAGCACAGCGACACCCGGGAACCCGCTCAGCCAAGCAGCACCTCCAGACGCCTTACTACCTCGATCCCTTGCGGCGAGATATCCACGCCATAGGCCAGCACCTCGACGCCCGCGCTCACCGCTTCAGCCAGAGCCGCCGCGTAGGCCGGGTCGATCTCCTTGGCAGGCCGCACGGCCTCGATACCCGACAGGTTCACGCAATACAGCTGCACGGCGCGCACGCCGCTGCGCGCCAGGGCCGCCAGCTCGCGCAGGTGCTTGGCGCCGCGCTCGGTGCGCGCGTCGGGAAAGGCGGCCACGGCGCTGTCGGCGAAGCCCAGGGTCACGCTCTTCACTTCGACGAAGGCCACGCCGCTGGCGTACTCGAGGCAGAAATCCACCCGGCTGCGCTCCACGCCGTAAGGCACTTCACGGCGCAAGGCGCCGAAACCCGCGAGTTCAGGGATCAGCCCTGCACGTAGCGCCTCTTCCACCAGGCCATTGGCCCGTGCCGTGTTGATGCAAGCCAGCCGCCCATGGGGCGTCTCGCCAACTTCCCAGGTTCCCGGCAGCTTGCGCTTGGGATCATTGGAGCGGCTGAACCACACCCGGCAACCCTCGCTCATGCAGTTGAGCATCGAGCCGGTGTTCGGGCAGTGGATGGTCAGCAATTCACCGCCGGCGGTTTCGATATCGGCGAGAAAACGCTTGTAACGGCGCAGCAACCGGGCCTCTTCGAGGAGCGGATCAAACTGCATTGGGCTTCCAGCTCTTCAGGCCACGGGCGATCCGTTCTACCGCTTCTTCGAGGCGCGGCAGGCTTTGGGTATAGGCGAAGCGCACATGATGGCTGGCCTGATAGCGCCCGAAGTCCAAACCCGGGGTAAAGGCCACGTGCTCGGTCTCCAGAAAATATTGGCAGAAGGCGTAGGCATCACCACCAAAGGCGCTGACGTCGGCATACAGATAGAAGGCGCCCTCGGGCTCGACGGCAATCCCAAAGCCGAGCTCGCGCAACGCCGGCAGCAGAAAGTCACGGCGCGCGGCAAACGCAGCGCGGCGCTCTTCGAGAATGGCGATGGTCGCCGGCTCGAAGCAGGCCAGCGCCGCATGCTGGGCCATGCTCGGCGCACTGATGTAGAGGTTCTGCGCGAGCTTTTCCAGGTCTGCCACCGCCTCTTCCGGCGCTACCAGCCAGCCCAGGCGCCAACCGGTCATGCCGAAATACTTGGAGAAGCTGTTGAGCACGAAGGCGTCGTTATCCACCTCCAGCACGCTGCGGGCGTCCACGCCGTAGGTCAGGCCGTGGTAGATCTCGTCGACCACCATATGGCCGCCCCGCGCTTTCAGCGCCGCGGACAGCGCTGCCAGCTCGGCGGCGCTGAGCAGCGTGCCGGTCGGGTTGGCGGGCGATGCGAGCAATGCGCCGACGCTGTCGCCATTCCAGTACTCGGCGACGCTTTCCGGGGTGAGCTGATAACGCTGTTCGGGGCCGACCGGCACCAGCTGCGCCGCACCTTCTACCAGGCGCAGAAAGTGGCGATTGCACGGGTAGCCCGGATCGGCCAGCAGCCAGTGCTTGCCGGGGTCGACCAGCAGGCTCGCGGCCAGCAGCAAGGCACCAGAGCCACCGGGTGTGATGAGAATGCGTTGGGGGTCTATGCTCAGCCGGTAGTGCTGCGCGTAGAAGCCGGCAATCGCCTCGCGCAGGGCCGGCAAGCCACGCGCAGCGGTGTATCGGGTATGGCCGGCAGCCAGGGCCGCCTGGCCGGCGGCTACGATAGGCGCGGCGGTGGTGAAGTCGGGCTCGCCGATCTCCAGGTGGATGACGTCATGCCCCTCTGCCTGCAACTGGTTGGCGCGGGCCAGCAGGGCCATCACGTGAAAGGGTTCGATCGCGCGGCTGCGGGCGCTGTAAGGCTGTGCCATGGGTCTGCCCCGGGAAACGATAAAAGGTGGAATTGTATCAGCGGTGCTCTGTCATACCGTGCCAACGCACCACTGAAATACGTGTTTACACTGCGATTGCAGGCACCCGGCGCCAGGCAGGGGGTGGCTCATCGGCCCCATCAGGAAGCCCTGGCGGGGCCGGCTCGAAACCAGACGCACAACCGCGACATCCGGGAGTGGCGCGGCTTGAGTCGATCTGGTAAGTTCGCCGGCTTGCAGTCGCAGGGCCGTTATTGTAAACGGCAACGGACACATTCCCTGCGCAGTGGATTAGAGAGAGTGAGAGGCGGTCATCCATGCCCACCAAAGCAAAAGCAACAAACGGCCAATTGATTCGTGGCTTCGAACCCTATAAGGAAACCAAGGGCGAGGAGTACATGAGCGAGGCGATGCGCGCCCACTTCACCAGTATCCTGAATAAATGGAAGCTGGAGCTGATGCAGGAAGTCGATCGTACCGTGCACCATATGCAGGACGAAGCGGCCAACTTCCCGGATCCGGCAGACCGCGCCAGCCAGGAAGAAGAGTTCAGCCTGGAACTGCGTGCCCGTGATCGCGAGCGCAAGCTGATCAAGAAGATCGACGAGACGCTGCAGCTGATCGAGGACGAAGACTACGGCTGGTGCGACTCCTGTGGCGTCGAGATCGGCATCCGTCGTCTGGAGGCGCGCCCCACCGCCACCCTTTGCATCGATTGCAAGACCCTGGCGGAAATCAAGGAAAAACAGGTCGGCTCCTGAGTCGATCAACAGACGGGGCGCTTAGGCGCCCCGTTTCGTTTCACCCCCGTCAAACGCCCGCCATGCAAAACTCCGCCTATATCGGTCGCTTTGCCCCCACGCCCAGTGGCTATCTGCACTTCGGCTCGCTGGTGGCTGCCCTCGCCTCGTACCTCGATGCCCGCTCAGTCGGCGGCCGCTGGCTGCTGCGTATGGAAGATCTCGACCCGCCCCGTGAAGTGACCGGCGCCCAGGCCGCTATCCTGGACACCCTGGAACGCTATGGCCTGCACTGGGACGGCGAACTGGTGCGCCAGAGCGACCGCCATGGTGAATACGCAGCGCTGGTGCAGCGCCTGTTCGACCAGGGCCTGGCCTACGCCTGCATCTGTTCACGCAAACAACTCGAAGGCAGTGGCGGCATCTACCCAGGCCATTGCCGCAATGTCGGGCATGCTGGCCACGACGCCGCCATCCGCCTGCGCGTGCCCGAACTGACTTATCGCTTCACCGATCGCGTGCAGGGCGAATACAGCCAGCACCTGGGCAAGGACGTCGGCGACTTCGTCATCCGCCGCCGCGATGGCCTGTACGCCTACCAGCTCGCCGTGGTGCTGGACGATGCCTGGCAGGGCGTCAACAACGTGGTGCGCGGCGCCGACCTGCTCGACTCGACGCCACGTCAGCTCTACCTGCAGGAGCTGCTCGGTTTCTCGCAGCCACGCTACCTGCACGTGCCGCTGATCATCCAGCCCGACGGCCACAAGCTGGGCAAGTCCTATCGCTCGCCGCCACTGCCCGGTGACCAGGCCACGCCGCTGCTGATCCGCGCCCTGCGCGCCCTCGGCCAGCCCGCGCCGGATGAACTGGCCGACGCCAGCGCCGAAGAGTTGTTGGCATGGAGCGCCAGGCACTGGGATGCGGCCCTTGTTCCGCGTACCCGCAACCTGGCTGAAAGCCAGTTGCGCTGAGCGTCGCTAACGGGCAGCCTTGCGCCCCCACACCCATGCTCAGGAATCCGCCATGCGCGCCCAGCTCGAAGAACTCATCAGCAAAATCAGCTCGGGCTGCCTGCCGCAGGGCGAAATCACCCGCATCGCCGACGAAGCCGCCCAGGCCTATGCCGACCCCGCCGCGTTTCTGGCCGCCAACCCGGACATCAATTACGACGACAGCTTTCCCATTCCCCTGGGTGAGTGGATGGTGGTCGGCAACCTGCCGGAGACCGTGCTGTTTCAGGCCGACAGCTACGAAGAGCTGTTCAGCCAGATCACCGAGTCGTTTGGCGCCGAAGTGAACTTCGTGCTCACCGCCAAGCAGCTGAAGAAGGTCGAGCCGCTCAAGGCGCTCAATCGCATTCAGGTGCAGCTCGGCAGCCTGTCGAAGGAAACCCAGGGCTACGTGCTGGTCGACTTCAGCGAGCCGCTGGATGACGAGCTTCAGGCCGTGCTGGTATACACCACCGACCTGCCACGGGTACTGGAGCTGGCAGTCGAGATCGGTATCTATGCGGCGCCCGCGTACGAGACGCTGAAGGCCGCGCAGGCAGAATAACAGCCTCCGGGCACCTGGGTATCACGGCGCTCAACCCATTGGGCTACAGGCTTGCCGCGCGATTACACGCCCGCGTCGTGCAGGCGACGCAGGTGCTCGATATACAGGCCGACCGGGTCGATGCCCTCGCCAACCCGGCCGAAGTGCTGGTTGACGATGTCCAGGTGGTCGAGCGGGTAGTCGTCGCGGATCACCTTGCCCAGGTGCGAGCTGACCCGCCCGACCATGCCGTCGCACTGCCCGGCCTCGCGCACGAAGGTACGGGCAAACCGTCGGCAAAACCAGTTCGACGGATCACGACGGTTACCGCCCTGATCGGTGATGCCCGGCTGCAGCGTGCCGGACCAGGAGTAATAGCGCACACCATTGACCTCCTCCGGCCCGTCTTCTCCCCAGGTCGAGGGCAGGCCCTGCGGGTACTGATGGTTGAAGATGCCAACGCCCTCGGTGGTCAGCGAACGGTGGGCTGCAACGGCGTTGATCGGCAGGGAGGCACCGCGTAAACCACCATCGAGCAGGGTGAACAAGCGCGCCAGCATATGGGTGCCCATGCGCATCAGCAGGCTGCGCAAACTGTTCGAGGCGTACTTGCGCTCCAGGTAATCGGCCAGCTCGGAACCCTGGTTGGGCCCGGCCACGGAGGTGACCGAGGCAACCCATTCCGGTCGGTGGGCAGCGGCGTAGCGGCATACCAGTGCGCCCTGGCTATGGCCGATCAGGTGCACCTTTTTCGCGCCACTGCGCCGCCGCGCATCAGCGATCTGCAGCAACAGCTGTTCGCCGCGCAGTTCGGTGGCATGCACCGGCGAGAGACGCGCCGGGTACACGTCCACCCCCTGATTACGCAGCGCGGTAGTAATGCCGTACCAGTAGTCGAAGCCGAGCAGGCTGACGAAGCCCAGCATGCCGGGAACCAACACCAGTGGATACTGGGGAACTGCACGATGACCCATTTCAGTCTCCATTGGGGCGCTACCCTGACCAGGCAGTGGTCAAGCGCAACGCACATCATGACCGTCGATGGCCACTATCGAGTCATTCGACTTCATCCCTGACTGCCTCGCCCCTAGCATGGTTCCGTGAAACACCGAATGCCTGAAGACGAGGTACATCATGAAAGCCCTGACCCTTGCCCTGCTCCTGAGCCTGCTCAGCGCACCGGTACTGGCCCTGCCCAGCCGCCACCCGGCGCCCATCCTCGGCGAAGCCGTCGACAGCAGCCAGCTGCAGCCCGCCACTGCGCGATGAGCCCATCGGCTGGCAACCCTCTGGCGCCATGCGCGAATGCCCAGCTGATTTAAGCCGAACTTAATTCCCTGGCCCGGGCTCAGAAAAATGGTCTGGTTTATCACAAAGGGAAACTAACCATGTTCAAGCAAAGCCTGGGTGCCGCATGCGTATTGGCCGTTCTGACCGGTTGTGCCGGCAAACCTGAGAATCCGGTCGACCATATCACCTTCCGTAACGAGCCACTGGTGAAACAGGTCGAGAAGGACATGACCAAGGCCACCGTCCTGGAGCTGGGCGGCCCGCCCTCCTCGGAAATCAACCGCACCGTGGTACCGGGCACCTGCAACAATTACGTCCTCAACAAGGATGGCAAGGAGCAGCCCTACTACGTGGCGTTCAACTCCGCTGACCGCGTGGAAAGCAAAGGCTTCCTGACCTGCGAGCAGATGGAAATCAACCAGCGCGAACGCGCCCGTGGCAACGGCATCTGATTGCCGGCAGCCTGAAATGAAAAATGCCCGCCTCCCAGGAGAGCGGGCATTTTTTGTGGCTGGCCGTTAGCGGCCGCCCGTCGGCGCTTATATAGCGCCGCGAGTGCGCAGGACGGCCAGCACCTGCTTGACGCCCTCTTCCACCGACACGCTCTGCGTATCGATGACCAGGTCGGCATTGAGCGGCACGTCGTACGGGAAGGACTCGCCCGGGATGTTGTCGCCAGCAGCCGCGTACAGCCCTTGCGGGTCACGCTCGGCACATACCTGCGGCGAAGCCTGCACATAGACTGTGATCAGCCGCTCTGCACCGATCAGCGCCTTGGCCTGTTCACGCCCTTCGGCATCGGGTGCCACGAAAGCCGCCAAAGTCAGCAGGCCCGCCTCGTTGAACTGACGCGCCACGTGCGCGGCACGGCGCCAGTTCTCGGTACGCCCGGCACGATCCTGCGGCAAGCCCTTGTTCAGGTCATGGCGCAGGTTCTGGCCATCGAGCACGTAGACCGCACGGCCCATGTCGAACAGCTTGCGCTCCACGGCATAAGCCAGGGTGCTCTTGCCGGCCCCGGAGAGGCCGCTGAACAGCACGGTAGCCGGCTGCTGGCCGAAGCGCGACGCACGCTCTGCGGTCGACACATGACCGCTGTCGGCATGGTGCGCGCTGCTGCTGGCATCGGCGATGATCATGCCTGCGCCGACGGTACCGTTGGTCAGGCGGTCGATGATGATGAACGCGCCCGTGGTGCGGTTGTGCTCGTAGCCGTCGAGCGCGATTGGCGCATCGAGGGCAACCTTGACCTTGCCGATCTCGTTGAGCTGCAGGCTGCTGGCCGCGCCCTGCTCCAGGGTGTTCACATCGACCCGGTGGGTGATGCTGGCAATCGAGCCCGGCACATAGCTGGTGGCGCGTTTGATGTCGTATTTCTTGCCCGGCAGCATCGGCTCTTCGGCCATCCACACCAGCATGGCGTCGAACGTGTCGACCACCTGAGGGCGGTTGTCGGCGTGCACCAGCATGTCGCCGCGCGAGACGTCGATCTCGTCTTCCAGGGTCAAGGTAATCGCCTGGCCCGGGCCGGCCTGCTCCAGCTCACCTTCGTAGGTGACGATGGATTTGACCTTGCTGCCCTTGCCCGACGGCAGCGCGATGACTTCGTCACCCTTGCGCACGATACCGCTGGCCAGGGTGCCGGCGAAACCGCGGAAGTTGAGGTTCGGGCGGTTGACGTACTGCACCGGGAAGCGCAGGTCGTCGAAGTTGCGGTCGCCCGCCACCTCCACGCTCTCGAGAATTTCCATCAGCGACTTGCCGGTGTACCACGGCGAGCGCTCGGATTTGTTGACCACGTTGTCGCCCTTGAGGGCCGACATCGGCACGAACTCCAGGGTGCTCGGGCGCAGGTCGATCTTCTCGGCGAACGCCAGGTAATCGGCCTTGATCTGCTCGAAAACGCCTTGATCGAAGTCCTTGAGGTCCATCTTGTTGATGGCCACGACGATGTGTTTGATGCCCAGCAGCGAGGCGATGAAGCTGTGCCGGCGGGTCTGGGTCTGCACGCCGTAACGGGCGTCGATCAGGATGATCGCCAGGTCGCAGGTCGAGGCGCCGGTGGCCATGTTGCGCGTGTACTGCTCATGACCGGGGGTGTCGGCGATGATGAACTTGCGCTTGGCGGTAGAGAAATAACGGTAGGCGACATCGATGGTGATGCCCTGCTCGCGCTCGGCCTGCAGGCCGTCGACCAGCAGCGCCAGATCGACTTCCTCACCGGTAGTGCCGCTCTTTTTCGAGTCGCGGGTGATGGCTTCCAGATGGTCTTCGTAGATCATCTTGGAATCGTGCAGCAGGCGCCCGATCAGGGTGCTCTTGCCGTCGTCGACGTTGCCACAGGTCAGGAAGCGCAGCAGTTCCTTGCGCTCGTGTTGCGCCAGGTAAGCGTGGATGTCCTGGCTGATCAAATCGGATTGGTGACTCATGGTGCGTGATCCTCAGAAATAGCCCTGACGTTTCTTTTCTTCCATCGAGCCGGCGGCATCGTGATCGATCACGCGGCCCTGGCGTTCGGACGTCCGGGTCAGGAGCATTTCCTGAATGATGTCGGTCAGGCTCTCGGCCTCGGACTCCACCGCACCGGTCAGCGGGTAGCAGCCCAGGGTGCGGAAGCGCACCTTCTTCTTCTGGATGCGCGCCTTCTCTTCGTCGCTCAGGTGCTCGAGGATGCGCTCGTCATCGATCATGATCAGCGTGCCGTTCTTCTCGATCACTTCGCGCTCGGCGGCGAAGTACAGCGGCACGATCGGGATCTGCTCCAGGTAGATGTACTGCCAGATATCCAGCTCGGTCCAGTTGGAGAGCGGGAACACGCGGATCGACTCGCCCTTCTTGACGTTGCCGTTGTACACGTTCCACAGCTCGGGGCGCTGGTTCTTGGGATCCCAGCGGTGCTTGCTGTCGCGGAACGAGTACACGCGCTCCTTGGCCCGGGACTTCTCCTCATCGCGGCGTGCACCACCGAAGGCGGCGTCGAAACCGTACTTGTCCAGCGCCTGCTTGAGGCCCTCGGTCTTCATCACGTCGGTGTGCTTGGCACTGCCGTAGGTGAAGGGGTTCATGTCCTGCGCCACACCATCGGGGTTGATGTGGGTGATCAGGTCCAGGCCCATCTCGCTGACCATCTTGTCGCGGAAGCGGTACATCTCCTGAAATTTCCAGCGCGTGTCGACGTGCATCACCGGGAACGGCAGCTTGCCCGGAAAGAATGCCTTGCGCGCCAGATGCAGCATCACGGCGGAATCCTTGCCGATGGAATAGAGCATCACCGGGTTATCGAATTCGGCGGCCACTTCACGAATGATGTGGATGCTTTCCGCCTCGAGCTGTTTCAAGTGCGTCAGTTTGTCGAGCATGGCTACTCACGGGGTCACGGTATTTTATTCAGGCCAGACGGGCCTTGGACGAGGACGCACTCTAGCACAGCACCTTCTTCTAATCAGGGCGTCACTTAGATCGAAACGATCTAGGTTTATTCCAGTGAAACAGGCAATCACAGCCTCCACTGGGGCGGCCCTCTCGAGGCGACTCCTTAGCACGCTGGTCGGCTGGGCCGGGGCATGGCAGTGCCGCAACTTTGTGAAACGCACGGCAGCTTCGCCGCCTGAACCTTGACTCGGTCGCCACCACTACGCACCCTTGCGCGCGTCGCCTGCTTGCCTGAGGCGACAAGCGCCCGGCTCGCGGCGCTATCGGAACCCGCTACTGTGCTCAAGGAGAGCCCCCATGCAAAATAGCCCCCTTTCTTTTTCACTCCTCACCCTCGCCATTGCAACTGCCAGCCTTTCGGCCAAGGCAGAAACCTACCAGATCAATAACGGCCCCAAGGTATGGGAGAACGTTGTCATTGCAGACGGCCTGAATATCACTGGTGAGCTGGCCACTCCAGCCGCTGCGCTGACCCTGAAGCCTGGAACCCATGTGCAGGGTGACTTGGTCATTGATGCCTCGATCAATACCACAGGTGCCGAAAACTCACAGGAACGTTACAGTCGTCCGCTGACGCTCGGGGAAGGTTTGATCGCTTTCTCCGATGAGGTGCGGATTGATGGCGGACTCATCAATAGCGGTGACTTGATCGCCAACGGTCTCAGCGCCGTCGGGATTTACGGGCGTAATCTCTCCATAGATGGCACGCTCAGCAATACCGGCCTGATCAGCGTCCGGGACACCTACATACTGAACGCCCAAGGCCACCTCTTGGGCGACGCGATGCCTGCAGGTATAAGCCTGAGCGAAACCCACCTGGGTAGCCTGAGCAATAGCGGACGCATTGAAGTGATTAGTGCGGATGTCGGCAGGGGCATAGAGCTGGTACGTACCCCATTGGCCGGCGCCCTTGAAAACACCAGCAGCGGCAGTGTCGAGGTGACTGGCGATGAAGTGCACGCCATCGCCGTCAACTTCAAAAGTGATCTGGCTGAACTGATCAACGCAGGAACGGTAAGCGCAACGGGGATCAAGTCGCGTGACGACTCCCGTAACCTGAGCGAAGCCAACGGCATCACGGTAGGCGACAGTATCGTTCGCGGCCGGTTGCTCAACAGCGGCAGCATTACCGTCAGCGGCTACGAGGCCACCGGTATTCACCTTATCGCCTATGGCACCGCCGGCGATCAGTCGCGCATCGACGGGGATCTTATCAACAGCGGCACCATCGATGTGACCGCCGTGGCCGAGACTGGAGCCACCGCCCGTGCTATCGACATTTCCAATGCAACCATCGGCGGTAAGCTGAACAACAGCGGCTCCATTACCGCAAGTGGTGCAGACTCGGTGGGTATCTATGTCGAGAAGAGTCGCATTGCGGGTGACATTTTCAACAGCGGTACGATCAAAGGTGATCGCGCAGGTATCTACCTGTCGAGTATGGATGCCAACAGCAACCTGCCCGGCTATTCTCCGTTCAGCATCATCTACCAGAATGGTGGGCTAATCGAGGGTGGCGAGTACGCTATCTACTCCGATACGCAAAACAATGACTCACGCCTGATCTGGGGAGGCGGCACGATCAAGGGGAACATTCACGGCATCTCCTATATAGATATCGTCGGGGACGCCACGTTTGATGGCGATAACCTTTATGACGGCAATGATTATGGCGTAGATATCTACAATGCCGACGACAGCCCGCTGGGACGGCCGGGGAAGCTGACGCTGCTTAAACCTCATGTGACGCTGAATGGCTATCTGTCTCTTATACACATCTGACGCTGCCGACGATACTCCTTGTGTAGAT
>ERZ1031516.119-NODE-119-length-12873-cov-6.638321_pt1 | contig 12873 bp, 13 predicted proteins | sample MGYA00518047_ERZ1031516 | MGnify/ENA primary metagenome ERZ1031516 (study PRJEB33718, sample SAMN03159945) | human skin metagenome | collected 2014-04-10 | study: EMG produced TPA metagenomics assembly of the PRJNA266117 data set (Human skin bacterial metagenome... | reverse complement strand
CTACTCAACTATGGAAATCGTTAACGTGGGATCGAGGTAAAGAGCTGTCAGACCACGCACGGTTTACTGCCGAGTCAGGGGTGCAGGTGTTCTTTGCTGATCCTCATAGCCCATGGCAACGTGGTACGAACGAAAACACCAATGGGCTGCTGCGGCAATACTTCCCCAAGGGCACGGACCTATCTCGATGGAACCATCGAGAGCTTCAAGCTGTGGCATTGACACTCAACAATCGACCACGCAAAACGTTGGGCTGGAGAACACCTGCGGAAGTCTTTAATGAGTATCTAGAATCGGTAACTTCACTTGGTGTTGCGACGACCGGTTGAATCTACCAACAAGGGAATCACTGGAGCTGGCAACGCTGCAATGGGTGCACTGGTTCAACCATGACAGGCTGCTGGAATCCATAGGGCATATACCGCCAGCGGAAGCTGAGGCAAACTACTGGCGGCAAGTTGCCAATACCGTGCAGGCTAACGCCTGCACTTCAACAAACTAGCCTCCACCAAACCCGGTGTGATTCAGTGTCTCTGGCGGCGTCTGTTGGCGCCGCGCATCCGTTTCCTAGGGGTGGAAACAGCCTTTACCAAGTTGCCCAAGGACAACTCCCAGCCATCCGCGGGGACGAGGATGTGTTTGAACACGGAAGTGTCCGGTCGAAGTCGTCGATTTCTTGAATGGATCTCATTTGGTGGCCACCATCAAATGCATTCTTCTTTGGCCAGCCACGGCGGGCCATCACCGGACTGGCGAGAGATCTCCTCGATCATCCACTGCAGCTGCAGTGGATCGGGGTAGTGCCGCAGGGTGGCCTGGGCCTGCCGCTTGAGGTGTTCAGGCACATCCTGGCGGGTAAGCATCTCGCGCAGGATCTCGCCAGCGAAACGAAGGGCGCGTGCGCGCTCATCGGGCATGGTCATGGGTCTTCCTCTGCTTCGAGTGGCGCTAAGCCACCTTCGAACACCGTCGACGTCGGTTATGAGCTGGCACTCCGTGAAAGTACCTGAGTTTCCGGGAGCGGCCGGCCTCAGCATCTGGTGAGCAATAAAATCTAACCATTCCGCGAATGGTCGACCGCGTCCAGCGAAAAATTCGGCTCACGCGAACATCAGAGCATTACGTCGCCACCATTTGGGGACAGCGTCTGCCCTGCGTAGAACGCGCCGCCAGCAGATGCCAGAAGAAGAGCTGTCGGAGCAATTTCTTCTACCGCGCCAAACCGCCCGATTGGAAGCTGCTTCTTCTTCATGTCCAACCACTGGTTGCTGTGGTTTCTGAGCAGCTCTGTATCCACAGGGCCTGGGGCAATCGCATTGACCATTACGCCATGCGGCGCGCCTTCGTAGGCAAGTGCTCTCGTGAATCCCACCACGCCGGCCTTAGCAGCACAGTAGTGAGCCAGCCCTGGCGCGCCCTTGTAGGCCAACTGCGAGGCAATGTTGATAACACGTCCGAATTTTTGGGCAAGCATCTCCCCGAAAAACTCACGAGTGACCAGCATCGTTCCTTGAAGATTGATCCCGACAACTCGGTCCCAATCGTCGTCTGTAGTCTCGGCGAACGGCCGATCCCCTCCGCCGACGCCGGCTGAGTTGACCACGATGTCAACGCCGCCGAGTTTCGATCTGCACCAGGTCCCGAAATCCTTTACGGCTCTCCGATCAGACACGTCGCAAGTAGCAACATGGACGGACTGCCCGTCTTTAGCCAGACGCTCGTTCAGAGCCACCGCCCCAGCATCATCATTGACATGGCAAATGGCGACTTGCGCGCCGTGCGCCACGAAGATTTCAGCGATTGCAGCACCAATTCCTCGGCTCCCGCCGGTGACGACGGCGCGCCGACCGGTCAAGTCAAAAACAGCAGACATGCTCTCACTCCATAGAATAGGGATGGACTTGATGCCAATGCTTCGCAATGTCAGCCCGCCGTGTGATCCAGACATCCGGAAACTTCGAGACGTGATCCAAGAAGCGTTCGAACGCAGCAGCCCGTGCGGGGTGACCCACCAACCGCATGTGCAGTCCCACTGACATCATTTTTGGCCGGGTCTTACCTTCCTTGTAGAGCATGTCGAAAGCATCGCGCAGGAAGCTAAACCACTGATCCCCCGTGGCGACGCCAGCGGCAAACTGCCCATCGTTGTTCGTCAACGAGTAAGGCACCACCAAGTGGGGCGTGCCGTCCACCAGCTGCCAGAACGGGAGCTCATCTCCGTAGTAGTCAGAGTCGTACAGGAAACCTCCCACTTCCTTCAGCAGCTTCCTGGTGTGCACACTGGGCGCATAGCGGCAGTACCAACCCAGGGGCCGCTGTCCAGTGGTGCGTTCGAGCGAATCAACGGCCCTGCGGATGTGCTCCCGTTCCTCGTCCTTCGAAAGAAGGTAGTGCTTGATCCATCGCCACCCGTGTGAGCAGACGTCGAAATTTGATTCGCGAATTGCGTCGCAAACTTCGGGGTTTCGCTCCAGTGCCAATGCGCAGCCGTAGATCGTTCCGGTCATATTGCGCTCTTGGAGCAGCCGGAGGATTCGCCAGAAGCCTACTCGGCTTCCATACTCGAAAAGCCCCTCAGCAGCGAGGTCCCGCCCGATAACGCCACTCTTTAAGCCGCTGGCTTCGGTGAACCAGGTTTCCGTTTCGCTCTCACCGTCCATCAGCGACGGCTCCGAACCTTCCTCGTAATTCAGAACGAAGTTCAAAGCCAACCTGGCGCCGCCCGGCCATTTCGGATTCGGGGGATTTCGGCCGTAACCAACGAAATCTCTCTCAAGGTGCTTCATAAAAGTCTCCTTCAATTTCACGAAAGGTCAATTGAGAATGGCTGAACATCTGCGAACGTTTCATCGGCGTCAGTCCCATCTCGCCACATAAATATTGCGTGTGTCGAAACTCGGTCCAGCACATGAAGGCCTAGATGCCAAGTTCCAGGAGCGAACGTCAGGCCTTGGGTCTCTGAGGCAATAAACACTTTCACCGTTTCACTATCGGGCTGCCCTTCCCTGTCGCCCGCCACAACTACTAGCCAGCGGGAAGCATTGATCGGAACAAACGTCTGCGAAGAGTATTTGTGCTGCTCCAATCGGTCCACGTGCAGTTGCGCTGAACTGACCGGACTGTTGCGGGCAAACGAGATGGACGGATGCGCCTCGGGTCGAAGTGAGGTAAGCGCTTCGTCAAAATAGTCTCGCCCTAGCCCGCTGGGACTTTCATGCACCTCGCCAAAAGGAGCGAACAGTTCGGATGTCAGGGGAACTGGCCTTATTACTCTCACGAAGCGGCGCCTTTCTGCTCAGCCAACCATTTAGAGTAAGTCGCAATGCCTTCTGCGAGACTGATCTTCGGCGTGTACTTCAACTCTTGGCGCGCTGCCTCGATGCTGAATTTCGCCTGAATTTCATCGACTGGATCATCCCCCGGTTGAAGCTCGATGTCAGCATCTGGGTGAACGCTACGAACCAATCGTGCGATTTCGCCGAGCGTTACTCGGGTATCACCTGTGATGTTGTAGACCGACGATGCGGGCTTCTCTACGTCCAGCGCCAGGAGTAGACCATCCACCGCGTCATTCACGTGAATGAATTGACGAGGGAAATCGAGACCAAAAGCCATTCGAGTTGGCCGCGACGCCTGTGCGTTCTCGATCATGGTCCGGATAATGCAGTCCGTGGTACGTCGTGGGCCATAAACCCACGAGAGGCGGATGTTCACTCCGGAAACGTCATATTGGTCCGAGTACGCGGTCACCATGTATTCGGATGCGACCTTGCTTGCACCGTACAAGCTTGCCGGCCGAAGGGGCACGCCCTCGACCACCACGTCGCTGTCATCCACCTTCCCATAGGCGCTTGTCGACGAGCAATAGATGAAGCGCCGCACGGAATGCACACGAGCCAGTTCGAGCATGTTGGCAGTGCCAACGATGTTGACTTGAACCATCGAATACGGGCTGTCGCGCGCGACCATCGGACCCGAATAGGCGCCGCAATGGATGATTGCCTCGATCCCATCTTTCGCGATTGCATGCAGCCGATGAATATCGCCGAGGTCGCAAGCCTGGACTGCCACACCACTCGGAAGGGTCTGTACATAGCGATCCAGCGCAATGACGGGCCGTCCAGCCTTCACCAACCGCTCCGCCAAGGTGCTTCCGACAAGACCGGCGGCGCCAGTAATGAGAATTGGCTTTTGCACCGATCCGCTCATTGCTGCAACTCCAGATGTTTGACTTTGTGATGCCCAGCGCCCGGAACCTCGATGGGGAGCTCAGCATCGAGTAGCTTCCGGGTGTAGGTGTCTGCCGGGTTGGAGAAAATCTTTTCGGTTTCCCCATGTTCGATGAGTTTCCCGTGACGCATTACCGCCACATAGTGGGCCAACGAACGCACTGAGTTCAGGTCGTGGGTAATGAAGAGGGCCGACAGGCCCATCTGCGCTTGGAGGTCGCGCACCAAGTCGACAATTTGCGCGCGGACACGAATGTCCAACGCGGTGGTCGGCTCGTCGAAAATAACGAAATCCGGTCGCACCGACAGCGCTCTCGCGATACCCACACGTTTCTGCTCGCCTGCGGTAAGTTCGTGCGGATAGGAGTCAGCGCTTTTGCGCGAGATTCCAACCAAGTCGAGCAGTTCCAGGACGCGCGCAGCTTGATCTGCACGTGACATCGGCTCCCCGAGCTTTAGAGGCTCCGCAACTAGGTCGCGGACAGTCCAGCGCGGGTTCAGTGCCACATAGGGCTCTTGAAAGACCATCTGGATTCGTCGACGCAACGGGCGGAACTCGTTGTCACTCATCGGCAACGTATTCTGTCCCGCGAATCGAATTGAGCCCGAGTCCGATGGGATGAGCTTCACCAGGCACTGACCCATGGTCGTCTTGCCCGAGCCGCTTTCTCCGACCAGCGCGAGCGTCTCACCGCGGCGAATCGAAAGCGATACGCCGTCCACAGCCCGGACAACGGTCTGGTTGCTCTCGACCCTGAAGGTTTTGACGAGGTCGATCACCTCAAGAAGCGGCGGCTCCGACTTCCGTTTGGCGTCATTCGCCTCGGCCGCGTCCATGGGGGTAGGACGCACACGCGCCGCGTCCAGGAGCTCGCGGCTGTAAGGCTGGCTCGGGCCATCCGTCAGGAAGGCGTCGACCTTTTTGAGCTCGATCAGGCGGCCCTGCCGCATGATGCCCACGCGGTCGCAGTAGCTCGCAACCATGCCAAGGTCATGCGTGATGAGCACAACGCCAAGGCCTAGTTCCTTCGCCTTCTGGACCATCAGGTCCAGAACCTGGAGCTGGATGGTTGCATCGAGCCCAAGCGTCGCATCGTCTGCGAGCAGAATCTTCGGCTGGGCAATGAGCGCCATCGCAATGACGACCCGCTGCGCCATGCCGCCGGAGAGTTCGTGCGGATAGGCGTGGGCGCGAGCCTCCGGGTTGACGATCCCGACCTGCTTGAAGAGCTCGATGGATTCGCGCCACGACTCGGCCTTGCTGATGCCTCGATGTGCACGCAGAACGCGTGCGATCTGCTCGCCGACCTTGACGACGGGGTCCAGCAAAGCTTTCGCGTTCGTGCCGATCAATGCAACGCCAGCGCCCCGCAGAGCACGCTTCTCGGCGCTGGTCATCGCGCTGATGGCTTTTCCATTGACGACGACTTCGCCATCGCTCACGCGGCCGGTACCAGGCAGCATGTCGATGATTGCCCTAGCAAGAACAGATTTTCCAGCGCCGGTTTCGCCAACGATGCCGATAATTTCGCCGGCTTGCAGAGAGAAGCTGATTCCCTGAAGAGCCGGAGCAGCGGCGCCGGCAAAGCTCACCGATAGGTTTTTGACTTCAAGCAGATTGGCTTGCGAATTGTTCATGGCTGCGTCCTCGACTGGGGATCAAACTTCTGTTTTGCAGCATCGCCCAACAATGCGAATGTCAGAACTGAAAACACGATGGCGAGACCTGGGAACAATGCAACCCACCAAACGCCCAGAATCATCTGCTGAGCGCCATTGCTGACCATGAGGCCCCATTCTGCGACGGGCATGCGGACGCCTGCTCCGACAAATGACAAGCCGGCAGTCAGAAGAATGGCCATGCCGATGCTGATGGAGATTTGGACAATGGCAGGCGTCAATGCGTTCGGCAAGATGTGGCGAAACATGATGTCTTTATCGGTCGCTCCGCTGCAGCGAGCAGCCGCAATGAAAGGCCTCTCCCGCAGCGAAAGGACCTCGGCACGGATGAGTCGAGCGAAGACCGGAGTAAACAGCACTGCAAGCACAATCGCCACATTCCAGATTTCTTGTCCCATGACGGAAACGAGAACCATGCCCAGAACAAACACGGGGAAGGACTGGACGAAGTCGAAAATTCGCATTGCCAGCGAACTGACCCAGCCGCGGTAGTAGCCGATAGCAAGGCCAATCGGAACCCCAAGTGCAAACGCAATGGCAACAGCAGTCACACTAATCAGCAAGTTGATGCGGGTCGCGTAAATGACGCGGGAATAGATGTCCATTCCGGACACATCCGTCCCGAACCAATGCTGCCAAGATGGCGGTTGGAGGGAGTTGAGAGGATCGGCCGTAATCGGAGAATACGGAGCGATCCAGGGAGCAAAGACAATCGCGATGAGCTGCAAAGACAGCAGCGCCAAGCCGATTGCCATGCCGCGCCCGCCAGTACCGCGAAACAGGTCTGTGAGCTTGTTCATACTTCAATCCTCGGGTCAGCCAAGCCGTAAAGCACATCCACAACGGTGTAGACGATCAGGATGAATGCAGATGCAACGAGGACGAACCCTTGCAACGCCGGATAGTCGCTATTCATAACGGCCGATACCGCGTATTGGCCAAGGCCGCCCCAGGCGAAAATCGTCTCGACCAAGACGGCCGCACCGAGCAGAAAGCCGAACAAGAAGCCGACCATGGTGATGATCGGGGGCAGGCTATTACGCAGCGCGCTGCGAATGAGCTGTCCTTCCGATAGTCCACTTGCGCGGGCGTGGCGGACATATTCACTGCGGTAGTTCTCTGCAAACACCATTTGGGTCATCTTCATCAGCGCACCGGCATTCACGATTGCCAGTGTCAAGACCGGAAGTAAGAGTCGGCCGGCAGCAGATTTGAATGCGGCGATGTCACCAGCGAGAAGTGAGTCAATCGTCAGGAAGCCCGTTACGACTGGCGGGGCCGACACGATGGCGTCTATCCGACCGAACGGAGCCGGAGCAATCCCGCTCAGATAGAACAGGAAGTAGATCAACAGGAGCGCAACCCAAAAGTCGGGCACTGCACCGGCGGCCAGGCCGTAGACCTTGCTTGCGCGGTCGACGATGCTCTTCGGGCGAACCACGGCAATCACTGCCAAGCTGACACCAATGATGATGGTGAGCAGCATGGCGTACGTGATGAGTTCCAGCGTGGCTGGCACCCGGTCAAGTAGGTCAACCGTGACCGGGTTGGACGTGAACATCGACGTGCCGAGGTCGCCCTGCAGCACGGTCCGGATGTAGCTGACAAACTGCGTCCATACGCTGCCGGTCAGCCCGAGTCTCTCGCGCAGGTTCGCGATCTGTTCGGGCGTGGCCATGTTGCCGAGCATCAGCAGCGCGGGGTCACCTGGTAGCAGCCGTATGAGCAGAAACGTTGCTAAAAGCACGCCAAGCATCTGCGGCACCAATATGGCGAATCGTGCGAGGACGATTCGTAGTGGTCGCGGCAAAGACCGAAGTGTTGAACGTAGGTTTAGCAAGGTCTCTCCTGTAGGTGTTGATCGGACGCGCCGAAGCGCGTCCTTATAGTTATTGAGCACTTATCACTTCTTGTAGAAGTCGTACCAGCTATTTGCGTTCGGCGTGTACCAGCTGTAGCCAGCAACGTTCGCGCGGGTGGCCAGTTGGTAGCCCGGGTTCATCAGGAAAACCCAAGGGGCCTTTTCCATGACGATTTCTTGAACACGCTTCATCCCTGCATCACGCTTCGCAGCGTCATTGCTAGACAAACCTTCGTTGATGAGTCGATCCACTTCCGCGTCCTTGAACTTGGGATAGTTGATGAGCGACGCGCTGTTCAGCCAAAGGTTTGCCACATATGCAGCATCGGGAACGATGGCCATGTCTCGGAAGAAGTACATCGGGATCGTTCCCTTCGAGTAGCGCTCCACCAGCGTAGAGGCTGGCAGCTTGACCAGCTCGATGTCGACCTTTGCACGTGCGAAAGCCGTCTTCAGGATGACCGCGATTTCCTCTTCAATCTGGTCACCGGTGCGGTATCCAAGCTGGGTCTTGAAACCGTTCTCTTGGCCGGCTTCCTTCAAAAGCGCTTGAGCCTTCTGAACGTCCTGCGAATACTTGTAATACTGATCCGTGTAGGACGGGTAGATTTCGGAGATGGGGCTCTTCGTCGCACGAGCCTTGCCGTAGTACACGGCCTTCAGAATTTCATCGCGAGGAACGAGGTAGTTCAGCGCCTGACGCACCTTCACGTTGTCGAACGGTGGCGTCGTGTTGTTCATTTCGACGCGGTGGATGTAGTTGCCGAAGACCTGCCACACCTTGAGCTGCGGATTTTTCTCAATGGTTGCCAACTCGCGTGGCGACAGCCATTCGGCGACGTCCACTGCACCACTTTGCAATGCGGCGAGGCGGTTCGACGACGTGGGCATTTCACGGAAGATGATCTTCTTCAGCTTCGGGGCACCGCGGTAGTAGTTCGGGTTCGCTTCGTAAACGACCTCTTGGCCAGACTGGAACTTCGTGACGTGGTAGGGCGCGAAGGAAGCCGAGTGCGTGGCCAGCCAGCGAGACGCCCACTGGTCGTCTGGTTGCACATACTTCTTGGCCTCGGTCGCGTCCAGAATGCCCAGATCGTTGTTGACCCAGATGCGCTCGATCAGCGGGGAAGACTTCGGCAGAGTCACCTTCACGGTCATTGCATCGACCTTGGTGAACGTGTCCTCGAACTTCTTGACGCCCAGAATCTGCTTCATATACCAATGGAAGTTCGCGTTCCGGTTCCAGCCACGAGCGAACGACCACATGACGTCGTCTGCGGTCATCTCGTTGCCAGCAGCGCTCTTGACACCTTTGCGGAGGAAGAAGGTGATAGTGGTCTTGTCGGAGGAAACCTCCCACTTTTCCGCGAGCGCGCCGACGAGCTTGTCGAAGTTTTCGCTCTGCACGCCGTCGACAGTCTTGGTGTCGTAGGCCAGCAGACGCTCATAGATGTTGCGCTTGGCCTCGTGCGTCGCCTCGGTCGGCGGGTACTCTTGGTCCAGAGACTCAGGCGTACGGGGACCGGCCACGACGAGGATCGACTTGGCGTCCTGTGCCTGGGCTGGTACGCCCGCGGCGCACGCAAGCAGCACCGAGAATGCAACGCGGTATGCGGCATTCGGCAGAAGATTCATCGGCAGAAATTTTGCGATCATCACAAGGTACTCCGGGTTGATAAAGGAAAGGGCGAGAATTAAAAGTTAGCTGAGATTGGGATGCGGGAGCACAGACGGACGGCCTGCGGGGAGAAACCTTCCTTGGTTTCGTGGGCCAACGAAGGACTTTCCATCCCAAAGAACTTGGCCACGTAGCAAGGTATATGCAGGCCAGGCCTTTAGCTTCATTCCTTCGTAGGGCGTGTAGTCCACGTCGTGATGAAGATTCGCGTTCTTGATTACCACGTCGCGCTCGTCCCAGATGACGAGGTCTGCATCGGCGCCGATGCAAATGGCACCTTTTTGCGGATGGAGGCCGTAGGTTTTTGCCGGACCAGTCGCGGTCAACTCCACGAACTTTTCCAAGCTGATTCGACCAGACAGCACGCCTTCCGAGTAGAGAAGAGCCATCCGCGTCTCCAAGCCTGGGATGCCGTTGGGAATATGTCGGAACGAGACCTCTTTGCCTTCCGGCTTCTTGCCTTCGGTACCCTCGAACTTGAAGGGGGCATGGTCAGACGAGAAGACGGTGAAGAGGCCGTCTTTCAAACCGTCCCAGATGACTTGCTGGTTTGCCTTGTCACGCGGCGGCGGGCTGCAGACGCACTTGGCGCCGTGATAGCTGTCGTCGATGCCAAGGTCTTCTGCCGTCAGGAAGAGGTACTGCGGGCAGGTCTCTGCAAAGATATTGAGCCCGTGCGCGCGGCCCCATCGAATTTGCTCGATGGCTTCCCGTCCAGATACGTGGACGATCAGAATCGGTACGTCGACCAGTTCCGATAGTGCAATCGCCCGATGCGTTGCCTCCCGTTCGACAAGCATTGGCCTGGAGTGCGCATGGAATCTTGGAGCGGTTCGGCCCATCGCTTCCAGTCGCTTCGTCAGCCACTCGATGCAATCGCTGTTCTCAGCGTGGACCATGGCGATTGCGCCGTGACGCTTCGCAATGTCCAAGACGTCCAGAATCTGGCCGTCATCGAGCTTCAGGTCGTCGTAGGTCATGTAGACCTTGAAGGATGTGTAGCCCTTCTTTATCAGACCTGGCAGCTCATCGTTCAAGACGGTCGGCGTCGGATCGCTCACGATCAGGTGAAAGGCATAGTCAACATGCGCTTTTCCTTCAGATCGTCGGTGGTAGTCCTGGACGGCGTCCACGAGGCTGTGGCCCTTCTGCTGAGCGGCGAACGGGATCACGGTGGTTGTCCCACCGCATGCCGCAGACAGTGTTCCGGTGTCGAAGTCGTCAGCCATCCGGACGGGCGGGGGTGATGGCTGATCCAAGTGGCAATGGGCATCCACGCCACCTGGGGTGACCACACGACCGCGCGCGTCAATCTCTGTGCGACCCGGTTGGAGGTCGCTCCCCAGCTGGACGATCTTTCCGTCCCGAATGCCGATGTCGGCTACGAAGACGTCTGAAGCCGTAGCTACTCGCCCGCCACGCACCACAACGTCATAGAGGTCTGCACTCAAATCGTTCTCCATGCACCAAGTTAGGGAGGAATCGTCAACAACAGTGTTAGCAATCCTTTTAAGAATTTACCGACGCAAGACTCGTGCCTGATTGTTAGATATGTTGTAGACATCAATTCTGACGATGATTCCGACAGCTCTTCTGAGTGATTTCCCCTGCGCAACCTGAACTTCGCAGACCGTCCGCCCACGCGCGGCGTGTCAAGCAGCAGCTGCGCAGGCGGCTCTAGGCACGCCGGTCAGCCTCAGCCAGCGCTCAGGGCGCGTCTGCGGGTCGAGAAAGACAGAGTCCTCTACACGGAGAGGGCCTTGTTCGCGCCCCTCCATGCAGCCAGGCGGCAGCGCTGACTGCTCGAGAGCGCACCGATCCAGGCGTTGCCCCCCGCTGCCGGGCAAAAGGTCTGTTACTCACGTGGCTAGCCTAAATTGCTAGCTTCGGAGGCCGACTTCGGTTGCGGCCAAAAGCAGCTAACGACGACAAGGGCGCAACCACTGTCACGCTCCAGGGTCGATAGAGTTGGCAAGATCGAGCAACTTGCCAAACAGAATTGTCGACACTACTGTTGACAACATCATATTGCTGGCGGTATAAAGTCACATCGTACCCACACTGTCACCCATGCGCCCCGCTGCTTCCACCGCCATTCCTTCGTCCAGAGTCGAAAAGGAAGGAAATGATGAAATTTACGAGCGAATTTACGTCGCAATTCTCGAGCATCGGTTAACTCCTGGGTCGAAGCTGCCCGAGGAGAAGATGGCCAAAGTATTCAACGTTAGTCGCTCTCGCATCCGTGAGGTTTTATCGAGACTGGCGTATGAAAAGGTGGTAGAGTTGGTCACAAACCGTGGCGCATACATCGCAAAACCCACAGTTATTCAGGCACGTGACGTTTTCGAGGCGCGCCGAGTAATAGAGCCGGCGATAATGGAGCGGCTTGTGAGAAACTCTGATCCAGAGGCAATCTCGAGTCTAAGAAAGCACGTCGAGCTTGAAGGAGAAGCTCGACAACGCAACGATGCGAGAGCAGTAATTCGTCTCTCCGGAGAATTTCATAACCTGTGTGCGATTCACGCGGGAAACGCTGCTTTCACGAGGAGCATGAGAGAGCTTTCCAGCCAGACGTGCTTAATTATCTTGTTGTACGACGCTGCGCTCTCCGAAAGCTGCAGAGCCGATGAGCACAGCCTTATTGTTGATGCGTTAGAAAGAGGGGACGGCGCTGCGGCGAGTCAGCTGATGCTTGAACATCTGGATCACATCCAAAGCAGCTTGGACTTGACTGATCGCCTGAACACGGAAGTAGACATTGATGCGATTTTCGGCTCGGGCAATTGAATTTCTTCACGTCATCGCTGAATAGCAGGCCCGACTGCAAGCTCCGCCTTCGTTGAGAGGAAGCAGATAAAAAGCGATGCCGTCAGGTACTCCCCGTCAACGGCCACTATCGGTGCAAGAGACGCTGCCAAAGTGTCCATGGCGGGCTTTTTATGCATCCACACACTCCTGCAACGCAAGGAACGCGGGAGTCTCATAGCCCCTGCGCCACACCAATGATGTGTAAGAGCTTCCGGCGTTGATGGCCGTGCAACTTGATGTTGCCCCTGTTTTTTGGAGTTCTTAGCTCCCTACTTACGCGGTCTTTTTGCGCTGTACCTCGTACCAGCGTTGCTCGTATTGCATGGGACTGAGATAGTCCAAGCTCGAATGCCTTCTGCGGTAATTGTAGAAGGCCATCCAATTCATAACGACCTGTGTAGCTTGCTCCCGGCTAGCAAAGCGCTGGCCGTGCACGCAAGCTGTCTTTAATCGCCCCCAGAAGCTTTCAATGGGGGAGTTGTCCCAGCAATTGCCTTTACGGCTCATGGACGAGCGTATTCCCCATTGGGCTAAAGCAGCTTGGAAGTCATGACTACAGTATTGGGTAGATTCAACCGGTCGTCGCAACACCTTTAATCAGGAGGTGTTTATGGGAC
>ERZ1031516.117-NODE-117-length-12948-cov-6.202901_pt1 | contig 12948 bp, 10 predicted proteins | sample MGYA00518047_ERZ1031516 | MGnify/ENA primary metagenome ERZ1031516 (study PRJEB33718, sample SAMN03159945) | human skin metagenome | collected 2014-04-10 | study: EMG produced TPA metagenomics assembly of the PRJNA266117 data set (Human skin bacterial metagenome... | reverse complement strand
CGAGATCATGCCTAGTCTCGTGGGCTCGGAGATGTGTATAAGAGACAGGGTATCACCGGCTTCGATGATGCTGGCGACACGTGAGCTGGCCCCTAGACTGGGCTCATTCCAGCGGAGAACCACCATGCCCGATACCTTGCTCAGCGCCCGCAACCTGGCGTTCGAACTCTACGAAGTGCTCGACGCCGATGCACTCAGCCAGCGCCCGCGCTTCAGCGAGCACAACCGGGAAACCTTCGACGCCGCGCTGGACACCGCGCGCAGCATCGCCGAGAACCTGTTCGCCCCGCACAACCGCAAGAACGACGAGCACGAGCCGCAATTCGTCGCTGGCGGCGCGCAGCTGATCGCCGAGGTCCGGCCGGCGCTGCAGGCCTTCAACGAGGCCGGTTTCCTGAACGCCACGCGGGATTTCGAGCTGGGAGGCATGCAGTTGCCCAACCTGCTGTCCCAGGCCTGCTTCGCGCATTTCCAGGCCGCCAACATCGCCACGGCGTCCTACCCGTTGCTGAGCATGGCCGCCGCCAACCTGATCGAAGCCTTTGGCGATGACGCGCAGAAGCGCCGCTTCCTTCAGCCGATCATCGACGGGCGCTTCTTCGGCACCATGGCGCTGACCGAGCCCCACGCCGGCTCTTCGCTCGCCGATATCCGCACCCGTGCCGAACCGGCGAGCGACGGCAGCTATCGCCTCAAGGGCAACAAGATCTTCATCTCCGGCGGTGATCACGACCTCAGCGAAAACATCGTCCACCTGGTGCTGGCTCGTCTGCCCGATGCACCGGCCGGCGTGAAGGGCATTTCGCTGTTCATCGTGCCGAAATTCCTGGTCGAGGAAGACGGCAGCCTGGGCGCCCGCAACGATGTACTGCTGGCCGGCCTGTTCCACAAGATGGGCTGGCGTGGCACCACCTCGACGGCGCTGAACTTCGGCGATCACGGGCATTGCGTGGGCTATCTGGTCGGCGAGGCCCATGCCGGGCTCGCCTACATGTTCCAGATGATGAACGAGGCGCGCATCGGCGTCGGCATGGGTGCGGTGATGCTCGGCTACGCCGGCTACCTCTACTCGCTCGACTACGCCCGCCAGCGCCCCCAGGGGCGCCTGCCCGATGCCAAGCAGGCCGGCGGCCAGGTAGCCATCATCGAGCACGCCGATGTGCGGCGCATGCTGCTGACCCAGAAAGCCTATGTGGAGGGTGGCTTCGACCTGGTGCTGTATTGCGCTCGCCTGGTCGACGACAGCCAGACCCTGGACGACGCCGAGCAGCGTGAGCAGGCGCGCCAGTTGCTCGACCTGCTTACCCCCATCGCCAAGTCCTGGCCGTCCGAATACTGCCTGCAGGCCAACGCCCTGGCGATCCAGATTCTTGGTGGCCACGGCTACACCCGCGATCACCCGGTGGAGCAGTACTACCGCGACAACCGCCTCAACCCGATACACGAGGGCACCCACGGCATCCAGTCTCTCGACCTGCTGGGCCGCAAGGTCGGCCAGCACGGCGGCGCGGCGCTGCAGGCGCTGCGCCAGCGGATCAACGACACCTGCCAGCGCGCCGAGCCGTTCAGCCAGCTGGACGACCTGCGCCAGCCCTTGCAAGCCCTGCTGGCTCGGGTGTCCGAGGTGACTCTCGGCCTGCTCGGCGATCTGCAGCAGGGCCACGTCAACGCGGCCCTCGCCGACTCGGCGCTGTACCTCAAGGCGTTCGGTCACCTGGTACTCGGCTGGCGCTGGCTGGAACAAGCCGTGCGCGCCGAGCAGGGGCGGCTGGCCGGCAATGGCGCCGACACCGACTTCTACGACGGCAAGCTGCAGGCCGCGCGCTACTTCATGCTCAGGGAAGTGCCCGGCTGCCACCACGACCTGGATATCCTGGCGCGCCGCGACGACACCTGCCTGGCGATGCAGGACGCCTGGTTCTGAAATGAAAAACGGGCCCGCGGGCCCGTTTTCCTGATCCAGCCGATCAGCGTGCGGTGATCACCGGTGCGCTGAGCTTCTCCAGCAGGCTGGCCTGGGCGCTGCGCGAGTTCTGGTTGCCGGTTGGCGACAGCCGCACATAGCGCCCGTCCGGTTGCAGCACCCAGGCGTGGGTATTGTCGGTCAGGTAGGCCTCCAGCTCCTTCTTGACCCGGGTGATGAGCTTTTTGCCCTCCACCGGGAAGCAGGTCTCCACCCGCTTGTCGAGGTTGCGCTCCATCCAGTCGGCGCTGGACAGGTAGATCAACTCGTCGCCGCCATTGAGGAAGTAGTAGACGCGGGTGTGCTCCAGGAAGCGGCCAATGATCGAGCGCACCTGGATATTGTGCGACACCCCCGGAATGCCTGGGCGCAGGCAGCACATGCCACGCACCACCAGGTCGATCTTCACGCCGGTCTGGCTGGCCTTGTACAACGCGCGGATGATCTTCGCGTCGGTCAGCGAGTTGAACTTGGCGATGATGTGCGCCGGCTTGCCTTCGGCGGCCGCCGCCGTCTCCTTGGCAATCAGGTCGAGCAGGGTCTTCTTGAGGGTGAAGGGCGCGTGCAGCAGCTTCTTCATACGCAGGGTCTTGCCCATGCCGATAAGCTGGCTGAACAGCTTGGAAACGTCCTCGCCCAGCGCCACGTCAGCGGTCAACAGGCTGTAGTCGGTGTACAGCCGCGCGTTACCGGCGTGGTAGTTACCGGTGCCCAGGTGCGCATAACGGCGAATCTCGCCATTTTCGCGGCGCAGGATCAGCATCATCTTCGAGTGGGTCTTGAAGCCGACCACGCCGTAGATCACCACCGCACCGGCAGCCTGCAGGCGGCTGGCCAGGGCCAGGTTGGACTCTTCGTCGAAGCGCGCGCGCAGTTCGATCACCGCGGTGACTTCCTTGCCGTTACGCGCGGCTTCCACCAGCGCATCGACGATTTCCGAGTTGGCGCCAGAGCGGTACAGGGTCTGCTTGATCGCCAGCACGTGCGGGTCCTTCGCGGCCTGACGCAGCAGGTCGACGACCGGTGTGAACGACTCGAAGGGGTGCAGCAGCAGGATGTCCTGCTTGCTGACCACGCTGAAGATGTTCTCGCTGTTCTGCAGCAGCTTGGGAATCACCGGCGTGAACGGCGCATGCTGCAGTTCCGGGTGGCTGTCCAGGCCGGTGATGCTGAACAGGCGGGTCAGGTTGACCGGGCCGTTGACCTGATAGAGCTCGTGCTCCGAGAGGCCGAACTGCTTGAGCAACTGGTCGGTGAGGTGTTTCGGACAGGTATCGACCACTTCCAGGCGCACGGCATCACCGTAGCGGCGGCTGAACAGCTCGCCACGCAGGGCGCGGGCCAGGTCTTCGACGTCCTCGGTGTCCACCGACAGGTCGGCGTTACGGGTCAGGCGGAACTGGTAGCAGCCCTTGACCTTCATGCCCGGGAACAGGTCGTCGGCATGGGCGTGGATCATCGACGACAGGAACACGTAGTTGGCACCCGGGCCACCGACTTCTTCCGGCACCTTGATGATGCGCGGCAGCAAGCGTGGCGCGGGGATTACCGCCAGACCGGAGTCGCGGCCGAAGGCATCGACACCCTCCAGCTCGACGATGAAGTTCAGGCTCTTGTTGACCAGCAGCGGGAACGGGTGCGTCGGGTCGAGGCCGATCGGCGTGATGATCGGCGCGATCTCGTCACGGAAGTAACGGCGCACCCAGGCCTTGTGCTTGGTCGTCCAGTAACGGCGACGAATGAAGTTGATGCCGTGCTTGGCCAGCGCCGGGAACAGCACGTCATTGAGGATGGCGTACTGACGGCCAACCTGCTCGTGCACCAGATCGGCGATACGCGACAGCGCCTGGTGCGGTTGCAGACCATCGGCACCGGCCTGCTCACGGGCGAAATTGATCTGCTTCTTCAGGCCAGCGACGCGGATCTCGAAGAACTCGTCGAGGTTGCTGGAGAAGATCAGCAGGAACTTGAGGCGTTCGAGCAGCGGGTAGGACTCGTCCAGCGCCTGTTCCAGCACGCGGATATTGAACTGCAGCTGCGACAGCTCGCGATGGATGTACAGGCTGCTGTCATCCAGGCTGGGCACGACCACGGGCGCTGCCACGGTTTCGACTACGGGTGTTTCCACGACTGTTTCCACCGGCGCTTCGTCGATCACCGGCAAGCTGACTGCCGGCACATCGAGCTGTTCGTTCTCATTGAGTCCTTCGTTGCTCATTGAATTACCCTGGAGGGGCTACTGCCCCTGTCGTATGAGTTCGGCCGCACGCACGGCGAAATAGGTGAGGATGCCATCGGCACCCGCTCGTTTGCAGGCGGTCAGCGACTCGAGAATCACCGCTTCGCTCAGCCAGCCATTCTGGATGGCGGCCATGTGCATCGCGTATTCACCACTGACCTGGTAGACAAAGGTCGGCACTTTGAATTCGGTTTTCACCCGGGAAACGATATCCAGATAGGGCATGCCCGGCTTGACCATGACCATGTCGGCGCCTTCGGCCAGGTCAGCGGCGACCTCGTGCAACGCTTCATCGCTGTTGGCCGGGTCCATCTGGTAGGAAGCCTTGTTGGCCTTGCCCAGGTTCAGCGAAGAGCCCACGGCGTCGCGGAACGGGCCGTAGTAGGCGCTGGCGTATTTGGCAGAGTAGGCCATGATCCGCACGTTGACGTGATCGGCCAGCTCCAGCGCCTCGCGGATCGCCTGGATGCGCCCGTCCATCATGTCCGACGGCGCGACGACCTGGGCGCCCGCCTCGGCGTGGGACAGCGCCTGTTTGACCAGCGCATCGACGGTGATGTCGTTCTGTACGTAGCCTTCTTCGTCGAGGATGCCGTCCTGGCCGTGGGTGGTGAACGGGTCCAGCGCCACGTCGGTGATCACCCCCAGTTCAGGGAAGCGCGCACGCAGCGCACGGGTGGCGCGCTGGGCGATGCCATCCGGGTTCCAGGCTTCGCTGCCATCGAGGCTTTTCTTTTCTGCCGGCGTGACCGGAAACAGCGCCAGGGCCGGAATGCCCAGCGCTACCCATTTCTCGGCTTCCTGCAGCAGCAAGTCGATGGACAGACGCTCGACGCCCGGCATGGACGCCACCGCCTCACGCTGATTCTCACCATCGAGCACGAATACCGGCAGGATCAGGTCGTCTGTGGTCAGCACGTTCTCGCGCACCAGGCGCCGGGAAAAGTCATCGCGACGATTGCGACGCAGGCGGGTGGCAGGGAACAGGCGGTTGGCGGGGGTAAAGCTCACGGCAGACTCCTGGGCCCGCTCGAGCGGGCGAAGTGTGACAGTTATAAGCGGCCATTATGACTAAATGATGACGACCATAACGAATAGTGCGACGGTGCGTCGCAGCCCATAAGGCACATCGAACGCGCTAAAAGGCTCGCTGAACCGCGGCGGCTGTGAGCAAGCCCGGCACCTGTATATTTCACAGGTTTTCGACAAATGCTGTTTTAGAGTGTCGAACGGCGTAGCCTTGCCACCCCATTTTCGACGGTCATTTTCAATGCTGGAAAATTTGCTGCAGCACTTCGGTTACCCGGCGTTGGCGCTGGGCACCTTTCTCGAGGGCGAAATGTCGCTGCTGTTGGCGGCCTACCTGGCGTTGCGCGGCATCCTGCAGATCGAGCTGGTGATGTTGTTCGCCTTCATCGGCACCTATGCCAGCGACCAGCTATGGTTCCACCTGGGTCGCCGGCATGGCCGCCGCATACTCGAGCGCCGGCCAAAGTGGCAGGCGTTGAGTGACAAGGCCCTGGTGTACCTGCGCCGCCACCCGGATCTGTGGGTACTGGGCTTTCGCTTCTTTTATGGCATGCGCACGGTGATGCCGCTGGCCATCGGTATTTCCGGCTACCCGCGCCGCCGCTATGTGATTCTCGACGCCATTGGCGCGGCAATCTGGGCCATCGTGCTCGGCACTCTGGCCTACAAGCTCGGTCGCGCCCTGGAGGGTTTGCTCGGTGAATTGCACCAGGTGCAGTTCTACCTGTTTGGCGCCCTGCTGGTAATCGGCCTGGGCGTCTGGCTATACCGGCGTAGACAGCGCGAAGGCTGAAGCGTAACGCTTGACTAAAGCCAGCTGCATGTTCAAAAAGCTGTAACAACTGGTTGACTGGCCAGTCATAACACCAGGCAGGTTATCCCCAAGCGAGCCTCCGATATCCATGTCATGCGGCGCTCGCCTTTCATCAGGAGTTGGTCGATGAACAAGAAAGTTGCAGTGATCCTTTCCGGTTGTGGCGTCTACGATGGCTCGGAGATCCACGAAAGCGTCATCACCCTGCTGCGCCTCGATCAGCGCGGTGTGCAGGTGCAGTGCTTCGCCCCCGATATCGACCAGGCCCACGTGATCAACCACCTCAAGGGCGAGGAAATGCAGCCTGCCCGCAATGTACTGGTGGAATCGGCGCGCATCGCCCGCGGCAATATCAAGGATGTGCGTGAACTGCGTGCCGACGACTTCGATGCGTTGATCGTGCCGGGCGGCTTTGGCGCCGCCAAGAACCTCTGCGACTTCGCCAGCAAGGGCGCCGACTGCAGCGTGCAGCCTGATGTACTGGCTGCCGCACAATCCTTCGTCAACGCCGCCAAACCGGTGGGCCTGATCTGCATCGCCCCGGCCATGGCCGCACGCATCTTCGGTGCCGGCGTGACCTGCACCATCGGCAACGACGCCGACACCGCCGCCGCACTGACGCAAATGGGCGCCGAGCACGTGGAGTGCCATGTCGAAGATATCGTCGAAGACACCGAGCGCAAGCTGGTGACCACCCCGGCCTACATGCTCGCCAACTCCATCGCCGAAGCGGCGTCGGGCATCAACAAGCTGGTCGATCGGGTGCTGGAACTGACCCACGAGTGACGCCCAGCTGCGTCAGCGAGCAATCGCAGGATGGGCTCCAGCCCATCAGTGACCAGCCGCGCACCAGCCACGAACCGATGTGGGAGCGCAACATGCGCGCGTAATCGCGGGCATGGACTGGGACGTCCTCGCCCGTTCCCACATGGTTCACCGAAATGCTGAGCAGCCAGAACCGTAGGATGGGCGCAGCCCATCAATCAATACCGGTTCCATAGCCTGACCTTATCGCCTCGGCTATCGCTTCGCTCAACCCAGGCTACGACCTGGCCTAGCCCCGTGACAGGCGCGTCAGCAAGCGATCCAGCGAATTGGCGAACGCCTGGCGATCCTTGTCGCCATAAGACCCCTGCCCACCACCGACCTGCCCCTGCTCACGCAGATCGGTGAACAGGTTACGCACCGCCAGACGCTCGCCCATATTGCGCTCGTCGAACTCCCGGCCGCGGGGGTCCAGCGCCAGCACGCCCTTCTTGACCAGGCGATCGGCCAGTGGCACGTCGCTGCAGATCACCAGTTCGCCGGGCACGGCGTGTTCCACCAGGTAATCATCGGCCGCATCGGGGCCACTCGGCACCACGATCAGCTTCACGCAGGCGAAGTTGGGCCGCGCCACGGCCTGGCCGGCAACCAGAACCACCTCGAAGTTGCGCTTGAGCGCGAACTTGACCACCTGATCGCGAGCCAGCCGTGGGCAGGCGTCGGCGTCGATCCAGACACGCATGCTTAAACGGGAGCGCGGCGCACGGTGGCGAGCAGCGCTGCTGCCCCCACGAACAACGCGCCGAAGCTGCGGTTCATGATGCGTTGCTGGCGCGGCGTACGCAGCAGGCGCAGCACGCGTACCGCCAGACCGGTGTAGCCCGCCATGACGATCAGGTCGACGGTGACCATGGTCACGCCAATGATCAGATACTGCTCGGTCAGCGGTGCATGGGGATTGATGAACTGCGGCAGTACCGCGAGCATGAAGACGATGGCCTTGGGGTTGCCAAAGTTGACCAGAAAGCCACGCAGCACCAGGCTCAATGGCCGGCCGATGGGACGCTCACCGACGACGTTCATGTCGGCCGGCAGCGCGCGCCACTGGCACCAGCCGAGGTACAGCAGGTACACCACGCCAAACCATTTGATCAGGGTGAAGGCCAGCGCCGAAGTTGCCAGGATCGCCCCGACGCCCGCCGCCACGATGGCGATCTGCAGTGCCAGACCGAGCTGCAGGCCCAGGGCGTTCCAGTAGCCACGCCAGAAACCATATTGCAGCCCCGCCGACATCGAGGCGATGGCACCGGCCCCCGGCGACAGGCTGATCAGCCAGCAGGCAACGAGAAAAGCGAGCCAGGTTTCCAGAGCCATAGTGGCGACCTCGAATTAGTGATGATCAGCTTCGATCTTGCGTGCCGCCGGTAACTCACCATTGCGCCAGCGCCTCACGGCCTTCTGGAAGAACAGGCTGTTGGGAATCTGTATCCAGGTGCCAGGCGCGTCACCCGTGAGATCTTCCAGGGTGGTGTAGAACAGGTTGATGTCCAGTACACGCCCCCGTACGCCGGGCTTGTCGGCGCTTTCCAGCACCTCGACGCAATCGCCGATGCGGAACGGCCCGAGGGCGAAGATCAGCAGCGCGCAAAACAGGTTCGACAATACACTCCAGATGGCGAAGAACGCGATAGCGGCAACTGCGACGAAGCCGGTCAGCGCGCCCCACAACACCTGTGCCGAAACACCCAGGCGCTCGAGCACCAGCATGAAGGCGCTGCCGAGGATCAGCCAGCGAGTCAGGCCGCGCAGCGGCACCAGCAGCTCTGCCGGCAGCTGTGGGTAACGCTGCCCCAGGCGGCTGATGCCGCGGGTCAGAATGCGCTGCGCCAGCCAGGCCAGCGCCAGAATCAGGATGACCTGACCGGTGCGCATCAGCGGCTGGCTCCAGGCCGTCAGCCAGGCCAGATCGATCGTGTCGAGATTCAACCTATTGCCTCCAGTTCCTGTTGCAGGGTTTCCAGGGTCTCCAGGGCTTCCAGCCACTGTTCTTCCAGCTCCGCCTCACGGCTCTTCAGCGTGGCCTGCTCGGCCAGCGCCTGGCGCAACTCGTCCTTGCGAGCCGCCTCGTAAATGCCGCTATCGCCCAGGCGCTCTTCCAGTGCCGCAAGCTTGCCCTGCACATGGCCCAGTTCGACCTCCAGCTTGTCGGCCGCCTTCTTGTGTGGCGCCAGTTGCTGGCGCAGCGCGGCAGCCGCCTGGCGCTGGCCACGCTTGTCATTGCCTGCCGCAGCCGGCGCAGGAGCCGTTGGAGCGGCCTGACGTTGACGATAGTCGACCAGCCAGCGGGCGTAATCCTCGAGGTCACCGTCGAACGGCGCCACGCGGCCATCGGCCACCAGCAGGAATTCGTCGGTGGTGCTCTTGAGCAGGTGACGATCGTGGGAGACCACCACCACGGCGCCGGCGAATTCCTGCAGGGCCATGGTCAGCGCCAGGCGCATTTCCAGGTCGAGGTGGTTGGTCGGCTCATCGAGCAGCAGCAGGTTGGGCTTGCCCCAGGCGATTAGCGCCAGGGCCAGGCGCGCCTTCTCGCCACCGGAGAAATTCAGCACCGGCTCGTCGCAACGCGGACCGCGGAAGTCGAAGCCGCCGAGGAAATCGCGCAGGGTCTGCTCACGCTCGGCCGGCGCGATGCGCTGCAGGTGCAAGAGCGGGCTGGCCTTGTCATCCAGGGCGTCCAGCTGGTGCTGGGCGAAGTAGCCGATCACCAGGTTCTCGCCGCGGGTCAGGCTGCCGCTGAGCGGCTGCAGTTCGGCGGAGAGGTTCTTGATCAGCGTCGACTTGCCCGCGCCATTGGGGCCGAGCAGGCCGATACGCGCGCCGGGCACCAGACTCAGCTTGACCTGCTGCAGGACGGTCTTGTCGCCGTAGCCCAGGCGGCCTTCGCTGAGGCTGAGCAGCGGCGTGGATATCTTGTCCGCCTCGCGAAACACGAAATCGAAGGGCGAGTCGACATGTGCCGCGCTCAGCTCTTCCATGCGCTCCAGGGCCTTGATCCGGCTCTGCGCCTGGCGGGCCTTGGTGGCCTGGGCCTTGAAGCGGGCGATGTACTTTTCCATGTGCGCGCGTTGCGCCTGCTGCTTCTCGTAGGCCTGCTGCTGCTGGGCCAGACGTTCGGCGCGGGTGCGCTCGAAGGCCGAGTAGCCGCCGCGGTACAGAGTCAGCTTGCGCTGCTCGACATGGGCGACGTGATCGACCACCGCATCGAGGAAATCGCGGTCGTGGGAAATCAGCAGCAAGGTGCCGGGGTAGCTTTGCAGCCAGCCTTCGAGCCACAGGATCGCATCCAGATCCAGGTGGTTGGTCGGTTCGTCGAGCAACAGCAGGTCGGACGGGCACATCAGCGCTTGGGCCAGGTTAAGGCGCATGCGCCAGCCACCGGAGAAGTCGCCGACACGGCGATCCATCTGCGCGTTGTCGAAGCCCAGGCCGGCCAGCAGTTTGCGCGCCCGGGCATCGGCGGTATAGCCGTCGGCGCTGTCCAGTTCGCTGTGCAGGCGTGCGATGGCCGCGCCGTCATGGCCCTGCTCGGCAGCGGCCAGCTCGGCCTGCACGCGGCGCAGGTCGTGGTCGCCGTCGAGCACGTAGTCCACGGCCAGGCGGTCGAGGGTGTCGACCTCCTGGCGCATATGGGCGATGCGCCAGTCACCGGGCAGCAGGCAATCGCCCGAGTCCGGCGTCAACTCGCCGCGCAATAAAGCGAACAGGCTGGACTTGCCGGCGCCGTTGGCACCGATCAGACCGGCCTTGTGGCCGGCGTGCAGGGTCAGCTCGGCGTTCTCGAGCAAACGCTGAGGGCCACGCTGTAGGGTAAGATTCTGGAGTCGGATCATAATGGCGGCGGATTCTACCAGAGTCCCCCGCCGCATACTCGGAGCACGCATGAGCGCTGACCTGTGGACCTTCGCCACCACCCTCTACGCCCGCCCAGGCGTCGAGGCCGCCTGCCTGGAACTGCAGGCCGCCGGCGCGGACGTCTGCCTGGTGCTGTGCGGGCTGTGGCTGGACAGCCGCGGCGTGGGCCATGACCCGGATCGCGAAGGGCAACTGCGCCATATCGCAGAGCCGTGGCGGCAAGAGGTGGTGAAGCCGCTGCGGGCGCTGCGCCAGGCATGGCGCGAAGCGGCCAGCCAAGACGCGGCCCTGAATGCTCTGCGCAAGCAGGTTAAACAGCTGGAGCTGGAGGCGGAGCGGGAGCAGTTGGCGCGATTGCAGGCGCTGGCGCAAACCTGGCCGCAGCAGGCGGGCAAGCGCCTGAATGCTTGGCTGCAGGCGCTGACCCCCGAGGCATGCAGCGATGCCCGCCAAGCGCTGCAGATGCCTGTAAAGATCAGCTAGTACCTGATCGCCCCGGCAATCACGCTGACCTCAGTACCCACAGATGAACCGCCCGCCCCTATCTGCAGAGCAGTTTTTCGCAGTGAAAAATTGCGAAAAATTCTGCCCGCAGATTGTGACGCAAAGATGACCCCTATTGAATGAGCACAGTGTGTCTGCCCGGCACACGCCTGCCCTGGCAGGTTTACGGTTGTGCGGTGAGCGCTGTGTTCATGTAGTGAGCGCTCGCAAGGCAACGCTCGGCATTTTCATCAGGCGATATGTGAGGACATGTCGCGCCATTCACTACATATGGCAAGCGGTCCATTTCATTGCTGTCCAGTGGATCGCTGCCCTGGAGTTGAGGTTATGTCGTTTTCAGTTTCCACCTGCCAGGCTCGAAATGTGCCTGACGCCTTTTTGCCCCCTGTATCGTTTGAGCGGAGGGCTGCGCAATGACCACTCAGTCAGTGGACAAGAACGCAGGCGGCGCCTCTTCACTGGAGGGCATGGAGTCGATTTTTGCAATCGCCCTCAAAATGGCCGGCAACAAGGACGACAAGCCCAAGGAAGAGAAGCTCGACCCGCAGTCCTACGAGAATGCACTGAACGAGCTGGCCGTCAGCCTCAGCGGCAGTGTCGACGTGGACAAACGCATGCTGGTCGGCATCTCCGGCACCGACAAGAACAAGGACCTGTTCAAAACGTTGGTGGAGTACAAGCTCAAGGAGCAGGTCAAGGACGGCAAGCAGCCGAGCCTGCAGGAGGCCATCTCGTCGGCCACCGATGACCTGCGCAATCGTTCCGAACATGCCCTGCGCGATGACCAGGATGGCGACAAGAAGGCCGACGTGTTGAACGGTTACTGGGACAGGCAAAAAGGCAAGGACCAGGCCGCCGAGCTCGGCGCCCATGCCTACCAGAATTTCTTCAACAAGGATCTGCCCGACACCGCCAACACCAACTACGACGACAACCTCAATGCCCTGGCCTCGGCGCTGGTCGGGGGCACCAACGTCGACAAGCGCACCCTTGCCGTGGCCATCGGCGTCGACGGTCCACTGGCCGAGGTGTACAAGAACCTCATCGTCGAGAAACTCAAGAAGCAGGGCTCACCGACCAACCTGAACGAAGCCAAGAAGGAGGTCGAGAAAGAGCTGTTCGAGCGCATCGGCAATGCCGCCGGCAATTCGCCCGGCGACAGGGACAAGATCGTCGACGTGATCAAGGGCTACTGGGATCGCCACGCCGGCAAGGATGACGCCGATGGCCTGGCCCGCGAAGCCTATGAAGAATTCAAAGCCTTGCCGACGCCGCCGGACAAGGTTTCCGAGATCGACAAGGACATCGACTACGACGACACGCTCAACGAAGTCGCCTCGAAAATGGCCGATGGTGCCAATACCGGGAACCGCACGGTGACGCCCTTCACCGACAAGAGCGTGCGTGACGCCTATGCCAGCCTGATCCACGACAAGCTGGAGCAGCAAAAGGAACGTGGCGACCCAGTCAACCTCGACGCCGCCTATGACGAGGTCAAGAAGGAACTCTACGAACGCCTGCCCAATGCCTTGCGCGACGATCCCGACGGCAAGGAAAAGATGACCATCCTCAATAATTATTGGGACAAGCACTCAGGCAAAGCCAATGCCGGTGACGTGGCTCGCGAGGCTTTTGCCAGGTTCATCGCCGACAACACGCTGACCGACAACCCCAGCTACTGTCTCTTATACACATCTGACGCTGCCGACGATACTCCTT
>ERZ1031516.115-NODE-115-length-12978-cov-17.136501_pt1 | contig 12978 bp, 9 predicted proteins | sample MGYA00518047_ERZ1031516 | MGnify/ENA primary metagenome ERZ1031516 (study PRJEB33718, sample SAMN03159945) | human skin metagenome | collected 2014-04-10 | study: EMG produced TPA metagenomics assembly of the PRJNA266117 data set (Human skin bacterial metagenome... | reverse complement strand
CGTCGGCGGCTCATGTGCCTTTGCATGTGTTGATCGAGTCCCCCGCTGCCGTGCATCGCGCGTTTGAAATCGCTTCCCATCCACGCGTCCAGAGTCTGAGTTTTGGCCTCATGGATTTTGTGTCCGCCCATGGAGGCGCCATTCCCGCACAGGCCATGACCTCTGCCGGGCAGTTCACGCACCCGCTGGTGGTGCGTGCCAAGCTCGAAATCGCCTCGGCGTGCCACGCGCATGGCAAGGTGCCTTCCCATTGCGTGGTGACTGAGTTTTCGGACATGGCAGCCCTGCAAGGTGCTGCCGGCCGCGCATCGCGCGAGCTGGGCTACACACGGATGTGGAGCATCCATCCGGCGCAGATCCGCACCATCCTGCAGGCCTTTGCGCCCCTGCAGGACGATATCGACACCGCAGCCCGGATCATTTCGGCGGCAGCCTCGGAGGACTGGGCACCCATCAGTGTGGATGGGGTATTGCATGACCGTGCCAGCTACCGCTTTTATTGGCAGATTCTGGAGCGCGCCCACAGCACTGGGCGCGCACTACCCTTGGCGGTGCGTCACTGGTTTGACGCATCGACTCTCGTTCCATCGTGAACACCCCTGGACATTTCCACGCAGGACTTCCCATGAAATTCGTCATTGCCTCCGCTCTCATGTTGCTGGCTCCGGCCTTTGCCTTGGCACAAACAACAGCCCAGCCAGCGGCCAAGTCCGACACCAAGGCTGCAGCCAAACCCGCTGCCAAGCCAACCGCCAAGACGGCCGCCAAGCCAGCAGATGGCAAGACCGCAGCCAAGGCTCCCGCCAAGAGCCACGCCACTGCCAAGGCCGAACCCACCAGCAGCCGTACCCAGCTCAAGAGCGCCACCAACCAGGTGGCGGCCGGCATCATCGCCGCTGAAGCAGCCCTGTCGCCCGCCGAACTGGCGATTGCGGAGCGCGTGCACGTGGGGCGCATGCCCTGCGAGCTCGGTGCTTTTGTCACTGTGACAGCCGATCCGGCCACCCCAGGCCACTTCCATGTGGAAGGCAAGGGTTTCAAGTACTACATGTCGCCGGTGGCCACGACCACGGGCACTGTGCGCCTGGAGGACGCCAAGGGTGGTGCCGTGTGGCTGCAGATCGCCAACAAATCCATGCTGATGAACCAGCGCGCTGGTCAGCGTCTGGCTGACGAGTGCATGAGCCCTGAGCAGGTGGTTGTGGCAGAAGCCATCAAGAAGAACCCGCCTGTGAGCGTGCTGGACCCGCTGCCCGCCGCCAAATAAAAACCGCGCGCACCCATCAACGACTGGTGTGTGCCGAGCCGACCGCTACACGCTACGCCCCACTTTAGAACGCAACTGGAGAAAACAATGTTGAAAGCCTACCGAGACCATGCTGCCGAACGCGCCGCACTGGGTATCCCCCCTCTGCCCCTGGACGCCAAGCAGGTGGCTGAGCTGATCGAATTGATCAAGAACCCACCCGCTGGTGAAGAGGCCTTTTTGCTGGACCTGCTCACCCATCGCGTGCCGCCTGGCGTGGACGACGCTGCCAAGGTCAAGGCCAGCTTCCTGGCTGCCGTGGCGCACGGCGACATCACCGTGGGTCTGATCTCCAAGGCCAAGGCCACGGAACTGCTGGGCACCATGGTGGGTGGCTACAACGTGCACCCGCTGATAGAGTTGCTGGACGATGCCGAAGTGGCTGGTGTGGCCGCAGAGGGTCTGAAGAAGACGCTGCTGATGTTCGACTTCTTCAATGACGTCGCAGTGAAAGCCAAGGCAGGCAACGCCAAGGCGCAGGAAGTCATCAAGAGCTGGGCCGATGCCGAGTGGTTCACCACCCGTCCTGAGGTCGAGAAGAAGATTACCGTCACGGTGTTCAAAGTGCCCGGTGAGACCAACACCGACGACCTGTCGCCCGCACCGGATGCCTGGAGCCGCCCAGACATCCCGCTGCACTACCTGGCCATGCTGAAGAACACCCGCCCTGATGCGGCGTTCAAGCCCGAAGAAGACGGCAAGCGTGGTCCGATGCAGTTCATCGAAGACCTCAAGAAGAAGGGCAACCTCGTGGCCTACGTGGGCGACGTGGTGGGCACCGGTTCCAGCCGCAAGTCGGCCACCAACAGTGTGATCTGGGCCACGGGCCAGGACATCCCGTTTGTGCCGAACAAGCGTTTTGGTGGTGTCACGCTGGGCGGCAAGATCGCTCCCATCTTCTTCAACACGCAAGAAGATTCGGGCTCGCTGCCGATCGAAGTCGATGTATCCAAGCTCGAAATGGGCGACGTGGTCGACATCCTGCCCTACGACGGCAAGATTGTGAAGAACGGCGCCACCGTGGCCGAGTTCAAGCTCAAGAGCGATGTGCTGTTTGACGAAGTGCGTGCCGGTGGCCGTATCAACCTCATCATCGGTCGTTCGCTGACGGCCAAGGCCCGCGAGTTCCTGGGCCTGGCAGCATCCACGCTGTTCCGTCTGCCCCAGGCGCCTGCTGCGTCGAACGCTGGCTTCACGTTGGCCCAGAAGATGGTCGGACGTGCTGTCGGTCTGCCAGAAGGCCAGGGCGTGCGCCCCGGTACCTACTGCGAGCCCAAGATGACCACCGTGGGTTCGCAAGACACCACGGGCCCCATGACCCGCGACGAGCTGAAGGATCTGGCCTGCCTGGGCTTCTCGGCCGACCTGGTCATGCAGTCGTTCTGCCACACTGCGGCCTACCCCAAGCCCGTGGACGTGAAGACCCACCGCGAACTGCCCGCGTTCATCAGCAACCGCGGTGGTGTGGCCCTGCGCCCCGGCGACGGCGTGATCCACAGCTGGCTCAACCGCCTGCTGCTGCCTGACACCGTGGGTACGGGCGGCGACTCGCACACGCGTTTCCCCATCGGTATTTCGTTCCCGGCAGGCTCTGGCCTGGTGGCTTTCGGCGCTGCGACGGGTGTGATGCCTCTGGACATGCCCGAGTCGGTGCTGGTGCGTTTCAAGGGCGAAATGCAGCCGGGCGTGACGCTGCGCGACCTGGTGCATGCGATTCCGCTGTACGCGATCAAGGCGGGTCTGTTGACGGTGGCCAAGGCGGGCAAGAAGAATATCTTCTCGGGCCGCATTCTGGAAATCGAAGGCCTGCCCAACCTGAAGGTCGAGCAAGCGTTTGAACTGTCGGACGCTTCGGCGGAGCGCTCCGCCGCTGGTTGCACCATCAAGCTCAACCCTGAGCCGGTCAAGGAATACCTCACCAGCAACGTGGTGCTGATGAAGAACATGATCGCTGACGGCTATGCCGATGCCCGCACGCTGCAGCGCCGCATCGAGAAGGTGGAAGCCTGGTTGGCCAACCCCAACCTGCTCGAAGCCGACAAGGATGCCGAATACGCCGCCGTCATCGAGATCGATCTGGCCGACATCAAGGAACCCATCCTGTGCTGCCCCAACGACCCCGACGACGCCAAGACCCTGTCGGAAGTGGCTGGCACCAAGATCGATGAAGCCTTCATTGGTTCTTGCATGACCAACATCGGCCACTTCCGCGCAGCAGCCAAGCTGCTGGGCGGCAGCCGTGACATCCCCGTCAAGCTGTGGGTGGCTCCGCCCACCAAGATGGACGAGAGCGAACTGATCAAGGAAGGCCATTACGCCAACTTTGGTGCTGCCGGCGCCCGTACCGAAATGCCCGGCTGCTCGCTGTGCATGGGCAACCAGGCGCAGGTGCGCGAAGGCGCTACGGTGGTGTCCACCTCCACCCGCAACTTCCCCAACCGCCTGGGCAAGAACACCAACGTGTTCCTGGCCTCCGCCGAGCTGGCCGCCATCGCGTCCAAGCTGGGCAAGATCCCCTCGGTGGCCGAATACCACGAAGCCATGGGTATCGTGAACAAGGACGGCGCTTCGATCTACAAGTACCTGAACTTCGACCAGATCGAAGAGTACGCAGAAACCGCCAAGGGCGTCATCGCCTGATCTTCGCGCTCTTTGCGCAACAGAAGCGGCCCTCAGGGGCCGCTTTTTTTTGGCCCACCTTGGGTGTCACACAAACGTCATCCATTCGTCACTATGCTGGAGTCCATAACAAGACATCCATAACAACAACAAAAGGAGGGAGCCATGGGCAACACCATGGGCCGAGGGGTATTGCTGGTTTTCTGCGCCATCTTTGCGGTGGTGTTCGGTGCCGGTGGGTATTGGGCAGGTTTGCGGCCCTTGGCTGAAACGGCGCTGGCAGCCTGGACCGTGCGCTCATGGCAGCCTGTGCCGGCCCAGGTGCTGGATGTGCAACTGAAGCAGCACGCGGGCAGCGAGGGTGGCACCACCTACCAGGTGCTGGCTCGGTACCGCTACACCGTGGCGGGCCAAACGTACGAAGCGCAGCGCGTGGGGCTGGACCCGAACTCCAGTGCCGACAACGTCGGCGACTGGCAGGCGCAATGGCACCGCGCCCTGCGCCAAGCGCAGGAGCGGGGCGAATCCATCACCGCCTGGGTCAACCCCAAGGCCCCGGCCCAAGCCCTGCTGGACCGCAGCATCCGCTGGCGGCTGCAAATTTTTCGGCTGCCGTTTGCCCTGGTGTTCACCGGCGTCGGGGGGGCTGCTGCATGGATGTTTCTGCGCATCTTGAGGCGCCCCCAGGACGATGTGCCAGACCTGGAGCCAACGCATTCCCTGGCCAAGGGGCAGGGGGCGCTGTGGTTCTTCGCGGTATTCTGGTGTGGCATCGCTTTCCCTATGGCCGCCTTGTTCTGGTCGGACGGCAAAGGGCCCTGGTGGGCCAAGGGCTTCATGGGCGTCTTTGTGGTGATCGGCGTGGGCCTGGTCGCTGCCGCCTGGCAGAACAGCCGCAAGGCCTGGCGCTACCAGGGGGTTGGTATGACGGCCCTGCCATCGCGGCCCACGGCGGGGCGATCGGTCGAAATCACGCTGGTGTTGCCTGCGCGGGCTGTACAGCAAGCGGGGTCCGAAAACCTGCGCATGCAGCTGGCGCAATACCGTGTGGACGAATCCAGCTCCGGTTCGCCCGAGCGCCAGGTGGAGGTACTGAACGCCACGGCGCGGCACCAGCCGACGGGCGATGGCGGCATGCGACTGGTAGCGCGTTTTGAACTGCCTGATGACTCCCCCACCCATGGTTCGCGGCGCGGTGGCGAGCGGGTGGACTGGCGACTGGAACTGGTGCGCGCCGATGGTGCGCTGGAGCTGGCGTATGACCTGGCGGTCCAGGCCGCCACCCCGTCCTGGGCTGAGGCCGCTTCGGTGCCGGACCGCTTTGACCGGTGGGCGCAGTGGACGCAGGAAGTCCCCATCGAGCCGGTCGTCTTGGGCCGCGATGCCGCCTCTCAGCCGTTGGATCTACCGGGCATGGGGAAGTCTGCTGAATCCCCAGGCTTTCTTCCCCCTGGCGTGCGTTTGACCGAGACGCCAGATGCCTGGTCCCTCGCGTTCACGCAGACCGCTTGGCGCTGGTCCGCGGCGGTGGCCCTGGCTTTGCTGGCGCTGGAGTGGTGGGTGAACGACCGCATCCAGCCCCGCGCCCTGGTGCTGCCGAGCGGCTTTTGGGGTTGGTTGGCTGTGTTGGTGCTGCCTGCCTGGGCCTTGCATGCCGCCACCCGGCGGTGGACGCTGCGGGTGCAGGACGATGGCCTGGTCGTGCGTCGCGGCTCTTGGGTTTGGTCTCGCGTGGCGACGTTGCCAGGCGAGTCCAGCCAGTCGCTGGTGCACAAGCTGCAGTTCGCGGCGGGGACCCAGGCCTACCACGCGGTGCTGGGCAAGGATGCATCAGGGCATTCGCAAACGCTGACACCAGGGCTGAGCGGCACGGCTGCCGCGCAGGCCGTGGGCCAGGCCGTGGCACGTGCGTGGCTGGATCGTCGGGGGCGCTTCACGCCAGGGGCGCAGCGGCCCCAGGTGGCTGCCCATTCACGCCCAGCCTGGGGTGGTTGGGCATGGCTCTTGGCCTTTGGCTTGCTCGTGTGGTGGGCCCATGGCGGGCGTGCGGTGTGGGGGGCAGGTCGCAGCGCTGTACTGCAAGCCCCTGCGGCAGTGGCTTCATCGCGCATTTGGGCGCCTGCAGATGCCCGCCTGATGGACGCTCAGAACGCGGGCGATGCCAGCGCACTGGCGCAGGCCCTGCGCGATGGCGCCAACCCCAACCTGCTGGCAGACACCGGCTCCTCCGTGCTGATGCTGGCCGCCCACCGGGGGCAGTTGGCGCATGTGGAGGCGCTGCTGCAAGCCGGGGCCGAGCCCGATCTGCGGCAGACGGCCAAGGACAGCGAGCGCGGCGATACTGCCCTGCTGCGGGCCTTTTATGGCGGCCATCTGGCGGTGGCGCAACGCTTGGCGCAGGCGGGCGCCAGCCTGCAAGCCCGCAACCGCTGGGACTGGGGCCCCGTGCACATGGCCGCGCAAAGCGGCTGCGTGCCTTGCCTGGATTGGCTCAAAGAGCAAGGGCAATCGCTGACCGAACCCGCGCCCGCCAGCCGAGGCGAGACCCCCGCCATGCTGGCCGCAGCCAAAGGGCGGGTGGCCGTGCTGCGTTGGCTGGATGAGCAGGGAGTGGATCTTTCGCAGAAAGACCCGCACGGAAAGAGCGCGTTGGATTGGTCGCGCTGGGGTGGGCAGCAGGCGGCTCAGGAATGGCTGGAGCAAAGGGCCCGGCCGCGCTAGCCAGAGGCTGGCGCCGGGTCTGCGCGCGGTGCGAAGGCTGGCTGGCCGGTGTCTGCCCCGGCGGCAGGCGATCAGTGGCATTGTTTACTGCGGAACGATCATTGCGTGTGGCACTCAGAATTCGCAGAACCATTCCAACACGGCACTACGATGTTCAAGTCCTTCTTTTTCGCCCGCCGCTGGTGGGCCTGGTCCATCTTGGGTTCTCTCGTCATTCTTCTGGCCACGGCTTACCGTGTGCAGCTGGACGTGCAGATCAACGACTGGTTCGGCAGCTTTTACGATCTCATACAGGAGGCTCTGGGTAAGCCTGGCAGCATCACCGCAGAGCAGTTCTGGGGACAGCTTTCAACCTTCGCGCGCATTGCCATGATCTATGTGACGACGGCGGTGCTGGCGGATTTTTTCAGCAAACACTACATCTTTCGTTGGCGGCAGGCGATGAATGAGCATTACATGGCGGCCTGGCCACGCCTGCGGCACATCGAGGGTGCGGCACAGCGTGTGCAGGAGGACACCATGCGTTTCGCCCGCACCATGGAAGATCTGGGCCTGAGTTTCATGCGCAGCCTCATGACGCTCGGGGCCTTTCTGCCGGTGCTCTGGACGTTGTCCGACAAAGTCACTGCGCTTCCCTTGATCGGCGCCGTTCCGCATTCCCTAGTCTGGGTCGCACTGGCCTGGTCATTGGGGGGCACGCTGCTGCTGGCCTGCGTGGGTGTGAAGCTACCGGGGCTGGAGTTTCACAACCAGCGGGTGGAGGCGGCGTACCGCAAGGAGCTGGTGCTGGGCGAGGACGACCCGAACCGGGCTTCTCCGCCCACGGCGGCTGAGCTGTTCGCGGGTGTGCGCCGCAATTACTTCCGGCTGTTTTTCCACTACCTGTACTTCGATGTGGTGAAGTGGTCTTACCTGCAGGTGAGTGTGCTGGTGCCCCTGGTGGCTTTGGGCCCCACGCTGATCGCGGGGGTGATCACCCTGGGGGTGATGCAGCAGATTGCCCGGGCCTTTGACAAGGTGCTGGAGTCGTTCCAGTTTCTGGTGCTGAACTGGAGCACGGTGGTGGAACAGATATCGATCTACAAGCGTTTGCGCGCTTTCGAGCAGCAGATGCTGAAAGCGGTGCCTGAGGCTGCCTGAGTGCTGTTTGGGAGCCGAGGGAGCGTGTGACCGGCCGTGCAGATTGCGCCCCGCGAGATGGATCGGCACGAAACAGGGGAGGGTGGGTCCAAAGCCGTTGCGGCTAACGCACCTGTTTCTTTTCGAGCTTGCGTGTGAGGGTGCGGCGGTGCATACCCAGGCGCCGCGCGGCCTCTGACAGGTTGAAGCCTGTTTCAGCCAGCACCTCGTTGATGCGTTCCCATTCCAGCGTCTTGATGGAACTGGAGCGATTGGTCAGTTCCACCTCGGCATTGCCTTCTTTGAGCCCAAATGCAGCTTCGATGTCGTCGGTGTTGGATGGCTTGGCGAGATAGTGGCACGCGCCCAGTTTCACGGCTTCCACGGCGGTGGCAATGCTGGCAAAACCCGTGAGCACCACGATCAACATCTCGTCGTCAGCGGCGTGCAGTGTCTGCACGCAGGCCAGGCCTGAGGCCTCTCCCTTGAGCTTGAGGTCCACCACCGCATACCCGGGCTGGTGCTGCTCCAGCAACACCTCTACGTCGGCCAGGCTCGCTGCCTGCAACACGCTGTAGCCGCGCCGTTCAAACGAGCGGGCCAGCGTGCGCGCAAAGGCTTCGTCGTCCTCGACGATCAGCAGCTGTCGTTGCGCTTCTTCAGTGTCCACGGTGGGGTCTTTCGTTCATTCATACCTTCGGGGGGAGCGCAATCGAGGCCAGGGGCAATTCGATGGTCACCTGTGCGCCCCCTTCGGGACGGTTGCGCGCCTCCACGCTGCCGCCCAGGGTTCGGGCCACGTTCAGCACCAGATACAGTCCCAGACCACCGCCGGGGCGGTTTTTGGAGGACTGGTAGGGAGTACCCAGCTTGGACAGCATGTCGGGCGCAAAGCCGGGGCCGGCATCGGTCACAGTCATGCACAGGGCGTCGGCATTGCGCGTGACCGCCAGCCGCACCCAGCCTGGCGAGGCGTCGCGTGCATTGTCCAGCACATTGAAAACCATTTGCTTGAGGGTGGTGTCCGACACCATGGGCGTGTCGGTGCCGAAGTCGTTGTCGTAGTCAAACTGGGGGATCGTGCGGGTGCTGCGCCACTCCTGTGCCAGCGCGTCGACAAACTTGCGCACAGTGGTCTGCACCGACGCCTCGCCGCGCGTTTCACCCGCCGACAGCAGGATGCCGCTCACGATGCTCTTGCACCGCTGTACCTGCGTCTGCATCTCGGCAATGTCTTCCTTGAGCGCGGCGTTGCTGGTCAGCCGCTTGTCGTGCTGCCAGTCGCCCAGGATGACCGCCAGGGTGGACAGGGGTGTGCCCAGCTCGTGTGCGGCCCCCGACGCCAGCAGGCCCATGCGCACGATGTGCTCTTCTTCCACGCGGCGCCGGCGCGCGGCCGCCAGGCGGGCATCGCGCTCGCGCAGGTTGCGGTGGATGCGGGTGATGAACACCATCACCAGCGTGGCGTTGAGCACAAAACACACCAGCAGCCCAAGCACATACAGGCTCGACAGGCCCTGGTGCAGATCCTGGGGCAGGGCCAGTGGCAGGTGATGGTCTGCCAGCGCCGCAAAGCACAGGACGGTGATGATCACGATGGACCAGATGTAGGCACCGCGCAGCAGCACGGCGCCGAGCGTGATCTGCAACAGGTACAAGAACACGAAGGGGTTGCTGGTGCCACCGCTCAGGTACAGCTGCACCGTGAGCACCGCCACGTCAATCAGCAGCGCCAGAAACAGCTCCACATTGCGTACCGCGCGGCCCGTGCGCAGGCGCAGCAGGCTCACCACGTTGAAGACCGCCAGGCAGCCGACCACGAGCAGCATCTCCTGCAGCGGCAGCTTCAAGCCCAGGCTGTAGTGCGCCATCTCGATGGTGAACACCTGGCCCACCACTGCAATCCAGCGCAGCTCGATCAGTTGCTGGAGGTTCTTGATCCCGGCGGCGGCGTCGGCGGAACGTGCATTGCGCGGCGCACTGGCCAGCGCAGAGTCAGGGCGTTGTGGGAGGGTGTTCATCGTGGGTCGGGAGGCGGCTGGTGGCCCGTGCGCCCAGGCGGCGCTCATAGCGTGCCACATACCAGCCGGCAACGACAACCATGAGCGCAAGACCATACCAGGTCAGGGCGTACACCAGGTGGCTGTTGTGGAACCGGATGACGGTCAGGCCAGCGCGGGGCCAGCCGGAGGCGGCTGAAGACGCCGCTGCGTTACCCGGAAGTCCGGCGTCCACAAAAAATGGAGCTGCCCGGGGCAGGCCCAGCGCGCTGCTGATGGCCGCCACGTCGCGCGAGTACCAGCGCTGTTGCGCCGGGTCGTTGGTGCGCAGAAAGCCGCCGCCCGGCTCTGGCATGCGCAACAGCCCCTGGACGGTGGCCGTGCCATCGGCGGGTGGCTGGGCCTCCAGCCATTGGGCGCGTTGCTCCTGGGGCACAAAGCCCCGGTTCACCAGCACCTGGGTACCGTCATCCCGTTGCAGGGCCGTCATCACCCAGAACCCCGCGCCCAGCTCGGTGACCGCCTGCGTCAGCACCGTTTTGCCGGGCAGCCAGTGGCCCTGAAAGACCACCGGCAGGTACTCATGCTGTGCGGCACGGATGTCAGACCATTGCTCCACAGGGGGCAGTGCGGCTGGTGCGGCGTGCACCCGTTGGTCTACTCTTTCGATGAGGTCCAGCTTCCAGGCACGGCGCTGGACCTGCCAGGTGCCCAGCGACACAAAGCCCAGGAACAGGGCCATGCCCAGCACCAGCAGGACTGCGCGGCGCAACCCCCGGCGCGGCAGTGCCATGATGGTGGGGGCTGCAGGCATCAGGGCGTGGAGTGTCCAGGCGCCTCGTGCGTGGGCGGCGTGGGCGTGGGGTGCTCGGGCATCATGTTGGCGTTCATGTGGAACATCACCCACAAGGTCCCCGCGATGGCGATGGCCACGAACACCACGGTGAAGATGGTGGACAGCAGCGTCCAGCCGCCTTCGATCTTGCCGTTCATGTGCAGGAAGAACACCATGTGCACCAGGATCTGGATCACGGCGAAGCCGCCCAGCACCAGCACAGCCGTGTTGCGGTCCGCAATCACCTTGGCCATCACCAGCCAGAAGGGAATGGCCGTGAGGATGACGGACAGCACAAACCCCATCACATAGCCCGAAAAGGTGCTGTGGGGGCCTGCGTCGTGGTGGTGATCGTCATGCCCATGCGCATCGTGCGCGTGTGTTGCGTCTTGTGCGCTCATTTACAGCACCCCCATCAGGTACACAAAGGTGAAAACGCCGATCCAGACCACGTCCAAGAAGTGCCAGAACATGGACAGACACATCAGGCGGCGGTTGTTCTCGGGGATCAGGCCATGCTTGCCAATCTGGACCATCAGCACCACCAGCCAGATCAGGCCGAAGGTGACGTGCAGGCCGTGGGTGCCCACCAGCGTGAAGAACGCCGACAGGAAGGCACTGCGCTGCGGGCCTGCGCCCTCGTGCAGCAGGTGGGAGAACTCATACAGCTCCAGGCCCAGGAAGCACAGGCCAAACACGCCCGTGACCGCCAGCCACAGCAGCGTGCCCTTCACGTCGCCCAGCTGCTTGCGCAGCATGGCAAAACCGAAGGTGATGGACGACAGCAGCAGGAAGGCGGTGTTGATGGCCACTAGGGTCAGGTCGAACAGCTGCGCGCCGGTGGGGCCTGCGGCATAGCTGCGGCCCAGCACGCCGTAAGTGGCGAACAGTGCTGCAAAGATGAGACAGTCGCTCATCAGGTACAGCCAGAAACCCAGGGCCGTGCCGTTTTCAGGATGGGGCTCGTGCGCGAGGTGGTACTCGCGCGGGGCCAGGGCGCCTGCTGCGGCGCCAGCGTGGATGCGGATATCAGACATGGCGGGCCAGTTGGAGTGTGCGGGCTTCTTCGGTGGAGATCACTTCGGATGCCGGGATGTAGAAGTCACGCTTGTAGTTGAACGTGTGGATGATGGCGGCCAGAACGACGGCCGCAAACGAGACGCCCGCCAGCAGCCACATGTGCCAGATCAGTGCAAAGCCGAACACCAGCGACAGCCCCGAGATCACCACGCCAGCGCCGGTGTTGGCAGGCATGTGGATGGGCTGGAAGCCCGCCAGAGGACGCTTGTATCCGTGCTTCTTCATGTCCCACCACGCGTCGATCTCGTGCACCACAGGGGTGAAGGCGAAGTTGTAGTTGGGTGGAGGCGAAGAGGTGGCCCATTCCAGCGTGCGGCCGTCCCAGGGGTCGCCCGTCCAGTCGCGCAGTTGTTCGCGCTTGAGGAAGCTGACCACCAGCTGGATCAGGAAGCAGCCAATGCCGGCGGCAATCATGGCCGCGCCGATGGCAGCGATGACGAACCAGATCTGCAGCGACTGGTCTTCGAAGTGGTTGGCACGACGGGTGACGCCCATCAGGCCCAGCACATACAGCGGCGTGAACGCCACCCAGAAGCCCACCAGCCACAGCCAGAAGGAGCGCACGCCCCAGGTGCGGTCCAGCTTGTAGCCAAACGCCTTGGGGTACCAGTAGTTGATCCCGGCAAACATGGCAAACACCACGCCGCCGATGATCACGTTGTGGAAGTGGGCGATCAGGAACAGGCTGTTGTGCAGCACGAAGTCGGCCGGGGGCACGGCCAGCAGCACGCCCGTCATGCCGCCGATAGCGAACGTGACCATGAACGCCACGGTCCACATCATGGGCAGCTCAAAGCGGATGCGGCCCTTGTACATGGTGAACAGCCAGTTGAAGATCTTCGCGCCCGTGGGGATCGAGATGATCATCGTCGTGATACCGAAGAAGGTATTCACGCTGGCACCCGAACCCATGGTGAAGAAGTGGTGCAGCCACACCAGGTACGACAGGATGGTGATACACACCGTGGCATACACCATGGACGTGTAGCCGAACAGACGCTTCTTGCTGAAGGTGGCGACCACTTCGGAGAACACACCGAACGCGGGCAGCACCAGGATATACACCTCAGGGTGGCCCCAGATCCAGATCAGGTTCACGTAGAGCATGGGGTTGCCGCCCAGCTCGTTGGTGAAGAAGTTGGTGCCGACATAGCGGTCCAGCGACATCAGCACCAGTGCGGCCGTGAGCACGGGGAACGACGCCACGATCAGTGCGTTGGTGCACAGGGCGGTCCAGGTGAATACGGGCATCTTCATCAGGCTCATGCCCGGCGCGCGCATCTTGATGATGGTCACGA
>ERZ1031516.114-NODE-114-length-12995-cov-18.905255_pt1 | contig 12995 bp, 5 predicted proteins | sample MGYA00518047_ERZ1031516 | MGnify/ENA primary metagenome ERZ1031516 (study PRJEB33718, sample SAMN03159945) | human skin metagenome | collected 2014-04-10 | study: EMG produced TPA metagenomics assembly of the PRJNA266117 data set (Human skin bacterial metagenome... | reverse complement strand
CAAGGAGTATCGTCGGCAGCGTCAGATGTGTATAAGAGACAGGGTCTGGGCAGCGGCGATGAAACCCTGGGCGTCGGCCGGGTCCACGACGCCTGCATCGGGCTCGATGCCACCGGCCTGCAGGATGGCCCGCGTGCCCTTGCAGGCGGCAATGGCCTTGAGGTGGCCGAACGCGTCGCGGAACCAGTCCACGGCCGCCGCCTCCTTGGCCAGCTGTGCGCCCATGTCGGGCGACAGGATGGAGGCCACGGCGTCAAACACCACCGATGGCGTGCCCGCCAGCTGGCCGTCGGCGGGCAGCAGCGTGCCGTCTTTCAGCACGGCACCGCCCACCTTGGGGGCCACGATCTTCACGGTGGCGCCGACTTTCTCCAGCGCCTTGCGCAGGTTGGCCACCGAGGCGCCGTTGGAGCCGTCGGCCACCAAGATGCCGATGGAGCGGCCCTGCAGCGTGGGCTTCATGCGGTCGATGATGCGCAGGGCGGGCGACAGGGGCAGGTCCTGCACCGGCTCGGTGGTGGCCGGGGCAGGGGGCAGTGCCGGCAGCCCCAGGCCGTCGGCCACGCGCTGGGCCAGGTCTGCGTCCACATGCAGCAGATGGCCCACCACCGCTTCGCGCACATGGGGTGTGCCGACCTTGGACAGCTCGAACACCAGCGCCGAGGCCATGTGGGCCTGCTCCAGCGGGCTCTGGCTGCGGTAGAACATGCGCGCCTGGCTGTAGTGGTCGGCAAAACTCTCGGCCCGCACGCGGCCCTTCACGCCATCGTCGGCCTGCGCGAAGTGGCGAAAGCCTTGTGCCAGCGAAGCGCGGGGCGTGTCAGGCTGCAGGCTGCTGGGTTCGTAGTTGACGCGGCCCTTGGGCACCTGCATCTGCATGTGGCCGTCGCGCTGCATGTTGTGGAACGGGCACTTGGGGGCATTGATGGGGATCTGCGCAAAGTTGGGCCCGCCCAGGCGGGACAGCTGCGTGTCCAGGTACGAGAACAGGCGGCCCTGCAGCAGGGGGTCGTTGCTGAAGTCGATGCCGGGCGGCACGTTGGCGGGGCAGAACGCCACCTGCTCGGTCTCGGCGAAAAAGTTGTCGGGCCAGCGGTTGAGCACCATGCGGCCAATGGGCTGCAGGGGTACCAGTTCTTCGGGGATGAGTTTGGTGGGGTCGAGATGGTCAAACGGAAAGCGTTCGGCATCCTGCTCAGTGAACAGCTGCACGGACAGCTCCCACTCGGGAAAGTCGCCCGCCTCGATGGCTTCGAACAGGTCGCGCCGGTGGTAGTCGTTGTCGGCCGATTGCAGCTTGACGGCCTCGTCCCACACGGTGGACTGGATGCCCAGCTTGGGCCGCCAGTGGAACTTCACAAACGTGCTCTCGCCCGCCGCGTTCAGCAGGCGGAAGCTGTGCACGCCAAAACCTTCCATCATGCGCAGGCTGCGGGGAATGGTGCGGTCGCTCATGGCCCACATCACCATGTGCAGGGTTTCGGGCATCAGCGAGACAAAGTCCCAGAAGGTGTCGTGCGCGCTGGCCGCCTGCGGAAAGCCCCGGTCGGGCTCCATCTTCACGGCGTGCACCAGGTCCGGGAACTTCATCGCGTCCTGGATGAAGAACACGGGGATGTTGTTGCCCACCAGGTCCCAGTTGCCTTCTGGCGTGTAGAACTTGACGGCAAAGCCGCGCACATCGCGCGGCGTGTCCACCGAGCCTGCGCCCCCGGCCACGGTCGAAAAGCGGGTGAATACAGGGGTCTGTACACCGATGTCGGTCAGCACCTTGGCGGTGGTGTACTTCTTGAGCGAGTGCGTGAGTTCAAAGAAACCATGGGCTGCCGTGCCCCGTGCATGCACGATGCGCTCGGGAATGCGTTCATGGTCAAAGTGCGTGATCTTCTCGCGCAGGATGAAGTCTTCGAGCAGCGTGGGGCCGCGCGGCGCAGTGCGCAGCGAGTTCTGGTTGTCGGCAACCGGAATACCCTGCTGCGTGGTCAGCACCGGGTGTTTGCCGCCCGCCTGTTGCTGCAGCTCGCCCGCGTTGCCGCGAAAGTTATCGGACTGGGTGGAAGAAGGCAGGGCAGACGGCGATTTGTGGGCCGCGCTGCGCGAGGTAGGGGGTCGTGCCATGGGCGCTCCTGGGTGGTGCGTGGGGTAAAACGAAGCCACCATCTTTGGGCGCTGAGCGTTCCCAGCGGGTAGGACATGGCCCCATCGGCGCGTCGTCGGGCGCGCGTGATGACGGCTTGCCCGGCCGATACGTAAGTGCTTGCAACACACACCCGGGCGACATGGCACTTTGTTACGCTTGCTGGTTCCTTCGGAGGGGATAGCGTGAACGCAAAAAAATGGATGTTGGCCGCCAGCCTGTCTCTGGTGGCCTGGGGGGCGCAGGCCCTGCAGATCACCAGCTTCTCGCCCCAGGGCGAGGTGGCGCGCGTGCGCCAGGTGGTGGCCAAGTTCGATAGCGCTGCGGTCAATTTTGGTGACCCCAAGGCGCCCGCACCCCTGAGCCTGAGCTGCAGCGACGCCAGCGTCACCAAGGGCACGGGCCGCTGGACCGGCGAGCGCGAGTGGGTGTTTGACTTCGAGCGCGACCTGCCGCCGGGCGTGCGATGCACCGCCAGCGTCAAGCCAGGCTTCAAATCGGCCGCTGGCGCAGAGCTGACGGGCGGCAAGAGCTATCAGTTCAATAGCGGCGGGCCGTTTGTGCAAAACCTTCGCCCCAGCACCTACGAGCAGATCGACGAGGAGCAGTTCTTCGTGCTGTTCCTCAACGGTGCCGCCACCACGGCCAGCGTGCAGGCCAACGTGTGGTGCACGGCCGAAGGCGTGGGCGAGCGCATCCCCGTGCGTTTGATCGAAGGGGCCCAGCGCGCCGAAATCCTCAAGGGCCTGGGCCTGGAGAAAGACGCCGCACGCGATCCCTTGTCGTTTGCCACGCTGGCCTGCAATCGCCGGTTCACTTCGGGCTCGCGCATGCAGATCGTGTTCGGCAAGGGCGTGGCAACGCCCAGCGGCGTGGCCAACACGGTGGAAAAGCGCTTCGACTTCAAGGTGCGCGAGCCGTTCTCGGCCGAGTTCAACTGCGAGCGTGAAAACGCCCAGGCGGCCTGCCTGCCCATCCGCCCGATGATGCTGTCGTTCAATGCGCCCGTGCCGCGCAAGCTGGCCGCGGCCATTCGCCTCAAGTCCGCCAAGGAAACCCTCAAGCCCCAGATCGACGGAGGCGCAGAAGGCGCCCAGGCCGATGCCCTGGTCAACAGCCTGCAGTTCAACGCGCCGCTGGCCGAGAACACCGCTTTCACCATCGAGCTGCCCAAGGACTTCAAGGACGCCTCGGGCCGCCCGCTGCGCAATGCGGACAACTTCCCGCTCAAGGTGTCCACCGGCGGCATGCCGCCGCTGGCCAAGTTTGCAGCGGCGCCGTTTGGCATCGTCGAGCGTTTTGCCGAAGGCCCCGCGTCGGACAACCCGCCTGCGCTGTTGCCCGTGACGCTGCGCAACGTGGAGGCCGCGCTGCGCGTGCAGGGCCTGCAAGCAGGTGTTGCGACCGCCACCGCACCGGCGGGCAAGGTGAGCACGCTCAAGCCCCGCACCGACGCGGACATCATTGCCTGGTTCCGAAAGGTGCAGCGCTACGACAACTATGTGGTGAACCGCAAGCAGGCGCGCCAGGACGTGACCGGCCCCCTGCCCAAGGTGCTGGATGACGACAAGGAGTACGTGCAGTCGCGCATGCTGTCGCTGCTGGCGGGCAAGGGCGGCGTCAAGACGCTGGACCTGCCCAAGCCCGCGAGCAACGACCCGCGTCCGTTCGAGGTGGTGGGCATTCCGCTTACGCCCGGCTTCCATGTGGTGGAGATCGCGTCGCAAAAGCTCGGCGCCTCGCTGCTGGACGACCGCCATGGCGAAGGCCGTACGATGTATGTGCGCACCTCGGCGCTGGTGACCAACCTGGGGGTGCATTTCAAGCTCGGCCGCGAAAACGCCATGGCCTGGGTCACCACGCTGGACAAGGGCCAGCCCGTGCAGGGCGCCACGGTGCGCGTATCAGACTGCCGAGGCAATGAACTGGCCAACGCCACCACCGATGCCCAGGGCATAGCCCGCATCGAAGGGCTATCGCCCGAGCCGCCGGGCTGCAATTCCAATTCTGAGGACGAGGTCGGCCAGTCGTACTTTGTGAGCGCACGCCACAAGGGCGTGGATGGTGTCGAAGACATGGCCTTCACCTGGAGCGACTGGCAGCGCGGCATCGAGCCCTGGCGCTTCAATGTGCCCACCAGCCGGTCCCCTTCGCCGGACGAGCGCGCCCACACGATCTTTGACCGCACGCTGTTCCGCGCAGGCGAAACCGTGTCGATGAAACACCTGCTGCGCGCCGAAACACGCCAGGGCTTTGCCCTGCCGGGGTCGCGTCCCGACACCCTCGTCATCACCCACCTGGGCAGCGGCCAGCAGTTCACCCAGCCCCTGGTGTGGCGCGGCACGGCCACCGGCGGGCTCAGCGCGCAAAGCACCTTTGCCATTCCGCCAGCAGCCAAGCTGGGCGTGTACCAGGTCGAGTTTGCGGGCAATGGCACGATGAACGGCAACATCGCGTCGGGCTCGTTCCGGGTGGAGGAGTTCCGCCTGCCTGTGCTGGAGGGGCGCATTGCCCCGGTCGATAAAAAGGCGCTGGTGCGCGTACGCTCGGTGCCCACCGATGTGCAGATCAACTACGTGGCCGGTGGCGGCGCGGCCAACCTTCCGGTGCGCGTGTCGGCCCTGGTGCGCGGCAAGTCCCTGGAGTTCAGCGACTACGACACCTTCCGCTTCAGCCCGCCCCGCAAGCGCGAGCAGAGCAATGCCAACAGCGACGACGAAGAAGCCACCGCAAGCCAGGACGCGCGCGTGATTGCCGACAAGCTGCCGCTCACGCTGGACAAGAACGGTGCGGGCAAGGTCACCATCGACAACGTGCCCCAGTCGCGCCAGCCGCAGGAGCTGCTGCTGGAGGCCACCTATGCCGACCCCAATGGCGAGGTGCAGACCCTGCGCAGCACGCAAACGCTGTGGCCCGCCGGTGTGGTCGCGGGCATCAAGACCGAGGGCTGGGTGTCTGCGCGCCAGAAAATTCGCTTCCAGGCGCTGGCGCTGCAGCACAACGGCAAGCCGGCGGCCGACACCTCGCTGCAGGTGCAGGCGGTGGCACGCATCACCACCACCACGCGCAAGCGCATGGTGGGCGGCTTCTACAGCTACGACAACCAGACCGAAACCAAAGACCTGGGCACGCTGTGCACCGGCAAGAGCGACGCACGCGGTCTGCTGCTGTGCGAGGCCAAGCTTGACGAGGCGGGCGAGGTGGAGCTGGTGGCCACAGCCACCGACAAGGACGGCAACACCAGCGTGGCCGCGTCGTCGGTATGGGTGACGCGACAGGGCGAGCTGTGGTTTGGCGGCGAAGACCACGACCGCATCGACCTGCTGGCCGAGAAGAAGAGCTACCAGCCCGGCGAGACCGCCAAGTTCCAGGTGCGCATGCCGTTCCGCTTTGCCACGGCCCTGGTGGCGGTGGAGCGCGAGGGCATCATCGACACGCAGGTGGTGCAGCTCAACGGCCAGGACCCCACGGTGAGCCTGAAGGTGCAGCCCGACTGGGGCCCCAACGTGTACGTGAGCGTGCTGGCCCTGCGCGGCCGCCTGCGCGAGGTGCCGTGGTACAGCTTCTTCACCTGGGGCTTCAAGGCGCCGCGCGAGTGGTGGAACTCGTTCTGGTACGAAGGCAAGGAATACCAGGCGCCCACGGCGCTGGTGGACTTGTCCAAGCCCGCCTACCGCCTGGGCGTGGCCGAAATCCGCGTGGGCACGCAGGCCCACCAGATCGATGTGAAGGTGCAGGCCGACAAGGAGAGCTATGCCGTGCGCGGCAAGGCCCAGGTCACCATCACCGCCACACTGCCGGGCGGCAAGCCCGCCGCCAATGCCGAAGTGGCCTTGGCCGCTGTGGACCAGGCCCTGCTGGAGCTGATGCCCAACAACAGCTGGAACCTGCTCGAAGCCATGCTGCAGCGCCGCAGCTGGGGCGTGGAGACATCGACCGCGCAGATGGAAATCATCGGCCGGCGCCACTACGGCAAGAAGGCTGTGCCCGCTGGCGGCGGTGGGGGCAAGTCGCCCACGCGCGAGCTGCTGGACACCCTGCTGCTGTGGGAGCCCGCGCTCAAACTCGACGCCAACGGCCAGGCCAAGGTGACCGTGCCGCTCAACGACGCACTGACCACCTTCAAGATCGTGGCGGTGGCCGATGCCTCCACGGGGCTGTTTGGCACCGGCAGCACCAGCATCCGCGCCACGCAGGACCTGCAGATCATCAGCGGCCTGCCGCCGCTGGTGCGTGAGGACGACCAGTTCCGCGCTCAGATCACGCTGCGCAACACCACCAAGGCCGCCATGAAGGTGGAGGTGGCCCCGCGCGCCACGCTGCTGGACCTGAAGCCCCAGACCATCGACATCCCGGCCGGAGAGGCGCGCGAGGTGGCCTGGGATGTGACGGCCCCCGCGCAGCTGGCGCAAACGCGCGCCGAGGCCATCCTGTGGGAGATCGAAGCCAAGGACCAGGTCAGCGGCGCCCGCGACGCCCTCAAGGCCCGCCAGCGCATCGTGCAGGCGGTGCCGCTCACGGTGCAGCAGGCCACGCTGGTGCAGGTGGACGGTAGCTACAACCTCGACGTGAACCCCCCCGCCGACGCATTGCCTGGCCGGGGCGGCCTCAAGATGTCGCTGCAGCCCAAGCTGGCCGAAGGCCTGCCCGGCGTGCGCGACTGGTGGGCCCGCTACCCGTTTGCCTGCCTGGAGCAAAAGACCAGCAAGGCCGTGGGTCTGCGCGACGGCGCGCTGTGGCAGACCGTGGTGGCGCAGTTGCCCACCTACCTCGACAGCGATGGCCTGGCCAATTACTTCCCGCCGCGCGACGGCGATGCCAACCGGGGCAGCGACACCCTCACGGCCTATGTGCTGGCCGCCACGCACGAGGCCGCCAGCATCAACCCCGCGTTTGCCCTGCCCGACGAAGCCCGCGCGCCCATGGAGCGTGGCCTGATCGCGTTTGTGGAAGGCCGCATCCAACGCAACTTCTGGAGCCCGCGCAAGGACCTGGACATGCGCAAGGTGGCCGCGCTCGAAGCGCTGTCGCGCTACGGCAAGGCCCAGGGCCGCATGGTGAGCAGCATCACCATCGCGCCCAACCAGTGGCCCACCCACACGGTGATCGACTGGGTGAATGTGCTCAAGCGCGTGGCCGATGTGCCCGAGCGCGACAAGCGCCTGGCCGAGGCGATGCAGATCCTGCGCGGCCGCCTGTCGTTCCAGGGCACCAAGCTCATATTCAGCAACGAACAGGACGACTACTGGTGGTGGCTGATGCAGAACGGCGACGTGAACACCGCCCGCCTGATGCTGGCCGTGATGGACGACCCGGCCTGGAAGGACGACATGGGCCGTCTGGCCAACGGCTTCATCAGCCGCCAGCAGGCGGGCGCCTGGCACACCACCACGGCCAACCTGTGGGGCGGCCTGGCGCTGGAAAAATTCAGCGCCAAGTTCGAGGCCACACCGGTGTCGGGCACCACCAAGGCCAGCATGGGTGGCAACACCGCCAGCGTGGACTGGAGCAAGGTCGAGCGCGTGAAGGCATCGGACGCCACCGGCGCTCCCAACCAGATCACCTGGTTTGGCGCGCCCGCATCGCCCGGCAACCTGAAGAACAACGGCATGTTCCTGCCATGGTCTAGTGCTGCAGGCAAGACGGGCGGCAAGGAGCAGCTGGCCGTCACGCACCAGGGACCGGGCAAGCCCTGGCTCACGCTGCAGTCGGTGGCGGCCATCGATCTCAAGGCGCCGTTCGCGGCGGGCTATGCGATCAAGAAGACCATCACCCCGGTGGAGCAGGCCAACAAGTCGCTGCCCGCCGGCCAGTACACACGCGGCGACGTGCTGCGCGTGACGCTGGAGGTCAACGCCACGGCCGACATGACCTGGGTGGCCATCACCGATCCCATCCCCGGCGGCGCCACCATTTTGGGCAGCGGCCTGGGCCGCGACTCCGAGATCGCCACGCAGGGCGAAAAGAAGAGTGGCGCAGGCTGGCCTGCGTTTGAGGAGCGCAGCTTCGAGTCCTTCCGCAGCTACTACGAGTACCTGCCCAAGGGCACCGTCAAGATGGAGTACACCGTGCGCCTGAACAACGCGGGCGACTTTGCGCTGCCGCCGAGCCGCGTCGAGGCCATGTATGCGCCCGAGATGTTTGGTGAACTGCCCAACGCCCGGGTGAAGGTGCAGGTGGCCAAATAGGCTGCTACGTCGCAACACCCTGACGCCTTAACACCCTAGCGCCGCCATGCACCGCCTTGCCCATCGCCCACCCCAGGCCCGCATGCCATGAGCCTCAGCGTCTTTCTGGAGCTGCGGTTCTGGCTGCTGGTGGGGTTCTCGCTGGTGCTGCCGGTGGGCATCTATGCGCTGCTGCTGGTCACCCGGTCGATCTCGCGCTGGGCGGTGCTGGGGTTTGGCGTGGCGCTGGTGCTCATTGCGGGCGTGGATGTGTACCTGTTGCAGTCCATCGCCGCGCAGGCCAAGAGCACGCCGTCGCTGGCCGACGATGTGTGGTTCAGTTCCGAGCTGACGATTGCGCTGTACCTGCTGCCGGTGGTGTTCGGCGGCATCGGCGTCAATCTGATCTCGCACGTGCTGCTGCGCCACCTGACCGAGGCCGAGGGGCGGTTTGACCGTGAGCACTCCGATCGTTGAGTCGTGAGGCGCTTACGATGTTCAGATCCCTTCGTTTTCAGAAAGTCAACCCACCATGATCCTGGGTCTCGCTGCCAACCGCTTGCACCACCACACCGAAGATGCGGCGCTCTTTGCCTTGCTGCGCGCCTGCGAGGCGGGCATCCGGGAACTGCAGTTGGGGCTGCACGCCGTGGGCCGCACGCACGATGCCATCGTCGCTGCGGGCATGTTGCAGGGGTACCGGCTGCTGGTGCGCTATCCCTACGGGCGCGACGGTGGGCTGATGAAAGTAGTGGCAGAGGTGGTGGGCATGGGGGAAGGGCGCACGCTCGATGGCGCGATCTACCTCACCGACCCCGTGGACCCTTCTTCCATCTTCCCCGAGGCGCTGGCCCTCAAGCGGCAGTGTGTGATCCACGGCAAGCCGTTTCTCTCCACCGTGGCCAGCGCGCGCGACTGGATCGAGATGGAGCGCATCCACGCCGGGCTGCCGCCCGACCCGCAGGCCGACCGGTTTCATGACCATGGCACCCAGACGCTGGCCCTGATTGCGCACGACGCGTGCAAGCAGGCCATGCTCGACTTTGCGGATCGTAACTTTGATGTGCTGTCGCAGTTTCGCCATCGGGTGGCCACCGGCACCACGGGCCAGCGACTGAACGCCCTGGCGTGGAGCAAGGGCTGGCCCGAAGGGCAGCCCTGGGTGCAGCGTTTTAACAGCGGGCCGCTGGGTGGCGATGCGCAGATTGCCGACCTGGTGTTGGAGCGCCGTTGCCACCGCGCCGTTTTTTTTGAGGACCCGCATGTGGCGCGCCAGCACGAGGCCGACATCCAGCTGCTGGAGCGCGCCGTGACCACCGCCACGCACGACGCGGTGTGTGTCACCGTGCCGGGCGTGGCGCAGCGCTGGTGCGACGCCGTGCGCCTGCGCGCAGCGCGCTGATGGCGCTTTGATTTCTGCGCGTTTGTGTTCCTTCCTTTCGCTTCCTTCCCCACCTTGCGCATGCGCACACAGGCCACCGCTCTGGTGCTGGCGGCCTGCGCCTCGGGCGCCTGGGCCATTCCCACGTTTGACGAGGTGCGCGCGGACTTCAAGCCCTCGGACACCCTGATCCTCTCGCGCGAAGGCGAGGTGCTGCAGCGCTTGCGCACCGACGCCACCGTGCGGCGTGGCCAGTGGGTGCCACTGGCCGATGTGTCGCCCGCGCTGCGCCAGGCGCTCGTGCTCAGCGAAGACAAGCGCTTTTTTGAACACAGCGGCGTGGACTGGCGTGCGGCCTCGGCCGCCGCCTGGGGCAACCTGTGGAACCAGCGTACGCGCGGGGCCAGCACCATCACCATGCAGCTCGCGGGTCTGCTGGATGGGGACTGGCGCCAGGGCCCCGGAGGGCGCACGGTGGTGCAGAAGGTCGGCCAGACCGTGGCGGCCCAGGTGCTGGACCGGCGCTGGCGCAAGGACCAGATCCTGGAGGCGTACCTCAACCTGGTGCCGTTTCGTAGCGAGCTGGTGGGCATCGATGCATTGAGCCGCACCTTGTTTGATAAGGCGGCCCACGGCCTGGACGACCGCGAAGCCGCGGTGGCAGCGGCCCTGGTGCGCGCACCCAACGCAAGGCCTGCGCTGGTGGCTCAGCGTGCCTGCGGCGTGCTGCGCGACATGCAGCAGCGCCCTTCCACCCCCGCCTCGCCCGCTGCACCGGCGGTGCGCGTGGATTGCGATGCGCTGGATCTGTTCACCACGGCCGCACTACAACGCCGTGCCTTCGAGGCGAGCGAGGGGGTGGCGCCGCACTTTGCACGCTACCTGCTGCGCCAGCGGGACAAGGACAGCGTTGTGCCCGAGCGGGTGGCCACCACCCTGCGCGCGCCGTTGCAGCGTTTTGCCATGCAGAGCCTGCGGCAGCACCTGCGCGAGTTGCGCGGGCGCCATGTGGAAGACGGCGCGGTGCTGGTGCTGGACAACGCCACTGGCGCGGTGCTGGCCTGGGTGGGGTCATCCGGCCAGCTCAGCCAGGCCAGCGAGGTCGACGGGGTGCTGGCGTTGCGCCAGCCGGGCTCCACGCTCAAGCCGTTCTTGTACGCCCAGGCGATTGCCGAACGGCGGCTCACGGCGGCCTCGCTGGTGGAGGACTCGCCCGCGCAGATCACCACGGCGGGCGGGCTCTACATTCCGCAGAACTACGACCGCCAGTTCAAGGGCTGGGTGTCGGTGCGCACGGCACTGGCGGCGTCGCTCAACGTGCCCGCCGTGCGCACGCTGGTCATGGTCACGCCCGATGCGTTCCACCGGCAGCTCGGGGCCATGGGATTGCCGCTGCGCGAAAGTGGCGGCTACTTTGGCTACAGCTTGGCACTGGGCAGCCCCGAGGTACCGCTGCTGCATCTGACCAATGCCTATCGCACGCTCGCCAACGGCGGGCGTGCCAGTCCTGTTGCAGTCACGCTCGCCAACGGCGGGCGACAGGGCAGCGTAGCCCCGGCCGATGCCAAGCCCCGCTTCACGCCAGCCATCGACCCACGCGCCGCCTTCATCGTGGGCGACATCCTGTCCGACGGCAATGCACGCGCCCGCACCTTCGGCACCGACAGCGTGTTGGCCACCCGCTTCTGGACGGCGGTGAAAACCGGCACCAGCAAGGACATGCGCGACAACTGGGCGGTGGGCTGGTCCGAGCGCTACACGGTGGGTGTGTGGGTGGGCAATGCCAGTGGCGCGGCCATGCACGAGGTCAGCGGCACCAGTGGTGCAGCGCCCATCTGGGCAGCGGTGATGGGCTTTCTGCACGCCCGCGAGCCCAGCCGGGCCCCCAAGGCCCTGGGTGGCCTGATCAGGGCGGCTGTGCGGTTTGGTCCGGGCCAGCCGCCGTCTGCAGGCGTCCCCCAGCCACTGGAGGCTGCGCGCGACGAATGGTTTGTGCCTGGCACGCAGCAGTCTTTGTTTGCTATTGATTCAATAGCTTCCGAGCCATATTCCACTAGCGCATCTGGCCAAAAAGTCTCCAAAAACGCTGCCTCGGCCCCTACTGCGCCTCCTGCAGGTGCCTCTGCCCGCATCACCGCCCCGGCATCCGGCACGGTGATCGCGCTGGACCCGGACATCCCGCCGATGCGACAGCGCCTGCAGTTCACCGCCACGGGCGATGCAGTGCAGTGGCGGCTGGACGGCAAAACCCTGGGCCGGGGGCCTCGGGTGGCCTGGATGCCGTGGCCTGGGCGGCATGTCGTGCAGATCACGGATGCCCAGGGCAAGGTGCTGGACGAAGTCCGGCTGGAGGTGCGTGGTGCCGGTGTGGTGGCCGCGCCCCCCCGGGCAGGTGCGCATTGACGCTGACAAACCCGAGGAATACGGTGTGAATTCGGGCTAAGTCCCGGTTAAGGCGACTGTTTAAAATAGTTACAAACTATCCCTATGCCCTCGCTTCGCCAGTTTTTCTCTCACCGCCTGATCTGGCTGGCTTTGCTGGTGGCTCTGGGTATTGGTGCGTTGTTCGCCCGCACCATCTGGACCATTCGCAATGACGAGTGGAGCTATGCGGTCCAGACCAATTCCAACCTGGTCCGCACCTTGGACCAGGGGCTGGCCTGGGCGCTGGACTCTTTCGACAAGTCGCTGGAGGGCGTGGCCCGCGAGGTCGCGCGACCCGAGGTGTGGGCGCTGCCACCCGACCTCCGTTCACGGGTGGTGTTCGACAACTCGCTGCGTGCGGGGGGGGCGGGTGACGTGCTCGTCCTGGATGCTGAGGGCAATGTCGTTCTGGACTCGGGCTCGCTCGTTCCTCGTCGGGTCAATTTGGCCGACCGCGACTACTTTCAAGCGTTTCGTGACCAGGGAAAGCAAGGGCTGTTCTTTGGCAAGCCCGTACCTTCGCGGGTGACGGGCCTCAACATCCTGCCGATCTCTCGTGCTTACTACCACTCCGATGGCAGCTTTGCCGGGGTGGTGGTGGGTGCCATTCGCCTGAGTTATTTCAAAGAGCTGTATGGGTCTTTGGATCTCGGAAACAACAGCGGTATCAACCTCTTCCGGCAGGACGGGGTGGTGATATCGCGCTTTCCCTACGGAGACGCCGATGTCGGCAAATCCATCGCGGGCTCTCCGAACCTGGTGCGCTTCCAGACCGAGGGCGCGGGATCGTTCGTCGGTGTAGCGGCGCTTGACGGGATTGAGCGCCTGTATTCCTTCCGGCCCGTGGGCAACTATCCGCTGATACTGAACGTCGCCCAGTCCACCG